>Ga0182738_1005353_pt1 | contig 13763 bp, 13 predicted proteins | sample eDN5th30CBELigMG_FD_128876 | JGI IMG/M metagenome (GOLD analysis project Ga0182738, IMG submission 128876) | Enriched Miracle-Growth compost microbial communities from Emeryville, California, USA - eDNA 5th pass 30_C BE-Lig MG (version 2)... ...
CCTCGGGCTGGAAGGCGACGGCCCGCACCTGCAGCGCCGACACCCGGCCGTCGGGCGCCGTCCAGCGCGCGACGTCGCCCGCGCGCAGCCCCAGCAGCGCCGTGCCGGCCGGCGACAGCACCGAGATGCGGCCCTGCGCGGCGTCGGCCTCGTCGGGATAGGCCAGCGTGATCTCGCGCACGGTGCCCTCGCCGGGCTCGGCCACCTGCACGCGCGAGCGCATGGTCACCACGTCGGGCGCCACCGCGTCGGAGGCGACGAGGTCGGCGTTGTCCAGCAGGTTCTGCAACGCCTCGTGCTGGGCGGCGTGGGTGTCCAGCCACTTGCCGATGCGCACGTGGTCCAGCTCGGTCAGCACGCGGACCGCCGAGGCGGGGGAAGAAGAAGAGGAAGAAGAGGAAAGCGAAGAAGAAGACATCACACGACTCCAGAAAGACGAACGCCGGGTCGGAGCCCGGCGATGCGATGTGGCGAGGAGGAGGTGAAGGGTGCTCGCCGGGCTCAGGAGGGTGCGGTCGGTTGCAGGCCGCGAAGGCGCTGGCTCGCGCGCAGCGCCGCGCCCGCCCGCGAGGCGGGCATGGGCATGAACGAGGCGGCGGGGCGGGTCATGGGGCCGATTATCGGTGGCCGGCTCAGTGCTGCAGGATCTTGTTGAGGAAATCCTTGGTCCGGGGCTGGCGATTCTCCGGATGGGCGAAGAACTCGTCCTTGGAGCAGTCCTCCAGGATGCGGCCGCCCACGTCGATGAAGATCACCCGGCTGGCCACCTTGCGCGCGAAGCCCATCTCGTGGGTCACGCACATCATGGTCATGCCTTCCTTGGCCAGGCTGACCATCACGTCCAGCACCTCGCCGACCATCTCCGGGTCGAGCGCGGAGGTGGGCTCGTCGAACAGCATCACGATCGGGTCCATCGACAGGGCCCGGGCGATCGCCACGCGCTGCTGCTGGCCGCCCGAGAGCTGGCCGGGGAACTTGTCCTTGTGTGCCATCAGACCCACGCGGTCGAGCATCTTCAGGCCGCGGGTCTTGGCTTCGTCCAGGCTGCGGCCCAGCACCTTGACCTGCGCGATGGTCAGGTTCTCCGTCACCGACAGGTGCGGGAACAGCTCGAAGTGCTGGAACACCATACCCACCTTGGAGCGCAGCTTGGGCAGGTCGGTCTTCGGGTCGTTGACCTTGATGCCGTTGACCACGATCTCGCCCTTCTGGAACGGCTCCAGCGCGTTCACTGTCTTGATCAGCGTGGACTTGCCCGAACCCGAGGGGCCGCACACCACCACCACGTCGCCCTTGTCGATGCTCACGTTGCAGTCGTTGAGCACCTGCACGGGCCCGTACCACTTGGAGACGTTCTTGATTTCGATCATTTTTTCGGCCATCTCAATACTCCTGTATCAGTTGTCCAAGGCGCTCGGGCGCCTCACCACGCTTCCGGTCCGAAGGCCGCGGAGCAGGCCATGCGGGAACATCCGCGGAACCGGCTTCGCCGGGCCGCAGGATGTGCCCCCTTGAGGGGGTTGGCGAAGCGGAACGAAGTCCGCGAAGACTGGGGGTGTCATCTGATGATCGCGATCTTTTTATGCAGGCGCTTGACCAGCCAGGACAGCGCATAGCAGATGATGAAGTAGATGACGGCCGCCAGCAGGTAGCTCTCGATCGGGCGGCCGAAGTTCTTGCCCGCCGTCTCGAAGCCCTTGAGCAGGTCGTAGGCGCCGATGGCGTAGACCAGCGAGGTGTCCTGGAACAGGATGATGGTCTGCGTGAGCAGCACCGGCAGCATGTTGCGGAAGGCCTGCGGCAGGATCACCAGCGTCATGTTCTGCCGGTAGGTCATGCCCACGGCCATGCCGGCGAAGACCTGGCCGCGCGGGATCGACTGGATGCCCGCGCGCATGATCTCCGAGAAGTAAGCCGCCTCGAAGGCGATGAAGGTGATGATGGCCGAGTACTCCGCCCCGATCGGGCGGCCGATGGCCAGCGGCACCAGCAGGAAGAACCACAGCAGCACCATCACCAGCGGGATCGAGCGCATGCCGTTGACGTAGATCGCCGCCGGCGTGTCCAGCCACTTCTTGCCCGACAGGCGCATCAGCGCCAGCAGCGTGCCGAAGAAGATGCCGCCGAGCGTGGCCACCACCGTGAGGAAGACGCTGAAGTACAGGCCCTTGAGGACGTAGCCGCTGATGACGTTCCAGTCGTAGAAGCCGAAGTCGAGGTTCAACATGTCAGGCCTCCCGCCGGGCCGCCCCAAGGGAGGCCTGCGCCCCCTCGGGGGACAGCGAATACACGAAGTGATGAGCGTGGGGGTACAGCATCAGTGGCCTCCCGTCCCGCCGGCAGCCACGAAGCCCGGCACGCGCGCCCGCTTCTCGATGAAGGCCATGATGCGGTTGATGGCCAGCGCGGAGATGACGTACAGGACAGTGACGCCCAGGTACATCTCGATCGGCCGCGCCGTTTCCTCGCCGGCCTGCATGGCGAACTGCGTCATCTCGGCGATCGAAACGGCGAAGGCCACCGACGAGTTCTTGAAGATGTTCATCGACTCGCTGGTCAGCGGCGGGATGATGATCCGGTAGGCCATCGGCAGCAGCACGTAGCGGTAGTACTGCATGGTGGTGAAGCCCACCGCCATGCCGGCGTAGCGCTGGCCGCGCGGCAGGGCCTGGATGCCCGAGCGCAGTTGCTCGGCGATGCGCGCCGAGGTGAACAGGCCCAGCGCCAGCACCACCAGCACGAAGGGCGGCACGTCGCGCATGGGCGCGATGATCGCCGGCACCACGTGGTACCAGAGGAAGATCTGCACCAGCAGCGGGATGTTGCGGAACAGCTCGACCCAGGCGTTGCCGAAGCGCACCAGCCAGGGGCTGTCGGGCAGGGTGCGGATCACGCCGATGATCGACCCCACGATCAGCGCCACGGCCAGTGCGGACAGGGACACGGCCACCGTCCAGCCCCAGGCCGAGAGCATCCAGTTGAGATAGGTGTCGACGCCACCCGTGCCGAAGCACCCGGGTATGACGGTTCCATCGATGGTGTCCTTGCAGAACACCTGCCAATCCCAGTTCATCGGGCTCTCCTCAACTGCTGATGTCGCGTTCCAGAAACGGCAAACGCCCGCCACGGCGGGCGGGCGTTTGCGGGATCGGCATGGCCGATTACTTCGCGGCGAACTCTTCGGCCGGCTTGTTGTTCAGGTGGGCCCAGGCTTCCTTGGTGGCTTCGGACAGCGGCAGGCCCAGCGCGACGTTGTTCGGCGGCACCGGCTGCACCATCCACTTGTCGTAGAGCTTGGCCAGCGAGCCGTCCTTGACCTGGCGCTCGATGCTGGCGTTGACCGCCTTCAGGAAGGCGGTGTCGCCCTTGCGCACCATGCAGGCGATGGGCTCGACCGACAGCTCGGGGCCGACGATGGCGTAGTCCTTCGGGTTCTTCGACTTGGAGATGTTGGCCGCCAGGATGGAGGCGTCCATCACGAAGGCGTCGGCGCGGCCGGACTCCAGCAGCAGGAAGCTGTCGGCGTGGTCCTTGCCGTTGACTTCCTTGAACTCCAGGCCCTGGGCGCGGCGGTTCTTGCGCAGCAGCTGCACGGAGGTGGTGCCGGTGGTGGTGGCGATCGTCTTGCCGTTGAGGTCCTTCAGGTCCTTGATGCCGGAGTTGGCCTTGACGGCCACGCGCACCACTTCCATGTAGGTGTTGTAGGCGAAGTCGACGTCCTTGGCGCGAGTGGCGTTGTTGGTGGTGGAGCCGCACTCCAGGTCCACCGTGCCGTTCTGCACCAGCGGGATACGGTTCTGCGAGCTCACCAGGGTGTAGTTGATGTTCAGCTTCTTGCCGACGTCCTTGCTCAGGTCGTCGACGATGCGCTCGGCCATCTCGGTGTGGAAGCCCACGTACTTGCCGTTGCCCAGCGTGTACGACAGCGCGGAGGAGTCGCGCACCCCCAGGCTGATGCTGCCACTGGCCTTGATCTTCGCGAGGGTGTCGTTGGCCTGTGCGAACACGCCGCTGGTGGCGAGCGCCGCAATGGCGAGAACCAGTGCTTGCTTTTTCATGAAGAGCTCCTTGGGGATGACTAAGGGAAACACGTTGGAAATTCTAGACACACGTACTGATGGGGAATACCCGTAGCCTCCCGGGTGCGCGGCGCGCCCGCTCCCCAATCGGGTGCACAGGCCGGCGACGACAGCGGGACGCCAGGGGTTAGCAGCCTCCATGCCATGCCCTCCTGCATGGCCCGGTTTCACCGGCCGGATCGCAGGCCATGCAGGCTTGCACGACCCGTCCCACCAGCGAAACGGCGCACTGTAAGACACGCCCGCATGGCGACCAATGCCGGTTGCGAGAGCCGCAATGCGCGGCACACATAGTTCATCGGTGTTCACCCGGATGGCCCTGCGCCTCAGCGCGGCGCCCGCTCGGCCCGGGTCTGCACCAGGTAGGCCCAGAGCGCGTCGGCGGCGCGGCGCGGCGCCAGGCCCGCGCCCTCGGCATGGCTGGCGGCCACGGCCGGCCGCTCGCGGTAGGCGTGGATCTCCATGGTCGCCTCCAGCGGCCCCGACTCCGGCCCGAGGGCGCTGACCAGCTTGCGCGAGCGCACTTCCTTGCGCACCGCGCTCTGCGGCAGGAAGGCGACGCCGTGGCCTTCCAGCGCCATCACCTTCAGGCCCTCGGCCATGTCGGTCTCGTAGACCCGGTCCAGGTGGATCGGCGTGCGCGAGGCCTTGAGCAGCTGGTCGACCACCCGGCCGAGGTAGGCGCCGGGCGCGTAGCCGAGGTAGGGCAGCGGCCGGCCCGGACGGCCGGGCAGCTGGTAGCGCGGCGAGCCGTCGGCCTCGGGCCGCACCCAGGGCGCCACCACCTCCTCGCCCAGGTACACCATCTCGTAGCGGTTGGCGTCCAGCTGCAGCGGCTGCGAGGGGTGGTGGTAGGAGATCAGCAGGTCGCAGTTGCCCTCGACCAGGCGCAGCACGGCGTCGTGCACGTTCAGCGCGATCAGGCGGCTCTTGAGCGGCCCGAACTGCTGGCGCAGGCTGGTGACCCAGGCCGGGAAGAAGGTGAAGGCCAGCGTGTGCGGCACGGCGAACTCGACCACGTCCTGCGCTACCGCCGTGTGGCCGCGCAGCATGGCGCGCGTGCTCTGCAGCGACTGCAGGATCTCCAGCGCCTGCGTGTAGAGCGTTTGGCCGGCGGGGGTCAGGCGCGTCGGGTAGGAGCTGCGGTCCACCAGGTCGGTGCCGGCCCATCCCTCCAGCGCCTGGATGCGGCGCGAGAACGCCGGCTGCGTCACATGCCGCAACTGCGCCGATCGGCTGAAGCTGCGGGTTTCGGCGAGGCTGACGAAGTCCTCGAGCCATTTGGTTTCCATGAACGGCGATTATGGTGCGCGGTACCCTCGGGTTTCCTCGCATCGCCGCCGCCACGCCCGCCATGAACGACGCCGACATCCTGAGCCTGGACGCCACCACGCTGGCCCGCCGCCTCGCCGCGCGCGACATCTCCTGCCGTGAGCTGATGGCCGCCGCGCTGGCGCGCATCGGGGCGCTCAACCCGCGCTTCAACGCCCTGGTGTCGCTGCGCGACCCCGAAGAACTGCTGACCGAGGCGCAGGAGCGCGACGCGCAGCTCGCCCGCGGGGAGCGCCTGGGCTGGATGCACGGCTTCCCGCTGGCGGTGAAGGACCTGAGCCACGCCGCCGGCCTGCCGACCTCGATGGGCTCGCCGCTGGCGCCGAAGAGCCCGGCGCGCGCCGACAGCCTGCACGTCGCCCGCGCGAAGGCGGCCGGCGCCATCGTCATCGGCAAGAGCAACACGCCGGAGTTCGGCCTGGGCTCGCACACCTACAACACCGTCTTCGGCACCACCCGCAACGCCTGGGACGAGACGAAGAGCGCCGGCGGCAGCAGCGGCGGCGCGGCCGTCGCGCTGGCGCTGGAGATGATGCCGGTGGCCGACGGCAGCGACATGATGGGTTCGCTGCGCAACCCGGCCGCCTTCAACAGCGTGATCGGCTTCCGGCCCTCGCGCGGGCGCGTGCCCGGCTCGCCGGACGAGGACCTGTTCTTCCAGCAGCTCGGTACCGAGGGGCCGATGGCCCGCACGGTGGAGGATGCGGCGCGCCTGCTGTGCGTGCAGGCCGGCTTCGATGCGCGGGTGCCGCTGTCGCTGCCCGATGCCCTGCCCTCGCCCGACGCGCTCTCGCTCGACGCCGAGATGAAGGGCCTGCGCATCGGATGGCTCGGCCCGGTCTGGCCCGACCTGCCCACCGAGCCCGGCGTGCTCGCCACCTGCGAGCAGGCGCTGGCCACCTTCGCCGGCCTGGGCTGCATCGTCGAGCCCTGCACGCTCGACGTGCCGCGCGAGCAGAACTGGACGGCCTGGCTGCGCTTGCGCCAGCTGCTGGTGGGCGGCAAGCTGGGCGCGCTGGCGGCCGACCCGCGGCACCGCGAGCGCATCAAGCCCGAGGCGCTGTGGGAGATCGAGCAGGCCCGCCACCTGGACGCGGCCTCGCTCTACCAGGCCTCGATCTACCGATCGAACGTCTACCGCGCCTTCGTGCGCCTGTTCGAGCGCTTCGACGCGGTGGTGGCGCCGACGGCGCAGGTCTTCCCCTTCGACGCCGCACTGCACTGGCCCGACACGGTGAATGGGGTGAAAAGCCAGACCTACCACCACTGGATGGAGATCGTCACGCCCTTCACCCTGGCCGGCCTGCCGACGCTGAACCTGCGCGCCGGCTTCGGGCCGCAGGGGCTGCCGATGGGCCTGCAGCTCGCCGGCCCGGCGAACGCCGACCTGGCCGTGCTGCGGCTGGGCCATGCCTACGACCGAGCCTGCCCCTGGACCGCCCTGCGGCCGCCGGTCCTGGCATCAGATCGGTGAGACCACCCCGCGCCCGCTGAAGTGCCCCTCGGCGTTGGCCATGAAGCGGTCCACGCTGGCCTGCGTGGCCTCGGGCGACCAGCCGGCCACGTGCGGCGTGATGAGCAGGTTGTCCAGGCCGATGAGCTGCTGCGGCGGGAGCGGCTCGCTCTCGTAGACGTCCAGGCCGGCGCCGGCGATGCGGTGCTCGCGCAGGGCCGCCGCCAGCGCGTCGGTGTCGACCACGCTGCCGCGGCCGATGTTGACCAGCCAGCCCTGCGGGCCGAGCGCGTCCAGCACCTCGGCGCCGACCAGGTGCCGCGTGGCCGGGCCGCCCGGCACCGCGCACACCAGCACGTCGCACCAGCGCGCCAGGGCGATCGGGCTGTCGAAGTAGCGGTGCGGCGCATCCTCCACCGGCCTGCGGTTGTGGTAGCCGACGGGCATGTCGAAGCCCGCCGCCCGCTTCGCGATCTTGCGGCCGATGCCGCCCAGGCCGAGGATGCCGAGCTTCTTGCCCGAGACGTTCGGCGGCTGCGCGATGGACTCGCGCCACACGCCCTCGCGGCACTGCCGGTCCAGCGCGTGGAAGCCCCGCACGGCGCCGATGATCAGCCCGAAGGCATGGTCGGCCACGCAGTCGTCGTTGGTGCCGGCGCCGTTGGCGGTGGCGATGCCGCGCGCGCGCAGCGCCTGCATCGGCAGGCCCTCGTAGCCCACGCCCATGCAGCACGCCAGCTCCAGCGCGGGCATGGCCGCCAGCTCCTCTTCCGTCAGGCCGATGACGCCGATGGTGAGCACGGCGCGAAAGCGCGCGCCGTGCTGCGCGATGGCGGCGGCGCGCTCGGCCGGCGTGGGCGCATAGGTGAGGTCGTAGACCGCGGCGATCTGCGCCCGGTGCTCGGCCGCCAGGCCGTTGAGGACCAACAGGGGAATCTTCTCTGACATCTGCATCTGCTCCATGAAAAATGGCCCCTCGGCCAACCGCTTCGCGCTTGCCCGATCCCCCGAGGGGATGCTTTTTCATCTTGGGGCGGCCCGGCGATGAAAAATGGCCCCTCGGCCAACCGCTTCGCGCTTGCCCGATCCCCCGAGGGGATGCTTTTTCATCTTGGGGCGGCCCGGCGATGAAAAATGGCCCCCACGCTCCCCCGCTTCGCGCGGTCCGCTGCCCCCCGAGGGGGTGCTTTTCATCTTGGGGCGGCCCGGCGATGAAAAAACGACTACAGCACCACGCCCGCCCCGCTCTTCTGCAGCGACCACATCTGCGCATAGCGGCCGCCCAGTGCCAGCAGCTCGGCATGCGTGCCCTGCTCGACGATGCGGCCCGACTCCATCACCAGGATGCGGTGCGCGTGGACCACGGTGGACAGGCGGTGCGCGATCAGCAGCGTGGTCTTGCCCCTGGCGGCGCTGGCCAGCTCGGCCTGGATGGCGCGCTCGTTGGCCGAGTCCAGCGCCGAGGTGGCCTCGTCGAAGATGAGGACGGGCGGGTTCTTCAGCAGCGTACGCGCGATCGCCACCCGCTGCTTCTCGCCGCCCGAGAGCTTGAGGCCGCGCTCGCCCACCGTCGTCTCGTAGCCCAGCGGCAGGCCGGCGATGAAGTCGTGGATGCGCGCCGCCTTCGCGGCCGCCACCACCTCCTCGTGCGTGGCGTCGGGCCGGCCGTAGGCGATGTTGTAGGCGATGGTGTCGTTGAAGAGCACCGTGTCCTGCGGCACGATGCCGATGGCCGCGCGCAGGCTGGCCTGGGTCAGGGTGCGGATGTCCCGGCCGCCGATCGAGATGGCCCCATCCTGGATGTCATAGAAGCGGTACAGCAACCGCCCCAGCGTGGACTTGCCCGAGCCCGAGGGGCCGACCACCGCCACCGTCTCGCCCGAGGGGATCTCGAAGCTCAGGTCCTGCAGGATCGGCCGCGCCGGCTCGTAGGCGAAGTCCACATGGTCGAAGCGCACCGTCCAGTCCGCCGTCGCCAGCGGCACGGCGCCGGGCGCGTCGGCCACCTCGCGCTCGCGGTCCAGCAGCGCGAACATCTTCTCCAGGTCGGTCAGGTTCTGCTTGATCTCGCGGTAGATCACGCCCAGGAAATTGAGCGGGATGTACAGCTGGATCATGAAGGCGTTGACCATCACCAGGTCGCCCAGCGTCATGCGGCCCTCGGCCACGCCCTGCGTGGCGAGCCACAGCATCGCCACCAGGCTGAGCGCCACCAGCAGCTGCTGGCCGGTGTTGAGCAGCGACAGCGTCGCCTGGCTCTTGACGGCGGCGCGGCGGTAGCGCTCCAGCTGCTCGTCATAGCGGCGGGCCTCGAAGTCCTCGTTGTTGAAGTACTTGACGGTCTCGTAGTTCAGCAGCGAGTCGATGGCGCGCGACTGCGCCCTGGAGCCCAGCTCGTTCATCGTCTTGCGGAACTGCGTGCGCCACTGCGTCACGCTGACGGTGAAGGCGATGTAGACCGCCAGCGCCAGTCCGGTGATGACGGCGAACCACGGATCGAAGCGCAGCGCCAGGATCGACAGCACCAGCACCAGCTCGACCAGCGTCGGCACGATGCTGTAGATCGAATACGAGATCAGCGAATGCACCGCCTGCGTGCCGCGCTCGATGTCGCGCGTCATGCCGCCGGTCTGCCGCTCCAGGTGGAAGCGCAGGCTCAGCGCGTGCAGGTGGCGGAACACCTCCAGCGCGATGCGGCGCGACGCGCCCTCGGTGGCCTTGGCGAAGACCCATTCGCGCAGCTCGGTGAAGAGGGAGGTGGCGAAGCGCAGCAGCCCGTAGCCCACCAGCAGCGCCACCGGCACGACGAGCAGGGCCTGCGGATCGCCGGGCTTGACGTCCATCGCGTCCACCAGGTGCTTGAGCAGCACCGGCACGCCCACGTTGGCCAGCTTGGCCGCGACCATGAAGGCCAGCGCCACGGCGACGCGGGCGCGGTAGCGCCACAGGTAGGGCAGCAGGCGGCGCAGCGCCGCGGCGTCGGTGCCGGCGGGCGGGGCCGCCGGGGCGGTGGCAGGCAGGGGTGGGGAAAGCGCGTCGCCGTCGGTGCGTCGCATGGGAGGACAATCGTGGGTGGAGCCGTTTCCTGAAGATGATTGTGCCGATGTCCACCCCCACCCCCGCCGACGCGCCCCTGAAGAGCCTGCCCGCCGACATGGAACTGGTGCTCAAGGTGATCCCCATGCCGGCCGACACCAACAGCAACGGCGACATCTTCGGCGGCTGGGTGATGGCGCAGGTGGACCTGGCCGGCTCGGTGATCCCGGCGCGCTACGCCCGCGGCCGCATGGCGACGGTGGCGGTCAACGAGTTCATCTTCAAGCAGCCGGTGCGGGTGGGCGACATCCTGTCCTTCTACGCCGCGGTCACGCGGGCGGGCCGCACTTCCGTGACGGTGAAGGTGGAGGTGTTCGCCGAGCGCATCCGCCAGCAGGGCGAGTACGTGAAGGTGACCGAGGCCATGCTGACCTACGTGGCCATCGACGAGAACGGCCGGCCGCGCCCGCTGGCGGACGCGCCCGCCGGATGAAATTAAGCACCCCCCAAGCGGCTTCGCCGCTCCCCCCTCTCTCGCCTTCGGCGGGAGGGGGGCGCACCCGGAGGCCTGGCCAAGCCAGTTCCTCGGGTGCCCTGGCATGGCCTGCTCCGCGGCCTCCGGATCGGGGAAGACCGTTGTGGTTCATCGGCTGCGGGCATCGCGCAGCGCCATGGGCAACGGATCAGACTTTGCTGAAGTCCGGCTTTCTCTTCTCCATGAACGCGGTGAACGCCTCGCGGGCAGCCGGCTCGCGCAGCATGCGGCCGAAGCTGGCACCCTCCTCGTCCATGCGCGCCAGCACCGCGGCCTGCTGGCCGCCCTTCATCAGCCGCTTGGTCTCGATCAGCGCCGACAGCGGCTTGGCCGCGAGCTTACGCGCCTGCTGCTGCGCGACGGCGTTGCATTCGGTGGGCGGCACCACGCGGTTGACCAGGCCGACTTCCAGCGCCGCCTCGGCCATGAAGGGCTCGCCCAGCAGCAGCGCCTCGGCCGCCCGGTGGTGGCCGAACATCTGCGGCGCCAGCAGGCTGGAAGCCGCCTCGGGGCACAGGCCCAGGTTGACGAAAGGCATGGAGAAGGCGGCGTTGTCGCCGGCGTAGACCAGGTCGCAGTGGAACAGCAGCGTGGTGCCGATGCCCACCGCCGGGCCGCACACGGCCGCCACGATCGGCTTGGGGAACTGCGCGATGCCGCGCAGGAAGCGGAACACCGGCGAGTCCTGGCCGGCCGGCGGCTGGTTCAGGAAGTCGCCGATGTCGTTGCCGGCCGAGAAGATGGTCGCGTCGCCCTGGATCAGCACCACGCGCACGGCCGCATCGTCCTTCGCCTGCGCCAGCGCGTCGGCCAGCGCGGCGTACATGGCGCTGGTGATGGAGTTCTTCTTGTCGACGCGGTTGAAGGTCAGGGTCATCACACCGGCTTCGGTGTGGACGAGGATGTCGCTCATGCTGGCTCCTGGGAAATGACGCGCGGCATGGTAGCTCGCGGGCGCCGCCGGCGCTGCCGCGGGAGCGACTGCGCCGCACCTTTCGTCCGCCCGGCGCGACAATACGGCGCGCCCCCCACGAGACGACCCGCCATGCCCCCTGCCTGCCGCCCCCGCCGCCCGCACCACCGGCCGGGAGCGCGCACGTGAAGGCCCCCGCCGGCCTGGCGGGCCTGTCGCCCGCCAACTTCGGCATGGTGATGGCCACCGGCATCGTGTCGATCGCCGCGTACCTGCTGGGCCGGCCGGGCGTGGCGCACGCGCTGCTGGCGCTCAACGCGGTGCTGTACGGCGCCCTGGTGCTGCTCACGCTGGCGCGCCTGCTGCGGCACCGGCCGCAGCTGCTGGCTGACCTGACGGACCACCTGCGCGGCCCCGGCTTCTTCACCACCGTGGCCGGCACGGCGGTGCTGGGCTGCCAGTGCGTGCTGATCGCCCACAGCGACGCGGCCGGCCTGGCGCTGTGGGTCCTGGCGGCGGCGCTGTGGATGGGGCTGACCTACGGCATCCTGGGCATCTTCACGCTCAAGACGCACAAGCCCACGCTCGACAGCGGGATCAACGGCGCCTGGCTGCTGGCGGTGGTGGCGACCCAGTCCATCGCGGTGCTCGGCGCCCTGCTGGACACGCGCTTCAGCCCCCATTGGCGGCTGGCGATGAACTTCCTGGCGCTGGCGATGTGGCTGTGGGGCGGCATGCTCTACATCTGGATGATGTCGCTCATCTTCTACCGCTACACCTTCTTCACGCTGTCGCCGGGCGACCTCACGCCGCCGTACTGGATCAACATGGGCGCCATGGCCATCTCGACGCTGGCCGGCTCGCTGCTGGTGCTCAACGCGCCGCAGGCGCCCTTCCTGCAGTCGCTGCTGCCCTTCATCAAGGGCTTCACGCTCTTCTACTGGGCCACCGGCACCTGGTGGATTCCCATGCTGCTGGTGCTGGGCGCGTGGCGCTACGTGTGGCGGCGCCATCCGCTGCGCTACGACCCGATGTACTGGGGCGCGGTGTTTCCGCTGGGCATGTACGCGGTGTGCACCTTCAAGCTGGCCGAGGCGCTGGAGCTGGACTTCCTGCATGCGCTGCCGCCGGCCTTCGGCCTCGTCGCGGGCCTGGCGTGGGCGGCGGCCTTCGGCGGGCTGCTGGCACGGCTGGCGCGCCTGGGCCGCGCCGGGTGACGGCTCAGCCGCCGCGCTGCAGCGCCTCGCGCACGAAGTCCAGCCGGTCCTGGCCCCAGAACATCTCGTCGCCCACGAACATGGTGGGCGCACCGAACACGCCGCGCTCCACCGCCTCGGTGGTGACGGCCTTGAGGCGGTCCTTGACGTCCTGCCGGCCGGCCAGCGCCACCAGCGCGGCCGGGTCGAGGCTGGCGGCGGCGAGCACCTCGGCCACCACCGCCAGGTCGTTCATGTCGCGGCCGTCCACCCACATCGCCTGGTAGACGGCGCGGCCGTAGTCGGCAAAGCGCTCCGGCTGGTGCATCTGCAGCCCGGTGGCGCCGCGCATCAGCAGCAGCGTGTTGACGGGGAAGTGGGGGTTGTGCCGGTAGGGCACGCCGTAGCGCGCGGCGTAGCGGCGCAGGTCGCGGTGCATGTAGCGGCCCTTGGCCGCCACCTCGGCCGGCGAGCGATTGCCGGTGGCCTGGAACACGCCGCCCAGCAGCAGCGGCCGGTACACCAACTCGGCGCCGGCCTCGGTGCACAGCGCGGGCAGCTGCGTCCAGGCCAGGTAGGCGGCCGGACTGCCGAAATCGAAGAAGAACTCGACCACCTTCATGCCGCCCTCACTCCTTGTAGTAGACGATCTGGTTGCTGGTGGCCAGCAGCGTGCCGCCCTCGCTCCACAGCTGCGCGCTCTGGTCGAAGTAGCCGTTGGCGAACTGCTGCCCGGTGGCGCGGCCGAGCAGGTGGCCGGTGCCCACCTGTTCGAGCTGTGCGCCCGTGGCGTGGAAGTAGGTGGTGATCGACACCGTGCCGGCCGGCACCACCGTCGCGCGGCGCAGCCACACGCGGGGGTAGAACACGTCGCTCATCGCCGCGAGCGAGGCGAAGTCCAGCGTGCGCGGCGCGGCGTCGCGCACCCAGATGCGCGTCTCGCTGTGGTGGCCGCTGCCGTCCCACACCCGCGGCAGGGCGCCGCTGACGGGCCGCATCTCGTACTGCTCCAGCCAGGCCACGCCCTTGGGGCCGATGCTGAAGCGTTCCACCGCCTGCGGTGCGGGCACCTCGGGCATCGGGCAGTCGTTCTCGCCCCAGGTCTGGCGCCGGACGGCGGTGACGGCGGTGGCGGTGGTGTTGACCTGCATCCGGCCTTCGGCATCGCGCTGGCGGATCTCCATCGTCCAGTGCTGGGTGGAGCGGTTGGTGCGCGCCG
>Ga0182738_1005354_pt1 | contig 13762 bp, 11 predicted proteins | sample eDN5th30CBELigMG_FD_128876 | JGI IMG/M metagenome (GOLD analysis project Ga0182738, IMG submission 128876) | Enriched Miracle-Growth compost microbial communities from Emeryville, California, USA - eDNA 5th pass 30_C BE-Lig MG (version 2)... ...
CAGCCCGAGGTGCTCCCGCAGCTCGGGCACGCGTGGCACGACCCGGACCGCTGCATCTGCACACCGCACTGCATGCAGTACGGCGCATCGGAGTGGGCGATCGGCGCGTGGCTCGTGGCCTCGGCCTCGAGGCGAGCCACGAGCTCGGCGGCAGACTCGACCGAGGGCGGGTCGGCCACCACGTCGTGGCCCTGCACGTTCTCGGTGACCGACTCGGCGACGCCGGGCAGGGTGGGTTCGGTGCGCTCGTCGACGGTGAGGATGTTCAGCTCGGCCCGCTCCTCGTAGCTGAGGTAGTCCACCGCCAGACGACGGAAGATGTAGTCGAGCAGCGACGAGGCGAACCGGATGTCCGGGTCGTCGGTCATGCCGGCGGGCTCGAAACGCATGTTGGTGAACGCCTCGACGAAGCTGCGCAACGGCACGCCGTACTGCAGCCCGTGCGAGACCGAGATGGCGAAGGCGTCCATGATCCCGGCGAGGGTCGAGCCCTGCTTGGAGACACGCAGGAACACCTCGCCGGGGCGGCCGTCTTCGTACTCGCCCACGTGGACGAAGCCCTTGCAGTCCGCCACCCGGAACTGGAACGTCCGACTGGTGCGGCTGCGCGGCAGCTTCTCGCGCACCGGGGTCTTGATGACCCGCTCGACGATCTTCTCGACGACCTCGGTCGGCGTGGCGGCCCCGGCACCTTCCTTGGTCGCCATGGCGAGCGGCTGGGCGACCTTGCAGTTGTCGCGGTAGATGGCGATCGCCTTCACGCCGAGTTTCCACGCGTCCATGTGGAGTTGCTCGACGTCTTCGACGGTCACCTCCTCGGGCATGTTCACGGTCTTGGAGATCGCCCCGGAGATGAACGGTTGGACCGCGCCCATCATCTTGACGTGGCCGAGATAGTGGATCGCATTGTCGCCCATCGAACACGAGAACACCGCGACGTGTTCGGACGAGATGTGCGGTGCGCCGAGAATGGTCTTGTTCTCGTCGATGTAGGCGATGATGTCGTCGATCTGGGTGTCGTCGTAGCCGAGCCGGTGCAGTGCCCGCGGGATCGACTGGTTGACGATCTGCATCGTCCCGCCGCCCACCAGCTTCTTGACCTTGCACAGCCCCAGGTCGGGCTCGATCCCGGTCGTGTCGCAGTCCATCATCAGCCCGATCGTGCCGGTCGGCGCGAGGACCGACGCCTGGGCGTTGCGCACCCCGAAGGTCTCGGCGAGCTCGCAGGTCTCGTCCCAGGCCTGCTGGGCGGCGCCGAGCAGCTCGGTGGGGACGAGCTCCTCGTCGATGTCGGCGGCGGCGTCGCGGTGCTGGCCGAGCACCCGCAGCATCGGCTCACGGTTCTCGGCGTAGCCGGCGAAGGGACCCATGCGGGCCGCGAGACGCGCCGAGGTGGCGTAGGCGTGGCCGGTGAGCAGCGCGGTGACCGCGGCGGCCCAGGCCCGACCCTGATCGGAGTCGTAGGGCAACCCGAGCGTCATCAACAGCGCGCCCAGGTTGGCGTACCCGATGCCGAGCTGACGGAACCTACGGGCGTTCTCCCCGATCGGTTCGGTCGGGTAGTCGGCGCGCCCCACCAGGATCTCCTGCGCGGAGAACACGATGCCCACGGCATGGCGGAAGGCCTCGACGTCGAAGGTGTCGGTGTCGTCGTCGCTGGAGAGGAACGACAGCAGGTTCATCGAGGCGAGGTTGCAAGCGGAGTTGTCGAGGTGCATGTACTCGCTGCACGGGTTCGAGGCGTTGATCCGATCGGTGTTCGCCGCGGTGTGCCAATGGTTGATGGTCGTGTCGAACTGCATGCCCGGGTCGGCGCACTCCCAGGTGGCCTGGGCGATCTGGCGGAACAGGTCCCGCGCCCGCACGGAGTTCACCACCTCGCCGGTGGTCACGGCGGTGAGGTTCCACATCTCGTCGTTCTCGACGGCCTCCATGAACGCGTCGGTCACCCGCACCGAGTTGTTGGCGTTCTGGTACTGCACCGAGTGCACGTCGATGCCGTCGAGCGACATGTCGAACCCGGCGTCGCGCAGAACCCGCGCCTTGCGCTCCTCACGGGCCTTGCACCAGATGAACTCGGCGACGTCGGGGTGGTCGATGTCGAGGATCACCATCTTGGCCGCCCGGCGCGTCTTGCCACCGGACTTGATCGTGCCGGCCGAAGCGTCGGCGCCCCGCATGAAGCTGACCGGGCCCGACGCGGTGCCCCCGCCCTGGAGCAGTTCCGACGACGAGCGGATCTTCGACAGGTTCACGCCGGCGCCGGACCCACCCTTGAAGATCACGCCCTCTTCGCGGTACCAGTTCAGGATCGAGTTCATCTTGTCGTCGACCGAGAGGATGAAGCACGCCGAGGCCTGCTGGGGCACGCCGGAGACCCCGATGTTGAACCACACCGGCGAGTTGAACGCGGCTCGCTGCGTGATCATCAGGTACTTGAGTTCGTCGCTGAACACGCGGGCTTCGTGGTCGTCGGCGAAGTAGCCGCCCTCGACGCCCCAGGTCGTGATCGTGTCGACGACCCGGTCGACCACCTGCTTGAGCGACGACTCGCGCTCCGGTGTGCCGAGCGTGCCCCGGAAGTACTTCTGCGCCACGATGTTGGTGGCGTTCTGCGACCACGAGGTCGGAAATTCCACATCGAGTTGTTCGAAGGCGACGGTGCCGTCCTGGTAGTTGGTGATCCGCGCGTCCCGTCGCTCCCAGCTCACCTGGTCGTAGGGATGCACACCCTCGGAGGTGAAGTGACGCCGGAAGTCGAGTGCGGTCTGCGCTGGAGCCAAGGTCATGGAAGATTCTCTCTCGTACTGGGTGGGCGGTGGTTCTGCCGGGGCTGGATCGGGCCTGGTCCTTCGACGCTAGCGACCACAACCCCTCGTGGTGGTCCGTCCCCCTGGGGCAGATGTGACCACAAGATGTAGCGATGAATTACAGCACAGTAATTCGCCCGTGTCAACGGTCACCGCGGCGCGAACACCCAGGTCCAAGGGGGTTCGCGAGAATTCGCACCTGCGGCCACGCTGCCGCATCCCTCACACGTCGCTCCGGCCCGGGGGCCTCACACGCTCCACTCTTCCGACCGTCCGCACCGCGGGACCGTGACACACCAGGAGATGGTACGGACCCGATCCTGTGGATCGCTAGAGGCGCAACCCTGTGGATTTCGCGCGGTGGCACGTGGACACCAGGTGGACCGACCTGGGGACGACGGCCGCGTTGTCCACAACGCCGACCGCCATCACCGGAACGACGAGGGGTTCAGCGTGCCGCGCGGACCGCGGGCTGGGCCACCACGGCATCGTCGACCGTGGCCGCGCTCGCCGGCAGACCGCTCACCGGGCTTCCGTAGCCCTCGATGCCGTCGATCGCGGCGAGCTCCTGGGCGATCGACCGGGCGAGGGCCGGCGCGAGCATGACCGACAGGTGACCGTGGTCCTTCATCAGGATGTTGGTGGCCGCGAGCTGGGGTTCCAGCATCATCGCCCGGCGACCCGGCACCAACAGGTCCAGGTTCGAGTAGTACGCGACGAACCGGGTGTCGGGCATCGCGCGGGCGTCCGCCCAAAGGGCCCGCAACCATGCCGATCCGGGGCGGAGCTGCGCGGCGATCGCATTCCGGCTACGGGTCATCCCGGTCAACCGGGCCAGGTCGACCCCGCCGTGCGGGGTCGCCACGGTCACGACCGACGCGGCTTCGCCGAGACCGAATTCCTGGGTCGCCTTGCGGATGACGAGGCCACCGAGGGAGTGGCCCACCAGGTGGATCCGGTCCGACCCGCAGGCGGCCATGACCTCGTGGGCCCGCAACACACAGGTCTCGGCGAGACGGTCGACGTCGGCATGGCGCGGGCTGTAGTTCATCGCATGGATCCGGTCGAAGCCGACCTCGCGCAGCTCCCGCTCCACGAAATACCAGTTCGACTTGTTGGCCAGATAGCCGTGCACGAGCAGGACCGGGGTCGACGACGAGTCCGCTCCCCGGTTGCTCCGCATGCGCCCTCCCGGTCCGGCGTCGAAGAACCCGAACGGGTAGAGCGCGCAGGTCACGATCCCCGATGCCATCTCGCGCACCTGGGTGGGCATGGTCTGGCGGCGGCGTGCCCCGCGAATGATGGCCTCGGCGACCTTGGCCGTGCGCTCCAACATCGGATTCACCATCTGCACTCCTCTAGCGCCTTCCGGTCGTACCGGTGGGTCCGCCCGGATCCTGCGACTCCTCATCGCAACATCGGCCGGGTGCGCGTGTGACTGAAGTCTCCCCCGCAGACCGTCATCGAAACGACACACGTGTGATTCGCGGGGCGCGCCGCCGGAATGCGCGCCGTCCCGTGGGCAGAGTCCTGTCTCTGCAGCCCGTAGGGTGGCGACCCATGCAGCAGATCCTTCCGGCCGCCGTCGACGACGTCGACGTCGAGGCCGTGTACCTCGCCGATCAACGGGAACCGACCGAGGGGCGCCCCTGGCTGGTGGTCAACATGGCCACGACCATCGACGGCGCCACGGCGCTCGAGGGCCGATCCCGCGGCATCGGCGGTCCCGGCGACCGGGCGGCGTTCCACGCGTTGCGGAGCGCGGCGGATGTCGTCCTCGTGGGTGCCGGCACCGCCAGGGCCGAGGACTACGGGCCGGTCGTGGTGCCCGACGGCCACCTCGCCGCTCGGACCGCCGCCGGTCGCAGCGGTCCCGCCCGGCTGGCGGTCGTCAGTGCGAGCGGTTCGCTCGACCCCGGGGCCCGCATGTTCTCCGACCCGGAGCGACCGCCGCTGGTCTACACGGTGTCGGAGACCCCGGCGAGTGTGCTCGACGCGCTCGCTGCGGTGGCCGAGGTGGTGGTCGCGGGATCGTCCAGGGTCGACCCGCACGTCGTGCTCGCTGATCTCACGGCCCGCTCGGTCCGTTGTGTCGTGTGCGAGGGCGGCCCCTACCTCAATGCCGATCTGATCGCAGCCGGCGTGGTCGACGAATGGTGCTGGACGATCGGGCCGTCGCTGGTCGGGGGCGACTCGAACCGGGCCTCGGTGGGCGACTGGAGCCCCGAGGCACGGGCGTTCCGGCTCGACCGGCTGCTCACCGACGGACGCGATCTGTTGACCCGTTACGTGGCCGCGCGGCCCGATGGGTGAGCCGGGCGCCGGCCCGAGGGGCGTATGCGCCGCTCAGACGAGCGGCGGCGGGGCGTGGGAGGCGAGCTCGTGGGTCTTCGGCGTGGTCGCCTTCGTGAGCAGCCGGGCCTCCCGGGCGAAATCGGCCGCGTCGGCGAATTCCTTGTACACGCTCGCGAAGCGCAGGTAGGCGACCTGGTCGAGCTCGCGGAGCCCTTCGAGCACCTCGATACCGATCCGTTCGGTGCTCACGACCCCGAGCCCTTCGGACCGGATCCTGTCCTCGACCCGAACGGCCAGCTCGGCCATGTCGCCGAGCTCGACCGGGCGGTTCTTCGACGCCGCCCGCACCCCGGCGACGATCCGTTCGGCGTCGAAGGGCATCCGGTCACCTGAACGCTTCACGACGACGAGGTCGGCCGTCTCGATCCGCTCGAAGGTCGTGAACCGGTGGGCACAGCCCAGACAGGAGCGCCTCCGGCGGATCGCGCGGCCGTCGTCGACGCTGCGCGAGTCGATCACCTTGTCGTCGTCGGCACCGCACCGGGGACACTGCACCTTCTCCACGGTACCGTCCGGGAACTCCCCGCGCCCGTCCACGACGGCGGTGCCCCTAGTGGGAGCTCACCAGCAGCCGTTCGCCGGGGAGCAGCGGCGCAGGTCCGTGCTGTGCCGCGAGCCGGTCGACGAGTGCGGTGATGTCGCCGGTGGGTTGCAGCTCTCGTGCAATCGACGTGAGCGTATCGCCGGACTGCACGACCACGACCGTGCCCGCCCCGGCGCCCGCCGCCGCAGGCGCCGTCACCGCATTCGGTGCCGCAGACGGGGCCGGCGATACTGCCGGCGGCTGGGAGAGGGCGTCGATCACGGCGAAGGCCACCCCGAGCGTGAACACGATCGCCACGAAGACCGCCACAGCCGCGACGAGCAGTCCGGCGGTGCGCCGGCGGATCGCCCGCCGGCGCCGAGCGGCGCGGGCCGGGTCGAAGGACACCACGGTCCGACGGCCGGGACGGTGCGGACGGGTCCGGGACCGGTCGCCCCCGGGCAGCGGGTCACCGGATCCGACTTCAAAGGGAATGGGGAAGAGTGCAGCCATGGGAGCATCATCTCCTGCGGGTGGGACAGTGGCGGATCTGCCCTGCTCAGCGCCTCTCGGGCCTGATTTCCAGAACGTCCGTTCGATGCCAGTGAATCACGAACGGCTGTTCGGGTCAAGCCCGTTCTCGAACAAATGTTTGTCATTTGCCCGCGAATGGGCTACGGTTCTGCGAACACCCGTTCGCAGTGTCCCCTCGCCCATCGACGGGAACAGGACGAAAGGCGACCCCATGACCACGAATCTCTCGAAGCGGCAACGTCAGGTCCTCGAGTGCATCGAGACCACGATGCGCCAGCGCGGCTACCCACCCTCGGTCCGCGAGATCGGCGAGGCGGTGGGGCTCACGTCGCCCTCGAGCGTCCACGCGCACCTGTCCACCCTGCAGAAGCTCGGGTACCTCCACCGGGACCCGACCAAACCGCGTGCGATCCAGGTGCGCTTCGACCCGCTGTCGGGGGCGACGGTCGAGCGTCGGCCGTCGCGCCATGTGCCGCTCGTCGGCGACGTCGCCGCCGGTACCGACGTGCTCGCGGAGGAGAACATCACCGAGACGCTGCCCATCGCCGAGGACTTCACCGGCGACGGCGACCTGTTCATGCTGCGGGTGCGAGGCGATTCGATGATCGACGTCGGGATCTTCGACGGCGACTTCGTGGTCGTCCGCTCACAACCGACCGCCGAGAACGGCGAGATCGTGGTCGCGGGCATCCCCGGCGACGAAGCGACGGTGAAGACGTTCCGGCGTGACGGCGACACGATCACGCTGGTGCCCCACAACGAGCGCCTCGCCCCGATGGAGTTCCCCGCCGACGAGGTCACCGTCTACGGCCGGGTCGTCACCGTCCTCCGCAAGCTCTGAAGAGTTCCGCGGCTACAGACCCTGGGTGAGCAGGGCCCGCAGCACCCGGAAACACCACTCCAGCGGCGCGCGCTCCACCCGTTCCTCCGGCGTGTGGGCGAGCACCGCCGAACCCGGGCCGAAGTTCACCGCGGGAATGCCGTGCTCGGCGAAACGGGCGACGTCGGTCCACCCGAGCTTCGCATCGACCGCCAGGTCGGCCCGGCCGATGAACGCCGCGAGCAGCGGATTCGACAACTGGGGCAGCGCACCCGGCGCCGCGTCGGTGACCACGAAACCGTCGCCGTCTTCGAGAAACGGGTCGACGACCGAACGGATGAACGCCTCGGCTTCTTCCGGCGATCGGTCTGGCGCGAAGCGGTGGTTCAACGTGAGGGTCACCGCGTCGGGGATGACGTTGCCCGCCACGCCGCCACGCACGTCGAGTGCCTGAAGCGTTTCGCGGAACTCCAGGCCGTCGATGATGGGCCGGCGCACCGGCGCCGCCACGACCGCGTCGAGCACGGGAGCGAGACGGTGGATCGCGTTGCGGCCCATCCACGGCCGGGCGGCGTGTGAGCGCGCGCCGCCCAGGGTGAGCACCGCGCGCATCGTGCCCTGGCACCCCGCCTCGACCGCGCCGTCGGTCGCCTCGCCGATCAGGGCGACGTCGCCCGCCACCAGATCGGGCCTCGTCTGGAACAACTCGCCCAGACCACTCTCGGCCGACGCGATCTCTTCTCGGGCGTAGAAGACGTAGGTCACGTCGACCGCGGTCACCGCCAGCGAGCGGGCCAGGGCGACCTGGATCGCCAGCCCGCCCTTCATGTCGGTCGAGCCGACTCCCCAGAGCGTGTCGCCGTCGACACGCGCGCCGGCATTGCCGTTCGCCGGCACCGTGTCGGTGTGCCCGGCGAGGATCACGCGCTGTGGCCGTCCCAGATCCGACCGGGCGACGAGATTGTCACCGACCCGGGTGACCTCCAGATGCTCCAGTGGCCGCAACTCGGCTTCGAGCCAGTCGACCAGGGGACCCTCGGCGCGACTCTCCGACGGTTGGTCGACGAGCGTGGCCGTCAGCGCGAGCAGGTCCTCGGGCAGCGCGGCATCGTCGCCGATGGCCACGCCTGAAGGGCCCGACACCGTTCAGACCGTGGAGCCGTGGTCGCGCAGGGCCTGGTTCAGCGCCGACTTGTCGTGCCGCTCCCCCTCGGTCAGGCGCTTGATGACGAGGACGCAGGGCAGGCCGAACTCTCCGCCCGGAAAGCTGCGAGGGCGGGTCGCCGACACCGCGACCGACCACGCCGGCACCTTTCCCCGACCCAGTTCCTCACCGGTCGCCGCGTCGATCACCGGGATCGACCCGGTCAGGATGCAGCCGGCGCCCAGCACCGTGCCCTCGCCCACGACCGCACCTTCGGCCACGACGCAACGGGACCCGATCAGACACTCGTCGCCGATCATCACCGGCGCGGCCTGCGCCGGTTCGAGCACCCCGCCGATGCCCACGCCACCGGAGAGGTGCACGTTCCTGCCGATCTGGGCGCAACTCCCGACGGTGGCCCAGGTGTCGACCATCGTGTTCTCGCCCACATGTGCGCCGATGTTCACGTAGCTCGGCATCAGCACCACCCCCGGGGCGAGGTACGAGCCGCGGCGGGCCGACGCGCCGGGCACGGCGCGCACACCCGACGCCTGGTAACCGCTCTTCAGGGGGATCTTGTCGGCGTACTCGAACGGCCCGAGTTCGATCGTGGCCATCGACGACATCTTGAACAGCAGCAGAATCGCCTGCTTGCACCAGGTGTGCACGACGATCTCGCCGTCTCCCCCCCAATCGGCGACCCTGGCTTCGCCCGCGTCGAGCAGCGCGATGGCCTCATCCACCGTCGCCCGTGCTTGCGCGTCGCGCGGGTCGAGCGTGTCGCGTCGTTCCCAGAGTTCTTCGATGCGGTCGGCGAGTTCGGGCACCGGCAAACCCTACCGTGGCCCGAGCAGCCCTCAGCGCTCGGGAAAAGTCTGCTCGGGTGGTCGGTCACCGCCCGTCTCCGGCGACCCACCCGACGGCGGGGTGGTCCACCATGCACCCGGTGGACCGGCCGGCGACCCCGGACCGCTCGGTGGGGCCGCCGGCGGATACCAGACCGGCCCGGGCGGCTGGGCCGGAGAGCCGGGCATCGGTGCGGACGATGCCGCCGGAGGGGCCAACGAGCCCGGCGCCGGATACGGCGCACCGGGATACGGCGCACCGGGATACGGCGCACCGGGATACGGCGCACCGGGGTACGGCATCCCGGGGTAGCCGTAGCCACCCGGATAGGTCGGCGGGCGGCGATGGCGCCGGACCGCGGTCACGATCACCACCACCAGGCCACCGAGCACCAACAGGCCACCGCCGAGTCCGCCGAGCGCGAACGATCCGAAGTTCCCGTCGACCCCCTCGCCGACCGCGAGCGTCGAGCCGTAGTCCAGATCCGATGCGCTCAGGTGGTAGCGGCCCGCCTGGGATGCCTCGAAGGTCGCCACGGCGACCGCTTCACGGTTCATCCCGCTCGCGTCGACGCCCGTGGTCGAACGCGAGCCGCTGTAGGGCGCGGTCGGCACGGTGTCGCCGTCCGGGCCGGTCACGACGACGTTCGGTATGGGCACGAACTGGTTCGCGGTCCTGACCGGACCGACCACGAAGATCACGTGCCCTCCGGGCTCGTCGACCCAGACCCCGCCGGAAGCGTCGACCACGTCGGGAAAAGCGAACGCGTCCACCGCTCGGCTGACGCCGAGTGCGATGACGACGATGCCCAACACGACGCCGGCAACCATCATGAGCGCGCCGATCCAGTAGCCGGTGGCGCGCACACCCACGTCCCTTTCGACCATGGGACCCGGTGGCGGGAACGTGCTCATGAGCCGACGCGCCGTGGCCCGCCCGAGTCGGCGAGGCGCTTGTCCAACACGTCGAGACGGCCGTCGGGCTGCACCGCCGCGACCCGCACGTACCCCTCGGCGACGTCTCCGTAGAACTCACCTGGAGACACGAGCAGACCGAGGTCACCTGCGAGCCGCTCGGCCAGGGCCCAGGCGTCACCGTCGGGCGCGGCGGCCCACAGGTAGAAGCCTCCCGCCGGCATCGCGGCTGCGACCCCGAACGGCGCGAGCAGCGTGGCGAGCCGTGCCAGACGTTCCCAGTAGCGGTCGCGTTGCACGTCGACATGAGCGTCGTCTTCGAGCGCCACAACCGCCGCGTCCTGGACCGGACCGGGCACCATCCGGCCCGCGTGCTTGCGCACCTCCGACAAATAGCGCACCAGCTCTGCGTCGCCGGCGTAGAAGCCCACCCGGCCGCCGGCCAGGTTCGAACGCTTCGACAACGAATGCACGGCGACGACCCCGTCGACTCCTGCCATGAGGATGGACCGGCCCGGCACCCGGCCCGCCTCGGGGGCGACCGGTCCGCGGCCGTCACCGTGGTCCCAGGTGAACTCGATGTAGCACTCGTCCGAGAACACCGGCACCCCGTGGTGGCGGCCCCACTCGGCGGCTGCGCCCAGATCGTCGAGCCCGCCGGCGGGATTGCCGGGCGTGTTCACCCACAGACACACCGCGCGTGCTGCATCCCCCGGATCGATCGCCGACAGGTCGATCCGCCACGCCGCGTCCATCGGTACCGCCACCGCCCGGCAGCCTGCGAGTTCGGCCCCCATGGCGTAGGACGGGTAACTGACCTCGGGATACAGCACGGTGTCACGGTCCGGCGAGCGCAGGCGCAACAGATGCGGGAGGTCGGCGACGAACTCCTTGGTCCCGATGCACGCCGCGACGCTCGACGCGTCGACGCCGGCGCCGAAGCGGCGCTCGAGCCAATCGGCCGCGGCGACCCGGAACGCCTCGGTGCCGAGCGAGGGCGGATACCCGGCGAGCCGGGTCGACCGGGCGAGCGCCTCGGCGACCTCGGTCGGCGGCGGATCGCCGGGGGTGCCGACGCTGCAGTCCACCGCCCCGCCCTCGTGGGCATCGGCGAGCGCGCGCAACGGGTCGAGCCGGTCGTAGGGGTAGGGCGGTGGGTTGAAGCCGCCGGTCACGACGGCACCATCAGTGGCGCGAACCGGGCGAGTTCGGCTTCGTGCAGGCGGGCGGTGACCAGCACCCCGTCGTCGCCTGCTTCGGTGTCCATCACCTCGCCGTGTCGGTGCAGCGCGGCGAGCACCTCGCCCCGGTCGTACGGCACCAGTAGCTCGACCGTCGAGGCGGTCGAGTTCACGGCCTCCTGGACGCCGACGAGCAGGGCGTCGATCCCGTCGCCGGTACGGGCCGACACCACGAACGCACCGCGCCCCCCGTCGGGCAGCCCGGCGAGCCGTCGGGGCAGCTCGTGTGGTGCCACCAGGTCGGCCTTGTTGGCGACGAGCAGTTCGGGGACGTGGTCGGCGCCGATCTCGGCGAGCACCTCGCGTACCGCGGTGTACTGGGCGCCGGGGTCGTCGTCGGAGGCGTCGACCACGTGGATCAGTTGGTCGGCACCGGCCACCACCTCGAGGGTGGACTTGAACGCCTCGACCAGATGGTGGGGCAGCTTGCGGACGAACCCGACGGTGTCGGTGACCAGTGCGGACTGCCCGCCGGGCAGGTCGAAGCGGCGCGTGGCGGCGTCGAGCGTGGCGAACAACCGGTCCTCCACGAGCACGTTCGCGCCGGTGATGCGGTTCAACAGCGTCGATTTCCCGGCGTTGGTGTACCCGACGATCGCGACGAGCGGCAGCGGGCCGGAGGCGCGGGCTTTGCGCTGGGTGGTCCGGTTCTCGGCGATGGCGACGAGTTCGCGTTCGAGATGGTGGATGCGGCGGACGATGCGCCGGCGGTCGACCTCGAGTTTGGTCTCCCCACCGCCCATCCGGGTGCCCACGCCACCTCCCTGTTGCGACAACGACGTGCCCTTGCCCCGCAGGCGGGGCAGTCGGTAGCGCAGCAGCGCCAACTCGACCTGGGCGCGCCCTTCGGTGGTGGTGGCGTTCTGGGCGAAGATGTCGAGGATCACCGCGGTCCGGTCGATGGCGGTCCGACCCAGGATCTTCTCCAGGTTGCGCTGCTGGGCCGGGCTGAGCTCCTCGTCGAACACGACCGTGTCGCAGTCGGTCGCCTCGGCGAGGGTCTTCAGCTCGGCGACCTTGCCGCGGCCCAGGAAGGTGGCCGGGTCGGGCCGGTCGCGGCGTTGGACCACCCGACCCACCACGTCGGCGCCGGCGGTGTCGACCAGCAGTTCGAGCTCGTCGAGGCCGGCCTCCACTTCGGAGGTGCGTCGGAACGGGAACTGCACGCCGACGAGCACGATGCGTTCACGGAAGGTGCGCTCGATGAACGCGTCGGCCGCGCCGCCGAATTCACCGAACGCGCCCCGGTGCTCCGAGGTCGCCCCGGGCGTGGTCGTGTCGTGATCGGTCATGGTCGTACCCGCAGGTCGGCGATCCATTCAGACGGTCCGTGCAGGGTCGGCTCGTCGCCGAGTTCGACGAGCACGGTCCCACCCGGCATCGACACGGTGACCGGCCCGCTGCTGCCCTCCCAGGCCCGCAGGCTGAGTGCCGCGGCCGTGGCGCCGGTGCCACACGCCAGGGTGAGCCCGGCGCCGCGTTCCCAGGTGACCTGGTCGAGGCGGTCGTCGCCGGTGATCGCGACGAAGTGCACGTTGACGCCGTCCTCGAACCGTGCCTCCCAATCGGGCCCTTCGACGGCCGCGTCGACGTCGGCGACGTCGCCGACCTCGAGCACCACGTGCGGGTTGCCGACGTCCCAGGACGCGGAGCGACCGATCGGACGGGTGGTGGGTGCGTCGATGCCGTCGAGGCTCGGGCCCGGGCGGGGCGTCCCCATCGTGACCGAAGCGGTGACCACGTCGGGGTCGCCGTGTTCGTCGGCCGAGACGGCGACCGTGCGCAGACCGGCGTCGGTCACGATACGCAGGGTCGTCGGCAGCGGGCGACCGGTGTGGCGGATCACGGCCTGGGCGAAGCAGCGGATGCCGTTGCCGCTCATCGCACCGAGCGACCCGTCCGCATTGTGCAGCGTCATCTCCCACGCATCGGGAGTCGGGCCGGGCACGGCGGTCAGCACCCCGTCGGCGCCGACACCGCGATGGCGATCACAGACGCGGCGCGCGAACGCGGCCGGGTCGGCGGGCGCGGCATGGGTGCCGTCGGCGACGAACACGAGGAAGTCGTTGCCGAGGCCGTGGAACTTGGACAACGGGACGGTGTCGGTCATCTGGTACGAGTCTCCCACGTCGCGGCGCGTTCCCCACCCGGAATTGGCGGAACCGTCTGCGACCGGCGTCACCGGTCGGCCCGCCAGCGGTCGACGAGTCGCTCCGCGACCCGGGAAGCATCGCCGGGATCGGTGACGTCGAACCATGCCAGGCGGGGGTCCCGGCGGAACCACGACCGCTGACGGCGGGCGAATCGCCGGGTCGCGGCGGTCGCGGCTTCGACGGCCTCGGCAAGGTTGCACGCCCCCGAGAGGTGCGCCGCGAACTGGCGGTAGCCCAGCGCCTGTGCCGCCGTGCGGCCCAACGGGCGCGGCCGGTCGGCCAGACGCTGAACTTCGTCGAGGAACCCGGCGGCGAGCTGGTGCCGGTAACGCTCGGCGATGCGGTCGTTCAGGACCGGCACGTCGACGTCGAGCGCGACCAGGTCCCAGTCGGTGTCGGGATAGACGCCGAGACCGTCGCCG
>Ga0182738_1005355_pt1 | contig 13761 bp, 10 predicted proteins | sample eDN5th30CBELigMG_FD_128876 | JGI IMG/M metagenome (GOLD analysis project Ga0182738, IMG submission 128876) | Enriched Miracle-Growth compost microbial communities from Emeryville, California, USA - eDNA 5th pass 30_C BE-Lig MG (version 2)... ...
GATAGGCTTTATGAGCTGCTTGAGAAAGCGTGGTTTGACTTTAAGTTGAACCTCAGACTGCATTTCTATCAAACAAAGTTTTACTTTGGCGAGATAAATGCAATATCTCAGGATGTTTTGAAAGTACTTAGCAGTACAAAGCAGAAATATGCAAATTTATTGAAAGAGAAAAATCGAAATGTCGAAGTTGAGTTGCAAAAATTTGCAGATACACTTGAAGGTTTCCAAAGTTTTAATGATGCAGCTCAATACTTTAAAAACCGAGATTTTAAAACTCTCAGGTCTCAAGATTTCCAAGCACTTGTTGACGAAAGTTCAAAACTTAATGATCAGAGAAAAATTCTTGATCTTGAAGAAATTAGTCTTGAAAGAATTAAGGAACAATTCAAAGTGTGGGATTATTGTGAAAATCTCTATGATGTAGAGGAGGTGAATGATTTTTAATCTAAAAGTTGATTAGACCATCAGCATGTTCAAGAGTCATCCTTTGGATTTGTTGAAACTTGCAGATTTTCAAGGTATATTTGAGACTGGATATGAGATCCTTGAGAATGCATCCCAATATTTTTCTCATAAAGAAAATCAGCAACGTATGAGATTGTTGGAATCATTGAATCATGAGACAAATCAGTTTGAAAATTCTTTCAAGATCTTCGATCAATTAAAATCTGAAGCATTCAAAGATTATTATTGGCAAGTAAGGTGTTGGTAAATATTGAGATAAAAAAAATATGATAGGAATTGATAAATATAATGTTTAAAAATCATGAGAAAAAACCTGATTACAAATCTATGACCCCAGAAGATCTCATGAAAGAAGGGTTACTTGACTATAAGCAAGAAGTTGACATTTTATTTGACGTAAGGATCATTGGAGAGGGAAGTTTATTTTCGATAGGAAGCATTATATGAACAGAGACTACATCTTGAATCAGCAATTATTCTAGAGGCAATTACTGAAATGCCTCTACAATGGCAAATTTTATCCTCCCCAGTATATGGCTCAGTCCGAATTCTTCAAAATATCGATGAAATTATTCAAACCTTGGAAGGCGTTTTAAATGAATGGTAATAGGCGTGTTTTTATAACTATACAATAAAATAAATGTAGTCGAAAATTGTCCAATATCCCAGAGAGATTTTTAAGGATGGTTGAAAGAATCAAAGGTTTAGAAGATCTAACCAGGTTATTGGCTTACTTCTTCCAAGAAACTCTGAAATTTCAATCCATTCTTTTACAAACCCACCCTTTTTGGAGTCATCAGGTAATCATTTTCAATGAGTGAAATAAAACCAAAAATTTGTAGAAATTTTTAGATTCATTGGCGCCAGAATTATGTAATGAGATAGGAAAAGTGATTGACGAATTTCGTGATGATTTTAGCCCAATATTGAAACATGGAATCAGTGTGATTATTCACCTTTGTGGTGGCATTGAAAATCGAATGCCAAGAAGTGAGAAAGGGACAAAAATGATTAAGACCACAATCGAAATGCAATTTGAGTTTAAGGAGAAGATAAAGAGAGCCAAAGAGATTGAGAAATATATCAAGGACTTTTTCGATAAGAGCAGGCGAGCAAATCCAAGATTATATTTCTTGGACGATAATCAAATAACCCAGATTTTCAAGGCAGGTGAAGATGTTCCCTTACTTCTTCGGATCGTTCTGAATTGCTTCCAAAATTTAAAACAATTCAAAATAAAACAAGGAGAACTCGATGCGAGGGAATCAAGTTTGAATGCTGTCGAGTGCTCTTTGGAAGGTGTGATTACCTCTCATGACGAGAGCATTTCTCTTGTTGCTCCAGTTTTCTTACCAAATAATAGTGGAAAGCTAATCACGGTGGTTGAGAAAGAAGTGAGAAATATGTTGAAGAAGAATATTTTGAAAAATTATATGCAAGTGAGTTTGAAAGAAATGAGAATGAAGGAAGTGTTCAAAATATTAATTCGAAAAGATGTGATAGCTCAGTCTTACTTTGTGATAACTGAAGCCATTTTCTATTTTAATTTATCAGTGATGGTTAATCTGATGAACAAGCAAAATTTGGCGAAAATAATGGGAGATGATTTAACCGGAATGGAGCTTTTGAATTCACTTTATTTATCAAGAGTGGAGATGATAAAGGAGTTTATAGAGTTTTGGGCAGGAAAGATTCCAAGGGAACTTGCTTATTTTTGGAGTCGAGCAATCCAACAAGAGAAGCACTTTGTGGAGATTTTAGAAAAGCTCAAGAGTTTACCATCGCTCGATGAAGTGAGCTTTGAGTTTTTGAGTTTACCGAAAGTCTTTATTGAGCAAACCCAAGCCAAGTTTAATTTTGACAGCCTCCTTCAAAATGCAGCCGTTCACTTGATGTCAGCGCTCAAGAATACAGATGAGTCTGAGTCCATAATAAAAACATACAGCTTGCACAAACCAGGAATTTATCGACTGGAAGATGTTGAAAAAAATATTGGCGGATTCCATATAGTTTACGCGACTCTCGGAACAAAAGTGGAGTATGGTCTCGAATTTACTGATCAGAAAGATCAATATTACCTATACCCGTTAACTGAGCACTATATGTGTCACTTGATCAGTTGCGTTTCAAATGGAAGTTTTGTCGCTCTCACAGGTGATTCAAACCATTTCATCAAAGAAACCGTCTCGGCAATTTCGAACCATTTGGGAAATTTTACATGTGTGATTGATTTCAATAAAGAGAATAGTTTACAAATGATTTTGAATAAACTTGCAGGAACAGTGATGACAGGCAGTTGGATGATTTTATCAGAATTTGATTGTGAGAATAGTCTATGTTTATCAATGCTCGCAAACTATGTAAGTGTTTTGAAATTATGTCCTCTCATAAAAACTACTCTAGTTGATTTATTTGAAAGAAGCAGTGATGGGACATCAAGAACAGTTATTTTTGGAGAATATTCCAGTGACAATTAATACAAATTTTAATGTGGTGGGTTTGTTGAAGAATGATTCTAGAGGCAAGAAGAAGACTGAGATAAATCCGATAATTTTGGAGCATTTTAGAGTAAAGCACTTACAAAACCCAAACTACATGTATCTATTCAGAAATGCTTTGAATTTGATCGGGTACGAGGGTTCAAATGAATTTGCAGCGAATTTTTCAAGTTTTCTGACTTCACTTTCTACTCGCCAAGATTATTTGGATTATAAGTTCGGACTTGATCCTGAGTTGATCCCTTATGATATTGCAAGAACCCTCGCAAAAGAGTTCATCAACCTTGCACAAAAGAATCTTTCAGACCTTTGTGAAAATATGAGCGACTATGTCTATTTGATCATCTTTGAATATTTTAGTCAAAGAGGTTGGTCATTCGAATTTTTGCAAAATATCGAAGAGCAATTTGATCTTTTCTTGCCTAGAAATCCGAAATTCGAAGAAATTGAGTAGATTGAGAAAGCGAGGTGGTGAGACTAAATTTTAATAGGAGTGACGAAGATGAAGCAGATCTTCAACTTTTGGAGGAAGCTCTAAAGAATTTAAGCTTCGATCTAACAGATGAGTTGAAGGAGTTTACTCTTGGATTGTACAAAGGGTTCGCAAAGCACGTGTCTCTCCTGATCTATGGTAATGAAGACCAGGAAGCTTGGACCTCGATTCGTATCGCAAGCTATATGCAAGCTATAAAAGAGCGTACCTGAGATGAATTTCTTATCCAAAAATGATTTAACTTAGATCTGAATCATTATTTATATCGAATATTCATTGATTCAAGTGATATCCAACTGCTTTATGGAGCTGGTTTAACAAACAGTAAATTTGAGGGAAGTCACTTTAGAATTAAATAAATGAATTAGAGGAAGGAAGAATGAATTCAGGTTTATTGGATCTCGTTCAAGAAACTTTGACAGGCCAAAAGTTTATGGAGAATTTAAAAAGTTTTTGGTATGTGTGGTTTTTCCCATCGATTTAATTTTCAATAAAAGTAAATACCCAGCAATTCCAATAGTGAGGACGTTTAAAGAAAATCCAAGCTATTTTTCACTGATTGTTGATTCTTTTTGTGTTGAAGCCAATAAAAAAGATATGCATCTAACACGAGGTTTGATTTCCAAGTTCTCATTTATTTTCAAAAACCAAAGAAAAGATATCAATCTGCAAAACCCTCGAATTATTTTCAAAGTTAAGGAATTACATAATTTGAGTATATCAGATATTGCAAATACCAAGTTATATTGCATGCCACCTCGCAGCTATTCTTTGAGGACAGAATACAATGCTTGGATAAGAAAGCTGCTTGATGTGAATCCATGGTTTACATTCTTTAAGAGCGAATTGGAGGCATTAAAAACTTGCTTGCTGAATCCAATTTTGGGAAAGTTTTTGAGGAAAGCTGAGTTGATTGGAAATCTCAAGGATAAAAAGATATTTAGCGATTTTACGACTTATTTAGAGATCTTTTTGAATGAATTGAGGAAATATGCAATCACAATACATGCCAAGAATATAACAAGCATCCACCTTGATCCAATTTTTACAGAGCCCGACTTTACAGGCAAAAGTAATCGAAGAGATAGTATGAGGAGGAGTAGTATTGCTCAGGAGCTTATAGCCCCAGAAATTGAAGATTTTTCAACTTCAACTTCAAAAAAGATGACAAAGATGATGGAAAAGAAGAAAGAGTTATTGTACATGCAGTCTTTCGTTGGCGTGGAGAGTAGTCTGGTAAATATCAGCAGAAAGGGGCCAATGTCAACCAGAGATGAGGAGTTGATGGGCGTTCTTCAGTGTGTTTATATTCAAAGTCTGTTCTTAAGTATTGGGAATGTTGTAGAAGAGAAGCATCGAGGGATTTTTGAAGATTTTGTGATAAATCAGATTCAAGCCTATCCTCAGCAATTCTCAAATCGATTTATGACGGAACTGGTAAACTTTGTGACGAAAAGTAAAGAGAAGGACAAGAATTTTAGCCTTGGGCAATATTATTTTGACTTTGCTCGATTAAAATGGACATCTTTTGCAGAATACCAGACGTTCTTTGAGAAAGAGATTGTTTCAAACTTCACACTAGAAGACCTTCCACCTGAAGAAAAGGATAGGTTTAGCCAGAATGAGATTGTAAGTGAGATTCAGCTTCGCCAAAGTATCCAGCAAATCATCAAGAGTCATGCAGCATCCAATCGTATCAGTTCATTTAACAATCCATATTTCTATGAATCTACAACAAAGAAGAAGGCATTTTTCATGATCGAGCACCTGATTTCTTATGAGAAAGATGTATTTTTGATTGCTCCACCGCAACAGGGGAAGTCTTCTCTTCTTGATTATATGGGAAAAAGATTTTCGAGTGTCAAACTTTCAATGAATTATTTTATGAGTAAAAAAGAGGTAAACTTTGAGTGGTTCAGGGAAATGAATAATTTATTGAAAGCTATTGAGAAAGATTTTATTCAATTTGAGTGGGAAAGCTAACATATTGGTTCCTGCAACTGACAACATGCTTGTGTGCATTGATGATGCACATCTTCAAAATGAGTTGGAGATGGTTAAATTTATTTTTATTAAAGTTTAAATAGGGAAGAGAACCCCTTGGGAGTTTTGAGGCAAATTTTCCAATCGCGTGGATGTTATAGTTTCGAAGAATATCGTTTCAAGCATATTTGCAATACCAACTTTTTAATAACTTGTTCTCGAAAATCCTTCTTAAATAACATTGATCACCTCAAGTTGAAATTGATGCTAGATTTTTCTAACCTCCTTTTTAGTTATGGGCAATCTCCTGTCGTGGTTACGATGGTTGAAGAAGATCAAGCTACGATGTGCACAATTTTTGAAATTCATTGCCATTTGGTATTTTAGATTTTTGTGACTGATTTATCTGACTTTAATTCGAGAGAGGTATGGATAAGCTTGGCTTATTAGATCTACCCGCAGAGATAGAAAAAAAATATCGAGAGTTTGTGGGGCAATTTGCAGGTTTTTCAAGTTTGAAACGAGATATTTTGGAAAGGATGTATGGCTTGTTTGATTTGAATTTCTCTGTGGCAAAGGTCTTGAGTTTATTACAAGCTCTCAATCCTTCATCTTGGGTCTCTACCGATAATATCAGAAGCCTTCATGAAAGACTATCTTTTGGTCTATGCACGCTTTTTCAACGTGATCTTCACAGTTTAGATGAGTTGGCAAATTCGCTTTTTGGAGAAACAATTTTCCAACAACAATCAACTCCAGATCTCAGCAACTTTCTTTCATTGGGACCTGCTTCAAGCATAGGATCAACTTCAATTCAATTTGGACAAGGGAGCCTCGTCCAATTAAGTCCTGAACTTGGTTCTCTTGATAAGTCAAAAAAGCCAGAGGGAGAGTTGGAAATAGCTGCAAAATTCTCGAAAAACTACATGAAAGGAATATCAATGAAGAATTTTGCAGAATCTTTTATAACAAAAGAGAACTTTGAAGAAAGTTTCCATCATTTAAAATTAAAGATTGTCAATGATGAAGAAGAGATTATCTTAACAATGAAGATGATAAAACAATATATGAAGAGGTACTTTAGAAGAGATAAGAAGCTTGTCAGGAGACTTGTGTTTTATTTCTATTTTTCACCAATGAATATTTCCATATTTTTGATGACTAATTCCATCCTGCAAGCTTACAGCCATTCTCATTTTCTCTTGACTGGGGTGGATGATCCTCCTTTGGCTCGAGATTTGGTGGAATTTGCTGTGAATCTGAATCATGGTATTTTCCATAATCTGCTTCCAGTTCAAGGCTCTCAAAGATTCAGAGAAAGTTTATGGAGTTTATTGGAAGAGATTGTAACTGATTTGTGGCATAAGAAAACAACCCACTATCTGTATGTTGATCTGAACAACTTTGAGGATGAATTAGACATCAAGAATGCTGTTCAAGATTTAAATTCCCTGATCCAGAATGAGACAATCAGCTGCATTTTGCCTTTGGAAGCAATGGAAAGAATTATTAATGATTGGAAAAGAGGAGAGCCTTACAAAAATCTCGGAGTCTACGAGGTACTGATCGCAATGAAACCTCTGATTCAGAATCATATCAGAGTTCTTCTCATTCCGCAGAGAGAAGGTGGTATTGAAACTCTTAAAGAGAATTTTTCATCATTGATGAATGCAACATTCTTTATTGGTTTCTTTTCGAGGAGAAAAGATTTTTACGAAACAGACGAAACAGATAAAATTCAATCAATGTTCTGTTCTGTTTTCCAAGAAGAGATCCAAATCGAAAAACTCTGGAATCTAAAAATGGATGCATTTTTAGAGAGTCAGAAAATAGCTGAAAATTATTGCTCATGCGAAATTGAAAAATTATTATGTTTTGAATTGATGAAGACACTTGATGAAGAAATCCAGAATCCAGTGAACGTGTTCTTGAAAATTAAAGAAGAAGAAGAAGAATTGTTTTCGCCATTGTTGAGAGAAAAGCTCTCAAATTTAGTTTTAAAACTGAAAGAGGTTGAATTGAATCAACAAGATATTTTGACAGTCGAAGAGAAAAGAAAGGAGATTCTCTTTGCGATATCATTTTATGTGATTTATGCCGCAAAGCATCCACAAAAGCAAAAGAGTGTTATTTTGAATGAATTTAGAGAATGTTTGGATCTCAAGCTTCAGAGTCCTTTGGCAAATTATTTGAAAGGGATGGGAGAAATTGTAAAAGATGCTAATGCTTTGGATTCCTCCCTCAAATTTTATAGTGATGAAATTCTGAATGATATTTTCAGCATCCAGGTTTTAGTTAAATACACAAAGATTCCAATTCTTGCTATTTGGGATCCGCATGAGCTTCTTCCACAAAAACTAGGAGATATTTTACATGTTGATGAGAATAATGTCATTGATATCGACAACCTCGAATCTCTACATTATGAAGAGCTTAAAGAGAAGAATGGTGTTGTTTTTGTAAAGAATTATAATGGAAGTAATTTTGGATCAATTTGTGAAAGTTTTATGGAGGATTATTATGATGAAATTTTAAAAGAAAAGATGATAATAGACAATGATGAAAGAGAAGGGGATCTTGGAGGCCTTCGACTGATTTTCTTATTCACAAAACCAATGAAATTTGATGATCTGAGAAAGATTGTTTGGATAAACCTGGGAATTTCTGAAGTTGATGAAGACATTTATCGAAAATCCTTAACCAATTTGTTGGTGTACAATAGTCATCCAAATATTGAAAAAGAACTGCTTTCGTCCGAAATATACTGTGGTTTAGGAAACCTTGCAGAGAGGTTGAAGCAAGATGAGAAATTCATGGTCATTGAGAATATTCTTAATTCCCTCAATCCCGAGATTGTGACCAAAGATGTGGTTGCTGAAGATGATAAAATCTATCGTGATATAGAATGGTTGAGAACTCTTCAAAATCAATTAAAAGATTTTATTGACAGTGTATTTACGATAAGAAAAGCTTTGGGAGCAGTATTGAAATTGAAAGATGCAGAAATCAAGTTTCCAGAAAAGGCATTTTTGAATATTTTGGTGAAAAGATTAGACCAGGCTCAAGAGAAGTTTGAAAGTGAGGATGATGATGAAGAAAGGACACTTTTGACATCAATTGTTTTAAAGCAAGATTATAAAAATGAAGTCATCAGTCAAGTCATACAAGATGTATCAAATTGGATGGATGAAAAACTTCAAAAAACTTTCCATACTTACTTTACAATCCTTGTACAAACTCGAGAAAACTCAAAAAATATCGAACTTTGGAAGACTTTTAAAACAGGTAAATTTGATTTGGAAGCTGAGCTCATTTCTTTAGAAAATTCTTTGGTTGAAAGAGAATATATTTTTGAAAATGTTACAATTTGTCAAGAGTGGGAAAAAACTAGTCAGCTGTTATGTTCGAATAATCTTTTGAATACTAACCGCCTTGAGCCAGTCAAGTGCTCTCCTAATCCAAATCATCGAAAGAATGAATCAACTCCAATTGACGTGAAAGAATTAAATGAAAATCTCATCAAACTCACTGAAGGAGTTAAGTATGAGAATTCATTTGATGAAAAAATTGAAGATGAAGAGAAAAGTTCTGGTTCTGAGGAAAGTAAAGAAGAGGATCTAGAGAGAAAACCTTATATCAAGGTTCCTGAGGAGAAAACCCCCCAGTCGCCGACTCCTGAAGTGAAACTTGACCTTCAACTTCAGAAGGCTCGATCTGCAGGTCCAACTGAGGCAATTTTAAGATTTAAGAGGGCGCCTCCAGAAAATGCAGGACTTGGGAAAGACAGAAAATCAGTGCATCTTCCTTTGAGACAAAGAATGAGTCCTAGTGACAAAGTTTACTTGTGGACGCCTCAAAGTCCTACCTTCAAAGAGCACTCACCGTCTGGAAGTCCTTTCGCGAGGCAAATGTTTAACTTTAATAATGCTAGCAGCGCTTTTGATGAATTAGAATTACATTCAAAAGCTTCCCATAAAAAGTAAGACAGAGGCTTTTACCGAATAATAATTTTGCATAGTAATTCAAGTTCACAATCAAGTTTGGGTCGAGGATTTTATCGGCAATCATCATTTAATATTGAAGTTGTTGAAAGTCAAGAAGAGACAGTGATGAAGAAATATTATAGTGATTTGAATTATTTGAACATTTTTAAAAGACCGAAGCAAACTTTACTTGAAAATCGAAGAAAAGTAGCAGCTAAATTTGAGCCATTCCGCTCCGTCGAACTGGCGATTCCTCCACAAAGTGATTTAGAAGAAATTGAGTTGGATCGCTATTATCAAGAGGTTATCTTGAGCTTACTTTGCGAGTTCAGGCCTCAAAATCAGGAGGTTTTGAATTTAGCTCGTCGCCATCCAAATGAAATGATTGAACTCCTTCTGCTGGAAAATAAGATTGAGACTTTTGATTTCATTTTTTCAAAGCTGGACTCCTCGCCTTTACTCTTGATGATGCTTCTCAAAATGGCAAGGAGTGGATTGTTGTTTTCTTTGAGCGGTGATTTTACAGAAAACTTTGTCCACAAACAGCTTGCTGTTCTGGAAACTCTGGAGGAAATGTTGAGCGTGGAGAAAAACAAGAGAGCATTTGTACTATTTTATGAGAGTGACTATCTCAATATCATATCCTTAATTCGAGCATTTGCATCTAATCAGCAGCTAGAAGTGGTGAAAATTTCTTTTCTTAAATTTAAGGAGACAGAGATTGAAACCCGAATCAAAACAAGTCTTGAAGAAAATCGCTGGGTTATAATTGAGGGCGTTTGCCCTTATTCGGAAAAAAGGATGGAAAGGATTTTTGCTGTGTTGGAAGACCTGGACAGATCATTTTTATCAAGCAAAGGAAAATTAATCATTTTAGTCCACAAGGAATATTATTCAAGTAAAAACAGAGTGAAAATATTTTAAATATTCTTTAGGTTTTTATGATCGATCATTTAAATGTTTGAATATGGTATATTTAACATCATGTTCGTCAATCAAGGAGATGCTGACATCGTTTTATACGAATCAATTTATCGAATGTTGCGTGAAAGCTCCTGCAAAGAGAAGAACTTTGGTTAAATCAACAAGTGCAGCTCAAGTGATTGGTGCAGCAACCAAGAAAGGCCAGTTGAAGCAACTTTTGCCATTGGTAAAATTCCTCGGTCATCTCGGAAAGAATGCTTCGAAAGACTACACTTCCTGTTCTTTAAACAAAAGACCCCCTCCAGCCTCTCCCCAACCAGATAAAGTTCAAATGGATAAATATTCTTTTTCACTCAACTTTGTTTTGAGCGTTTATTACAAGAGACAGATGATTGGGGAAACAGCAAAAATTCTGCCCAAAGTGGAGCTTTTACATCAGGAGATCTTTGCAATTTCAGAGCTGGCTTCAAAAATCCTTTCAGAATATGATATTGATCCAAATGTGATAATTGAGAAGCTAATTCCTCGATTTTTGGGTTTAGACTTGAAAGAGGTATTAAATCCTGCAAATGATGTGATCCATTATTTCATTCGAGAATTGATAGACAATGAGGGTTCAAGGCCAGTTTTACTTGATGTAGTTGGGAATAAATATGAATTTTTCTCACCTGTCGAAACTTTGCCAGATAACTTGAAATCACTGATGGTAACTTCTGTCATCGGAAGATATCCCCAAAAAGATCCTTTTGAGGTTGTTGGAATGACTTTCGGTTCAAAACTGGCATATGATTTTGCATTAACTCAAGAACTTTACCAAAACCTCATAAGGCTTGATCAGAAGTTAACGAGAAACTCGTTGGTAGACAAATCAAGAATACTGTTGTTCTTACAAAATATCTATGACACTGTTTGCAACAGTTTGGAGGAAATTAATGTTCCAGATGTCCTTGAAGAAAGGAATGCCAAATTACCACCTGAGCTTTTAGCTGTAGCAAATGCCTCTGGGCGTGGTAGACCAAGCTCGTTTTCACAAAGAAGTAAAGGAGATTTGAAGAAATCAAACTTTAAACCAGTTATTCTTTCTCAAGAAATAAGATTTATGGGAGAATACCTTTTGTGTGAGGGTCGTAGTTTGAACAGAATCTTGAAGAAAATTCAATCTGAACTCAAGATATGCATCAAGAGAATTGAAAGCGGCAGTTTTCATATATTGGTTTCTGAAATCACAAAGAACAAAATACCTGATGAATGGAAAGACTTGAGACTTCTTTCAAAGAAACCAGAAACTTGTCATGAATTGTTTGAGCAGCTGTTCATTAAATATGATTATCTATCAACAACAATAAATCGACATAAAGGGATCTCCAGACTCCCGCTGAATCTAAAATATTTGGGTGGACCCAAACATTTTATCTACAAATTATTTTTGGATTATTGCTCAAAATCAAAGATGGATCCGAGAGATACTGTGATTGAATTCACAGTAGTGGAAGGAACCCAACAAGATGAACAAAATAAAAAAGAAGCAAATAAATTATGTATCAAGGGTCTTGAGCTTTACTTTGGAGGGTTCGATCCAGTCGAAGGAAGGCTAACAGAACCTCCAAAACTAAGCTTTGTTTCAGATCTCCCAGAATTTTACGTAGCTTTCAAAAAATCGACCCCAGAAAACATTGCGAATGAAGTAAATTTTTTGAGTCTAAATGAAGTTTAATTTTCTCATAGGATGGACAAATTCCAATAATAATGAAAGGGTATAAAACAAAAGAAGATGATGATGGGCCAAATAGTTCATCAGGATCAGAAATTTTACAAAATGATCAGGGACAGATGATTAAAATACCATTAAAACTTGACGATTCGATTGGAAAACCGCAATTTTGGTTTTACTTTAAATCTCATATTGCTCAAGAGAAATGGAACTCAAATGGAACTCTTATAACTTTATAAGATTCTTAATGTTTAAATTAGAGTGAAGAGTGATTGATAAATACAATGATGTTAGTATTTAAATTAAGCAAAAATTGACTGTACAGTCGGTGGAAAAATGGATATAAATGAACAAAGGATAAGTTTACTGAGTAGGGAGTTATTCCTGTTGACTTTGAGATGAGGTTTTGATTTTCTCATGGATTTGTCTCATTTCAGCGCCGAGACTAATTTTTTCGACGGTTTGTCCTTGATACCATTTTGAGACTTCAATGTCCTTGACTGTGTATCTTTTCAAAGGATCCTTTGTGAGCATACCATTGAAGAGTTCTCGCAATTCACTACTAAAGTGAACATCGTAATAGGTGGCTTTTTTCTTCCAAAATCTTTCGTTTTGGGTCATAAAGAGATCATAGTCTCTGAGTTCTTTTCCTTTATTTGTTTCTTTTTCAACAAAAGGGAACTCACCTGTGAAGCAAATGAAGAGGATGATTCCAATTGAATAAATGTCGGCAGCAAAGATATTGTCAACTTGATCATTGAGAATTTCTGGAGCTCTATAGCCTGTGGTACCTCGAGAAACGGGTTTGTTGGTTTCCTTCTGATCATGGGCAAGATCAAAGTCAGTGATTTTGAGCTGGAAATCTTTGCCAAGGAGGAGATTATCGAGCTTCAAGTCGAGGTGAGCAATCCCTTTGGAATGGAGGTATTTAAGTCCCGAGACCAATTGTTGGAAATAAGTTCGAATGAGCATTTCGTTAGTGAGTTCTCTGCTCATGACAATGTCAAAGAAATCTCCATAAGGAGCGTACTCCATAACGAGCAAATAGTTTTTATCTTGATCAAGGTTTCTCGTATTTGGGATAAGGTTGACAATATTATCATGTCGCAAGCCACTCATGACTCTTCTCTCGCGAATATAAGCATTTTGAGCAATTTGGGTGGAGCATGGGAAGATTTTGATTGCGCAGTCTTGACAACTGCCTTGAATTTCACCTTTAAAGACCGAATATTTTCCGCGACCCAGGAGTTGGTTAGTTGTGAAATCTTGAAGTAGTGGGCGTTCTATGAACGTGAAGACCTTCATCAGAGAAGTAAGTTGAGGAGAAGATTAAAGAATGTAGAAAATAACTAGAGCTGTTATAATGTCTCGGGGCTTTATCAAAGTACATTAATTAGTTAAAATTAAAATTAAAAAAAGATTAACGCATTCTCCGTTAAACTTTCCACGAAATGGAATCAAGAGAATTGCTTTTTGTTCATTTTAGTACCCAGAAAAAGTGAGAGAATTCAAATGTAATAAGAAATGTCGAGCTTCAAGGGTTTCGTTTACCCATGCTCTCTCTCATATTGAACACCTTTGAAAAATCAAGAAACCTGAATATTCTCAAAGAGATTATTTTTGGGCAAAAAATGTATTAAAAGAAAAAGTGCTCCTAATTGGACAGTCTTATATTATTTAAGTCTGTGTGTTCGGAATCAACCC
>Ga0182738_1005356_pt1 | contig 13759 bp, 9 predicted proteins | sample eDN5th30CBELigMG_FD_128876 | JGI IMG/M metagenome (GOLD analysis project Ga0182738, IMG submission 128876) | Enriched Miracle-Growth compost microbial communities from Emeryville, California, USA - eDNA 5th pass 30_C BE-Lig MG (version 2)... ...
CCATGTAACGAAGGTCTATCACCTCAGAAGTCGAACTCCAGCTGATCACCATACAACTTTTGCAGATGCTTCTTGAATTCCTCTTTGGTGCCCGAAATGCGCAGGAGCGTCATCATAGTGATGACCTGACCGCGGAAGTGGTCCAAGCCCTGTTTTTCTGTCAAAAACTGATGGTGCTTCCTTTTCCTGCGGTAGTTCGCGTCTGTCGGGTTTGCTTCGTCAAGTGCAGGTAGAACAGGTCTTGGCATCTTTTCATAAATTAGCTCTCTGATCAGTTTCCCCGCATATCGTGGGCCACGGTTCTGTTCCTGCCGTTTCCATCCATAAACCCTGTAAAGTTCGTTTGTGAACTCTTGAGGGATAGTCTGCACCCAGGGGCGATGCTCAGGACGTATGTAGGCAGTCAGAATCTGCTGAAGTTCATTGGCTTCGCGCTTTGTCTGATAGCCCGTCGCCTCATCAATCAGCGCGATCAAGCCAATTCGAGTGAGGCTTCTAGTTATGACGCGACATTGGTGCGCTATGTGAACCTGCTGGGCCTGAAGAACTCCATCATCGTCAGCCGCAACGACAGCTTCCGCCATCTCTATCAGAGTATCTGAGTCGAAGCCGTTGGCTTCCTGCGCGCCAACCTTGAAGCGAATGGGTGTAGAGATGCGGCCAAGAAGATCCTCTGAAACATATGGCTTCAAGCGATCCTGCGCCGCGAAAAGCTCCAGGCGGTTCATGCCCTTGACCATCGCGCCTCCTCGGGCGAGGCCGAAGGCATCCAAGACACCGTTGGTTGCTACGACACGGCGCTCGTCTGCCAAGATGTAACAAGGCACTTCAATGTCGGCGATCCTGATCGGCTTATCTGGAGATCCATGAACAGCCTTCAAGGGCTGGTTTCCCCAGCGTTTCTGAGCCGCCTCTTTGGCTATGCGAGAGCGCTCTTGAGCGGACAGGGCACGTGATCGTGCTACGCCGCCTTTCTGTTGTGGTGTATCGGTCATCTTTATCTCCGATGCTTGCTAAGCTGCATGAAGTCGGCTGATCTTTTTTGAAGCCCCTGGTCTGGCCGCTGTCGCTTATCAGCAGCCCTGCCCGCCTCACAAACTTAGATACCAATGCCTAGTATACCCTACTATACCCTAGGGTATACAGCCATACTATTGCCAACCCTTCGGTATAAGCTTACACTTTGAGCAGCGTGCGTGGTCACTCACGGCTATCTTCAAGTATCTTGTCCCGGGAGGCGGCTATTCCAGTTATATCCTTCGCAACCTCGAAAGGTGGGGCTGGCAAGACCACCTCGGCCATCATTCTTGGAACAGAACTCGCCGAGGCAACGGACGTCATCATCATCGATGCTGACCCGGCCAAGCGACTTACGCGCTGGTCGACACTCGCACCACTTCCCGCAAAACTTCAGGTGGTCACCAGCAATGGTGAGCGCGCCATTCAAGATGAAATCGCTACCGCGCAACGGCAAGCGACATTCGTTCTCATCGACCTCGAGGGCTCCGCCAGTCGGCTCACGTCTTTCGCGATCGCGGAATCAGATCTTGTGATCATTCCATCGGGCGAAGAGCAACAGGATGCCGACGCCGCCATCGACACGCTCGCCGAAATCGAAATGGAGGGCAGAGCGCGTCGACGATCAATTCCGGCAGCTATCCTGTTTGCCAGAACATCGGCCGCGGTAAAAAGTAAGCTGGAGAAGCATATTCATGGAGAACTCGCAAAGGCGGGCAGGGTGATGGAAACAGAACTTCACCGTCGCACGGCGTTCTCGTCGCTACACAACGCAGGCGGCGGTCTCCGGCAACTCGATCCGGCCGACGTCAACGGCATCGATAAGGCAATCCTCAACGCCGAAGCCTATGCGTCCGAAATCATCGATCTGCTTGAAGAGGCCCGTAATGCCCAAACCGCTTGATATTGATCGTCTCAAGCAATTTGAGACCCCCCGCACCGTAGCCGCGGTCACAGAAGCAGCTCCCGTCGAAAGGGCAGGGGTCTCCGTAGAGCGTTGGCCAAGCCGTGAACCGGTCCGAGATGGCCAGATCAGCATCAAGGCCCCCCTCGATGTTATCGACCGGTTCAAGCGTATCTGTAAAGATGATCGCCGCACCTATGCCGACATGCTCGGCATCCTCATGGATCGTTACGAGTCCAACGGATGAGCACTCAGCGCGAACAGCTCGATCTTTTCGTCGCAATCATAGGGGATATCCCCCTTCGTGATGACCGTGAGATGATGTCGGCTCCCATGGTCAGCCTGGCAAAACGCAGCCCCATGCGCCTGGACTGGGAAGGCCCCTCAGGTCAGAAGGTGACGATCACTGCGTCAGAGCAGACCGGTGGCATCGCCACCATCTACGACTTTGACATCCTACTGTGGGCCATCTCACAGATAAATGCCGGTGTAGAACGTGGCCAGAAACCTGGTGCCACAATCACGTTCCGCCCTTACGACCTGCTGAAAGCCGTAGGCCGGGCAACCGGTGGAAAGAACTATCAGCAATTCAAGGCCGCCATCGCCAGACTTCAAGGCACCCGGATAGAGACGACAATCAGGCGCCGTGACAAGGAACGGATGGAGGTTTTCAACCTCCTTGCCGACTATACCCTCGACGAAGATGATCATGGCCGGCCCCTTGGCGCACAGATGACATTGCCGCGGTGGATTCACAGGGCCGTTGTTGAGGGCAGGGAGGTTCTTGCCATCTCACCTCTCTATTTCGACCTGACCAGCGGTCTTGATCGCTTCCTCTACCGCCTTGCACGTCGACATGCCGGCAACGGTCTGGACAACCCTGATGGCTGGATTTTCACCTTCAAGGACCTCCACAAGCGCACTGGTTCTCCGGCTCCTTTTGGCCAGTTTGCCCGCGACCTCCGGATGGCGATCAAGCGCGACGCCCTGCCAACATATACGATGACAGAGGAAAAAGGTGCCAACGGACCGGTAGTCAGGCTCGAGTGGAGACGCTTGCTGCTATGACACGGTGCATCACACACTTTCAGCGCACGGTGCATCACACACTTTTTTCAAGTTCGTGCTTGGAGAATCGCGGTGCATCACACACCCGAATCGCGGTGTTTTACACACTAAGACACGGTGCATCACACACAGACTGACCGAGACAACAGATTGATATACATGAAAAGATTGACGATTCTGATTCGGCCTAACTATTTTAACAATCTATATAACTGTAGGGTCTTGCACTGAAGAACCGAGCCCGCCTGTGGATAAGATTAGCCATGAAGAAAGCAACGCATGAACCCTTCCGAAATATACGAAGCTCTGGCGGCCCTGGCGACCAAACCCTATGACCCCATCGAGTTCCCTTTCGATTTCGCACGAGCCACAGACAATGCCCCTGCGACCATCGCAAAACTGAAGGGCGGGACCTTCAACAAATCAGACCTCCCAGGCGGGGTCCTAATGAACCAGAAGTTTCATTTCGCCCCGGCCATGCCCGGAATGGCTGCGATCACCCTAGACGCCCTACGCGCCAGCAAGCGGACCCTGAAGCACAAGCCAGCCATCCTGATTGCAACGGACGGGATCGAGATTGCGGCCGAGCACCCGAAGTCCGGGGACGTCCTGCACGGGTCATATGCCGAACTCGGGGACAGGTTCGGATTTTTCCTGCCTGCGGCCGGCAAGGAGCGCTACCAGGCGGCTGAAGAAAACCCGGTCGACGTCAAGGTATCGGGCAAGCTGGCAAAGCTTTATGACGCGCTGACCCGCCAGAACCCGGACTGGGCAACAGAGGCACGTCGCCATGACATGAACCAGCTGATGACCCGGCTGATCTTCTGCATGTTCGCGGAGGATGTCGGGATTTTCCCCGAAGAACAATTCAGTCGCCTCATCTTCACTCATGCGGGTGATCGGGGGGAGGGGATGCGCGAGGTGCTGATCAGCGCCTTTACCGCGATGAATACACCACGACAGGAGAGAGGCGCACTGCCTGCCTGGACACGGGAATTCGAATACGTAAACGGCGGTCTCTTCGCCGGGCCGGTGGATGCGCCGGTCTTCGACGTCACCGCAACCCGCTATCTGAAGGAGGTTTGCTCCGAGCATTGGACGGGGATCAACCCTGACGTCTTCGGGTCGATGATCCAGTCTGTGGCCGATCCAAAGAAACGGGCTGAGCTGGGGATGCACTACACCTCGCCCTCGAACATCATGAAGGTGATCGGGCCGCTGTTTCTCGATGAGCTGGATGCCGAGATCGAAAAAACCTGGGATCGGGAGCGCGGCCTGCGTCAGGTGCTGGGCAGGATCGCGAAGATCCGGGTGTTCGACCCGGCCTGCGGGTCGGGCAACTTCCTAGTGGTGTCCTACCGGGCGCTGCGCGAGCGCGAGATCAAGATCCTCCAGCGGCTGTCGGACCTGTCCGGGGGGACCCAGACCGAGATGTGGTCGGTCGTGCCGATCCGGAACTTCTATGGGATCGAGCTGACCGATTTCGGGGCAGAGACGGCAAAGCTGGCGCTGTTCATCGCAGAATATCAGTCCAATGCGCTGTTCAAGGAAGCCTTCGGGCGCAAGCCGGCGGATCTGCCGCTAAAGGATGCGGCGCACATCGTCTGCGACAACGCCCTGCGGATAGACTGGGAACGGGTCTGTCCGCCCCTTGAAGACGGTGGGGAAGTGTTCATCGCAGGGAACCCACCTTTTCTGGGTAAGGCCCAGCAGGACGCAGATCAGAAGGCGGACAAGGATTTTGTATTTTCTGGCATTACCGGAAAATACAAGGCGTTCGATTACGTTGCGGGCTGGTTCTACAAGGCTGGTCAGTATCTTCAGGGTAAGGAGGGACGGGCGGCGCTCGTATCCACAAACTCAATCGTGCAAGGAGATGCGGTCTCGACAATCTGGCCCTTGGTTCTGGGGTCTGAGCGGGAAATCTTCTTCGCGCACCGCACTTTCAAATGGCGCAACAACGCCTCGGCCAATGCGGCCGTCATGTGCGTGATTGTCGGTATCCGTAACAGATCAGGGGCGACCAAAATCCTGATAGATGGTGACATCAGTTTCACGGCGGCGAACATCAACGCCTATCTTCTAGACGCTCCGGATATGGCGGTTACCCGACAAAGCACATCCTTGTTCGGTCTTCCTGACATGCAATTCGGAAACATGCCGTATGATGCTGGCAACCTTCTGATGACCCGCGAAGAACGGGACTCCCTAATTGAAGATCACCCTGAAGCTACTGATTTTATCAGGAAGTTTCTAGGCTCTCAGGAGCTGATAAAGGGGCTTGAACGGTTCTGCCTCTGGATCGGCGATCATCAGTTTGATGAAGCCATGGCAATCCCCGGAATTGCTCGGAAGATCGAGGCGACCCGTTTGGCGCGACTTGATATGAAAGACGCTGCGGGTCAGGCCCTTGCGGACCGTCCACATCAATTTAGAGAGCACTATGCGCCGAAAATACACGCCTTCTTGATCCCGGGGGTTTCATCGGAACGCAGACCGTATCTTCCAATTGATCGGATTGGAACGGACACCATCGCCTCCAACCTGAACTTCGCCCTCTACGACGCCCCCGACTGGTGCATGGCTCTGATCGGCTCACGCCTGCATCTGGTCTGGATCGGGACGGTTTGCGGGCGACTGGAATCCCGGTTCCGCTATTCCAACACCCTGGGATGGAACACCTTCCCGGTCCCGAAATTCACCAAAGACCAGCTGGCGGCGCTGGACACCTCGGCCATGGCCATCCTGCGCACCCGCTACGGCCATTACCCGGCCACCATCGCCGAGCTTTACGACCCCGACAAGATGCCCGACGATCTGCGTGCCGCCCACAAGGCGAACGATGATCTGCTCGAGGCCATGTATATCGGGCGCCCGTTCCGCAACGATACCGAACGGCTGGAGCATCTGTTCAAGCTCTACGCGGCCAAGATCAAGAAGACCAAAAAGCAGGAGGCCGCCTGATGTCCGATTTCGTCCGTGTCACCTATGCCCAGACCGGCAAAACCCAGACACCGAATGCCATGGGCATGCGCCCCATGCAGGCGCGGGTCTATGAGGCGCGGGCAGCGCAGTTCATCCTGCTGAAGGCGCCACCGGCCGCCGGAAAATCACGCGCGCTCATGTTCGTGGCGCTCGACAAGCTGGAGAACCAAGGCGTCGACAAGGTTATCGTCTGCGTGCCGGAAACCTCGATCGGGGCTTCGTTCCGCTCAACCGACCTGACCAGCTATGGCTTCTTTGCCGATTGGCAGGTGGAAACACGCTGGAACCTCTGTCTGAACGGGGCAGAAGAGGGGGCGACCAGCCGAAAGGTAAAGGCTGTCAAGGAATTCATGGCCTCAAGCGATCGGGTTCTGGTCTGCACCCACGCCACTTTCCGCTTTGCCTTTGACGAGATAGCCGAGGATGAGGGCACCGCCGCCTTCGATGATTGCCTGATTGCGATCGACGAATTCCACCATGTCAGCGCCGGGGACGACAACCGCCTGGGCGAGATCCTGCGCCGTCTGCTGAACCGGGGCCAGGCCCATGTCATGGCGATGACCGGTTCCTATTTCAGGGGCGACAGTATCCCCGTCCTGCGGCCCGAGGATGAGGCGCTGTTCCGGTCGATCACCTACAGCTATTACGAGCAGCTGGACGGCTACCGGTTCCTCAAGAGCCTCGGAATTTCCTACAGCTTCTACCGGGACCGCTATATCTCGGCGATCCCGGAGGTGCTGAACCCCGACCTCAAAACCATAATTCACATCCCGCACCGCGGGTCCGCCGAGGCCTATGACGTTAAGCAGTCCGAGGTCGGAGCTATCCTGAGCTGCATCGGCGAGGTTGTCGGCCGCGAAGAGGACACCGGGTTCGATCTGGTGCAACTTCCGGATGGCCGGGTGCTGAAGGTGGCGGATCTGGTCGACAACGGGCCGGAGCGGGATCGGGTCAAGGCGGCCCTGAACCGGGAGTGTCTCGGCCCAGACGGAAAGCGCGACGATGTTGCGGATCGGGCAAAGGTCGACATCATCATCGCGCTCGGCATGGCCAAGGAAGGCTTTGACTGGGTCTGGTGCGAACATGCGCTGACCATCGGATACCGCTCCTCGCTGACCGAAATCATCCAGATCATCGGCCGGGCCACCCGCGACGCACCCGGCAAACGCCACGCCCAGTTCACCAACCTGGTCGCCGAACCCGGCGTCGAGACCGGAGTGGTCACCGATGCCGTCAACGACATGCTGAAGGCGATCTCCGGGGCCCTTCTGATGGAGCAGGTGCTGCAGCCGAATTTCCGGTTCTACCGCCGGGAGGAGGGCGACACCCGCCCGCCCGTGGATGTGGATAGCGAGGGCCGGGTCCATATCGGAATCGGTGGCCTGATGGTGCCACCAACCGATCGCGCCCGTGCAATCGTCGAGAACGACATGCACGAGCTGGTCGCGCGCGCCTGCCAGCAGATGGACCGGCGCACGGTCGCGGATGACGTGGCGCCCGAGGTCGCAACCCAGATGGTGCTGACCGACATCATCGAGAAGAGCTATGAGAACCTCACCCCTGATGAGACGGAAGCCGTCCGTCAGGACTTGGCCGCGCGGATGAACATCGCGGCAATCGCCCGCAAGATGGCTCAGGAGGAGGTGGAGAAGGGTCCGGCTGATCTAGGCGAGGGGGCGGACACGAGCGAGGCCGCTGAGGAGGAACGCAACGCCCCGGACGCACTTAACCTGATCCGGATGGTGAAGAAATTCATCAACGTGCGCGAGCTCGACATCGACCTGATCGACTCGATCAACCCGTTCCGGGAAGGGTTCGACGTTGCCTCCAAGGCTCTGGACACCCCGCTCCTGCAGCAGATCCAGAGCGCGATGGTGGCGCAGCGAATTCAAATGACGGAACAGGAAGCTTTGATCCTCTGGCCCCGGATCAAACGGTTCACCGCTCAGGAGGGCAGAGCGCCTAATCCGAATTCTTCAGATGACCTGGAACGGCGGTTGGCCGAGGCGCATGCCTATATCCGGACCAAGAAGGCTGAACGGATGCGTGCAGCTCAGGCGGGGGCCTGACGGATGCCGCGATACCGCTCGATCGACGAAATCCTTGAGGAAGAGGATGATCTGGGGCTCCTCCAGGTCACCCTGCGCGCCCGTGCCGTCCGAAGTCCGGATCGGGAACGGGATGCCCAGCTGGTTGCGGAGGTGAATGGTTTTTTTGATCGGACAGGTCGGGTCCCGGACCCGGCCTCCCGAGACCATGACGAGATGCGTCTTGGCGTTATCTGGGGCAGGCTGGCTGCCAAGGGCGCCGCCCCCGATCTGGCCGACATGGACAAAAACGGCCTGTTGTCAGGCGTGGGGTATGCGCTCGAACCCGAGCCGGTCAAACCGGACTGGCGTGACGAGCGGATCGACGACGAGGTGCCTACCTCGCTTGACGACATTTTCGATGATGATGAGCTCGAAGTGTCAGAGGCACTGACCACAATCCGCAACGTCACCCCTGCAGAGGACCGGCTGGTCCCAGATCATCGGGCGGAGTTTTATCCGTGTCACGATTTCAACCGGTTCGGAGAGATGTTTGAGAAGACCCAAGCCGATTTGGAAGCGGGTGAACGGGAGGTGCGCCCGATCAACCATAACGAGGAAGTCCGGGTCGATGAGGGGTCTCTTTTTATCCGCAAGGGCTTGCTGACCTATGTGGCCGAAAAGGCCGAGATGACCGCGCGGGCCGGAAAGCGGGATCATCGGTTACGGATAATTTTCTCGAACGGGACCGAAAGTGACCCGCTCCTGTCCTCATTTCGCAAGGCGCTGGCAGATGACCCGACAGCGCGGGCAATCCACCGGCATGGGCTGGGCGCCATGGACCCGGACTGGGAAGCGGACCGGATTGACCTGACCGGGACTGTCTACGTGGTGCGCAGTAAATCCAGTGAGCCCCAGATCGCGGAGGTGCGCAACATCCTGCTGAAAATCGGAGTTACGACGCAGGAGGTGCGCCGTCGAGTAGCAGACGCGCGCAACGACCCGACCTTCCTGCTAGCCCCGGTCGAGGTGGTCGCCACCTATGACTTGGTGAACCTGTCTTGGCGGAAGGTGGAGGGGCTTTTGCACCGGTTTTTCGACACGGCGCGGCCACGTGATCTGTGGATCACCGATCGGTTTGGCAGAAAAGTTTACCCTCGGGAGTGGTTCTATGTGCTTCCAGAGCATGTGAGCCGTGCTGTGCAGGCGATCCGGGAGGGTAATCTGCATGAGCTGGAATATGATCCAGAAAGCCAAATGATCAGGAAAAAGAAGCCATGATGAATTTTCGGTTCTGAGGAGAACAGTCTTGCAGCCAAGCTACATCCCGATTTCCCAGGTTTTCAGCCAGGACCAGCGCTTCACGGTGCCTCTCTTTCAGCGGCCCTACGTCTGGAACAGGGAAGAGCAGTGGGAACCCCTGTGGGATGATGTGATCGGGGTTCTGGACCGTCTGAAGGCCCGGAAGGGCGATGAAGTTGTCGCGAGCCATTTTCTGGGAACGATCGTTCTTGAACAGAAGCCTACTGCGACAGGGAGCCTGCCACGGCGTGAAGTGATTGACGGCCAGCAGAGGCTAACCACGCTCCAGATCCTTCTGAAGGCTGTTGAGCATGCGATTGATTCAAGCACCCGTTCTGGCGACGACGCTGCCGACAAAGCAATCGCGCTTGCAAAGCGGCAGGTTGCCAAGCTGACGGCCAACGACGCCGTCGATGAAGAGATCTACAAGGTCTGGCCCACGAACGAGGATCGCGGCCCGTTCAAGGCAGTCATGGATGGCCATGCCAATGGCAGCCCAGCCGGATCAGGACGCATGGCCGATGCTTACGCCTTTTTTCATGGTGCAGCGAAGCAGTTCATAGGATCCGGTGTCCCGGCCGAAATGGTGGGCATCCTGTCTGAGGCGGTGCGCAACTACATGCGACTGATCGTCCTGGATCTTGACCAAGGTGACGAGCCACAGGCCATTTTTGAGACTTTGAACGCTCATGGCACGCCACTCTTGCCGACAGATCTCATCAAGAACTGGTTGCTCTGGGAGGCCGCACGGCAAAAGCAGGATGCAGGGCCCCTCTATGAGACTTACTGGCGCCTGTTCGATCGGGATCACGACTACTGGCGTGCCCGGGTCGGCGCAGGGCATGCAGCGCGGGCGCGAGTTGATACCTTTCTGCAGAACTGGCTTTCCAAAGAAACCGGCGAGACAATCTCGGGCAAGCATCTCTATGACCGCTTTCTGCGCTATGCCGAAGGTCTACGCGCCCAGAATGCCAACAACTTTCAGGTGAAGGATCTGATGGCGTCAGTCCATGCCGACGCCCTTCGTTTTATTAAAATTGATCAGCCAACGGGCAATAGGCGGTTCGATCTCTTTCTGGAAAGACTAACACGCCTGGGGATTATCGTTTTCCATCCTCTGCTACTCGAGGTCATGTCCCGCAACGAAACGGATCCGCAGGAAGCGGATGCATTCGCGGAAATTCTGGAAAGCTATCTCGTCCGCCGTCTGATCTGCGGTGCTCAGACCAGAAGCTATGGCACCCTTTCCCTCACGATCCTGAAAGCGATCAGGGCGCAGAGCGACCAACCAGCAAGCACGGTTATCCGCGAGTTGCTGAGCGCATTGGAGGGTGCCGACGAATGGCCATCCGACGAGGTTTTCCGGCGCAACTGGATCGGCCGTCAGTTTTATGGCTATTTCAAGCGCGACCGAGTGCTGATGATCCTTCAGGCTCTGGAGCACAGATATCAAAGCAGGAACGGGAAGGCCGAACCTCTGATGTCGTTTGATTGGTCGCAGCTGCAGATCGAACACATCATGCCACAGGGTTGGGAAACTCACTGGCCTCTGCCTGAGGGCCTCACCGCTGAGGAAAGGAAGGCCAATATTCAGGGGATCGGAAACCTCACTTTGGTGAGCAAGAAGCTCAACCCCAGTCTGTCAAACGCACCCTGGTTTGACCTTGAGGCAGAAAAGCCAGGCAAGCGCAGCGGCTTGAACGCCAACACCATGCTGATGATCAACCGAAAATTACTGGATGATTGCAAGAGCGGCTGGTCCGATGATGCCATTGGTGCGCGAGCCGAGCGGTTGTTTCAGGACGCAAAGGACATATGGCCACGCTAAAAGGCTGTGGTGGTGCCATTTGACAAAGCCGATCACGGTCTTGCGCACTGCCGCGCCTTTGTGCCGACAATATCGGCATCGATAGAAAGTATCGTTGTGACTGAGCGGTTATGTATCGAGCGGCAGCGACCAATCAGCGTCTCGCATCAAAGACAGACTTATGGGCTTTCTTCTGATGAATCTGCACCAAGATATCCTGAGCCTTCCGCACTCGATGTCGTGCAGCATGAACCTCGTAGTGCTTTGCGATCCCAACGCTGGTCTGACCGCAGAGAATGCGCGCCAGATCAGCGCCGTAGGTGCCATGCTCAGCTAAGGCATCATGCACAAGCGTCCTGACAATATGAGGGCTGTGACCCGTCGCTGCTTTGAAGTTGTAGGGTAGGGTTCTTGAAGACAGAAACTCACCCATTTCCGTCGCGAAGAGGGGAGTGCCCATTCGCCGTGCATATGGAAGGTCGATCGGACCCTTCCGTCCGAACGTGACGAGATCATCTAGATAGCGGGTGAGGCTGTCATGGAGCGGCCCGTTATGGCGATATCCGGTTTTGCCGGAGGCCAGCTTGAGCCACCATCGTCCTTCCTGTCGGCAAATTGTCTCCCCGATCACGAGGTTGGTCACATCCCCAATGCGGACCGGGAGCAGTGACAAAAGTGCCAGAACACCGGAACGAAGGAGCAGGGTGCGGCGACGCGAGGTAGTGGTGGCTGCGTAGGCCTGCTCCCGTGCCTTGACGGCGGCCCGCCCGACGTCTGCCAAGGAGATAGGATTGGCCGCCAGCTTGCGGACCTTGGTCGGCACGTCCAACTGAAACGCTTCGCGATACCACCCGCAATCCTCAAGGATGAACCTGCGCTGCCCGGCAGGATATTTGACTTCCTTGGCAACTGCTTGAACCGCTGTCATATAACTCAGGCGACTGCTGTTGCGCAGGCCGCTGGCATCAAGATGATCGATGAAAGCGGCCAAGCCATTATATGACAGTTCCAGCGGCAGGCCTGCCAGTTCGACAACATGGAGATACTGTCCGAAGGCGTTGATGACGGCACGCAGGGAGGCTTCCGAATACGACTTCCGACCACGGCGGGGCTTTTCCAGCCTGCTGATCGCAAGCCGGAATTCGCGCGGGAATTTTTCGAAGGGGAGGGTCTTACGCTCGCGCATCATTTCACTCCGCGCTTGAGAATGTTGTGCTGCAGGTTCGCCAAGATGTTCTGGCCTTCCTCGTGCTTGCGGGCTTGGTCGACAAAAACATAGTTCCGACGCACCGTCGCCTCGGTGTCGCCGAGCAGTGCCGCGATGATCGCGAAATCCGCCCCGGGCTCGTTGGCCATCATCGTGGCAAGGCCGTGTCGCACCTGATGGGGCGTCATCGGAACACCGTTATCCAGGGTGACCTCACGCCAGATCGAGCTCAGCCGCGAGTAGGAGATGCCGCCGAACAGCAGGTCCGGCTGCCGGAGGTTTGGAGCAAGGTGGGAATCGAGAAGCTTCGGGCGAACTGTGGTGACGAACCACGAGACGATTTCGTGCGGATCTCCGCCCGGCTTCGCCGTCAGATTGATACGGCTGTGCGAGTAACCATTCTTGACGATCTCCGGAGGGGTCGTGAGGATCAGGCCCTTGCGCGATCCATGCAGCTGGATATCGGCTTCTGCACCGCCATAGGTCAGCCGCAACAAGGTGGAAATTCGCAAGGGTAGGGAGGTCCAGATAGCCGCCGCACAGGCCGCAATACCCAAGGCGATCGCCGCCCCCTTGTGATGCTGAGACGCACTGTCGAACGCAGACATAGCTTTCCGGGCATCCTGAAAGATGCTGTTCGGCAGGTTCAGGAGCGCCGTTTGCTTCGTGCGATTGCTCAGAAAATCCTCGCACCACTCCCTGCGGCTGCTGGACATCGTTTTGACGTTCTCGAACTCCGAAAAATAGGAGATCAGTTCCCGCAAAGGCTCGCCGTCGCACCCCGCGCCGGCCACGAACAGTTTCCAATGGCTGAGATACTCGTAGAGGGTCGTCGGCTGGAGCTTGGTCCAAGGAAACTCCCCCTGGAGCTCTTTTTCGATGACCTCTTCGAGCAAAGAAGGATCGGCTAGGTCCGAGATCGAGCATTCTTCAGGGCAGCGGATGAGACCAGCAGCGACCATGGCGGTGTAAACATAGGACACACCATCGATCGTCTTTTTTGAGCGGGCATCCGAGCAACCGCCACGACGTTTGCGACGGTGCCCCACCCGCTCACCCTGGCGCCGTTGCTGGCACCACTCATCGAACTCCGCAGCAAGCTTCGGCGGCAGAGGGCGCCGCTTGCAGAAAGCCCGCGACTTGCAGATCGGAGACCCGTCGAATGCTTCCGAGATTTCACTGGAATCAACGGTCCGATACATGCTGATCAGGCGCACAGCCGCCTGCAGGGCACGATAGCGGACGGAAGCGTCCGGATGGTCGACCTGCTCCTGCAACCATGCCTTCGTGATCTGCGCGGGGCTGAGCGCACTCTTTCTGGCTGTCTCAGCGAGCACCCTGACAGAGATCAGCTTCTTGGGGTTGACCCCATGCTGCTTCAGATCGTCCTCAAGATCGGACCAAGCGTCGCGCACCACCACAGGCAGGGTGTCGCTGGAAGG
>Ga0182738_1005358_pt1 | contig 13758 bp, 14 predicted proteins | sample eDN5th30CBELigMG_FD_128876 | JGI IMG/M metagenome (GOLD analysis project Ga0182738, IMG submission 128876) | Enriched Miracle-Growth compost microbial communities from Emeryville, California, USA - eDNA 5th pass 30_C BE-Lig MG (version 2)... ...
ACCCCCTGCAATGTGCATATATTCTGGTAGCCTAAGCCAAGGGCTATCTTTTCATATGGACTCTATTGTGAGATGAGGAGGGTTTGCGAGGCATATGCTGATCATAAAATCAAGGGGGGGCGGTCACTAAAATCTTTGCTCAAGCTTATCTCCTCAACAACCATGCCAAAAAACCTTCTGGGCATACCAGTAGGGAGTTCAAAGTGTCTTCTATCAGAATATATGAGGTCCATGTCAAGGCGGCGTATGCTCATGGAGAAAAGTTTACCATGACGGTTCAGGGGAGTCCCCCCACCCCCCTAAAATTTTCTGGAACATCTGTCCTCAAACTTAAACTTTCTTTGAAAGCTAATTCAAGCATTTATGTTGAGCAAATCTTGACCCTCCAAACCTTACCAGAAAGATTTGAAACAATAATATTGATAAATACTCAAAATTATCCTGAAAATGCTGACCTTTTCCTTGATGGAACTCTAACTTATTTGGATAAATGCAATTCCCACGCTCCAGGGAACCCTCAGTATACATGGTTGTGCAATAATTTAACTTCTGGAACGCTTTGTAACGACCTAAATGGAGTCTTTAACTCTCCAGCACCTACAAGCCCCCTTATAGTACCAAAAACTTATTACAATCAAGGAAATCAAGTCCAATTTACTCTTTCAATTCAAAAGAACAGCATCATCCAAAATTCATCTCTCACCGTCTTCATTCGAGATTCAGCAACCCTGATTACACAAATCTCATGCGATCATCTGACAGCAGCAGATTGTCTCAAATATACTCCGTCGAAAGAATGTCTCATTTATGGAAATGTTCAAGCAGCAAAGCAAGGACTCCCCACAAACCTAACCTCAACTGAACTTGAAAAACTCAATCAAATTTGGACCGTCTCTCCAACGGTTCCTTTTGCTTATTTTGGAAATACTTTGAAATTATTTTCAAACACGACCCCTCTTCCAAATGACATTGATTTTCTCACAGTCAACTTTACAGTCGAAAATGCTACACACAAAGGCACCAGTTCCATCAATTTACCTATTAATCGGGCTCCAACTCCTGGTCAACTCATAGCAACTCCTTTTTCAGGCTCTTCCTTATCCACTAAATTCGTTTTTACTGCTGATCGATGGCAAGATGTTGATATTCCATTCACATATCAATTTTATTATTCAGACTCCACCACAACGTCCCTAACACCTCTAAGATCAGATTACGATAGCAATCCACAACTCATCACAATCCTTCCCAGGGGCACACTCAGTGTATGGGTTTATGTTAAAGACTATTTTGGAGCTGAAACTACCCTCAGCACTCAAGTTCAAGTCTCCTCTTCCATGACTACGTTGCAACAAGCTATTAATTCTTATAACCAATTACTCTCAGAGGCAACTACCCCTTTTGAAACTACACAGATCATTTTAATGATTGGAAATGAAATTGCACAATGGGAAAGTCAGCTTAGTCAAAATGCTCCAGAACCTGTTTGCCCATCTTGCTCGAATCATGGTTATTGCCCTCAAAACCAAGCTCGTTGCGTTTGTGAAAGTGGGTGGGCAGTCATTGATTGTGCCATCCAACAAAGCGATGTTGATACAATAGTCAACATCAAGCAAACTTTACTTCAAGATCTTATCAACAGCTATCTCACAATGCTTCAAAATGGCACCACCGCAGGCTCTGTCAGTATTGCTCAAGATATGATTTATCGAATCCTGGAAAATTTTGTCCAAGATCAGCACTTTAACACCAATTCCAGCTTGCTCCTTGTTCAAAGCATTCTTACTGGAACTCTTGATATCTTCAATCCAAATACAATCCTCACATCTTCTCAAATCGCATCTGTCTCTGAAATGCTCAGTGATATGATGAGTTTCTCTTCAACCTATGATTGTAGCGGATCGACCAATTTCACTCAAGATCTCTTGAGTAAAACTCAACAATATCTTGAAAAAATTGCCCAAAGTAGTCTTGATAATCAAATCACTAACCAAAATGCAACCATTATTGATACTCAAAATATCGATATCTATCTCCAAAAACTGTCAATCTGCACTCTCAATAACAAAGTGATTTCTGCCGGATCCTCAAGCCCTCAAATTACAATTACTGTCAATTCTGATGTCGTGGAAAACTGCTCTTATGTGGTGAATCTCGAGTACTACGCTTTCAATGACAATCTCCTGAACTGCTCTTCAGAGGTATCTACAAATAACAGTAAAACAGCCCTGGGAATTGAGGTTACTGACCCTGCAACTGGTCAAAAAAGCCCGGTAAATATGTCTGTCAGTATTAATTATGGCAAAGATATCTCAAAATGTCCTTCATCTTGTACTATACTTTCTGGTACTATCTGTCACTGTGACGATCTATCTCCATTTGATGTTGGAAAACAGTTGCTCAAGGTCTTTGCAAACTCCAATCTCTCTTATATCAAAAAAATTACAAGTTTACTTACCTTCAAGTTTTGGGAAACGGCCTCTTTCTGGATGATATTCCTCATCACCTCATGGTTCATCTTCACATTAGTCATTCTCCGATATAAACTATCCAAATATGATGTCATGATCAGAATTAGACAATTTACTCAGCTCCCAAAAATTACGTTCATCTGGATGACTCTTCAAGTTGGACATCACCTTGTGGCTATCTATCTAGTGCCAAATCAGGAAAAATTGTCCAAATCAGCAAGAGCTCTTTTCTTTTATGCAAGAACTCTTCTTTTACTCAGCTTCTCATCAATTTTCTCTGGCCCTGCTCGTGATGAAGATGTACTGCAATTTATTTGTTCTTCCTCTTAATAATTCCCCTTAGAATTATAAATATGAAGGCTTTGATTGGAGCTTTAATTTTAATGTTTACTTGTTCATCTTGCCGTATCTTACCATTCACCCAATCTTATTCGTTATCAAACGATTAATGATTGAACCAAAAATTTCGTAAGATTTTGTCAATATCATCTTATTAACTTCTCTAATAGGCAACAATCTTCCAAGTCTTTTGCCACAAAAATTCTTCACTCTATGAGAACTCGCCTCGTTATTTGGTTTGTACTATTCATCATAGTTGGAAACTTTATCATCATATTCATCATTAATTCAAATCAAACCCCAGTCCAGAGAATAGCCTGGACTATCGACTTTATTCAATCTTTGATTCAAGACCTTGTCCTCACGCCATTGCTCTACATGCTGAGCCAATATTACCTCTTCAAAGCTCATTCAAATCCCAAATTTGCCAAGAAATTCCCCAAAGTACATCAGAAGCTTATCCCCAAAATTTTAGAAGAATCCCTCTCTGAAATATTTGTAATATTGTCCTCTTCCACTTTCTCACCTCTCTTAGACAAAGATATCTCCGAAGGGGGTCAAGCCTCGCGCTAATAAAATCACCCCAGCCCCTAGCCAATCCAAAACTCTCAGGAAATCTAGCTCAGACGGTGATTCAATTTCAGCAATCTCTGATTCTCGGAATAACGATTCTTTGAATATGGAAAAACTACTGAAAAGTATTTCAAGTCCTAGCAACAAATTTGATCCCTTTAAATCATCTAATTATCTCAGTGCTGCTATCATCAGAGAAGAGGCGATAGAGGAGTCCCCTTATCTTCCTAAACCAGGTCCCCTTCATCTTGAGTCTCCAAATAACGAAGAATTTCAAAAACAGAACATCAATATTTCCAAATTGTTGGAATCAGTCGATCCTGATTTTGCTTACAAAAATCCTCTAGCTTTGAAATTCCAAAATAGCTTGTCTGAACTCCAAGACTTCACTCCCAAAGAAAATAAAACCTACGGCATGAAAAAACTCGAAATCCCTGATCTCTCACCAAAAACTGATATTGCTACTCAAAGCAAGGACTTTAGTGATGCAAACTTTTTATTAACTCAACAGCAAACCCCGAAAGATAAGGATGAGGAGTTACTCTTGAGCTTTAAAAGATTAACCTCTGACAAAGATACAAGCCCAGCTTCCCTCCTTATGAATCGAGAATCAAGTGCTCTCCAATACCACTCTTCTACTGATAGATCTGATAAGACGCTTCTTGGAGTGCTCAATAAAGGAGAGGAAGAGTTGAAATTGCTTACTACTTTCAGAAGCCCCCGATCACTTGATACAGAAGGTTTAACTCATGAAGTAGCTCTTCTTGATAAACCAACGGCTCAGAAACTTGGACGTCTCAATTCAGAAAGTGAGTTTGTGAAAGCTAAAATATCAAAACCATCAAAGATCAAGAGACCTACTACAAGGTTCAAAAGTGAGGTTTTCAATAAATTAATCAAATCAAAAACAATGCAAATACAGTCAGAGAATGATAGCCTAGAGCCTCAGGGGCAAACAGATAAGCATCAAAGAAAAGCTTTAAACAACTTTAATGACCAAATAACTGTTCAAAATTTAGAAAATGAATAAAAATTTTTTTTTGTAGAGTACTTTTGATAAAAATTTTGTTTAGTTATTGAAGATCAAATCGATAATTTTTTCTTCTTGACCTTATAAATGAATGAAAATGACTCATTTTTTCAGTCCTGAAAGATTTTGAGAAATTCACTAAAATTGCTTTCCCTATAAAGAAAATTATTGCAAAGATTTTTTTTTAACTTGAAACCAATCAAAGGAAAAAACCATTTTTTTGAAAAAGTTTGAAAGTTGAAAAAAATTCGCCAAATTCTCCAAAGTCTTTGAACTCAAAAAATTTTTCATTCATTTTTTCTTCGAGTTTACCCATTTTCGAAAGTAAAAATGTTCATAAAAGAGAATTACAAGAAATTATGTCTTTGGAGTACATCCCTTGGATTTAGACAGATACCATGGCGAGCAAAATCTTTGGTAAATATGATTTTATACCTCGAACCTTCATTAATTTGTTATGCTTCTTCGAAAGTATTTCAGAGAAATCAAGAAATAATTTTTTCCAAGAAATCAGGGCTTTCCAAAGTGCCTATTTTGCTGGACTTTGTCGGATTTTTTCGTAAACTCATCCGGCAGATTCGTCGGACTTGACCCTTTTCTTGAGAAGAAAAATTGATTTTTTTTTTCAAAAATTTCGACAAAAAATATTTTTCTCCAACTTCCTTCATCATTTGAAAAGTTTCTTTTCAACATCATTTCTCAGTTCGGATCACACACTTTTATGACCCAACCTTTTAGACTGATTGAATTGTCATAAAAATACTGAGATTTAATAGATCATCTCCATCAAATAAGTAAATCCGAGTTCTTTAGGGGAATGTCGGATTCTTTTGAAAAGAGATCCAACAATGTCTGAAATTCTAGAGAGAGATTGGGAAGCCCTGCTCTGAAAATATTTCCAAAAAAACTCCTGTGATATTTCATTTTTAAGCAGATTTAACTGTTCTTTTTTAAATCATACATAAACACAATTATTGATAGATATATTGTAAAAATAAATATATATTGTCGATATCTCAATCTCTTTCTAATCTAAACAATATTTACATCCGATCAGCATCATCATCATTCCATCCATATTATTCTAAACCCCGATGTAACTTTCATCACTAGCTTGGTCATCATCTTCACCTTGATCGTAATCTTGTTCAGCCTAAAAAAATTAAGTTCAAGTTCATTTTCAACTCATACATTCAAATAAGCATCAAATTCAGCGTCAACATTTTCTTCACTGATACTATCATCGAATTCCTTTTCATTATTTTCGTCTTCGTAATCTTCAAGTTCTCTCATAGCACTTGTATATCCTTGTTTATCGATATTTTCTGTCTCCTTCTCAGCCATTTGAACCTCATCTGATGAAATATTTAATTAGTCACTCTTTCAAAAGTTCTTTCATTACCTTCTTCATAAACGACCAAAGGTCTTTGACCAACATTTAATTTCTTTTGACCCTTCTTTTGTCTTCTAACTTCACTTTCGACATCCAGAACCATATCAATTTTGCCCTTCAAACGGCAAAGTTGATCAATAGCAAGAGTTCTCTTTTGCAATAAAGCGATCAATGGAGCAATCTTGGAAGCAGTTTCTGGTGATTTTATCAAGAAACTGGAATGATGTTTCACAACAAAACTCAACCAAGCAAAAAGGTTGTAATTATTCTTCTTGCCGCTGTCAATCCTTTCTCCAATTCTATCAAGAAGAACCAACACTCTGTTATCTGATAGTTTCTTCACTGTATTTTCAATCAAATTCACATCCTCATTTTCAAAACAATAATCAAGAAGTTGAACATCATTGCTTTGAATAGCTTGAACCAAGACAACTGCAAGAGAATCCATAGATTCAGCCTAAGATGAAAATTTTAACCCCTTTAAATTAGTCTCTTCTTACTTGCATAGAATCACCTCCTTCGTAAGACTTGAGAGAATCCATAAGGAAAACACCGTCACCCTTAGTTTCAGACGTGGTAGCATTCTTCTTGATTTCATCAACGGTTTTAAGAGTTCTATATTGATTCAAGACATTTTCATCAGCTTCACCAACGACATGATAGTCATTAATTGCAGCTTTATTCTTATTTAATGTCTTTCCACCTTCAGTGGTAATGCCAGCATTTTGATTTATGGTGGAGTTGATTTCTTGTAAGAGAACTTCTTGTTCTTTTAATTCGGTCAACTCGCTGTTGGCAAAAAGAGAAACAATGTGGAACTTGGGCTTCTTCTCATCAAACACAGAAAGCTAAATGAAATTTTTAACAAAAGAAAGTTCCAATTCATTCTTACAATAATAGATTCCTTCTTATACACTCTTGCAGAGAGGAGATCTCCGTCTTGGAAAGGAATAGTCACTGAGCTCTTTAATTGCATTCCAGATTTGGTGGCTCTGACCAACCATAATCTCAAGCAAGTGGTAGAAGAAACCAAAACCAAGAAGTGGCCAGCAGAAACCTTGTAGAAATCGAGGTTGAAAAACACTTGGGAAAGGATAGGAAGAGAAAGCAAAGGAGTTTCGCTTTCAATGCTCCAGATATACACGGCATCTTCATTTGAACAACTGGCAAAATATTTGCTGCCAGTCATACCCTTCAAAAGATTGATACTAGTAGGATGTCCCTTGAACTTTTTCTCAGCTTTCTATTATTTCTCATTGCAAAAAGGACTATTGAAAGAACTCTACCTTGAGTTGAGTGTTGTACAACATGAGCTTGTTGTCAAGACTGACCAGCAAGCTAATATCGTCCTTTATGAACTCGCATCTGGCTTCACCTGCAGTGCCCTTTCTGTCAATTTCAAAAGAGTCAACTGGCTATAAATTCAAGGTTAACCACGTGAAATTCATCATTTTTGTTATACGATAAGAGAAGAAAGATCCCATCTGACGATCTTCTTATCAGCACTGACGGAGAACAATGAACCGGTTTCTTCTTGGAATTTGAGCGCAAGGACTCTAGAAACGTGCTCTATAAAGATTAATATTAAGCTATCTCATTTAAGAAAAAACCATTCAATTCGGCTTCTTGGGTCTTGGACTTGAAATCAAATAATCTAATAATTCCTTGATCACCTGCAATAGCAACGACATTCTTTCCTGATGAAGGAATCTTTGAAATTAGTAAATATCTCTCATTTCAGTGTACCTTGCCGATTTCAGCGACGTTGGTTGAGCCAGTATTGGAGTCAATCAAACAATTGTATTCTTTTGCGGTGTTTACTTCGGAAACCTGTGAAATGATGAGGAAGAAATCATTCAGAAGAAGAGTACACGGATGTGCTTGCCAGCTTCGATTTGGCCAAAGAAGCTAAAGTCATTGGAAAACAAGAATTTTACAGAAGATTCAACTTCCATCAAAGACTGCCTGGATCTTGGATTAAATTTTATTTTTGATAAAAAAGCAATTAACTTCACACCTCACCTCATGAAATCTATGTGAATGTACGGTCCTAAATCTACTTGAAAATCTTTTCTCATCTCATTTTTGCAGAAGCAGAAAAAATTTCATGGGTTTTTCAACTTTCGAAAAAAAATTCACAGCATCAGGGCTTCTCCAGAACTTCAGACATTGCCAGGTATCCTTTCAAAGAATCTGGCATTCCTCTCAAAAAAACCCACACAGCTGATGAACGAATTGAGGAATGATTTTGTCAAGAAATCTCTCAAATGATGGGAAAAAATGAAAAAAAAAATTTGTTGGAAATTTTGAACAAAATTCTAAAAAAAAATTCTCACCTTTCAAAATGCAACAACATTGTCGTCTTTGGAAAGGAGCTAAATTTTTTTTGGTAATTTTCACAAATCAATTTCCTGTGTATTTTTTCTCCATTTCTTCTCCAATCAACAGATTCGGATTGAATAATTTGTTTACAGTACAGTACAGTGAGGAGTAAGATAGATATGCAACAGTCTATAAGAATAAAACTAATTTAATAAAATAGTTTGGCAAAATTTCATTTCCCTCAATTTCATAATAATACCACACTGCAACTATGAACAACAACGGCATTGAAGAAGCAAATATTCACTATCTTGATGAGTATCTTGAAGCATTTTATGAAGATAAAGCTGAACCTAAAATTGCTGCAGCTCGTAAAATCCTTCTCCTTATCCTCGATTTTAGAAATCTTGAGATCCTTCTCGATCATGGTATGATTTTCTTTTGAAGAATTCCTTCACTCAATTCCTCTAGATTCCTTAATGGGAACCATTACCAGAACCCTGCAAGAAGAGCATAAGAAAAGCACTGAATTAAGTGTATACCTCTTATCTTCCTTTTATATTCTCAGCAATTATGACCACTGCCACGATTTCCTTCTTCAAGTATTGAAATCCTTGAGATAAAACTCTAATCCCTTTTCCTCAGAATAAAACAGGAGATACGACCATGAAAATTATCGAATATCAAATTCAGAGATTTGATCTATTGCTGGCTGATTATCAATATAAAGAAAGACAAGGTGAGCTACAATTAAAATATCTCCTAGATCACTTTTTTATGTAGTTGACAGCATGCCAAAACAAAAGCAAGAGGCTGCAAAAGATAGTTTGGCTAAAGAAGTGAAAAAGCTGAATCGAACAATCCTCAAACAAGACAAACTTCTTTATATTGCTTTTAATATCCTCCTCAATCTTGCTAATGATCTGAAAGTCGAAAAGAAAATGGTAAAGAGAAATATTATAAGCTGTCTTGTCAGAATGCTTGAAAGAAATAATGGAGATTTACTTGTCAATACTTTATATTTCCTAAAGAAACTGAGTATAATTGCTGACAATAAAGATCAGATGATCGAGGAAGGTATCATTGATCGTATGCCCCGATTTTTCAAGCAAAATAACGAGCCTCTTAAACATCTGGCTTTAAGACTTCTCATTAATCTGAGCTTCGATCCCAAAGCAAGGTTTGGTTTTTAAAAAAAGAGACATAAATTAACTTCAAAAAATAGACAGCAGATTGTTGCTAGAGGCATGCTCCCATTGATCGTGAGTCTTTTGAATGTGAATCAACTCAGACTCCTTGTATTAATTGTGCTTTTCCTTATAAGCTCAGATCGTCAGTTAAGAAATGCTTTTGCTGATACTGAATGTCCCAGCTTAGTAATATTATAAAATATATCTTTCCTTATTTCTTTACGTTAGATTTATAAACTGATTATTCATTTCCCAGAACCAATTGTTGGAAGAGAATTGATTGCTTTGGGTATCAATTTGGCTGCTAGCCGAAGATGTGCAAATACCTTCTCCGAAGGAGAACAACTTGGTCATTTACTCAAAAGAGCTTTCGATTCTGGCGATATCCTTCTCTTCAAAATGATCAGAAATATCTCTCAATTCTCTGACCTCCCTGAAACAAAGGAATTCTTAGTTGCTTCTGGTCCACAAATTATTAAGCTTGTAATGAGCAAGAGAGTTAATGATGATTTGAAGGTTGAATTGATTGGTATTCTCAGCACAATTCAACTTGGAGATGAATGGTATGATAGACTCAAAAATCCTGCCTTCATGGAATTTGTTTCTTCCAACTTGAGCTTAGGATATGTTGAAGATGACTTGGTCTTGGAAACTGTCTGCTTAGTCGCTAAAATGGCTGAAAATGATAAATGTCTTGAGCTCATCACCAGTATATTTTGAGTTTTGAAACAGAACAACTTAACCTCACATAGAATCGAAATTGTTGAAGACGATATTTTCAATCTTTTTTGAAAAGAGCGACGATGATGAATTTATTTATCAAATTCTTTTTATTGTCTATCGTCTTCTTTTCAAAGACCTCATCACTGACGAATTACTTGCAAATAGTAGACTTATGGATTATTGTATTGAGGCTCTTGGAGATAATAATTCAAGAATTCGCAAAATTGTCAATGACATCGATGACCTTATTATGGTAAGTATTAGATCATGTTCATAGACTCATCCTAAAAAGGAATTTGATCCAATGTTGGCAGAGAAAATCAAGGCGAAAAAGTTCTACATTCATAATAAAGAATGGGTTGATAGCATGGAACAATTTGATGAAAATATAGATTGGAATGGGTAACTCTGAATTTTAATACAAATCTGATGAAAAATAGATATATGGAAGAAGGTGGCGGACATTGGGATGATAATGATTATGCTCATCATGGTTTGGATCCAAGGTAAGCATAGAATTTAACCAAAATATTAATGTTCAATTTAGAATTTGGGAAGATGATTCAGATCTCGATTAAAAAGAAATCCCTCGTAGATATTGATCAGACGAGTTTTTTTACTCTCTCTAATTAAGAAATCCCCTATGATTTTATATCAAATTGCAATTATTTTTTTTTCTCGATATTTTCAATTTTATAAACAAGCCAAACTGATAAAAAGGATAAATTACTTTTATTTTTTAAAATTCGCCTGGTGCCAATGCAATTTTAAATCTGAAATGATTTATATGGAGATATTCGACCCCAGTTAGTTATGTACTAGAAGGCGGTTTTTGGTTCTATAGTATTTTAGATCGATAAATATTCTGAATTCGACTGATACAAATTTATTAAAATAACCTTAAATTGTCTTTCTTTCATTAAATTTATTCTCTATTTTTCGTTATTCATACTCTAATTCCTTTTGCTTCAAATCGTGTCCACTTATTCCTTAAATTGTTCATCTTCCTCTCTCGGAAAACATTTTTTTGGAAACCTTTTTGAAAAAGAAAATCAAAGCTAACCAGGTAATTAATTCGAGATTTTTCATTATTTTCTAGACCATAAGTTAGTTCCATCGTCAATTATCTTTTTTTGATAAAAGATTATTCTTAATAGATTTTCGTATTCTCCTGTTTTCAAGTCAGAAAATATGAGCAAAATTTATGTTTTGTTCAATTTTCTCATTACTCGCCTGGTGTTACTTCTTTGACATTTATCGAATCAAAAAGTCTAAATTTTAAACTCCAGAAGATCGGAAGTAGGGTCATGATAAATTAGATCGAAAAGCTGAAATTAGTTCAAATTATTTTCATCTTAACGCTCCAAAATTTTCGATACATAGATTCTTCCCAATACAACCCAAGGTCTTCCTGAATTTCTTCCATTTTAGAAGTAGAGGGAAATTATATTTGAATCGGATCAATAGAAAATGTTTATCGCTCTCTCAAGTTTGATTTCATTTTATAGAACCTAATATATCAAAATAGTTAAAATTACAAACATATCAGATAATTAAATTCTGAATGTTGTCTTCTGTTTACAATCGTCCTCAGTTTCAGAACCAGGCTGACTCTAAAAACTATTTCCCATACTCTTCTCAGCCTTCTCAAGGATATCTCTCTTACATGCAAAATACTCCTCACAATCCACCAAACACTTTGAATAACTCCTCCTCTACAAATGTCCCTAAATATTTAAACGCAACCTCTCTACAACCCAAAGAACCATCTAAAACTGCCGCCAACCCTCGAATGTCAAAGATATCCTCGTTTCCCTTCAACCAAAATGACTCTTCGCAATCTCTCAACAAAAAAAGAAACGATAGCCATTTTCCTCAAACATCCGAAAATTTTCCTCAAAAGAAACTCAAAACAGAAAGATACTCCCAATCCTCCTCAGTCTTTGACAATCTTCTTGATGGTTTCCAAGTCTTAGCAACCCATTCTCCTTATGAAGACGAACTCTTAACAGAAACTGATATAAAAATAAAAGCTTTCCAAGAAAGTGAAGAAGGTAATTGCCCTTGGAATGCTCTTAAACATGTTCCTACAAAGGAGCAAAACAATGAGCCAGAGCTAACCAAGGCATTGGAACGGCTTAGAAATATAAAAACTCAGAAGCATCAAAATCCTCGAGACTCGAGCTACGAGTGCAAAATTACCTTTGAAACCCCTTTGGTCATAGAAAGACTCAAGGAAGAACCCCCAGAGGAAGATTCAATTTCTTCCTCAAAAGATCAGTCCAGTTGCGGAACAGCTAGTCCGACACAGACAACAGAAATTGACCATCATAAAATTCATGAAAGAAAAAAGGGCTTGCAAGCTATAAGGCACAGCTTAGAAGGCATCCACCCTTCAGATTTTGACAGGCTTGAGCCTGAAGTGTACCTGAATGATAACCTCATAAACTTCTATTTAAAGTATAATAAGGGCTTTAATTTATTATTAATTATCATGTAGATTCATTGAAAATGTTTTGATCTCAGAAGAAATGAGAAAAAGGTGCCATTTCTTCAACACTTACTTCATGGCGAAAATGCTCAAAATCTGGAACGAAGGCAATAAAAGTATTCAAGATCATGATAAAATCTATGAAGAAATGAAAAAATGGATTAAAAAAGTCAACCTCTTTGAAAAAGATTTCATCTTCATCCCTGTCAATATCAATGAACATTGGGATCTCATCATCATTTGCTATCCTCATCGATTCTTTTCTCAAGGTATTCTTGATTTTTTGAGCTTAAATAAATTTCTCTAGATAATGATCTACCTTTCCTTTTATTTTTTGATTCACTCTGCAGAATGGATAATATCTATGCTTTTATCCTTTTCCAGTAAATTTCATTGAGAATTTTATCTCACCAAACTCCAGGTTTTTGTCAAGAGAATTACGGGCAAAAATGCCAGAAAAATTCACTCACTTTGCCCTGCCAAAATCTTTTAGATTTAATCTGACAACGCTTCCTCATTATCAGCATATGTTACCAAAACAAAGCAATTTGTCAGATTGTGGATTATATTTGCTTCAATATATTGAAATGTTTGTGTATAATCAAGATCATATCATGGAACAAAAAGAGGACATTCATAAAATGAGATGGTTCCCCAGAAAACTCATCGAAGAAAAACGAAAGGATATGGCAAAAATTATCAAAGACCTCCAAAACAACCGAGTTGAAGCTATCGATGAATATCTTGATAAACGAAACCAGCTCATCGAAAAACACTCTCATGAAGACCACGAATATGATGTCTTCAACCCAGAAGGTTTCCAAAAAGCCTTGCAAAAAACTTACCCAGATCGAGTATTCAATGAATATGATCAAAGATGTCTCATGTTGGATTATTATTTCTTCAACACTTTGGATTATGATGAACTTGCTAAAGCTTCCAAAAAAAATTGAAAATCAATTTATGGAAGTAACCAGATTTAATTTATACCCTTTATAGTAGTACTTTCCTTAGGTCACATCAAATTCACGTTTTTATTTTTCTTTTACTCGTAGTCATACAGAAATATATACAACACAACAATATTGCTTATTATCTCTCTGTTCTTCTCAAGGTATCAATAAGCATACATTGTTTTTAAATTATTACACAAAAATACATATGTGTTGAGTCTCTATCTCTTTTTGAAATTATTCTTCACTTTGAGCTAAAGCTTCTTCTAATTC
>Ga0182738_1005360_pt1 | contig 13752 bp, 9 predicted proteins | sample eDN5th30CBELigMG_FD_128876 | JGI IMG/M metagenome (GOLD analysis project Ga0182738, IMG submission 128876) | Enriched Miracle-Growth compost microbial communities from Emeryville, California, USA - eDNA 5th pass 30_C BE-Lig MG (version 2)... ...
CCCTTATTCTTTTAGTTTCAAATTCAGAAAAATTAGGTCAATAGAATCTTTCTTTCAGAAATATTTTTATTAACAGAAAAGCGAGAAAAATTTTTGGAGTGATTTCTGAAAAAATTCTCGATCAAAAGTTTTTTGAAAGAAATTTTTTTTTTTTGAAAGGCATTGACTTACTTCAATGTATCATATACTGGATACTCAGTTTATATATTTATTCATAATATATAATCTTCTCATAATCTAATCATTACTTTACGATAAGAAAAATTTGCTTTGAATTTTTGTTTGACAATTCGTTATTCTTTTCATGAAGAATAATAAATTTTCTTGCAAAAAAAATCATTTTAAACTCTAAAATTTTCACTTTTTTGTTGTTGTTGCATAACTAAATTCAAAGAAACCTTTGAAAAATATCTTTTAACTTGCTCAAAAATATTTTACCATAAATTCTTACAAATACAATAATTTCGTACAATTTAGCAGAAGCATAATGAGAGAATAAACATTCAAACAACTTTGTTATTTCATTAATGAGTGTAAACGTCTGCAACAATCACCTTGAGGACAAAGAACACAGATCCTTCCAAAATTTAACAAAAATCATTTCACCCAAAAAATACCTGTGATGATATTGATATAATTGAAAGACACAGAATGCTCGTTTTGGACGAGAATGTCAGTAAAGGCAAGAATGGACAAAATCTGACTCAACTTAATCACAACCTGGCGATATTTTGATTCATTATTCTCAACCGACCTTGTTATGCAAATTAAATTAATCGTTATCACAAAAGGCAAACCTGTCTCCACTCCAGAACAATCTCCATTCGTTTATTGTTGCTGGTAAAATCGTAAAAATGCTAGCTGGTATGACGAAGGTGTTTATTACATCTGTATTTAAACAGCTTTTCAGCACAGAAAGTCCTCTTTGGGTAGATAACTCTTTTTCTGAAGAGAAGAAAACTTTTGTGATCCCATTTAGACTTGTATAGTTCTTCAATAAACACGAAGACTGCAATACATCTCTCCTTCTGAATATTTGATAGCATTTGAGACTCAGGTATAAGGCAAACGTCGCGCTATTCAATATAATGCTGTCATAATTAGCTTTCCACAGTGTAAAACATATCGCAAAAACTTGCAGAGCATAAATTGTTATCAAAAATATTCTATCACAATACATTTATTTTAAAACATTCAAATCGTCATTTTTCTTACTTCAACACTGAGAGGTCATAACCATTTCCTGCTGAATCAAATGCTTTATTGAGATAGTAATCATATGCAATCGTCAATATGACATTGATCAGAGTCAAAATAATGATCAAGCTCTTTTAAATCTCTTAACAAAATGAAAATTTCATTATACTCACTCCCCAAAAGTTTGGCCTTGATTCCATTTTCTCCTTCATTTTTCGACTCACTTGAAAAACCATTGTCATCATTTGTACTGCTTCAAACATAATGTAAATTTGCCCTATATAAATCATTAGCTCTTTCTCTTTTATTCTTCTATTTACCTGCTACGGCTACCACAACATTAAATATACTCAAAATCCATGAAGGCACAAAAAACAACAATAATGAAGCAAAACCAACTCCAAGAAGCTTAAATTCTCCAATTTTTGAAGATGGGAAATACAAATTGACAACAATCTGCATTATTTGGTAAGAGATGTTCAAGAAAGCAAATCCAAGGATATAGTCCTTCACACCTAAAAAGATGCCGCAGATCAAAAGTGGTATAAATCCTTGACCCAGAAACAGTAACCAAAACATCTATTATCGCGCTCTTTAATTTAATTATCTCACTCGATATCTCAAATTTCTTTTTATTGCTTCAAGGAAATATTATTATTTATATACAGAAAACTATTTACTCTATTGAGACTCTCTTTGTTTTTATTCCTTTGATTATTTCTATCAAAAGTCAATTACCTCTAAGAAAAAACAATAAATGAGAATAAAGAACCAAAGAGAGAGTATAGAGTTAATGGGTAGTTTTCTAGATTAAAGTTTTTGAGCAGAAATTGCCGGATTAAAAACGTTGTTAATTCTCCTCTTTCCCTGACTTTTCTTGCCCTTTCTTTCTTCGAGCTCTCGCCACCTCAATGATTCTCAAACCAATAAAAGAAAGCATTCGAGTTTCGCTAGGTCAAAGCAGGTATAAACTTCTCAAGACAAATTTGGACTTTTATTGTCAAAATTAATCGAGTTCAAGTTCGGGAAAAAACAAATTCCAAGTTTAAATAATTATTTCTTCGAAACTCTCGACAATTTTCAGACTCAAATGAACAACTATACCTATCTCTTTAAATTCATCATTGTTGGTGAAGTTGGTACTCATTTTCTTCTTTCAACAGTCACTCATTTCACTTGAATACAGCTGTGGGAAAATCCTGCTTAACAATGCAATTCGTGGAGGGCAAATTTAAAGCAAACCATGATCTCACAATTGGAGTTGAGTTTGGAACAAAAACTGTAAAGTGCCATGACAAAGCCATCAAACTTCAAATCTGGGACACTGTACAGATTTATCTTATGCTCGTTTTAATCTGCTTTTGCGCAGGCAGGACAGGAGAATTTTAGATCTTTGACTAGATCTTACTACAGGGCAGCAGTTGGAGCTATTCTTGTCTATGATATCACCAGGTAAGAAAATGAGAATAATTGAAAACTAACTTCTCGCTAAATAGAAGAAAAACATTTGATGTTTTGGATCAATGGGTCGATGATCTGAAAATAAACGCATCCTCTCATGTTGTAATTATGCTTGTTGGGAATAAAAATGATCATGAAGAACAGTAACCATTTGTATTTCAACCTTTCTAATGAAATCACAAAAGGAGGGAAGTCTCATATGAAGAAGGAAGGAAATTTGCAGAAGATCACGGGCTTATTTTCTTTGAAACTTCAGCAAGAAACGCAAATAATGTTGAGGAGGTATAAACTTACGCGACATTCATATTCTAATTCTTCCAAGTCTTTTATGAAAATGACAGAAACAGTGTATGAGAGAATACAAGCAGGAACAATAAATATTGCTAGAGAAGTAAAATTCATGAATTTTCTTAGTTGATACTAAGATGAGTATAGAATTCAGGGGTTAGATTGGGTGATCAGGGAAATAGAGCTCAAGAAGGATCAGTTTCAGGAGAAGACATAAATTCAAATGATAATCCAAAACCTAAGGGTGATTGTGCATGCTAATTCTTTTTGTTTTCTCCTTTTTGGGTTTCAGTGAATAGAGTTCCTTTATTACTTTGTGTTTGTATATTACTTATTTTTGTTTTATAAGTTGAAACTAAGTACTTCATCATGTCAATATTTCCAAATCAATAATTAAAAATAGTCAACAGAAAATTTCCAACTCGAGAGATGAGATAAACCTTTCTTTGTTGACGATAAAACATATTTGAAAAAAGTTGAATTAAGAATTACCAGATTACAAAGGACATCACCAAGTTTTGCTGTGGAAAATCTGAAAATATCAAGGTGACTGTCTGTGTGTCTCAGGAATCACAATTACCTGGAAAACCTGATATCAACACTCAATAAGAAAAATACAAATCTGATATATAAAAAATTTTTGAGAGTTTTTCAAAGGAGTATCAATCATCCCAACTGATTTCTTCTTTCAGAAAAACTTTCCAAAAAAAAAAAATCCAATAATTAATAACGCATTTGACTTGAAACGTTTCATCGCCTTTAACTCCAAAATTTTTGTTGGTGTTTAAAATACATCCCATCTCTCAATAGATAAATATGCAACTGAATTACTTGAAATTAAACAAAATTCTCTCTGACCTAATAAAACTTATTATATAGCTGTTTTAAAGTTTTTATTTATTATTGTCGGACTCATTAGGATACATGAACAAACCTTTACGGGCCTCAGCTATTGGAAAACAGCCAAAAATTCTCAAGGCAGCCTCTCTCCTTCAAAGTCAAAGTCAAACTAGAAACACACCTTCTCCTTTGATATTTAGAAGCAAAAGTCCAACACAAGAGTTTTCTCTCAATTATCAAAAATCACCCAAAAATTCTACTGCATCTTCCTCGGATAACAGTAATAAGGTCTATCAGTTCACCAAAAAAGAACTTGAAAACAAACTCAAGGTGTTCATCCAAGCTTATTCTCAGAAAAAATTAGTGGCTGGATCCATTGTCAGTCCAAGGAATGCCTTTGCATTGGATGATCTTGAACAAATATTTTTTAAACAACTCCCAGAACAAAAGGCAGTGAATAAATCCTGTGATCTTGGTGTGCAAAGGCCAAGGAAAAAGATTCCAAAGCAGGTTGCTGCAGAAAGTTTTGTCCTCAATCAACCTTATGATCCCGATTTTGTCATGCCTGTCCAAAAGAACAAAGAGAATGTTGTTGATAACACAAAAGAATATGAGTATATCAAAAAGATCAAAGAATTAGAAGATAATAGACGCATTTATGAAGAAAAAATTAACAAGCATGCAGTTTATACAACTGAACTTGAACAAAAAGTTGATCTCCTCATCAAAGAGTACGAAAATGTTGTTGTTCAAAATGAAAAGCTCAAACTAAAAATGGAAGACAAGGAAAACCTTGACGCAAGCATTCTCAATACCTCTGTTGATAGCCTTGAGAAATTGGCTGAAAAAGCTCGTTTAGAAGAATTACGCATGTCTAATGAGGATTTACAACAAACAATTCAAACCCTTGAAAGTAAACTCCATGGAGCAGAAGAACAAAACCAAAAATTGACTAAAGAAGTGCAGAGAACGCAGCATAGATTAGAAGAGGCCCTGGCTTTAGCTGAAGAGTCTGAACAAAATGCTCATTTTATCAAGGAACTTAAACAAGAAAATCATTCTCTCAAAAGCCAAATTTGTGAAAAGACCAGAATTATTGAAGATCTACAGGAAAAACCACAACAACAACCTCAACAAAATTCTCTTGATGAGTTACAAAAGTGTATATCTGAATATTGTACACAAATCAGCAATCTAAACACAGAGCTTGTTTCTTCTCAAGAAAAATCCCATAATCTCCAAAGTCAAATCACTTGCCTTCAACATACTATCAAAGATCTTGAACAAAAGGCCCACCAACTAACTCAAGACAATACTCGGTTACAGAAGCAGCATGAAAATAATCTTGTGGTTATTTCTTCATTGCAGAATCAAATCGATGAACAAAGTTTCCAAGCAAGAAGTTTATCACTAGAAGACTTGAGAGTTGCTAATGGAAAAGAGGAATTAGAAACCACTATTCCAGTGCCTTCAGAAATCGATGTGCACATGGAATCTCAAGATATTCTTCTGAGTAAAACGTTGGAGGCCAAGGAGCAAGAACTACAAGAAGAGAGGACCAAGTATAAATGGCAAATAGAACAGTATAATACAAATCTTGATATGCTCGTTAATAAAATACAAATTCTTGTTAAAATCAATGAGAATCTTGCAAAAGATGTGGAATTTGAAAGATATGATTTTAATAACTATCGAGCCAGCGTCTGGTCTGTTTATCAAGAAGCCAAAAGATGTCTAGAAATTGTTAAAAAATCCGATACAGAGCTTGAAAGTTATTTCAAAACTGGAAATGACGATCTTCAAAAGGACTTTGACACACTCTTAACAACTTATTATGCTATTCGCAAAGAAGCAATGAAAATAGACACAATGATAGAAGAAAGAAAGTTATACTTGTAATTTGTAATTAAATGAGTCCTTCCGAAATTTTTAATTTTTCAATATCAAAATTCGAACACGCACTCACTCTTCTTAATGAGTTATCAAATAATTTTTTTAATTTATTATTGTTCATATTTATCTTTTACTTTTGAACTACCTAACTCAATGAATGATAACCATTTAACCTTCTGAAACTAAAATCTTTTACTTTACAGTGTCTTCCAGAAGCAAAAATTTAGAAGACTAAATCTGAATTAGACCAAAATTTATTTTGAAGTTTTATTAAATAAATTCCTGCATGAATCTAAAAGAACAAGATCTGTACAAAAATATCCGCTCAACCCCGTTTACCACCACAACAACTTCTCATCCTACCTACAATTCATCTAGGCCAATTTTTGACCACAATACATCGATTGATTCAGAATATACCACAAATCCCCTCAAGAATAATCAGAATACTTCCACTATGAGACAACAAATGAGCTTTTCTTCACTTAAAGATATTGGCTCTCTAGAAAGCCAAAGAGACAATTATAATTCACTCAAAAATGACAATAACTTCAGTTATACTCGCAGTCTTATTGAAAGGAGTCATAATGCTCAAAAACAAGAAGAACTTTATCGAGCAAGCAAACCGACTCCTGAATATCCAAATTTTGGCTATATGAATCGTGATTTGGAAGAAGGACAACGTCACAAAAGCCCTTTTGTTGAACCAATCAACAATTTTCCTCGTACTTCACATGATCAAAGATTTAGTCCTTCTCATCCTCCACGAGATGGTGCAAGAAGTCCCAATCCAAAAGAGAGCTTGAATACGAGTTTACACGCTCCGAATTCAAGCATCAATTTCCTTCATAGGCAGCAATCTGATCAATCTGCGCAAGCTGAGAATAATATGGACTACATCAATAATTATCTATGGAAACTCAAAAAGGAAAAAGAAAGATATCACGCTCGAAAAGCTCGAGAAAACTCGCCAGAACAACTTCATTCTACTTCTTTTCTCTCCACAGAAAACAGCCAAAAATTCCTTCTTGATAGATCTTCAAGAAATAATCTTTCTCCTCGAAGGGAGATTAGCAAAAAAAGTCACAGCCCATCTCGTCATGAGTCTAGTCCTGACACAAGCTTTAACATTCTTATAGAAAAGCAGAGAAAATTCTACGAAATGTTAAATAATAGTGCAAGCGTGTATAGACCCGAAAGATCTCCTCAACCAAGCGAAAGAAGCCCCTCACCGCTCAAAAACCTTCTCAAAAGTCGAAGTGAAATAAAAGAAATTGGAAGTCGAATCAGCCTTGGAGGGATAAGCTCTGGGAGTAAAGATGAAAATATGCTGGAGTTGGAAATCTTGAAACAGGCAAAAAGGATAAACAACTATGAAAAGAGTATAGCCGAAAAAATAGAAGAACTAGAAGAATTGAAAACTTTGTTTATGAACGCAGGAGATGAAATCGAAAGATTAAATCGACAGAGAGAAAGTGATATGATGATCATGGCTGAAACTGAAGAGGAGCATAGCAAAGAAAAAAGAGCTTTACAGGGTCAGCTTGAAAAAGCCCTTGACAAACTCATCAGCTCTTCTAATTCATCAATCAACCAGAACCTGTCAAATGTCCTCGGAATCTCAGCAGGAGGAACTGGATCGATGGTAGCTTCATTAAGAGAAGAGAAGAATAGACTTGAAGAGCAGCTCAAAAATGTTGAAAAAGAATTGGAATTTCAAAAAAGGAGTAATGAGACTATGAAAAAGAGAATAAATGTGTTATTGACAGGCGGTGATGGAGGAGAGAATAATATTCAAACTGTCCAAGGAAAATTAACTCAGCAAGAAATGAGCAGCTTACTGAAAGAATACCTTAATGAGATTGAGGATTTGAGAAATAGAAATCTAAATTTGGAAAATAATCAGGCAGCAATGAAAACTGAAATGGAAGATAAAGTGAATAGTTTAGCAAAGGAAATGGAGGAAAACAATAAAAAATCTAAACAAATTCAGAAAGACTGGAAGGAAATTCAGAAGGAGAAAGAAAAACTGATGAATGCTACTGAAACTGTGAAAGCTGAATATGAAAAGAAACTCAAAGTAGCAGAAAGACAAGCTTTTGAGTTGGAGCAGCAAAATACCAAAATTAAAGAAGAAAATGAAAGAAATAAAAAGACCATCAAAAGATTTTCTGAAGCCAAAGGAAAAGAAGGCGGCGGTGGTGGAGCAAATTTCAATCTGGTCTATGAAGAGCAAATTGAGGAGTTGAATAATGAAAATGAAGAGTTGAGACAGAAAATAATGGAAGCTCAGATTCTTGAAAGAAACTTGCGAGAAGAGCTTGATCAAGAAAAATCACTAAGAGAAGAAGCTGAGAATAATAATTTAGGAAAAGTAAACCAGGAAGAATTGGATGCTTTACAAGTTGAGTTGGAGAAAGCTCGCTCTCAAATAAAAGAACTTCAAAAGGTCCAATTTGAATTGGAAACTTTACAAGATGCACACGATGAACTGGAACAAGAGTATACTAGCCAAATGGAGCTCTATAGAATCCTCGAAGACAAATTCCGAAGTCATCAACAACATGGTGAGGAACATCAAAATTTATTAAGCGAGCAAAATACACTTTTAAGTCATGAAAAAGAGCATTTATCGAATAGAATTCAGATGCTGGAAAATGAAATTACAGTGTTGTCAAATTCAAGAGAAAGCTTGATTAAACAATTGGAAGAAGTAGAAACTCTCAGACAAAACAATTTGGCCAATGAAAAAACAATAAAAGATCTTGAAAAAGCCCTTAAAGACTCGGAACTTGATAAAAAGAATTTGAATATGGAACTGGAAAATATTGAAGAAAAACTGAGAAAAGGAAATACTGAATATGAAGAAAGACTTCGAAGAGCTAACGACGAGGTTCAGAATCTTTCAGAGCAAATCAGGTTACTATCCTCAGGTAAAAATACAAATTCTGCTGTAAAGGAACTCCAAGCTCAAAATGAAAAATTGAGGGATGAAGCTGTGAAGGTTCGTAAACTTCTTGAACAAAAAACTGCTGAAGCAGAAAATGAAAGCTTTATGCAAAAATTCCAATCAGAGCAACTCAAAATTGTTGTTGAAGAACAAGATGAAAAAATAAGAGAACTTGAAAGTCAACTGAAAAGCAGACCTGCTAATGCTTCAACCAATAACAACAATGAAAATTCTTCACAAAAAGATCAAATTATTGAAAACTTGAAGAAAGAAATTCAGAATCTCAAATCAGAATTAGCAACAGCACAAACAACTGCTGCTTCTTCCCGAAAACCATCATCTGAACAAAGGTCTGATAGAGGACAAGGAGATTCCTCGGAAGAGCTTGAGCAGATGAAGACAATTGTTGAAAAGCAAAAGACTGTTCTTCAAAGGAATAAAGATGAGATAAATGATTTGAATCAGGCGATTAAAGATTATAAGCAGATGTTGGAGGATGCCGAAATTGACTTTGAGCGAGTCAACAAGAAGGTTAAGGAGAATGAAGAGACTATTGCTGGATATGAATCTCAAATGACCTCTCTCATCGAAAAAATAACCGAAGCAAGTATGAAAGAACAAGAGTATCTCCAACAAATTAGAACTTTGAAAAAGAAATAATTTTTTTACACATTGTTTGTATTGATTTGTATTATTTATTTTTATTATTTCATTTTTTCTTTTGAATCTTTAAGGACTTTCTCACAATCATATTTTTATTTTTATTACTCTGCGCAGACTTTTTTAGACTCAAATTGGAACAATTCGCCCTTTTCAGAAAAATTTTATTTCAATCAGATTTGACTTAACAACTCCAAAAAACGTTAGTTTACTAATTAAGCTTGGAAAAGAAACTCTGAAATCAATTCGATATTTTAGCAGCAGACTTCAAGAGAGGCCAAAATATGTCCTAGATTTTAATTCACAATAAATGCCCCCATCCATTTTTCTTCTGCTCACCCTTGCCCACTAATAAATTTGATAAGCTTTAGCGTCAAATTCGACTTGCGCCACACACCTAAATTTGTTTATAAACTGAGCCAAACCCAGATTTGAAAAGAGCTGAGAGTCATCCAATCAGCTTCTCCCTCATAGTTTGGAATTCTTCAGTATGATAATTTAGGATTCTATGATATCAACAATATCCCAAATATCTACATGAAAGAAGCATAGATACCGAAAGAGAATAAATTTATTGATCATTCTCCTTCATATTCAGTGATTAATTATTTTAACTCTTTCGAATTAAAATATCCTTCTTTTTCCATATTAAATGGGGACTTCAGACAAACATTTTCAGCTTCTCGAGACTCAAGATGACCACGATAAGTCATTCTCGCAACTGACTCGTGAAGAAGTCATCGAGACTGCCAAAACCATTGCTAAGGCTGCAATTCCCAATATTTTCACTTCGGTCGGATTCTTATTGAAAGATGTTATCTCAATGTATTTTGTCGGACATTTGAACAATGCCCTTTTATTTGCTGCTTTTGGGTTCGGTATGACATGGTTTAATGGCTTTGCTGGTGCCATTGTCTTTGGATGCGCTGCTGGATTCGGTACATTAGCTGCCCAAGCTTTTGGAGCTAAAAATTATCGAAAACTTGGCATCTTGTATCAAAGAATGTTTGTTGTCGCTGCAATTAGTATAATCTTCATGTGGATCTTTCTCGCTATGACTGAATCTATTCTCTTAAAGATGGGATATGAAGCTAATCTTGCAGTTGAGGTTGCAAGCTTTGTGAAATCTCTCTGGCTCAACTTGGTTTTCTATACTATTCTAGAAGTCACCAAGTACTATCTTGTTGCTCAAAACATTTTCAACATCTCGGCCTATATCCTTATCTTCACAAGCTTCATCCACCTGTTTTGGTGTCATTTATTCACAAACGTCTTTGATATGAAATTAACAGGATTAGCTATTGCAAGGACTATAACTGACGCCACTTCTGCTGCACTCCTCATCTTATACATTAAAATCAAAAACCCTAATCCTGAGTCATGGATCCCATGGCAACCCGAATGTGTCAAAGATCTTTGGAATTTCACTAAAGAACTCTTATCTCATGGTTCCTCAATTTACATCGAATGGATTACGTTCGAAATCAGCACTCTTATGATGGCATATTTAAATAATGTAGTCGTTCTCGCTGCTTATACGGCCTGTCTCAACCTCACCTTTTTGAATTTCACCCTCACTTTTGGGTTCACAATAGCTACAAGCACACTCGTAGGGAACGCAGTTGGAGAAGGAGCAGCTAATAAAGCTCGTAAGCTTGCTTGGATTGGGCTTGGCATGATTCTGACACTTGTTGCAATATTAGATCTTTGCTTATTGACCTTCAGACATACAGTGGCGACATTCTATACAGATGAAATCAGTGTACAAGAAGTTACAGCAACCATGTTTGCATTATATTTCTTTGGAATGCCATTGGATATTGGATCAAATACATTGGGTTATTTCCTTCGAGCTACAGGCCAAGATAAGTTTGTCTTGAGATCTTTCTTGATTAGCTATTATATGATTGGCCTAGTTTCGTGCTTCTTCCTTGGGCTGGTTTTCGGCTTGGGATTTTATGGAATTTGGTTCGGTCTTATTGCTGGCTTCTATGTCATGTTTGCCTTGAATATTCGTAGAATGTATTATTTGGATTGGCAAGTTGAAGTTAAAAACGTCTCCAATAATATGAAAGCTGAAACTGGTCCTTCATCTCCTGAAGTTAAACAATTTGAAATGATGTAATAAAAGTGTTTCTTTGCAAAAGGTATATTTATTTCTGGTATTCATTTGAAAAAAATTATTTAACATTCCATGATAAATGAAAACTCTCTCATACCTGAATTTTGGTTGGGGTCGTTGGATGAAAAATTTAAATTCACATATCATCTTTAGAGTTATGAGTTTAATTAACATAGTTTACAATATCAAAATTTTTCAAATTTTCTGAACGAATGAATGAATGAAATTTACCACCTTTTTATTCTCACAAAAAATCTAGCTGAATTGGAAAAAGAGAATGAGTATTCTTCAAATTAAGTAGAAGGTAGGTCTTTGGACACAGTATCCTAATTCCATGTTTGGAGATATATCTTTCAACAAAAGAAAAAGACTCATCAAATCATCTCTCTGAGATTACCGTTTAAAAATTGAATAAATTTCTGAAGCGAGAGAATATTCAAAAATACAAATCAAAATGTCGAATGAAAGTCAAGAATTGCAAGATCTCACCAATGAAGTTCTTGTCCTTCAAGAACTCAACCATAATCTCGCTCAAAGGCTTGAACTCAAAGAGAACGAAATTGTACCCCATCATTCCTTCAAACTCCCTCTTAACCACTTTTAGAGAGAAATGGGCGAATTCATTGGTGAACTAACTTCCCAAAGCAATGAAAAAAGTGATGCCATTGCTCGAGCTACCAAAGTTATTGAATCCTTAAGAGACGAGGTATATTATTAGTTCTTTATAATTCAGTCATCTCGTATTGTAGCTTCAAAAAGCCAGAAATGATATTGAAAATCTGGAATTGGAGAAATATAAATTAGCTCAAGAAAAAAGAATCCAAGATAAGGAAATGCTTGAGGTCCATAAAGAAAACCTGAACTTAGAGAATATTAAAAAGGCAGAAACCCGAGCCAAAACCAAAACTCTTAAACTTCAAGATGAAATCTCAAAATTGAATCAAGAGTGGAGTCTTCGAGAACAAGACCTTCTCGCTCGTATTCAAGAATTAGAAGGCGATAATGTCAAGATGGAAATGAGAATGGATGAAAATGACACTGAAGTCTTTCACCTCAAAGAACAATATAAACTCAAGGATAAAGAATATTTGAATGCCATGGAAACTATCTCTCAACTCGAAACTGAAAATCAAGAACTGGTTCATAGAATAGAAGATTTAGTGCAAGAAAAGGAAAACTTGGAAAACTACTATTCAAGGGAACTTAGAATGGTGAAAAAAGAAGCTGAAAACAACATCAAGTATTACAAAAATCTCACCAAAGGTTTCACACTCGGAGCTGAATATAAAGGCAAAGAAAATGAATTTGATCTTCCAGAATCTCAAATCTACTACCAAGAACAAAGCAATCTAATCAACAGCAACGATGCAAGCATGATTTCTGATAATAAGATCCTCAGTCGAATTCCCAGCCAATTCCTTGAGCAACAAAGAGATGATAGTGCCATTTCTCAAAGACCTTCTGTGACTCGATCAGCTGGTAAACCAAGTGCTGGACTTCGAAGAAAAATGGAAAGTGCAAAAAAGAAAAAGGAAGCCACTAAAAAAGGACTTGGAAGAGGTATTGATGATTTACAACCTCAAGATGCTTTCGAAAGTGCCGCTCCTCAGGGGTTGATATTTATATGTTGAACTCTCTTATTCATAAATTTAGGCGTGCGGGATTAAAGACGAGCGAACAATTTTTGAAGGCAGCTTTGGCAGAATCCATTGAAAGAGAAAATACATTGGTTGATTATATCGATAAAACCATCAATAAAGTAATGAAAATTCCCTGAAATATCTTCTAATTCATTCTCGTAGGAATCAGAAGCAGTGAATAAATTATCAGAAGTAGTGTTGAATAAGGAAGTGATGTTAAGACCAGAAATTGAAAGATGGATGATGCGAAATGAAGAATTAGAACAAAGATTATTCGAATATGCTCAAAGAATGAGAGTATTAGAAATCGTAATGTGAATTTTCTAAAAGCAGTTCCATAATTCCCAACAATAGATGTTGAAAGACTGTGTAAAAGCAGCCGAGATTAGCCACGGACAGAGAAATACAGAAAGAAGAACCAATGAACAATTAGTCAAAGAACTTGAGTCAATGATCAATTTCTTACATATTGAAGTCCAAGAAAAGAACAAAATTATCCTTAGTCTTTTACCTGAATCTGAAGGATTTTTAACAGAAAATGTCACTGTAATTTTTTTCACGATAACTCAGCTAACCCAACTCGCAAGGTATCACAAGGCAAATTGAATTCAGTGTATAATGATTATCTACAAACGGATAAAGATTTACTGAGAGTGAGAGATGCTAAGGATGAATTGTCTTATCATTTTGATGATCTCAAG
>Ga0182738_1005361_pt1 | contig 13750 bp, 12 predicted proteins | sample eDN5th30CBELigMG_FD_128876 | JGI IMG/M metagenome (GOLD analysis project Ga0182738, IMG submission 128876) | Enriched Miracle-Growth compost microbial communities from Emeryville, California, USA - eDNA 5th pass 30_C BE-Lig MG (version 2)... ...
CTGCGAGACGCGCGCGGACATCCGGGTGAACGCGTCGTTCAGACGCGCGACCTCGTCGCGCGGTCGGCCGGTGCCGCCGAGAGGGACTCCCCCGGCTCTCGCCGCGACTCGATCGGCGGCGTCCGCGAGCGCCACGATGGGTCGCGTGATCTGGCGGCTCAGAAGCCAGGCGCCAAAAGCCCCCAGCGCTACGATCAGGAGGGCGGGTAGCACGAGGCGTCGCAGAAGATCGTTCATTGGAGCGAGCACCACATCTCGCGGCTGCTGCAGCCAGAGGAGCCAGGGCGTGCCGGTGATGGACGTCGCGGCACCGACGCCGGGGCCGCTCGCTGACGAATCGAAGACGAGTGCCTCGCCCGCGCTGACGCCGGTCGGGGGCGGCGCTGCGGGCCGCTCGAGATCGGAGAAGATTCCGTCATCGGGCGAGCCCACCACGAAGATGGCTCCGGGCCCCACGAGGTCCCGTATGGACTGCACCCCCTTCGCGACCACGGCTCGCGTATCGACTATGTAGCCGATGTTCCGACCCTGACTTGCGGCGCCGGCAGCGACCGCGTCCCCACCGGGCGTGCGTGTCGAGTCCGCCCCGGGCACGCCGACGATCGAGCCGCTCACCACCACGTCGTCCTCGGCGAAGAGCGGAGCGATGAGCGTCCTCCCGGGTTGCGCCTTGCCGCCGGCGATCACGCGATCTGCCCAGGCGAGCGCAGCGGGAGCGCCGGCCGAGACGGTATCGAGCACGACGACGCCCTCGGCGTTGCGGAGCTCGATTCTCACCGGGGGCGCGGGGGCCGCATCGCCCTCGATGGCGCGCGCAAGAGCGCCGATGGCGGCCGCGCGATCACGGCCGGAGAGGAGAAAGCGAGCCACGGCGGGGTCGCGTGCGATGGCGGCGTAGCGAACGCGCTGGCGTCGAGCGCTCTCCTGCAGCGAGAGCGCGATGGGGGTGGATACGCCGCGCAGCCGTTCGCCCGCCGAGCGAAGGAGCACGCGTTGCACCACGCTATAGGCACCGGCGGAGAACACCGCTGCCGTTGCGATGATGGCAGCAGTGATGAGGAGAGGGAGCTTCCGATCGAGCGAATTCCAGGGGGCGGCCGGAGCCTTCATCAGCGTCCTATCCAGAGCGTCAGACTGGAGTCAGCAGGCGAGTTGACCACCCTGCTCCTGGAGCGAGCACGTAGGTGATTCTGCAAACACTAGTTACGGCCCAGCCTGGAGGCAAGCAGTAGCGAGAGGCTCCAACGTCGGAAGAGGGATCGAGAAGCGGGTCGGACGGAAGGAGCCGCTCGCGCCCGCGGGGGAGTTCGAGACAAGCACCTGGATAGAGACTGCGGAGCCACGACGGCAGTAACGCGCCAGTTGCCAGTTAGGCGACAGTACTTATCAACCCACGTTGTGACAATAAGTTATATATCGTCTGCTACAGTACATGATATGATAAAGATCGAAACGGTGTGAGGAAGCTGCTCTATTGCTGGCGCTGAATCTATTTTGACATAACTGGCGTTCGAGAGCCTCTGCTTAGCGCGCCGCGACGTTCGCACGACGCTCCATCCCGCTCTTCCACCCCCTGACTCCCCTCCCCCTCAATACACGACGAGCGTACTCAGCCGTCTCCCTTCGAGCCTCTGCTCCCCGCCCAGAAAGCCGAGTGCCATCAGGAACGTGCAGGCGACCACCTCCGCCCCCAGACGCTCCAGCACCTCACACGCAGCAGTCGCCGTGCCCCCCGTCGCCAGCACGTCATCCACCACGAGTACCCGATGCCCCGCGCCTATCGCGTCGCTGTGCACCTCCAGGGCGTCCTCGCCGTACTCGAGCTCGTAGTCCACCCGCTCCACGCGCGATGGCAGCTTGCCCGGCTTCCGTATCGGCACGAACGCCGCGCCCAACTCCAGGGCGATCGGAGCGCCCAGGATGAACCCGCGGCTCTCGATTCCCGCGACATGGGTTATTGCGTCGTTCGCGAACGGCGCCGCCATTGCCTGGATCGTTCGCCCGAAGAGCGATGCGTCCAGGAGGACCGGCGTGATGTCCTTGAAAACGATTCCGGGACGCGGAAAGTCGGGCACGTCCCGGATCGCTCGACGGAGCGACGCCTCGAGACGCGCGTCGACCCGGAGTTCGTCCGTCTCCCCTCCATCCGGCATCAGCGCGCCGCGATCTCGAATGGCGCAGGGAGCATCTCGGCCGATGACTCGGCGCTCACCCGAAGCTCGGCCACGCTGGCGCCGTCCGGTCCCCGCCTGAGCTCCAGCAGGAAGTGTTCGATCTCCCCTGGGTCCGCGTCGACGAGAATCTCCACACTTCCGTCAGGCTCGTTTCGCACCCATCCCGGAAGCGCGAGCGAGCGAGCCGCACGGAGAGTGAACCACCGGAAGCCCACCCCCTGCACCACTCCCGTTACGCGCACACGGTAGCGGGGCATCCGGGTCAGCGCCGCGGCCCCCGCAGCAACGCTGCCAGCGCCGCCGCCAACGCACTCTCGTCACTCACGCCTGCGCTCTCCGATGGCAGATCCACTTCGCCAGCCCGGATCCGGGCTGCCACACGCGCAAGTGCATCCGCAATCGCCGCGCCCGGGGCATCGCTCGCAGCCACGTTCGTGACGTGCCCCGCTTCGATCACCGCCTCGCTCTCCGCCGCGGCGTGGCCCACTTCCCCCACTTCATCGAGTTCGCCCGGGGAGATCCCGCTCTCGCCGCCACCGTAGAAACGCGCACGCGCACTGAGATCGTCGTACTCACTCGCGCCGCCTTCGTCGGGACGCCATGGCGACGAGCTGTCGTGGAGTTCGTGCGCCACTTCGGTGAGCGCATCGTCGCTCGCCACATCGGTCGACCCGGTGCCGGCGGAAGATTCTCCCTCGATACCAGCGGAAGCAGCGGCATCCGCGTCGCTCCAGGCGAGCGCCGCGCCCATCTCGTCGGCGTCATCACTTGTGGCGGCGGTCTCCGGCGCGCTCTCGACCGTCGGCCATCCGATGCTGCCGAATGCCGGCTCCGGCAGCTCGACGCCGGCCCACGGATCCACTTCCTCGGAGCGCTGCTCTTCCGCAGGAGCGCCCGGCGTGTACGCTGCGACATCGACGTCGGCCGGCGCTCCATCGTCCACGAACGCTTCCCGATCGTGTACGGATTCCGCGCCATCTTCCTGCCGCTCGGCGGTCACGTCTTCCTCGGTGACCTCCACGTAACCCGCGCTGGCGTACATGTCGTCGTACGTGGCATCGGAAGAGAAAGACTCGACCGAAGGCTCCGCTTCGCGCGGCGTGATCATCGCCTCCATCGCTTCGACCGCCACGTCCATCCTGCCGGCATCCGCCGGATCGAGGGAGATCGGCTCGGTTTCCAGCGATTCCACGGTGAACGCATCGTTCGCGTCCGACGGCACAGAGGTTTCGAGCAGAGCACCGGCTTCGGCCGTCGCGTAGTCGTCCTCCTGGACTTCGGCCTCGGCCGCTGCCTCCTCGAGCCCCGCCGTCGGCTCGACGAACGCGGCGCGTGGCTCATCGATCGCCTCCGCCAAGTCGACTTCGGCCGCCGGCGGCGCATCGCGCAGCCACTCCGCGCCCGGCTCCGCGTGGGGAACCGACGTCGCCGACGATTCGGCCGGCTCCGGCGGAGTCTGCTCGGCGGCTGCCGGTTCGACCGGCGCCAGAGGCGGCGTAAACGGCGTCAGCGGGACCGCGGGCGTGCGACGCGTCCTCGACCCGTCCGGAGGTGTGAAAAGGCGCGACACGCGCCGCCAGGAGCCGCTGGGGGCCGCCGGAGAGCCGTCAGGACGGCTTGTGCCGTTGCGCGGCGCGAAGAACGGGGGGAAGACGCCGCGCTGGTGCCTCTTTCGGGCGTCGTCGGGCTGGTCGGTCATCGACTCTCCACTGTGCCCGCGGCGTCGCGGGAGCGCTTCGAGAACTGGATGCGGAATACTGGACTCGGGCGGGCGCGCCGGGAAGGGCCTCGGAGCCCGGTGTCACGATAGACGCGACGAGGGGGCTACACGGCCCAGCCAAAAGTGCCCACAAGCGGGACGAATCGCACGGGGGCGATGTCACGAGTTTCCAGAGTCTCTCCGCGCCTCGTGACGAGCGTGAGCATCTGCTCATCACGCCCTCCCAGCGGGATGAGCATGCGTCCCCCTTCGGCGAGCTGCTCGGCGAGCGGGCGCGGAATGTCGGGCGCCCCTGCAGTCACGAGTATCGCATCGTACGGACCGTAGTCGCGCCAGCCGAGCGTGCCGTCACCCACGAGCACGGATACGTTCCTCGCTCCGGTCTGGCGGATGGCATCGCGCGCACGCTCGAGAAGAGGCGCCACGCGCTCGATCGAGAACACCTGCGACGCGAGTTGCGCGAGCAGCGCGGTCTGGTAGCCCGAGCCGGTCCCGATCTCCAGCACCTTCTCGTTCCCGGTGAGGCGGAGCAGCTCCAGATATCGCGCGTGCATCGACGGCTGCGAGATGGTCTGGCCCTGGCCTATGGGGAGCGCGCTATCCTCGTAGGCGCGGTGGCGCATCCCCGTGGGAACGAAGATGTGGCGCGGTACCTCGTCGAATGCCCGCAGCACCGCGAGATCGCGAATCCCGCCCTCCTGCAGCGCCTCCACGAGACGGCGCCTCGCGCCGCGATGCTCATGCATGGAATTCACGGCAGCTCCATCCACCAGTCGTCCGCATCCTCGAGCATGCGGGTGTGCGTCAGGTCGAGCGAGAGCGGCGTGACCGAGATGTAGCCTTCGTTCACGGCCATGAAGTCGGAGTCGGTGCTCCCGCTCCACTCGGCCGAGCCGCCGCCGATCCAGAAGATCTCGCGGCCGCGCGGATCGCGCATTCTCACGAGCGAATCGGAGTAGACGCGCCTGCCGAGCCGCGTGAGTCGAACTCCACGAATACGATCGGGCGCGAGCGGCGGAAGGTTCACGTTGAGAAGTGTGTCGCGTGGCATCGCGTGCAGCGAGGTGAGATGCGCCAGCAGTCGCGCGATCATCTCGATCTGCGCGGTGAGTATCTCCGGTTGAGCGCGCAGCTCGCCGCCCGCGAACGAGATCGCGATCGACGGAATCCCGAGAGTCACGCCTTCCATCGCGGCTGCCACGGTGCCCGAGTACAGGACGTCCTCGCCCATGTTCTGCCCGTGATTCACACCGCTCAGAACGAAGTCCGGACGCTCCGGCATGAGCGCCTCGACCGCCACCATCACGCAGTCGGTAGGAGTGCCATCCACCTGGTAGCGGCGCTCGCCGCGCGGTACGGGACGTATGGGATGATGAAGCGTAAGAGAGTGGCTCGTGGCGCTCTGCTCCCGGTCCGGCGCCACCACCGTGACTTCACCGAGCCCCGAAGCGGCGCGCACCAGGCAGTCGAGCCCGTGCGCGAGTATGCCATCGTCGTTGGTGCAGAGAAGGTGCATCTCAGGCAGTGAATCCTCCGCGGTGCCGCCAGATCGTGCGCACCACGCGTGTGGAATCGCGCAGCGCCCTGAAGTGGCTCGGCGCTCCGTACAACGTGGCGATGGGCACGGCTTCCAGACGGAAGCCGGCGCGGCCTGCGCGGATGAGAAAGTCGGTTTCGTACTCGAATCGGTCGCCGTCGGCGCACACGGACTCGAGCACCCGGCGACGTATCGCGCGGTACCCCGACTGCGTGTCGGCGACGCTGCCGCCGAGTATGGCGCCCACGGCGGCACTCGCGAGCGCGTTGGTCATTCGCCGGCCGAACGGCATCACGCCGCGAGCGCGCGAGCGCGTGCCTATCGCCACGTCGGCGTGCCCGAGCGCGGCCATGAGCGCCGGTGCCGCAGCCGGCGGATGCTGGCCGTCCGCATCGATCGTGAGCACCGCATCGACGCCCCGCCCCAGCGCCTCGGCGATGCCTGCGCGCAGCGCGGCGCCCTTGCCGCGGTTCGTGCCGAAGCGCACGAGCACATCGCAGCACTCGAGCGCGATGGACGCCGTGGCATCGCGCGATCCGTCGTCGACCACCACTACGATGGCCCGCGGCAGCTCCGTGCGCAGCTCGCGTGCGACCGCGCCGAGCGTCGCCTCCGCATCGAGCGCCGGTATGACGCACGCGACGGTGTCGTTCACTCCGTGTCGCTCCCGCCGCCGAGGAGAGCGTACAACCCCTCGAGCTCCGACTCCAGCATGTCGATCGTCTCGGCGTCGAGAGCCGCGCGCGCGGTGGGACGAATCTCGCCCTTCCTGCGGTGCTGATCGACTTTGTGGCGCGCGCCCTCGATGGTGTACTTCTCGGTGTAGAGCAGATGCTTCACGAGCGTTATCAGCTCTATCTCGCGACGCTGGTAGACCCGATTCCCGGAACGGTTCTTGGCCGGGTTGAGAAAGCGAAACTGGCTCTCCCAGTAGCGCAGCACGTGCGGTTTGAGACCGGTGAGCTCACACACCTCGCCGATCGAATAGAACTCCTGGACGGGCTCGTTGTCTGTCATCAGTCGCTCTCCGCTCGCAGCTCGCGCGACATCAGGTCGTCCATGGCGTCGCGTGGCGGCTGCTGCTCGAAAAGAATGCGGTGCACTGCCGATACGATCGGCATCTCCACTCCCTCCCGCGCCGCGAGCGCGTTGGCGCTCTGCGTCGTGAACACTCCCTCGGCCACGGTGTCACGCGTGGCCAGCGCCTCCTCCAGCGTCGCGCCGCGTCCGATTTCCGCACCGAGTGCGCGATTGCGGCTCAGCGCGCCGGTACACGTCAGCACCAGGTCGCCGAGCCCGGCGAGGCCAGCGAGCGTGCGCGGATCCGCGCCGAGCGCATCACCCAGCCGGGCGATCTCGGCGAGGCCGCGCGTGATGAGCGCGGCACGCGGGTTGTTGCCGAGGCCCAGCCCCTCCGCGAGTCCGGTGGCGATCGCCATCACGTTTTTCAGCGCGCCGCCCAGCTCGACCCCGAGCTCGTCGTCGTGCGTGTAGACCCTGAAGTACGCGTTGCTGAACGCGAGCTGCACGACGACGGCGTGATCGGGTTCCGCGGAGGCCGCGACGACGGCCGTCGGCTGCCGCTGTGCCACCTCCGCCGCGAAACTGGGACCCGAAAGCGCCACGACCGGCTTCGCTGACGATTCCTCACGAACCACTTCGCTCATCATGCGAAGCGTCTCGCGCTCGATTCCCTTGCTGGCCACCACGAGAATCGCGTCGTGCTCGGCGTGCGGCGCCGCTTCACTGACGATTGCGCGCAGAACGTGCGACGGAGTCACGTAGGTAATCAGTTCCGCGCCATCGACGGCCTCCGCGAGCGAAGAAGTTCCGCGAAGGGAGTGAGCGAGCGACGCGCCCGGAAGGAAGCGAGGGTTGGAGTGCCGTGTGTTGATGGCCTGCGTCACATCCGGCTCGTACGCCCAGAGCGTGACATCATGCCCGTTGCGCGCAAGGAGGTCCGCGAGGGCAGTGCCCCAGGCGCCCGCTCCTATGACGGCGCACCGCTTCACGATGCGGGCCTCCCCTCGCCCACGCGGTGCTCCTCACCGTGCCGCAGCCGCTCTATGTTCGCGCGATGCATCCACACCACCACGAGGCTCACGACGACGCCGAGGAAGAACACCGGCGACTTCGCGCCATCGACGATGGCGATGGCGGCGGGGAGCACCACCGCCGATGCGAGCGAGGCGACCGAAACGATGCGTGACATCCCGAACACCACCAGCCACGCCGCGAGCGCCGCGAGCGTGGCCCAGGGAACGATGGCCCCGAACACACCGAGCGCAGTCGCCACTCCCTTCCCGCCCGCATTCCAGCGGAGCCAGGGCGAGCGGATGTGGCCCGCGATCGCGGCGAGCCCGTACGCGAGCCCCCACGTTGCCGCGTGCGCGGAACTCGTGAAATGCGGCAGCAGCGCCGCGGCAGCACTCCCCTTCGCGATATCGAAAATGAAGACCGGGATCGCGGCGCGCGCACCGAGCACACGGTACACGTTCGTGGTACCGAGATTCCCCGAGCCGTGCTTTCGCAGATCGATCCCCTCGAGGAGCCTGCCAGCCAGATACGCCGCGGGTATCGCTCCCAGGAGATAGGCGGCGAGCAGCCCGACCAACGGCGGCATTCAGGCGGCCTTGCGCCGGAGGACGATGCGCAGAGGGCTTCCGATGAAGCCCCACGACTCCCTGAATCCGTTCTGCAGATAGCGGAGATAGTTCTCCGCGACCAGCTCTGGGTGGTTGCCGAATATCGCGAAAGTTGGCGGCTTCACCTCGACCTGCGCAGCGTAGTTGAGCTTCACTTCGTGCCCTGCCGCCTGCGGCGGCTGCAGGCGGGCGAGCAGTTCGCCGAGGCGCTCGTTCACCCGCGCCGTCGCTATGCGCCGCTCGCGCTCGCCCTGCACGGCGACGATGGTCTCGAGCAGCTTCGTCACGCGCTGTCCCGTGAGCGCCGATGTGAAGAGGAACGGAACGTGGCGGAGAAACGGTGCCTTCTCGCCGGCGTTCTTTCTGAAGACATCGGCGGTCTTGTCGCCCTTCTCGACGAGATCCCACTTGTTGACGACCACGATCAGACCGGCTCCGCGGTCCCACGCTCTCGTGGCGATCTTGAGATCCTGATTCTCGAGTCCCTCGGTCGCGTCGATCACGAGGACGCAGACGTCCGCGCGTTCGATCGCCCTGCGCGTGCGCAGCGTGGAATAGAACTCGATTCCCTCATCCACCTTCGACTGCCGGCGCAAGCCCGCCGTGTCGATGAACACGAGCGTACGACCGTGATACTGCATTGGAGTGTCGATGGAATCGCGCGTGGTACCGGCCGTGGCCGAAACGACGAGCCGCTCGACGCCCAACAGGCGATTCACGATCGACGACTTGCCCACGTTCGGACGCCCCACCACGGCGACGGCGAGCGCGTCACCCACCTCCGGCATCCCTTCCGGAAAGCGCTCCACCAGCGCATCGAGCAGATCGCCAGAACCCTTGCCGTTCCGCGCGGACACCGGATGCACTTCCGTGGCGCCGAGGTTGAAGAACTCGAAGTAATCGGCCGTGCGCGGATCGTCCACCTTGTTCGCCGCCACCAGCCACGGCCTCCCCGAGTCGCGCACGATCTCGAGCACACGCTGGTCCTGCGGGTGGATGCCGGCCTGCGCATCGACGACGAGCATCAGCACGTCCGCTTCGGCGATCGCTTGCAGAACCTGGCGCCGGATCTCGACGTCCATGGGAATTGTCGAGTCTTCGGTGAGACCTCCGGTGTCCACCAGCCAGAAGGCGCGACCGTTCCACTCGGCGCGCGCAAAATTGCGATCGCGCGTGGTGCCGGCCTGCGAGGTGACGATCGCCGCGTCGCTATCCGCGAGGCGATTGAAGAGCGCCGACTTTCCGACGTTGGGACGTCCGATGAGCGCCACGACCGGGATGTTCATCTCGGCTCTCCGGCGAGCGCTGCGCCCTCGGCCTCGAGCACGTCGATGAAATCGTACGAGGGGAATACCGGCATGGGCAGCTCCTCTCGCAGCGCGATGAATCGTGCATCATCGAGGAACACACCGTCTTCGTTGATGGACTCGGCGGGGATGAGCGCCATGTCCAGGTCGTGACGGTGCGCGAGCGCCGCGCGGATGTCGGCACCCACGAGCAGTCCGGCAGTGGTGGTGGTGGGCCCGAAGAGCGAGTTCTCGCGCACGATGAGCTGGAAGCTGGCGCCGGTGACATCGGTGATGTCGCTCAGCAGGCGCTGCATGATTCCCCCGCCCATGGAAGCACCCGTCACCACACCGATGCGCCGGCCATCGAGCGGCGGGAACGCCGGAAGTGCTTCGGCCACGCGCCTGCGGATGTGCGCCACGGCGCCCACGCCGTTCTCGATCTGCGGGAAGTCGCCGTAGTGCCCGGCGTCGGGGAGTTCGTGCTGCGAGAGGAGATAGAGCTCGTCGGAGCCGTACACCCAGCGGTGCCCGCGCTCGGCGAGGGCGCGGTCGGCCCAGCGCTCCACGTGCGCGAGGAGCGCGCCCGACGTCTCGACGTCCATGGACTTGCCGGTGTAGAGATGCGAGAACTGCGTGAGCCCGACCGGCACCACCGCCACCGAGATGACCGAGTCGCCGAAGTTCCAGAGATCGGTGAGCGACTGCTCCAGCACATCGCCATCGTTGAGACCCGGCACCACGACCATCTGGCCGTGGAACTGGATCCCCGCTTCGGCGAGCCGCGTGAGCTGGGCGATGATGTCCGGAACGCGCGGGTTGTTGAGCAGTATCTTGCGCGCCTCCCACGGCGTCGCGTGCACGGAGACGTAGAGCGGCGAGAGGCGGTACTCTATGATGCGCTGGATGTCGCGCTCCTTCACGTTCGACAGCGTTGCGAAGTTGCCGTAGGCGAAGGAGAGGCGATAGTCGTCGTCGCGCACGTAGAGATTCTTGCGCAGACCGGTGGGGAGCCCCTCGATGAAGCAGAACTCGCAGCGATTGGCGCAGCGTCGCACGCGGGGCTGCTCGAGCTCTACGCCGAGCGGCTCTCCCTCGGGGCGATCGAACTCGAAGATCACCTCGTCGCCGTCGGGAAGGCGCGCCTCGATGACGAGTTCGTCGTCCGCAGTGAGGAATTCCCAGTCGAGGAAGTCGGCGAGCTCGCGGCCATTCACCGTGTGCAGCTCGGTGAACGGAACGATTCCGATCTCGTCGGCAACGCTCCCCGCGAGCACTCCGCTGACGCGAATCATGGTTCCTGCGACCCCCTCGGTTCGGTACGCGGCGGGGGAAGACCCGGAGAGCCGGTCTTCCCCCATCACTTTCAGCTCGACACGCCCCTTCGCCCGAGGGCCAGGGCCTGAAGTAACCTAGGAGATCAGAGGGGTGAAGGCAAGGAGGGAGAGAGACTTGGGAGGAACGACGGGGTCAGGCACCTGATCGTAGAGGTCCGGGCAGCGTTGCTGCCCGGACCTCTACGATCAGGTGCCTGACCCCGTCGTTCCGGCTACTTCACCGGCTCGTAGCGGTACGCAACGATCCCCTCACCACTGCCAGTCAGCTTGAAGTCGGAGCTGGCGTTGGGGCCGAGTGAGAGATTGGCGGTCTGAGTGTCCACCACGTTGCCTGTCTTGTCGATGAACTGGACGACGAGGGAAGCCTGCTTGGCCTTGGCCGCGAGGTTCTCCACCGATCCTTCGAGGGTGAACGACGTGCCGTCACCCGTGAAGTTCGCGACGTTCACCTTCACCGGCAGCTTGTCGGAAGCGACCACGTACTTCGACACCGAGTCCGTCAAGCTCTTCTTGGCTGCCGCATCGGTAGCGGCCTTCTGCTGACCCTGATAACCGATCGCGAGGAGCTGGTAGTTGTCCGGGTTGTCGGGATCGATGTCCACGAGCTTGCGAGCGACGGGGACCATCTTGTCGAACTGGTTGTTCTTCCAGTACGCATTGGCAAGGTTGAACAGACCCGCGCGCAGGTACGGATTCCCCTGCTCGCCAGCTTCCATGAGCTTCACGGCCTGGTCGTACTTCTCGGCGGAATACGCCTGCACGCCAGCGTCATAGAGCTGTTCGGGCCGGTACTTAGAAGGGTTGGCGGCCATGTCCTGCCACACCTCACCGAGCGACTTGGTATCTCCGGAGGACTGCAGCGCGGCCGTAAGACCGGCCTGCGCCGGCTGGGCGTTGGGCCCGGAGGGATAGTCGGCGAGATACTGCCGATACAGGTCGGCAGCGGCCTTCATGCCGCTCTTCTGCTCCTCACCCGAGAGCGCCTGTGCACCGCGGAAAGCGGAGAACGCGCGGGCGAACTCGCTGAACTCCTTCACGTTCGCCGCGTTGGAATCCTTGGCGGCCGCTGCGGTGTCCGTGAGCTGCACCGCCCTGTCGAACGCTTCCTGCGCGGTCTTCCAGTCCTCCTTCTGCTGTGCGATCTGCCCCTTGAAGTAGTACGAGAAGGGCGAGTCGCGATAGATGACCAGCGAGCGGTCGAGCAGCGCTTCTGCCGAGTCGAGATTGTTCGCACCGAGGAGCGGACCGACGCCGTTGATCATCGCGGCCCATGGCCGCTGGCGATAGAACTCCGTCTGCTCCTTGCACGACGGGCTCGCCGTCTCCACGACCGTGAAGAGCGAGTCGGCGGTCTTCAGGAGGTCGACGTTCGCGTCGCCGCCGGTCTTGTAACCGAGCGTGGACGCCTGGGCGACCGGCGCCTGATCCGGCTGATCGTTCCACATCACGAGAGCCGATCCCAGCACGAAATCGCGCTGGAGCTGTTCGCTGCCGTAGTCGGCCTTCTTCGTGAGATTCCCCACGGCATCGGTGAGCTTCTTCTTCGCGTCTTCCGGCTTGCTCTTGCCGAGCTGCAGCACGGTGACCGAATTGTACGCGTCACGAATGTCGCCGGACTTCACGGACTTCATGCTGCAGGCCTCGCCATTATCCTGCGCACCGACCGCTGTTGCGGCGAGCGCTCCGAGGGCGAGTGCCCACGTGGCCGCCCTGCCCCATACGTTCATCTACCTGTCTCCTGGTGAGGATGCGTGTGGCGAGCCAACCGGGCTCGCAATCGGAAATACACTATCTACCAAGCAGCCGTTCCGCTTTCCCCTGCAGCACCGCTCGTGAAATCGCGCAGCGCGGATCTCGCGATACACGCCTCATGCTACGCAATCTCGCCGCGCAGCAGCTTCGTTACGAGAGTGAAGCTGCATCGACACGACGCTGATGTGATCAGCTTCACGCGAAAATCGTGATGCAGAACACGTGACGCTCTCGCCGCCGTCGCCATGCACTTCGCGCGAGGCGCAATCGCGCCATTTTCGCGTGCTTCTGTGCACAAACAGGGCCTGCCCCACGTCATCCGGCGGACGCATCGAGCATGGCGATCGGCATGGCCGAAAAAACTAGCGGGGCATGGATGTGCAACGCTAGTGCGCGATGCCAGCCACTCGTGTCTTTGTCGCCCGTCGCCGCTCGTACGGAGTTCCGCGCGCCTATTCCCCGCACACTTCGAGGAAGTATGCGACGAGATCGACCTCGAGCGGGGCGAAATCGGGAACGGGGCGCCACAGCAACTTGTCCGTGACGATCTCCGGGCACCCGGAACTAGGCGCGATACCCCGCCCCACTCCCGGTGTTGTAGATCACCACCTCGGAGTCGCGGTCGATGCGCCCCGCGGTGACGAGCTGGCTGCACACGGCGAAAGCACAGCCGCCTTCCGGAGCCGCATCGATCCCGCTGGCGTGCGAGAGTCTGGCGGTTCCAGCGCGAATCGCTTCCTCGCTCGCAGCACCTGCCGTACCGTGGCTCTCGTACAGCGCGCGCAGGATCAGTCGGTCACCAAGCGCGGAGGGTACGCGCAGTCCCGACGCGTGGGTCTGCGGATTCTCCCACGGCTCCGCACTCGATGCGCGCTTCTCGAACGCGCGCACGATCGGCGCGCAACCCGCCGCCTGCGCGCTCACCATGCGCGGAAGCGGAGCGCTCGCGTCGAGCCAGCCGACCTCGCGCAGCTCCGCGAAGCCCTTCCACATCCCGATGAGGCCCGTGCCGCCACCCGTGGGATACACTATCACATCCGGGAGCCGCCACCCGAGTTGCTCCGCCAGCTCCAGCCCCATCGTCTTCTTTCCCTCGATGCGGTATGGCTCACGCAGTGTGGACACATCGAAGTAGCCACTCTCCTTCGCGAATGCCCTCGCCTCACGGCCGGCATCGCCGATGTGCCCCGGCACGGTCACGAGGTCGGCGCCGAGCGCACGGATGGTTCCCAGGATGCCTGCCGGCGTGCTGGCTGGAGCGAAGACCTTCACGGGGAGAGCTGCCGCTGCGCCGTAGGC
>Ga0182738_1005362_pt1 | contig 13749 bp, 14 predicted proteins | sample eDN5th30CBELigMG_FD_128876 | JGI IMG/M metagenome (GOLD analysis project Ga0182738, IMG submission 128876) | Enriched Miracle-Growth compost microbial communities from Emeryville, California, USA - eDNA 5th pass 30_C BE-Lig MG (version 2)... ...
CCCAAACCCCAAACCCCAAACCCCAAACCCCAAACCCCAAACCCCAAACCCCAAAACCCTAATATATCTATTTTGAAATCAAGTGGGAAACTTTTTTCACTTTTTTCTTCTTTTGGATCAATCAGAGTGACGTCCAAGAGACTTGGGAAAAGAAAATCTCTTGAAACAGTATCTTTCATCTTTGCATCAATTGTTTCAATTTTACCCAAAATTCCTTCAAAAGAAAAACGAAAAGACTCAAAATTTTTTTTTCCTCAAAAAAAAAATTTCCCAAAATCTTCTTGCAAAGATCATTACTTCTTCTTTTCTGTTTCGTTCCTTGTCCATCAAGTCATTTTTCCCCTATTTGTTCGATAACAAAATCTTTTCTACAAAGAGTTATTCTTGAAAACACTAAAAAAATACCTTTTCTCTCCCAAATCAATCGAGAAAAATAATTTGTGATTATAAATTGGCTCAAGCTCTCACGACTACCAACAGATCCAACTTAACTATATTCAAACCCCTAAAAGTGCTTTAATAAAATTTATTCATTTTCAGTTAGAACGTTGCAAGCCAAAATTTTAAGGCAGGGGGAAATTTTATTTTTAGTTCCTAAAGCTCTTTACCAAACAACATACCCAGACCAAAATTTCAAACTATATCATCTGTTCAGATCTTCACCTCCTCATTAGAGCCCTTGAAAAAATCCTCATTTTTATTTTTCCTAAAGGGAGAAAATATTTCTCTCTCCCTATTTACTTCAACTTGAGGTCAACAAAACTTCTTCTCTCATATAAAGCAAACTCCTCCAACAACCAATTTCCTGCAAGCTACTATTTTACTTCTACTTGTATCCGAGAATTAATTCACTTTATTTTTTTTATCTGTTCGTTAACAACAAATTTCGTAACAGTAAAAACAAGCAGTATTCACAACTAATTCAGGTCATTCTATTATTTATTATTCCCATTGTAACTTTAATCCTTCTGGGTATTCACCAACAAACCAGTCCTTCCATCTTTGCAACTTCGATTCCGAATCCCTAAGTTCCTCCTTCTAAACCCTCCTTTACACAACTCCAACTCTAAGCATCCTCCAAGAATCCATCATGTATTCTGCCAAAAAGAATTTCCATAATCCTTTCGAACAACAACAACAACAACAACAGGTAAACCCTTTCCCCCTTTTTTCAATTCCCTTTTCATTAACCCTCTCTAGAGACCCCATAGCAACGCCCAGAGCCCTCAACATAATTACAAGTATTCTGCTGGCAGTCCATTTCGTAATTATCAAGATACATCTCCTTTCAAAGAGTCTTCACCAAATTTTGCTGATCACAGTTCTCCTGCACTTGAGAGTCATAAGAATCATTTCCTCACAACCAACAACAATAGATCAGAAAAACGATCTCTATCTTCTCCTTATGTGCATAAGAAAAGAGCCAGTCAAGGCATGCCACAACAAGAACAACAATTAAATGCCTCAGCATCAAACCAAGAATTCTTTTTACAAGATCTTTCAGCAGTTGATGCCAGTCTAAATGAATCATATGCGAAACCCATGCTTCAAAACCCCATTGGATTAAACCAATCTTACGTTGCAAATCTATCAAATAACGATGTTTCCAAGTCTAAATTAGATGCTTCAATCAGCAGATATCCGTATATTGAACTCGGACAAAAACAAAGAGAAGCTCAGCAAGAGTACTATGAACTAAATCCTAATCAGACTTACCAAAATGACAATCTCAAAGTTCGACCAATTGCTCTCAGCAAAGGAGCTCTTTTAGATGTTACAGATGACACGAAGGATCTCTCGCAAATGAGCTTAAATCATCTTAAAGGGAATATTTACTCTCAGAATAACAGTTATTATCTGAATAATAGTACTCTTCAAGATCCCAATAGAACGAGAAAACATGATTCCATCATGGCCAAAGCCGCTGATCTCAGTCAGAAAATGGATCAACACCTAAAAGGAAAGAGTCATAATAACTCCATCAATATCGTTGATAACTTTGTTCCCATTGAAAACAACAACAGTGAGATCCGTCATACTGCAAATTTTGGAAAGAATGTCGCAATGAGTTTTTCTTCTCAACAGCCTGCTGATCTCTTATCCTATGTAAACTCTGGAGCAGATCTTAAACCTACGACTACTTCAGAATCATCAAGTACTTTCAATAATCCAGTTTTTACACAAAGTGAACGCAGATCCACTCAAGGCATCATCCCAAAGGAAAGCAGAGGGATGACGAAAGGAGCTGCCAAAGAAATTGAAGTTATATTAGAAGGGTTAGAAACCTTGGAGCTCTCGAAAATCTCATCATTGTCCGAAAACTTCCTGGAAGATGAAGAAGAAAATCACGCAAAAGATAAAAATACCCAGTCTAAGCCACAGCCACAACCTCAAACAGCTCATAGAGATTCTTCTCCTGCCAAACCAACCATGTCATTTACTGAAAATCTGGCTCAGAAAATTCTCGCTGATGTCAAAAAGAACCTAGACCACCGTCCTCCTGCTGTAAAACTAGAAAGCCAATACTCTTCAAACACAAGGGCTGAAAGCCAATATAACACTCACAATAACACCAAGTCTGATCCCCAAGATTTCACTCTAAACAACAACAACAACAAAAATTTCTTCTCTGCACAGCTTGCTTCCCCAACAAATAACAGCAACATCTTATCAAATTATCAAACCAATTTTACTTCCACTGTTGCTGCTCCAAAAGTGCAAATATCAGATCCAACTCTTCTGAACCAAGAAGATCTAAGCAAGAAATTAACCCAAATCCAAACGGCAAGTCCTACAAAGAATTCTGAACAGTCTACATATCGAAATCTTTCTATTCACAGTGGCCACAAATTCACAGCACAATTTGACAGTTATCGAGGCGCAAAAACTACAACTAATAAAGAATCAATAGCCTCTGATTTGTTGATGATGAGCAGTAAAGACTCTATGGTCCATAATGAGGCATTCACACTCTCAAACAAGAAATATCTTGAGACTGCTCAAAATAGCAATTTCAAAACACCACAAAGAGCTGCAATCGTCGAGGCAAGCCAGATGATGGAGAGAATGCAATCTCTTTACAAAGAATTCAAAGACAAAAATGCTGAACTCAACGACTATGTTCAAGAGTTAACCCAATCTCCCGCGAGATCTAGCATTGAACCAACTTATCGTACAAGTAATGCTACTATTCCAAAAAATTCTGCTGGTAACAGTCTCATGAAATTCAACGAGGACATTGATAATAGACAAGTACGTCAAACTACTCATGGCTTCCTTGAGAAAAAAGCACGTTTTTCAAGTTATAGCAAAAGTCCTTTTGACATGAGGTATTCTGTTAGAGATCCTAATACATTCGATGCTCTTCCCAATGAGGCTGCTGCTATGAAAACTGAAAGCAATTATCAAGAATTTATCAAAGAAGACCTCTTGAAAGATTTAGACTCTCCAAATCACTCTAAAGTTATGATGATGCAGTCAAAGCTGAAAACTTTTTCTAACCCTGTCTTTAAAAAAGATTCTATATCGTCTCGTGATAGTCAAACTCCAGTCCCAGAAAGACCAAGCAGACAGAGCAAAAGAGATTATCATCAGGAATCCATGAACCTTATCAATAAAATATTTGATACCCCTGCTTCAACTAAACCTATTAAGACTGAAGAAAGATCAACAACACCTCATGAAAAGAAAGTGCTTAATCAAAGTCAAGGACCTTTAGAAGCTAGAAGCCAAAATATAACGACTGCTCCTTCGATTGTTGTTGTTGTTGAAAATAAATCCAGTATTTTTGACAAACAAAAGCCTGAGAGACCAAAAGTTAATCATAGAACAAGAAGGAATTTATCATCAATTTTTGAAGATGAAGTGAATATAAGTGTCGGAGGTGATGAAGAAATAAATATTCAATTACCAGTCATCAACTATAGAAGCACTAAAGACTTGTTTAATCACACAATTTTTGGATTTAATGTCAAACAAGAAAAGTTTATTGAGGGTAGAGATGAAAGAAAGGTTAGGACAGACAATATGGAGATTATCTGTATCAACTGTCAAGAATTTATCAAAATCAGCAAAGTTGACAAGCACTCCCAAACCTGTGACAAATCCCCTCAACAACCTGACGAAGACCAAAACAGAAGTATCCACTACAATATCTCTCAGCTTAACGTCAAACTCTTTGGCATCAAAGACAGAATTAAGCACAAGTCTTCTTCTCTCGGCTCCAAAGGACCTTCCGTTGTTGAAAGCTTGAATCAAATCGCCAAACTTGTCGATAAAATTATTGACGAAAATGATTCTGCTGACAGTCTAATAGCTCTTATTCGTCAAGTTGAAGTCAACTTAGACCACCTTTCCAATAATAACCTCGTGGATCAAGATCTCGGCTTATTGATTTACATTAACCGTATCTTGGTTCTTGCACAAGAAAAATACAATGAGCTTGAAGACTCAGAAGAAGATCTGACAACCCTCGAAGATCAAATCAGAGCTTATCAAAGAGAAACAATAAGACAGAAAGCTGAATTAGAAGTCTGGCAACACCAAGCTCAGGTCATGGAACAAATTAAGCAAAGTGACGATAAGAATATGAAATATGTAAAGAGGCATTACAAGAAAGATAATGAAGTTCTCAGTCAAATTCAGTCAGATATTGAAGTCTCAGAAAAGGAAAGCTCTCATGGAGGAACCACTGAGACAAGTGGAAGTGGAGCCATTTCACAGGGGAATTTTGTGGCCTTTAAGACTCCCAAAGAGAATGCTCAGTCTGAAAATAACAAGGTCAAGTTCTATTCTCTTGCCGTGAATATTAAACTCACTTTGCCTTCAACTCATAAAGGAAAAGATGTGTTGATTTCAGATTTGTATGATGTTTGTCTGGCTGAAAAAGTCCCAGAAAAGGAATGGGATACCTTTATTAGAAGTAAACTTATGTCCTAATTCTATAAATTTTTCTTTATCAATAACGGTGATACCAGTATCTGTTTTTTTAAATATATGATCTTTGCTTTGATGTTTTTCAAAATTTATAATTGTTTAATTGTCTAGTCAAGTGTATCTACGACCCTTTTACTATAAAAATTATTTTCCCATGAAGGTCAACAAAAAATTTAATTGAAAAATTTCATATAACCGGTATTATTTGTAATTTCACATTGCTTTCCCATTAATTTATAAAAGCTCTTTGCTCTTCGAGCTTGCTTCTACCTATGCAAAAACTCAATACAATGTATTCAGATGACTCAGCAAGTCCTCTTTCGATCACCAAAAAGGTCTCTCCTTCTGCCAAAAAATCCTACAATTTCGATTCTTTCCAAGTAATCCAATCTCTGATTATTATCCCTTAAAAACACCCAATAGCCGAGAAGAGTTGAGACTGAAAGTACGCCAAATGGGAGTCGACAAAGCGTTGCAACACCAGTCTTTAAGAAAATTAATCAAGAAAGCGAAAAAGATCTCCATAAAGACATCAAAGATAAACATAAATTTCAGATGCTCACCTATATCACCAATAAAGATCTTTCTGTCATGCAATATGTCTTTGAACATTTCAACAATGGCATCGTCGACAAGAACACAGTAATTAATCTCTGGCAATTTTCACTAATTAGGATTTTAGTTCCTTCTGCTCATGGTAGAAATTCTCTCACGTAACGGCCCTCCTGTTGATACCATCATCAAAGATAGCATCGAAGTATATGATTTCATTGATATAGACCAGTAAAGAAATTTTTGATTGTTGAAATAAAACTCTCTTTTTCTAGCAAAGGGCTCATCACTTTTTCAGACTTTTCTTCTTTCTTCTTAGCTCAAGGTTTGACAGTATTACACTCTTAGACCTGTGACCTTTATCAATAGAAAGTGATTCAGAGAACTTGTCACATGCAAATATTCATTTTAAACCTGCTGATGTAGAAGACACAGTCATCCATCCCAATTATATCTCCAAAATCCTTTACTCTCACAATCTTGATCTCATGGGAATTATGGAAGAAAATCAAAGGTCTATCAAGATTTATCATGCTCAAAGTCTTGACCTTAAAGAAGAAATCTTTACTCCCAGCCGATGTATTGTGAATAATATTTGCTTTATTGCTCAGCACTCCTGCATTGCTTTATTGGCAAGTGATAAAAAAATCTATTTCTACAAGCTTGGAGGTTCTGTTGCAGAACTTCTAGTCAGTTTCGAGCCTCCTGAAAGCCAAATACATATGGAATATTCACATGCAACCAAAGAATTATATAGTTATAGTCTTTCAGCAAAAATCTATGCATGGAGTATCGAAAAAATCCTCAGCAAAAATTTCCTTAAAGTTGCTTCTGAAAAAGACGGATTTGCTTTTGCTTTAAATCCCATCACTCCTCTGTAACTTGATATTTTGGCAATTATTGTTAATCAATAAAAGATGGGCTCAAAAGAATATTTCCTGTATGGTGACAATGGATTCCCTCTGGCTTCTTGCAACTGGTTCTAGCGATGCTTATATTCGACTTTACGACTTAAAAGTTAGCTTTTGAATAAAGTTGTCTCATTTTCTTAATGTATCGATAGAATATGAAGGATGATCCTAGGATTTTGAGTGGACATCATAAGGGAATCAAGAATCTTGTATTTTCTCCAGATTATCAATATTTGGTTAGCAGTTCATATGATTATGATATCATCATTTGGAATCCTATCGTTGGTCAACCTCTCACTAAATTAACAGGACATGAAGCATATATACTTGGAATTTCGATGCCTCCAGGCACTAATTATATAATCTCAATTGATGCGAAAGGCTGTACTAAAATCTGGGATGCTGTTACCTTGCTACTTATTGAAGATAAATATCCTGAAATGGCCAATGTTAGGACTGTCGCTTTTGCCCCTAAATACCGTAGAATCATCTATGCAGGTATGTATTTATTCCTTCAAAGTTTCTCACAATTCATCTCAGGATGGAAAATGGTGGTGTATGAATACGCAAGATTGCTGGACAACAAACTTACTGAAGATTTTCCGATTGTCCAAGCTCTTGTCAGCTTAAAAAACATGGAAATTTATGTGGCAACGATCCAGTCAGTTAGTGTCTGGTCTTTAGATGATGGAGTCCAGTTGAGATCTTTTGGGAATATTATGAAGTCTGAAATCACTGCAATTGCTCTTGATTATGATCAAAGAAGACTCTATGTCGCTGATCAAGGTGGCCGTCTCAAGTAATCAAACTCGCATGGGAAAATTTATCAACAACAATAATAATCTTAGACTTTATGATGTGCTAACTGGAAATTTTATCAAAGATTTAGTTTCGCATGGCAAAGAAATTTCAAGTCTTCTTTATTGTGTTGATGATAGGTATCTTTTCAAGGAGTTCTTTGTTTAAAATCTCCCAAAAGGATGTTGGTGAGCACAGCCTGGGATAAAACTATTCGAACTCATCTTGAAAGCAATATCCTTAGCAAAACTGATGTTCGAAACGGTGTCTTGAAAAATCTTTATAATGCTCATGATACTGAAATTCTTTGTGCAGATTACTCTCAAAGATCTGGTCTTTTAGCCACTGGCTCTAAAGGTGCTCAAATCAGAGTCTGGTAAGCTGTTTCCTATGTTCTCACTGACCTCCGCAGGAATTTCCAATCATCAAGATTAGAAAGTGAATTGTCAATGGTGGATTCTGATATAAAATGCCTTAAATTTTTGGATCCCTTCCCATTACTAGCAGGATCAGATATCGAGGGGAATATATCGATCTGGGCAACAGATCCGCATCCACAGTCATACAGATGCCTAATCAGCTGGAAGAATATGTTTAACCTTCAGAAATTCTCTGCTATCACTGCCATTGGTTTTCAAGTCTTTAGTGATACAGCCGAAGCAACTGAAGAAAGTATGTTGTACGTTGGAGATAAAATGGGATATATCAGAGTGTTCTCACTTGAAAGTCTTATAAGACATTCTGAAGTTACTCGTGTTCCTCCTAGTTTCAAAGAAAAGAGAAGAGTCTCCAATAAAATTGAAGATGTTGATTATCATGGAAGAGTTACAGACGAAGAAAGATTGGCATTCCAAAAGAAACTTGGTGGAGATCCTTCAGGAAAAAGTGGAAATGTTAAGCAGGTGTTACAGTGGAAAGCTCACAATGATGCAGTAAATCAGATTACAGTGCTCAACTCTTTACAACCAATTTTGCTAATGACTGTTTCTCATGATAAACTGGTCAAATTCTGGGTAACGAAAATCAGAGGATTTATTGACATTTAAATGATAGAATTTGAAAGGAGAGAATGTTTCAAATTTATATCAAGGCAAAACTATAAATGATTCGTGGCAGATTAAAGTGATGGAAAATCAAAGAGATAACACCATGATCAAGTTTTGGAAACAAGTAAGACACAAAGAGATAGAGAGAATATTTATTAATCCAAATTTATAATAGTTTAAAGGAGATTTAGACAGAAAGTATGATAATCAAAGAGCAAAAATAAGAGAACTGATTACTGAGTTTACTGATACATATGAATATGAAGACCTTGCCAGAATCAAGAATGATGATATCTTCAAAAACTTTACAGTAATTTGTAACTGAAAATTTTAATGGCTTCATATTTCTTTGTAGGAATTAGAAAAGACTGTGGCAACGACTCTAGGCAAAACAAGTAATAATAATTCTGCACTTACTAGACCAAAAGCTAAAAAGAGATAATCTTCATCTTCATTTCTTTTTATAATAAATAATTTTTTAGATAAAATAAAATGACATTATTTTATTTATATGCCTCTTTTCCCTGAAATTCGTCTCCATCTCTTCTCACTTCATATTATTATTTTCCTTAAAACAAATACTCTCAACTACTAAATTTTTGTTGGATTAATCAGGACTAAAAGATTTGACATGAGTTTTTTTTAATAATTAAAAAAATCTTAGTTGACATTGACATTTGGAAATTCTCATTTTTCGGTTAGCTTTTATTTATTTCCCAATCAAAAGAAAACCAACTTTTCCCCTAAAAATTAATCTATTCTTGTTTTAATTACAACTTTCTCAGAATCTTATCTCTCCATATGGATTCGCAGTACCTCCATTCACCTCTAAAAACTCTTCTCACTCCTCTCATTAGGCCTAATCCTTTCAAACCAGCCCAGCTTCGAATTGTCAACTTTGTTGGTAGCAATGCATCAACTCCATCCAATAACCAAGAGAGCATTGATTCTCGTCAAAAAAAGCTGTACCAAAAAACCTTCCCATTCATTCCTTCTAAACGCCTTAGTGATAATGGTCTTCAATCTCCCAATCAATATGTTGTCAAAATTGGTGCACAAAGTCACAATATTTCTGCAATTTCTCCGCTCCCACTCTCTGATGTCAACTCCCCTATAAATTTCAATCTTCTCGCAGGTAAGCATATTCACTTTCTTTGATGTGCTCAAATGATCTAGAACTTGGCTCTGCGAATCCTTTAAAAAATACACCCGCGCCTTTAGACGTAATCTATCTCCTAATTTGCATAACTTATCAAGGTATCCCAGAGTTTCCCTCAAATGCCCTATGATAGTGATCCTAGCAACATGAGCAATATTAATACAAAAATCGCACAAATCTTGACTGATTCTCGAGGTGAAATCGACCATAAAGATCATGTCGATCTCAGATCTCCAGATGCTAGAAATGAACTTAGCTTTTCAGTGAGAACAGATCATAGTATAGAAATGCCTGAGCATACTGATTCCAATACCCTCAAACAATCTCTTTTCAAGCGCCAAAGAAAGAATAAAGCTCCATCAAAAGTCACTTTTGATGATTCGCTCAATACAGATATTCTTTATGATCCCAATGTTTCTTCTCTACACAGCAGTAAACTCGATTCAGCAAAGGAAAGATCAAGGAAAACAGAGAAAGCAGAGTTTATTAGTGTGTATTCCAATCGTGCTGCTGTTCCTGAAAAAGATGAAGATAGCTCGGATTCTGATGATTCTTATGATCCTGATCAAAGAAAGAATAGTAACTCCCTTGATTACAGACCCGAAAGATACAGAGTCAACAACAACAACAAGTAGAATAATTCTGAGAAAATTATCATCTCAAATAACTTCCTCATAGTTCTCAATTGCAAGCTTCAGGGACATATTATGGTGTGAGCGATAGAACCAATATGACAAATAGCAATCTCAGTGTCAATAATGAATCCAGATGGTCCAAATTAAGAGAAGATCAAGCTGCCAAATTATTCGAAAAAAGAAAAAACAATATATTCAAAGGCTTGAAAAAACTCAATAAACAAAAATTCCTCAATAAATCCATTCAAAGTATCCCATTGTATTGAGAACAATCCCCTAATTTTAAAACTAGACCAATCAGTAAATACCAGTAAGAACAGCAAAAAGCTTGCAGAAACAAAGAGTGAATATATCAAGCCAGTTTCATTCTATGAGAATAATAGCGATGTGAGCCCAATGAGTCAATCCAAAATCAAAGGAATGATGATTGAAAACCCTGATAAACCTCGTTCTGCAAGCAATCAGCGCCCAAAAAGAAAAAGTGTAACTCCTCAAAAATCTCAAAGGCCTCCTCCTACAGCACAAGAAACTGCTAATGCCAACTATTTTAGCCATAAAAGAAATGACCGCAGTGTTGAAGCAGTTAAAACCTTGAGCATAAATCTTAAAGCCAGATCCCGCTCCCTCAGTCACGATGAAGCCAAACCTCTTCTTGAAAATGCTCCAAAAACTACTTCTCACAAAAAGAATTCTTCAACAGAAAAGAAAATCGACGAGATTTACAAACTCGCCAAAGAAGATGTTCAGAAAAGAATTGCCAGTATTGACAAAAGACTCAATGAAAATGATAGTGGTTATTCTGCCACCACCACCAAAGCCTCTCCTAAAGGTGCTTCTCCTCGTGCTTCTACCAAAATGAAAAAATCACAAACTCAAGTCACGCAAATGCAAATGCCACAAGTCTCTTTGCTTGAAAGAGCTGAAAGAGGGAATAGTCTTGAAAGGCCTGAACAGCCAAAAGGCAGCGACCGAATTGATAAACCCCTTCAAGTTTTTGACCTTCTCAACAAACAGCCTCCTCTTCATCTGGAGCCCAAGAAATCTGACAGCAACCGAAGAAAACCAGAAGAGAATCCAATGAAAGAACTTAAAAATCTTATTCAAAAGGCAAATGTTCAACCTAAATCAGGAGATGTGACTCCTACAAAACAAGCCACCAAGAAGACCGCGAGCTTTATCAGCGAAAGTGCAGAAAAAGACAAGACTGGCATCAAGACCAACGTCATCAAAATTGAGAGAAATCCTTCACCATACAGCAAAGATAAGTCAGCAAATGGATCGATGACTACTGTAAGTGGCTCAAATAGTAAAAGATCTCAAACTGCCGCTCAAGGTCAAGATACCAGCCCCAGATTTCTTAATGAAAGACGTCTTGAATATGAGTATAAATCCAATTCGAAGTTGATCACTCCCAAAAAAGTCCCCACTCCTGGAGTCACAAGGTTTTCAGACCTTGAATCAATCATCCAAGAAAAAAATAGTTATAGTCGTATTCAGTAATCTTCGCTCTTATGTTGAATAGATTTCCTAACTTTTTCTTTAGTAATGACCGTGAGAAAAGAGCTGGAATTGCAAGCCCAAAGGCTAATCAAGAAACTCTTGATGAAAGTGTTGCAACCTTTAAAAGACTTGAAAAGGCATTCAAGGCCCAAACTGGCAAGGACTCCACTCCAAATAGCAGGAGAAATAACCCTTATAATGGAGCTCCAATAAAAGTCAAGGATGATCGTTTCTCTACTCGTGAAGAAAACAAGTAATTCGTCTTTGTGAAATACTCTTTTCTTACCACAAAATAATAGTTCGAGAATAAACAGTAAAAGAGATGATAATAATAAAGCTCAAGATAAAACTCCAACTTCTCATGTAAAAGGATTTTCTGAAAACTATTATTCTTAACAGATCCCACCTAGAAAAAGGAAGAGATGAGACATTCGATGATTAGGTCACAATCAATTGAAAAAGCTGCGTCAAGAAAGAATAGCCCCAATCCCTCTCCTGCCAAAAGCTTCGAAAGATCAAATAAAGCTGGAGGAAGAACACCTCAACCAAGACACTCCACAAAAGAACCAAAGATTATCGCAATAGGAGATAGAGATGTGCCAACTGATTCTCAAGGAAATAAGATGCGTAAAATAGGGAAATTTATCATTGATTCTAAAGTTTTCCATAGCAAGAAGTCAAAGTGATCAACGTATTAGAGTTGTCAATCCCACAAAATCTACAAAAAATTTCAGAGAGTATTTTTGACAATGTAATTCTAGAACTTAAGCATCTTTCTAGAGCTTTAAATGAAGAGAAAATTCAACTTCATAATGTATCAAATGATATTTCATGGGTTAGTCCCAAAGCTGGAAAGAATATATCATTCCATTCTAAAGCAATGACCCCAGCCAATGTAACATTATTTTCCATATAAAGATCCCTTATCATCATCGTAGAGATATGGAAATTCACCAAGAAATGATGATTCAAAGACATGGCAATCTTCGATGGGAGTTCGAAAAAGTTCATCTAAAAATCTTCATGCTGAATCAGAAAAATCTATGATGCAATCTCCCAGTCAAAAAATGGACTATTTAAAAAATCTCTTTGCTGCTGTTCCCAAGGTAAATCAATCTTTTCTTTTTTTCTAAACTTTTCCAAAAGAAGAAGCCCTCAACAGAAAAGAAATCAAATCTTCTTTCAAAGTCAGAATACGTAAAGGATGCGCCAGCCAATAGCAATTTTACTTATGTGACATCTAGTGAAGATGTCGAAGAAATGCTCAAACAAAACTACAAATTACTGGAAATCAGGAATAATCAATACGTTTTCAGTAGCAATTAATAGACCTTTGTTTTGTATCATACAAATTTTTGAGTCAGATTCATTAATTTAAGAAATTTTTTTCTTCGTAAATACTGCGTGTCTTGTGTATTTTTCATGTCAATACTTACTTTATCAATTTTTCATTCACCTATTTATCGACTTTTTCCCTTTTTCAAAAAAAACTCATCAAATTCAAAATTTGGTTCTTCCCTTTACAAATTATAAATGAGAGAGTTTTTGAGATCAATAGCGTAACCTAATCAGAATAGGGGTTAATTTATAACTTAATCTGGACATTTCAATGTTTTGAATCAGAACATAAAATTTTAACTTTTTTGAGCGAAATTTATCATGGACTCTCGTGAAAGAAACTTCCTTCTCGTTGGAGCTCTCCTTGCTGGAGGTGCTGCTGGCCTTGCTTACTTTTATAACAAAAACAAGGAAGATCAAATGAAACAATTTCGCCCAAGAACCGTCTCTAGAAAACTCATTGTACGCATTTTAAAAGAAGTTCAACGTGAAATGTTTGGTGTGTTGACCAGTGTTGCCATGATAACGACTCAAATCAAAGAACAATACAAAGGACGTATCACACCTGATGAAATCAAAGACTTTTTACTTGAACACAGTAAGTCACCTTTTCGGGATCCATCTCTCTAATTCTTTTCGTCAAGATACTCAAACAAAAGAGCAAATGAAGAGAATTTCAGACAGCATTTGCAGTAAATATGGAGTTTATGAATATGAACTGAAATATGCTTGTGAAAACACTTACAAAGATGACCAGTTTGATTCCACTTTCTGCTTTTATCTAACCTCCTCGTATCTAGAGAGATTCAAAACTTGTTGGAAGAGGCCAAAACCACTTTTGATAGAGCTTTTATGGGAGCTGCCCCTGATCTCAA
>Ga0182738_1005363_pt1 | contig 13747 bp, 3 predicted proteins | sample eDN5th30CBELigMG_FD_128876 | JGI IMG/M metagenome (GOLD analysis project Ga0182738, IMG submission 128876) | Enriched Miracle-Growth compost microbial communities from Emeryville, California, USA - eDNA 5th pass 30_C BE-Lig MG (version 2)... ...
ATTATATGCAGGGTGAGCCACCACAATATATCATATAATACTCGTACTGCTGACATTTGACATATCAGAGTAACAAACGATACAGAATAGTAGGATCAAACCGGACTTATCAGTCACTTCTGGCAATTCATATGTACATAATACCATGTTGGCTATTCAGATGGGACTTTAGTTTTTCCAAGAAAGGCTCAATCACTTTTCTAATTTCCTGAATAGCCTCTTTCCTACTAATTTTCTTTTTTTGGTATTTACCAGTGAGCTCCAAGACCTCTTCTAAATCTGGTAAGCTGATACCATGCACCTTTCTGCAATGGGTCACCGAGTTTGGGAAAAATTTGGGTTTTTTATTGATGAAAGCTTTGAACAAAAAGAGTTGAGAGAAAAACTAGTACCTACAATTTGTGATTTCATGTCTTTTCCCTTGCCCACGAATTCGGTCCTTCAAGAAAAAACTATTTCACCAATCGGTGCCAATTTGATAAATCTCTCAAAAATTCCAGAGTTTCCCACTTTCTAAATGACTTTATTTGATCTCTTTTGTCTTGGACTTATTTTCTTTGCATTGGAGTTCTCACCAATTTCTTTTCTCAAAACTCCAAGTTCGTTCGCACGAAAAGAGTTTTCCCAAATTTATTTTTCAAGAAAAAATACTTTTTCTGCAACATCTTGAATTTGTTATTTTATTTATTTATTATTTGGATCCTCAGATCCGGCAGAACATCTACATGCAAACAGACAATATGAAAGTTTATAATTATTGAAGTTTTAGTGGAGATGTAGGGATATATGATGTAGATAAGAGTAAGTAACAAAAGTTTTGAAAAGTTTCAGCATCAAAGAAGGTTCTTTGAGCCTATGAAAAGCTTCTCTCCTTGCCGCATAGTCGGCTCAAAGGTTTGGATAAAATCACAAATGTTAATTTAATTTTCTCTTAAATTTTTGACTAAAAAGAATTCAGATATCGAGAGATTCCGATGTAATTGCCTTATGAAAAAAACGATTTCTCGAAAATAAATTCTGATAGTTTTTTCTAATGATGAATAGAAAAGAATTTTCGTATGTCTGAGCTTCACAAGAAACATATGCTAAAAAAAAATGGTGATATAGAAAATTTGCAAATCCATTAGAATTAAAGTTCATTCTCAATTTCTCAAATTTTGAAAGATGTTAGAACAAAGAAAGAGTCATTTTTGAAGCCCTTTATTTTTCTTACTCCTTTGAAATTAAATTCCGACAGAAAAAATGATCCTTTCTTGAAAATGCATTTCAAAGCTATTTTTCAGAAGGATGTCTTTTTTGAGTATCATAGGAAATTTGCTAAGCCAGAATTTTTGGGCTCTATTGACAAAATAAGATTGGCTTCCAGGTTAAAGGAGGGAAAAAAGGGAACGTGAAAAGGGGGAAAGAAATGCTTTCATCTAGTCATTAATCGGTTATTTAATAAAGTGAAGAGAAATCTTCGAAAATTTGCCTTTTAATTTGATTAAATTCAATAAACCTTTAGTTCGAAAAATGTCTCATGAGTCTTGGCCTGATCTTTTCGCTTGGATTGAAATTGAGTCAGGACCCATAATCTAATCAAGTATCCATGTTGGTTCAAAAGAAGAAATTAATTAATCTTTTTTATTCTTTCTTCAAATACTAACGTTAAAAAATGGCAAAAATGCGTTATAGAAAATGATTGTAGGAATTTTACAATAAACTTAAGATTCCTACAATTATCAAAATTTTCTTACAAATTTTTGCGAAAGTGCTTCCCAAAGAAATTCAACTCTCCCAAGATAAGATAAAACTCACTGCAATATGACGTTTAAAGAAGGTGAATCGTGAATGGTGAATAGATTTAAAGGTTTGGAGGGGTTGGCAAGGTTTCGAACTTGGGGGTTTTGAGGATTTGGGGGGGTGTTGAAGTGTTGATCTGGAATGGCGACTAAGAACCTTTTCGAAAAAATATAAGGAAAACTGGGAGAATTGTCAGAATTTTATTTTATTCTTCTATTCCGACAATGATTCCCTATTGGTATTTTGACCTTTGACCCTGAAAAACCTTCAAAATTAAATTTTTTATTTTTGAATTTACTCGTTTTCTTTTTTGCCCTTCCCCAGTTTGACCCAAGAATGGACATATAATGATCCGTTCTGGAAGGTTCTGGGCCCTGGACCCCATCACCCCAAGATATATGTATGAATTGCTCAAACCTTTCATAGACATTCAGAGAAATATGCTTGACTCATTCTAATACTTTGACTGTTAAAGACTCGCCTTCAATACATTTTTCTCGAGTGCTTTTTTCATATTAGGTTCAGGAAAAATCAATCAGACATGGTGTCCCTCGAGGCTTCAGTACATCTCAAGGTTGTCCTGGGTCAGACAAATCCAAAGAGAATATTGGTAGACTTTTTCTTTTTCAATGGATGATGATATCTGGAAGTTTTCGATAAATGCGTCACTGAAACGAAAAAGGGCTCTAAAATTCAAACTGAATCAAAATTCTAATTTGTTATAAACATTCCACATTGAGTTGAGTTCAAAGTTATTTTTGAGGCTTTTGAGTTAACAGGTTTTTAAAAAATATAACCCCCTATTATTTTCTCAAAATGAGAGAAAAGATGTCATTATTCAATTTTCAACCGCAGCTTATCCTATAAGATTTCTTTTCATGAATCAAGAGATACTTGATTTTATACAAACTCCTATCGTAGAGATGATATCTTGAGACCCCAGATCATGAAAGTAACAAAGAAAGGCTGAAAAAAACTCAAACTTTGTGAATCCAAAAGTTGAATTGAAACTGAAAAATTACTTTGATGTGAATGACATCCTGGCGGGCTAAATTTCAGAAAACATTTTTTTTAATTATTATAATTCTTAATCGGAGGGACATCCCCGCTAACCATCACAAATATGGACTGTAGCATATAAATGTGTGGATCAACTTTAAACCAACGAAAAATGTTCATCAGTAAGATTTCTTCAAATATATAAGGTTTATAGTTTTCACATTTCCTCACTCCTTGACACCATCATCCTGGGCTTGTGGATCGGGCCAATGTGTGACTAATGATACAACCCATGGATAGCGAAGTCGTCGGACCACTGGGTCCAGAACTTCTTTGCTTCCATATGTGAAAGTATCGGTTATTCCAAAGAGTTTCCATGTTGCTTCTAATCTTTTTCTCCTTTCATTTTCCTCCTCAGTGTACGTGAGAGATGTTTCCAAAAGAGCGAAGAAGGTGTCTACGGGCATAGGATATCTGAGCTTGAACGGTCCAGGTGTTTTCATCCAATCAATCAGATTAAAGATGTTTTGCCAACTGTGATAAAGGCTTATTTGACCATCATAAACGTGAAGCGCAAAGTGATGATCCATATAGTAGTTAGAGGGTTCATCTTGCAGTTGGTACATATCAACTTGAAGTATTATTGATTCATTCGAAGGACGAGAATCAATAAAACTTTTCAGACTCTGGATCACTGGAGCAGCACTGGTTGATGGAAGATCGTCAGTGTTATCGTAAACAATAAGATCTTTATCTTTTGGCACTTTATAAAGGCCGTAATAGTAGTTGGGTCTTTTTTGCAGTTCTAGCAATCCAACAACTATCCAAGCTGCAGTATGAAGACAGGAAGTGCTGAGGAATGTGTGATTTTGTTGCGTCTTTTCGTCCACTTCATGCCTCAGAAAAGTCTTTTCTGTCTCCCAAAATTTGAGGATAGCCTCATCAATACGCTTAGCATCCCACTCCAACTGTTCAAGTCTATTCGATAATTGATTAAACGGATGAGAAGGATCAAGGTTTGCTGGTTTATGACTACCCCTCAGGAAACTTTGCGAATCTTTCGGCGCTTTCAGGGCAGTAAGAGTTCGTGCGGACATCTTCTTGCTATAGTCCCACAAGTTTCCTCCTACTCCTGTGAAGTTCACAATCACAACAGTTACATTGAGCACTATAAAACAGAAAAATAATTTTTGTTTGTTTGTTGCCATGATACAGCAAGTTAAAAGAGAGATTATTATGAATCTCACAAGAGAGCTGAGGTTTTTATATCCCTAAAAAGATCGTAGAAAACTCAACTCGTATGGCGCTTTAAACACTGAACGACTCATTTAATCGGTTTTAGGTCCTTAGTTTCTACTACAAGTTTTTATAATAAACCGTGACCCTCATTTTCTTCATAATCTTTGAAAATTTTTTTCCCGTAATTAGCGCGCTTTCAGCGTTTCTACAGATTGTTCTGGACTTTGCCATTTTTTTTCAGAAATATCCTGCCCACTTTTTCCAAGCCTTGTACGTTTGAGATTCACTCCTCGTCGATGATCTCCTCGTCAAACTCACAAGTTGGGGCATAGTGAGGTCATCAAAAAATTTATTTATTCTCAATGACATTTTTAGAATCATAAATTGAAGGTTTCTATGATTGACTAAAATTCAAACTATAGCAGTTTTCTCTCATTTGGTAGCTCTGCTCAGAAAGCTCCGATGATCAACTCAATAACTCAAGCCTTTTTCGGGCTACAGCGATCGATTTAGGAGTTCAAAATTTTCCAACATGCCACCAACACGGACCCCAAAATAATTTTGATCTATAGTGCTTTTCCCCCAGGAAAATTTGTTCTAATCTTGCTTCAACCGGTTAATTTCCAGATTTTCATTCAAAATCGCGGGCTCTTCTTGATTCTGTTTTTAGCGAAATCTTGTGCTTTTGTTGATCCCCTATTCTTTGGTTAAATCTGGTTGATTGATATTTCTTCCTTCGGGACAAGATCCCTGTTTGGACACAGAATCTTTTCTCTTCGTGACAAACCAAAAGCGGGAGGTTTTTTCATGCCAAGGCTATTTTCCATACCATATTTTCTCGTCGTTGAATTTACCCCTTGAAAAAAGTGATTATGGGAAAACCCGGAAAAACTGCCATTCACATTCGGAATATTTTAAGGTGTAAACTGAAGTGTCAAGATTCAGTTCAAAAACACGACTTTCTGTTTTTGATCATCGCTCGCTCATATTAGACAGCAAGATTATATGAAAAAATATGCTATACTTTTAGTAGCATTCCATCCAAAAAATAGTTCCCCTTCAGACCACCAGGTTTTATGAAAGAATACAGCCTATTTTTAGTGTTATTTCATCTAAAAAAAGTTTTCCGCCCCTCTAAATCAATTTCCTAATTTCATGAAAACTAAAATTAGGGCACTTTATCTGCACCTCATCATATGGAGAGTTTTTTATCAATCAAGACAGGAATCTAGGGTCAATGCTTTTTGCGTTGGAAAGCTTTGTTGAGGGGATTCTTAAAAACGAAAATTTGGCTCATCAAGACAATATTGACCTTGACAAATTCGAAGCCTTTGTGTCCGAAAGACTCCTTTCAATGAAAATTTTTTTCAGTAACCTTTGCAAAAAATGAGGACTCATATTGATAAAAATTCCCACATTTGAAGCATTCACTTCTTCTTTTAGAGAATCTTCTTTACAGACTTTGAAATATTTGTAGAATATTCACGCTACAAGCTTTAAACTTCTATTTGTTCATAAAAACCGCGAACGTCATTTTTCATGCGTGAAATTGAGTTTTTCTCAAAAAACCTGGGTGTATACGATTAAATAAGAGGTGCCAAATTTTTTTCGAAAAAAACACCCCTAAACCCAATCTCCGACCTCAACTCCCTCAAACCCCTTGAGCCTTCTTTTCAACTCTTCTTTCATTCAAGATTTCTTTTGGAGATCTTTAGGGGAACCTGAGGTTTTTCTGGAAAAATTCTTAATCCTCACATTTTGATTTTTTTCCCTCTTTAACGAAGTTTTAGTAAAAAATAACTACGTTCAAATAAGAACAATCTATTTTTTCTTTAGCGGCATGGTCTGAATTAAAACCTGTTTTTAAGATTAAATTACTGTTTTGGTTCCTATGGAGGCCCTTGTTCCCTTAGGATCTTGAAAATCATTGAACAAAATTAGAACTGTCCTAATTCAGAGCTCTCAATTTTTGGAAAATTCTTCTCAGGGGTGGTCTTAACCAAACCGGTCCATGAAATTTTTATGTAAGTGAGAGGGGAATGCTTGATTAGAAATGCAGGCTTTGTTTTGAGCTACCAGGGTGCTGGAGTGAGGCTAAATCTTTACAATCTTGTCTTGCTCTTTCAAGGATGTTCAGACTTCAAGGTTAGAAAGTTAGCTTACCCTCATACATTCAAACCTGAGATTTATTCGAGATTTTATCAATAAATTCTTTTCACTCTTAAAAAAAAATCCAAATAAAGTTTATTTCTCAAGACTTTTATGACTCTTCTCGTTTTATAAAAAACATAATGAATGAGCTGTTCAAACGTTCGAAAAAAAAACTTCTTGCCAAGAACTATCTCTTGGGCAATTCAAAAGGAATTTTTTTCTGATTCTTGAATTTTTTTTAATGAAATTTTTCCTCCCAAAAAAACTCGAATCTATAATTTTTATATCTTTTTATTGGCTCATGAACTCATACTTCAAGGAAAGAATTATTTCATCTCCATGCAATTTGATAAATCTCTCACAAACTCCAGAGTTTTCCACCTTTTTCAACGGCTTTGTTTCATTTCTTTTGTCTTCAACTTCTTTCTTTGCATTGAAATTTTCACCAATTTCTTTTCTCAAAACTCCAAATTCATTCGCATGCAAAGAATTCTCAAAGTTTATTCTCCAACAAAATTTTTTTCTGGACTATCTTGAATTTTTGGGACTTAAGAAAAATTCAGACATCGAGAGGTTCCTATGGGATTGCTGTATAAAAAAATGATTTCTTGAAAATCAATTTTGAGAATTTTTTGAATGATAAATTCGAGAGGAATTTTCTTATGTCTGTACTTCACAAGAAAAGTATACTAAAAAAAATGTTAAGATAGAGAATTTGCAACTTCATCGGAAATGAGGTTCATTCTCAATTTCTATGAAAGTGGTGAAAAAGAGACAATTTCGAGAGATGTTGGAACAAAGAGAGAGTTCATTTTTGAAACCCTTTCTTTTTCTTGCTTCTTGGAAATTAAATTCCGACGGAAATGAATCTTTTCTTGGAAGAAAAAAAACGAAAATTTTTTCTTCGGAGTGAAAATCTAAATCTTGATTGGATCTACCTGAAATTAGCATTTTTTCTCTCTCCCTCTTTTTTTGTCTGAAATTTCAGCAAACAAAGTTTTTGAGTTTTTTTTTCAAAGAAAATTTCTCTCAGAAAAGTGAAATTCTTTTAAAAATAATTTCCTATTTTCTTCAATTTTACGGAATATGCAAAAAATCTTTGTATTTCCCTTTAAAAAATTCCTGATTACAAGAATTGAGGGAGATGTGAAATTCAGAAAAATTTTTTCCATTCAATTTCAAATATTGAAACAAGAAACTTCCACAGTCATTCAGAAGAAAATCTTTTGGTAGAAAATTGAAGGATTCAAACGAAGGTGATAGATATTTTTGGAATCATTTTTTTTAACAAGAGAATTTTATATCCGAATCCCTGATCTTGAAAAGAATTTGAAAAAGTCATTCTTGGAATAATCAGGCTTGATTTGAGAAATTATTCAAATATATTTCTTTGATACAGGGAGCTGCAGGCCACCTTGAATTTCTTTTGGTGCATTGGAGCTTGATCACAAATTCTCTGTGCATATCCTTTCCTTTGCACAATATTCCTCTTGTGCAATAGGAAGGAGCCTGTTATTCTGCATCTGCATTTGGATCTGAACGCGAATTTTTAACATGTAAATTGGAGGACAGCTTGATCTTAGTCATCAAGAAATTTTCATGGTCGGCTTTTTCAGGGAAAATGAATGACGTTTTGCCGATTCTGCCAGAGAAAAAATACCAATAGATTTTCACACTTCAAAGTATCAATGAAGAAATCTTCTTTGAATCTCTGACTCTATAAATATTCAAATATGATTTAAAGTTATTTTCAAAGTCATCCATAAATAACACTCTTCCTTGAAAATGAGAAAACTCTTTCTTGAACTGAATTAGTTCCAAAATTGAATCTTAGACTGGGTCCTCTGCAATGTGTTTCTCTCTTCTCTTTTGATGGCCATTGAGAAAACTTTGTCTAAAATTAGTCTCAAGAGCGTGATCTTTAGAGTTTTTATAACTATTTTAGGGTTAAAAAAATCATTTAGCTTTCTTTATCGGGAATATCAGCAAAGGCAACCTAACTCAGAAAGAGCGGGGCAATTCTCAGATCATATATAGTGGTCATCATTCTAATCGATAGCAACTTTGTCAGAATTTATCTAAAAACCATATCCTAGGCTTTTGTCCATACCTAGATAAATCTGATATAAAATCCTAAAAATATATAAAAATTAATTCCATTCTCGTCTATTGAGTTCAAGACTCTCAAGCATATGGTGCTGATTTTGAAGACTTGAATGATTTTTCAGAGCTTTTCCTTTGAATTCTCAAAATTGAAAGGTTCAAATTTTTCTTGTCTCCATAGTTTATTCAAGAGGAATCTCTCAAAATGAGAGCAAGGATGTCATTGTTCAATTTCCAATAGCAGCTTATATCATGAGTTATTTTCATTTGAAGTTTATTCGTCCAACAAAAGACTGGAAAATTGAAACTTTATAAATCTTGAAAATCTAAAAATTGAAACTGAAAGATTATTGTGATATGAATGGTATTTTGGCGGGCTAAATTTCAGAAAGCATTTTTTTTCTCTCATTATTAATCGTAGAGACGCGCACACTCATCACAGAATAAACTGTCGCATCTCAGTACCAGATGTATTTGTGAATCGTGTATGAACTTTAAACTCAAAAAACATGTTCATCAATAAGATTTATTAAATACGGTTGATATAAAAGGTTTTTAATTTTCACATTTCCTCACTCCTTGACAACATTTCCCTGGGCTTGTGGACTGGGCCAATGTGTGATTAATGATACAACCCATGGATAGCGAAGTCTTCGAACCACTGGGTCCAGAACTTCTTTGCTGCCATATGTGAAAGTATCGGTGATTCCAAAGATTTTCCATATTGCTTCCAACCTGTCTCTCCTTTCGTCATCCTCTTCAGTATACGTGAGAGATGTTTCCAAATAAGCCAAAAAGGTGTCTACGGGCATAGGATATCTGAGCTCGAATGGTCCAGGTGATTTCATCCAATCAATCAGATTAAAAATGTCTTGCCAACTGTGATAAAGGCTTATTTGACCATCATAAACATGAAGCGTAAAGTGATGATCAATATAGTAGTTAGAGGTATAGTTTTTCAGTTGGTACATATCAACTTGAAGGATGATTGACTCATTTGAAGGACGAGAGTCAATAAAACTTTTAAGACTCTGGGTCACAGGAGCAGCAAGGGTTGATGGAAGATCGTCAGTATTATCGTAGACAATAAGGTCTTTATCCTTTGGTAATTTATAAAGACCCATATAGTAGTTGGGTCTTGTTTGCAGTTCGAGCAACCCAACAACTATCCAAGCTGCTGTGTGAAGACAGGAAGTACTGAGGTATGTGCGATTTGTTTTTGTCTTTTCGTCCACTTCATGCTCCAGGAAAGTCTTTTCTGTCTTCCAGAATTTGCGGATAACTTCATCGATACGCTTAGCATCCCAGTCTAACTTTTCAAGCCCCTTCGATAGTTGACCAAAGGGATGAGAAGGATCAAGATTTGCTGGTTTATGACTACCCCTCAGCAAGCTTTGCGAATCTTTAGTCGTATTCATGACAGTAAGAGTTCGCGTGGACATCTTCTTGCTATAGTCCCATAAGTTTTCCCCTACTCCTGTGAAGTTCACAATCACAAGAGTGACATTGAGGATGAGAAAGCAGTAAAGCCATTTTTTGTTGTTTGTTGCCATGATAAAGTAAATTAAGAGAGAAATTATTATGAATTTCAGAAGAGAGTTGAGGCTTTTATATACCGCAAAAGATTGTAGAAAGATTTAACTCATGTCGAGAGTTCTTTTCCCCAAGGAAAATTTTTTTCTCCCCAAGGAATATTTGTTTAATTAATTAACTCTTGTTTTGACCGGTTAATTTCCAGATTTTAATTCAAAATCGCGGGCATTCCTTGGTCCTGTTTTTGTTATTCCCCTTTCTTTTGGTTGAATCTGGTTGATTTTAACTAGTTGATATTTTTTCCTTTGGGACTCAGTCCTTGTTTGAGCTCAAAATCTCCTCTATTGGTGACAAACTAAAAATGGGAGGTTTTTCCATGCTTAGGCTATTTCTCAGCCTGCTCCACCATTTTTTTTCAACCTGTTTGACTGGGGTCAAAAACCATGAGGAGAGATTGTCTGCGTAGGTTTCTGACAAAAATTATGTCGCCCGTGCAAGCGATTATGATCTGAGTCCGTAAGTTTCCCCTTTTTTTTTCACCCATCCTAGAAGGAAAGTTTGAAAAGCGTTTTCCTGGCGGTTGATCGGTGGTCGGAGACCGAAAAAACTGTGATTCACTGTCGGAAAATTTGAAAGATAAAAACTAAAATATCGATATTCCATTTAAAAAACGTATGCTTTTAAGGCGTTCTCTTCTCTCGTCTTAATATCAAAAGTTCTTATCTACAGTGTTAGCTATGACTGGTGCTCTCTGATTCAAGGTCCCTAGCCCCTCAAGACACAGTCTTGGAGAAGACTTCGCCTATTCTTCACCTTTTGTCGTAAAATGTTTCTTCTTCATTCAAAATTTTATCAAGGAATTTTTAAAGAAGAAAAAGCCCACTCAACAAACAAAAAATTCCCTAGGAAGCCTCAAAAGCTACAGAATATTTCACGTAATAATGATTCCAAATTTTCAGGGCAACTGATTGAATCGAGATAGAGTTAGACGTTCCTTGTAGGATTTTTGGCGCCACAGTTAACTCACTTGGCACTTCCCTTTTAGGAAAATCAGATTGACCGTTAATTTAAAATTTTACCCTCGCTTCTTCCGAAAAACCCTTCGTTCACTCAACATTAGACCGTCAGATTTTATGAAAAAATATGCTATACTTTTAGGAGCATTCCATCCAAAATAGTTCCCCTTCAGACCACCAGATTTTATGAAAAAATACAGCCTATTCTTCGTGACATTTCATCTAAAAAATTTCCCTCCCTTCCAAATTGATTTATTAATTCCGTTAAAACTAATATTAGGACTCTTCATCTGCATCTCATCATATGGAGAGTTTTTTATCAATCAAGACAGGGAATCTAGGGTCAATATTTGTTTTTGTTGTTGGAAAACTCGTTGAAAAAAGCTCTATTTAGGAGATTCAAAAAAAAAAAATTGGGTTCATCAGGATGATATTGAGCTTGACAAATTTGGGGCTCCTGTGTCCTAAATACCTAAATAATCTTTTCAATGAAGATTTTTCAGCATCCTTTGCAAAAAATGGAACGATCCTACCCCCACATATGAAGCAGTCGCTCCTTCTTTCAGATAATCTTCTTAACAGGCTTCGAACTCTTTGTCGAACATTCACGCTACAAACTTTAAACTTAGATTTGTTCGTGATAACCGCAAACATCATCGCTCATGTGTGAACTTGAGTTTTTTCTAAAAACTTGAGTATTTGCAATTAAATTAAAGATGCCGAATTTTTTCAAAAAAAACATCCTTGAATCCAAACTCTGGCCTCAACTCTTTCAAACCCCTGAGGCCTCCTTTTCAGTTCTTCTTTCATTTGAGATTTCTTTTGAAAACTTTTTGGGGAACTCGAGGTTTTTCGGGAAAAATATTTAATCCCAACCTTTTGGTTTTTTTCCCTATAAACACAGTTTTAATTAAGAATAATTAAGCGAAGCTAAAATAAGAAGAATCTATTTTTTCTTTAGCCCAATCATCTAGACTCAAACCTGATTTCCAAGATTAAATTACCGTTTTGGTTCCTCCCCAGACCCTGTTCGCATTAAGATCCCTCAAAGTCTTAAAAATCATCAAATTACACATGAAATTTTTGTGAGAAAACAAGCCAGAGAATAATGCTTGATAAAAATTCATGTTTTGTTTTGAGCTCCTGGTATGATAGAGTGATGATGAATCTTCCAAATTCTGCTCACACTTTGGGAATCGAAAGCAATTTGTCAACAAATTCTTTTCACTCTTATTTTCAAAAAAATCTATTTTTTTTCGTCTCATCCAGAACATCAACTCTCTGAACCATTCAGGTGGTCTAAAAAAACGCCTTGCCAAGATTTCTCTTTCTGCTTGACAATTCCAAGATAACTTTTTTATACTTCCAAAATTTTAGTTTTCTTATGGATGAAGCTTTGAACAAAAAGAAGTGAGAGAAAAGTCGTGCCTCTAATTTGTGATTTCATATCTTTTCCCTCGCCTATGAATTCAGTTCTTCAAGGAAAAATTTATTTTGTCGATCTGTGCCAATTTGTTGAGTCTCTCATAAATTCCCGAGTCTTCCAATATCTTCAAACTTTTTTAATTCTTTGCTTCGAAATAAATTTCTTCAGATTTTATTTGAAACTGAGAAACTTTTGGACAAATTTTGGTGATTTTGGCCGTCAGCTTATCTTCTTTAAAATGTAGCTTATTATTTAGATGCCTTTTACTTGAAGTGTTTCAAAATTATAAGACATTGTCCTGGTTATTCGAAGAAATATAATAAAAGCTCAGAATAAAACTCTAATATCATATTAAAATATCTTCTATAGAGGTCACTGAAAAGTTTGCATAGATAAGAGAATTTTGTATATTTACAAACACATATAATATTTTTCGTTGACACTTATATAGCACAAAGGCATTTCTACGCATTACTTCGTATGAATTGCCGGGCCTGGGGACTTGAAGAGAGAAAAAAATTGAGAGAGTATTTCATGTTTAAATATTATGACGATTAATAAGAGGGGCACTCCCACTAATCATTACAGAATATATATCCTGGAACATATAAGTACCAGGTGAATTTATGATTTGTGTATGAACTTTAAACGCAAAAAATATGTTCATCAATATAATTTCTTGAAATATGGTTTAAATACAAGGTTTATAATTTTCACATTTCCTCACTCCTTGACACCATTATCCTGGGCTTGTGGACTGGGCCAATGTGTAATTAATGAGATAACCCATGGATAGCGAAGATTTCTTACCACTGGATCCAGAACTTCTTTGCTGCCATATGTGAAAGTATCGGTGATTCCAAAGAGTTTCCATGTTGCTTCTAATCTTTTTCTCCTTTCATCATCCTCATCAGTATAAGTGAGAAATTTTTCAAGGTGAGCTAAGAAGGTGTCTACGGGCATAGGATATCTGAGCTTGAACGGTCCAGGTGCTTTCATCCATTCGATCATATCAAAGATGTCTTGCCAGCTGTGGTACAGGCTTATTTCACCATTATAAACGTGAAGCGCAAAGTGATGATCAGCATAGGTGCTAGAGGTATAGTTTTTCAGTAAGTACATATCAACTTGGAGTATTATTGACTCATTCGAAGGACGAGAGTCAATAAAACTTTTCAGACTCTGGATCACGGGTGCAGCAAGGGTTGATGGAAGATCGTCAGTATTATCGTAGACAATAAGGTCTTTATCTTCCGGTAATCTAAAAATGCCGATATAGTCGTTGGGTCTTTTTTGCAGTTCTAGCAATCCAACAACTATCCAAGCTGCTGTATGAAGACATGAAGTACTGAGGAATGTGTGATTTGTTTTCGTCTCTTCATCCACTTCATGCTCCAGAAAAGTTTCTTCTGTCCTCCAGTACTTGCGGATAACTTCGTCAATACGCTTAGGATCCCAGTCTAACTGTTCAAGTCTCTTCGATAGTTGACCAAAGGGA
>Ga0182738_1005364_pt1 | contig 13742 bp, 7 predicted proteins | sample eDN5th30CBELigMG_FD_128876 | JGI IMG/M metagenome (GOLD analysis project Ga0182738, IMG submission 128876) | Enriched Miracle-Growth compost microbial communities from Emeryville, California, USA - eDNA 5th pass 30_C BE-Lig MG (version 2)... ...
CGCTAGACTGTCCGCGTTCGGTCCCCACGAGGGCCGCAACGCAACGAAACGGGGGAACACTGCGATGGCGAGACCCAAGACGCTTCTGCTCTCGGCCGGCCTGTCGGTCCTCTTCGCCGCCGTGCCGGCCTTCGCCGCCACGGTGACGGTCACCATCGTGCAGACCAACGATATCGACAGGATGGAGGAGGCGGACGGGCGCGGCGGCTGGGCGCGGCTCGCGGCCGTCGTCAACGAAGCGCGCGCGAACGGCCCGACCCTGTTCCTGCACGCCGGCGACACGCTCTCGCCGTCCCTGCTGTCGGGCATCGACAAGGGCGCGCACCAGATCGCGATCCTCAACGCGATGGCGCCGGACGCCCTGGTGCCGGGCAATCACGAATTCGACTTCGGCGCGCAGAACTTCCGCGACCGGCTCGCCGAGGCGACCTTCGATGTCGTCTCGACCAACGCCTTCGAGCCCGGCGGCGGGCCGCTGGCGAACACAGTGGCCGAGAAGCTGGTCGAACTCGACGGCGTGACCTTCGGCATCTACGGCCTGACCACGACAACCACGCCGGACGTGTCGAGCCCGGAGGACGTCGGCTTCACCGATGAGCTGGAGGCAGGGCTCGCCGCCGAGCAGGGCCTGCGCGACGAGGGCGCCGACATCGTGATCGCGCTCGTCCACACGCCGCTCTCGGTCGATCTGGAGCTCGCCCGCCAGGGCGCGGCGGATCTCGTGGTGTCCGGCCACGACGAGCATCTGCTCACCTTCTTCGACGGCGCGCACACCATCACCGAGTCGGGCGCCCAGGCCGACGACATCGTCGTCACCACGCTGACCATCGAGATCTCCGACGAGGACGGCTCGGTCGTGTCGTGGACGCCGAGCTTCGAGATCATCGACAGCGCCACTGTCGAGCCCGATCCGACGATCGGCGCCCTCGTGCAGGACTATCTCGATCAGCTCGACGAGGCGCTCGGCGTCGCGATCGGCACCACGACCACCCCGCTCGACAGCCGCCGCGCCCTCGTCCGTACCCAGGAGACCGCGGTCGGCAACCTCATCGCCGACGCGATGCGGGCGGCGATGGACGCCGACATCGCCATCACCAATGGCGGCGGCATCCGCGCCGACCGCGAGTACGAGGCCGGCACCGAGCTCACGCGCGCCGACGTGTTCGCCGAGCTGCCCTTCGGCAATCTGGTGGTGAAGCTCGAGATTACCGGCCAGCAGCTCGTCGACGCGCTGGAGAACGGGTTCAGCCAGATCGAGGAGGTCGCCGGCCGCTTCCCGCAGGTCTCGGGCCTCACCGTGACCGCCGATCTCGACCAGCCTGTCGGCATGCGCGTCCAGGAGGTGCTGGTGAACGGCGAGCCGGTGGACCCGAACGCCACCTACACGCTCGCGACCAACGACTTCATGGCCGGGGGCGGCGACGGCTACACCGCCTTCACCGAGGGCACCACGCTGATCGGCGGCGCCGACGCCACGCTGATGGCGTCCGAGGTGATCGACTACATCGCGGCGATGGGGATGATCGCGCCCACCGTCGAGGGGCGGATCGTGCTGGAGTAGGGCGGCCGGCCGGAGCCGTTCTGGACCGGGTCGAGGCGGCTGGAGCAGTCATGATTCCGCTCGTTCCCGCGCAAGCGGGACTCCACAATCCCGGGTCGGCCTCCTGGGTCCGCGGCTCCGCGGGAACCCAGGAGGTGACAACAGCTCAAATCCCGGCGTCGGGCGCCATTCCAGCTCCGGGGAGGCGCCCGTCTCTCCCTCACGCCGCGACGAGGTTCCGCAGCACGTAGTGCAGGATGCCGCCGTTGCGGAAATATTCCAGCTCGTCGAGCGTATCGATCCGGCAGATCAGCCGCACGTCGCGCTTGGTACCGTCGGCATAGGCGATCTCCGCCACCATGGTCTGGCGCGGGCGGATTTCGCCTTCGAGGCCGCGGATCGTCACTGTCTCGTCGCCCTTGAGGCCCAGCGACTGCCAACTCATGCCGTCCTCGAACACCAGCGGCAGCACGCCCATGCCGACGAGGTTCGAGCGGTGGATGCGCTCGAAGCTCTGGGCGATCACGGCGCGCACGCCGAGCAGGCGCGTGCCCTTGGCCGCCCAGTCGCGCGAGGAGCCGGTGCCGTATTCCCGCCCCGCGAACACGACCAGCGGCACGCCCTCGTCCTGGTACTTCATGGCGGCGTCGTAGATCGACATCTGCTCGCCGTCGGGGAAGTGCTTCGTCACCCCGCCCTCGACGCCGGGCACGATCTGGTTCTTGATGCGGATATTGGCGAAGGTGCCGCGCATCATCACTTCATGATTGCCGCGCCGCGCACCGTAGGAGTTGAAGTCCCGCGGCTCGACCGCGTTCTCCATGAGATATGTGCCGGCCGGGCCGTTCTTCTTGATCGAGCCGGCGGGCGAGATGTGGTCCGTCGTGATCGAATCGAGGAACAGGCCGAGAACTCGGGCGCCGACAATGTCGGTGACCGGCTCCGGCGTCGTCGTCATCTCCGCGAAATAGGGCGGGTTCTGCACGTAGGTCGAGGCGCCGTCCCAGGCATAGGTCATCGACCCCGTGACGGCGATCTCCCGCCACTGCTGGGTGCCCTCGAACACGTCGCCATAGCGGTCCTCGAACATCTCCTTCGTGATCGAATTGCGCACGGCTTCGGCGACCTCGGCCGAGCTCGGCCAGATGTCCTTGAGGTAGACCGGCCGGCCGTCGCGCCCGGTGCCGATCGGGTCCTTGGCGAGGTTGACGTTGAGCGAGCCGGCGAGCGCGTAGGCGACCACGAGCGGGGGCGAGGCGAGGTAGTTCGCCCGCACGTCCGGGTTCACGCGGCCCTCGAAATTGCGGTTGCCCGACAGCACCGAGCACGCCACGAGGTCGCCGTCCGCGATCGCCTGGGAGATTTCCTCCGGCAGCGGGCCGGAATTGCCGATGCAGGTGGTGCAGCCGTAGCCGACGAGGTTGAAGCCGAGTGCGTCGAGGTCCTTCTGCACGCCGGCGCGGGCCAGATATTCGGTCACGACCTGGCTGCCCGGCGCGAGGCTGGTCTTCACCCAGGGCTTCACGGAGAGGCCCTTCTCGACGGCCTTGCGGGCCAGCAGCCCGGCGCCGAGCATGACGCTCGGGTTCGAGGTGTTGGTGCACGAGGTGATCGCGGCGATCACGACGTCGCCGTGGCCGAGATCGAAGTCGCGCCCGGCGACGGCGATGCGCTTGCCCGTCTCCTGCGCCTTGTTCCACTCCTTGCCCATCGCCTCGGCGAAGGCACGGGCGGCATGATCGAGCGCCACCCGGTCCTGGGGACGCTTCGGCCCGGCGAGCGAGGGGACGACCTTGCCCAGATCGAGCTCCAGCGTGTCGGTGAACACGGGATCGCGCGTCTCGGGCGTCGCCCACATGCCCTGCGCCCGCGCATAGGCCTCGACCAGGGCGACGCGATCAGCGGCGCGGCCGGTGTCGCGCAGGTAGGACACTGTCTCGGCATCGACCGGGAAGAAGCCGCAGGTCGCGCCGTATTCGGGGGCCATGTTGGCGATCGTGGCGCGGTCCTCGAGGCTCATATTGGCGAGGCCCGGGCCGAAGAACTCGACGAACTTGCCGACCACGCCCTTCTTGCGCAGCATCTCGGTCACGGTGAGCACGAGGTCGGTCGCGGTGACGCCTTCGGCGAGGCGCCCGGTCAGCTTGAAGCCGATCACCTCGGGGATCAGCATCGAGATCGGCTGGCCGAGCATGGCCGCTTCCGCCTCGATGCCGCCGACGCCCCAGCCAAGCACGCCGAGCCCGTTCACCATCGTGGTATGGCTGTCGGTGCCGACAAGCGTGTCGGGATAGGCAAAGGTCTCGCCGTTCTCGTCCTTCGTCCACACGGTCTGGGCGAGATATTCGAGGTTCACCTGGTGGCAGATGCCGGTGCCGGGCGGCACCACGCGGAAATTGTCGAAGGCCTGCTGGCCCCAGCGCAGGAAGGCGTAGCGCTCGCCGTTGCGCTCGTATTCGAGTTCGACGTTCTGCGCGAAGGCCATGCCGTGGCCGAAGGCATCGACCATTACGGAGTGGTCGATCACGAGGTCCACCGGCACCAGCGGGTTGATGCGGGTGGGGTCGCCCCCGAGATGGACGGTGGCGTCGCGCATCGCCGCCAGATCGACGACGGCCGGCACGCCGGTGAAGTCCTGCATCAGCACGCGCGCGGGACGATAGGCGATCTCGCGCTCGCTGGTCCTGTGGCGAAGCCATTCCACCATGGCCCGGATGTCGTCGGCGCTGACGGTGCGGCCGTCCTCGTGGCGCAGCAGGTTCTCGAGCAGCACCTTCAGCGAGAACGGCAGCCGGGAGGCGCCGTCGAGCCCGTTCGCTTCGGCGACCTTGAGGTCGTAATAGGCGTAGGACTTGCCCCCGACGATGAGGGTCCGGCGGCATTTGAAGCTGTCGAGGCTGGTCACTGGCTATCGCTCCTCGGGTGAAGGCGGCGGCGCAGCACCGCTCGCGTCGGCGCGCCCGGCGGGGGTGCTGGCCTTTTTGCGCCGCGTATAATCCGTTTCGACCGGCGAGGCCAGAACGACTCCAAGGGGAGCGGTCGTGGCTGTCCGAAAGGGTGCGGCGGGGTTGCGCGGGGCGAGGGGGCCTCGTAGAGCCAGTTCCGGAAGTCGGCAACGAAGCCTCCGCTGTCGTCCCCGGCCGAAGCGGGCGGAGCCCGCTGAGGGGAAGGGGACCCATTGGCGGCTCCGCATGCCTGAGAGGCTATTGGGTTCCCTTCCCCTTTCGCGCCTTGCGGCGCTCCGGCCGGGAACGACATCCGGGGGTGGGCCGGTGACCTGACGGGCCGACGCCCCTTCCCATGGAGACCGCACGGACGTGCAGCCGAAGCGCGCAGCATCGCCACCGGATCGGATAGCCTGACATGCGCCTTTCCGGCACCGGCATCACCGTCGTGCGCGGCGGTCGGCGCGTCCTCGTCGATCTCGACTTCGCCGCGACGGGCGGGGAGGCGCTGCTCGTCACCGGGCCGAACGGGGTCGGCAAGTCGACCCTGCTGCGCACTATCGCCGGCCTCGTGCCGCGCGACGCCGGCAGCATCGTGTTCGAGTCGCAGGACCCGCGCCCCGATGGGGAGACAGTCGCCGAGGCCTGCCACTATCTGGGCCACCGCGAGGCGCTGCGAACCGCGCTCAGCGTGGCCGAGAACCTGCGCTTCTGGGCCCGGTTCCTGCGCGGCGGCCCCGGGCTCGACTCCGACGAAGCGCTCGACGCGGTCGACCTGCTTGCGCTCGCCGACCTGCCGGCCGCCTATCTCTCGGCGGGGCAGCGGCGGCGGCTCGCCATCGCGCGGCTCCTCGTCGTCGCCCGTCCGATCTGGCTGCTCGACGAGCCGACGAGCGCGCTCGACGCCGCCTCCGAGCTGCGTCTCGTCCAGTTGATGCGCGCCCATCTCGCCGGGGGCGGCCTCATCGTCGCCGCGACCCATCTCGAGCTCGACGTCGCGCCCGCCCGCGCGCTGCCGCTGACGACGCCCGCCGCCGCGGACGATATCTGGGTTGAGGACGAGACAGGGATGGAGGCGGAGGCATGAGCCGCGCGCTGCTCGCGCTCTACGCCCGCGACCTCCGCCTCGCCGTCCGCGTCGGCGGCGGTGCGCTGATGGGCGTGCTGTTCTTCCTCATCGTGATGACCGTGATCCCGTTCGCCGTCGGCCCGGACCTGCCGCTGCTGTCGCGCCTGGGGCCGGCAATCCTGTGGATCGGCGCGCTGCTTGCGACGCTGCTCGGGCTCGACCGGCTGTTCGAGGCCGACCGGGAGGACGGCGCGCTCGATCTCATTCTCGGCTCGGGCCATCCGACCGAACTGGTGGTGCTGGTGAAGGCGGCGGCCCATTGGACCGCGACGGGCCTGCCGCTCGTCGTCGCCGCGCCTTTCCTCGCTATTCGTGGATATGAGCGCAACGGCTGTGGCGGTCACGACCGCGACGCTGCTGGTCGGCACGCCGGCGCTGACGCTGCTCGGCGCCATCGGCGCGGCGCTCACGGTAAGCTTGCGCCGCGGCGGCCTCCTGCTGCCGGTGCTGATCCTGCCCTTCGCGGTGCCGATCCTGATCTTCGGCGTCGGCGCCGCCCGGGCGGCCGCAGAGGGCGGCGGCGCGGTGTCGACGCCGTTCCTGCTGCTCGCCGCGACGAGCCTCGCCACGCTGGTCATCGCTCCGATCGCGGCCGCGGCCGCGCTGCGCGGCGGGCTCGACTGAGCCCGGCGGCGCTCAGAGTGCGGCGGCGGCGGCCGCCAGCAGGACCATCCCGGCCAGGCCGGCGATGAAGATGCCGCGCCGCGCCGGGGTTCTCAGGACGATCTCGCCCTGGCGCACGTCCTGGGCCCTGTATACCCGTCGCCGGGGTTCGGTGGACACGGGTTCCATCATAGGTCTCCTCGGCCCGTTCCTCTCGCCCAGGAACGGCTTCGGCCGCCGTCCTGTTCCGCGCCGCCGGAAGTCCCGGCGGGGGCTGCCTTGGAGAGGGCGTCCGCTTCCGCCCTCGGGGCCCTTCTACCCCCGGAAATCCGTGGTATGGTGACGCTGCGTCAATATGACGCGTGAAGCGAGTTGACGCCGGAACGGCCCGCAGGGACCGACAACCAAGGGCGGCGGGCGAGCGTTCCGGCCCGCGTCGGCGCCGGGTCCGGTCGGCCGTGCGGCACGTGACAACAATAGGGGAGGAGTGCAGGCATGTCAGGGAAAACGATGCTTCTCGCCGCCGCGTCCGCGGCGGCCCTGGTGCTCGGCGGCGCCGCCGCGTCGGCGCAGGAGAGCGTGGGCCGGGGCTGGCCGCTCGCGAACACGACGGCGGAAATCGTCGGCCCGCGCGGCGACGTGATCGCGGCGCAGGGCGGGGAGGCGCCCGCGGGCGTGACCCCGCTCGAGCGGGACATCTTCACGTCCGACGACTTCTACATCGATCGGGACCTGTGGAGCGATCCGCGCTATTTCCGCTGCAACAGCGGCCTCGCCCTCGAATCGCAGTGGGGCGCCTACGGCACCCAGATCAACGGCCCCAACGCTCCCGCCACCGCCGCCTGGGGCTATTGCGACCGCGACTATCCCCGCGAGAACCTCGTCAGCCCCTATCCGTTCGAGACCGCGCAGGAGCACTACGAAGCGCTGCTCGCGGAGACGACCGCCAATGGCGGGCCGACCCAGCACACCGCCGAGACGCTGCCTGACTGGACCGGCCGCTACAACGAGACCGACCAGACCAACCTGGACGCAGGCACCCCGCAGTGGTTCCACCAGCAGGTCAACCAGATCCCCACGGTTCTGTCGCTGCTGACCCCGGAATACCAGACCCGGGCGGTGCAGGAGCACTATCACCAGGGCAACACCAATGCCGCCCAGTGGCAGTCGCAGTACTGCTGGCCTGAAGGCTTCATGCGCTTCTTCTCGGGCCCGGCGGTGCGGCAGTTCGACATGATCTCGAACCCGCAGGTGTTCCAGATGACGGCGGGCGTTGCGGACAACTTCATCCGCAATTTCTACGTCGGTCGTGAGTTCAACATGGAGGGCAACAACCCGCGGCTCGGCCAGGACGTGCCGCGCTGGTACGGCAACTCCATCGGCTTCTGGGACGGCGACGCGCTGATCACCTGGACTTCGAACATCCAGGGCTGGAAGACGCACAACGCGTTCGAGTTCTCGAACAACTTGCAAACCGTCGAGATCTTCACGCCGCACACGACCGAGGCCGGCACGTCGGGCGTGCTGCACGAGTCGATCTTCTACGACCCCGACGCGTTCGTGGAACCTCTGCGCATGATCCGGTTCTACGAGAAGATCGGCAATCTGAACGATGCCGAGATCGACCCGTATGTCTTCATCGAGTGCATCCAGACCATCTTCCCGATCGAGGGCCATGCCACGCCGGTCGGCCCCGGCCAGGTGATCGAGTACAAGGTGCCCGACATGTTCGGTCGGCCTTGGGGCCAGATCTGGGACGAGTGGTTCGAGCAGGACATGCAGCGTCCCGACCCGACGGCGGGCCTGTTCGGGTTCTGATGGCCCTCGTTGGCTCCCCGGCCTGGCGGCCGGGGAGCCAGCGAGGCGAATAGTGAGTGGGGAATAGCGAATAGGGGTTGCGCGCCCGTGCTGGGGACGTACCTTCTATTCGCTATTCGCTATTCGCTATTCGCTATTCGCTATTCGCTATTCGCTATTCGCTATTCGCTATTCGCTATTCGCTATTCGCCGCTACTCCCGCCGAAATATCACCCCCGCCAGCCAGCCCGTGAACAGCGCCAGCGCCACCGTGGCGAGGCCATAGAGGAAGCCGCGGTCGTGGGCGGCTTCGGTCACGAGCTGCTCGAAGCCGAACTTGCCGACGTGAAGGCTGCTCGTGCCCTGCGCGGCGGGCGCGCCGTTGCGGAACAGCGTGACCTCGACGGAATAGTCGCCGATCGGCACGGTCGCGGGCAGCGGCACGTCGGCGCGGAACAGGCTCCGGCTCAGGAAGGTGACGCCTTCGTCGTAGACGGCGTAGTGATCGCTCGTCTCCATGACGTGCAGGAATCCCGCCTCGAAGGCCTCTCGCTCCGGGCCCGGCTCGCCGCGGCGCGCGGCGGCGACGATGCTCTCGAGGCCGAGGCCGAGTTCGGCCAGCACCTCCGGCGGGGCGATCGCGTCGAGCGGCCGGGTCGACAGCACGGCCTGGAACGAGGGGACGCCCTCGAAGGTCTCGGCGCGCCGGTTCAGCCAGATCCCGAGAAATCGCTCCTGCCGGCGGGCGACGACGTCCTCCGGCGGGCCGGAAATCTCGACCACGACGTCATAGGCCGCGTCGGCCCGGAGCACGTCGGAGACCGGCTCGACAGTGCCGAACAGCACGATCTCGGCGCCGGTGAAGCTGGATGTGACGGAGACGACGTCTTCCGACAGCGACGTCACCAGCCGCTCGTCGGCCGCGCCCGGCAGCGCCGCCGCGAAAAGGGCGAGGGCGAGGCTCACAGCCCCGCCCCGGCGAGCGTCGTCACCGAGTAGACTTCGCTCGGGGTGGCGACGAGGTCGTAGGCGAAGCGAAGGCCGACGCTGAGGACGAGGAGACCGAGCAGGGCCCGCAGCGTCTCGCCGCGCAGGCGCTGGCCGACCTGCGCCCCGAACTGGGCGCCGACGACGCCGCCGACCATCAGCATCGCGCCGAGCACGATGTCGACTGTGTGGTTCGTCGTCGCCTGCAGGATCGTTGTCACGGCCATGCTGCCGAGCGTCTGCAGCAGCGTGGTGCCGATGACGACCGAGGTCGGCACGCGCAGCAGGTAGATCAGCGCCGGCACCATGATGAAGCCGCCGCCGATGCCGAGCAGCGTGCCGAGAAAGCCGATCGCCGCGCCGAGCGCGAGCACCGGAATGATGCTGACATAAAGCCGCGACTGCCGGAACCGCACCTTGAGCGGCAGTCGGTGGATCCAGCCGCGGGTGCCCGGGCGGCGCAGCACCGGCGTCCGGCCGCGGCGGGCGGCGACCATGGCGCGCACCGATTCGTTCAGCATAACGATACCGACGAAGGAGAGCATCAGGACGTAGATGACGCCGATCACGAGATCGAGCTGGCCGACCGAGCGCAGGGCGGCATAGACCCAGACGCCGATCCCCGAGCCGACCGACCCGGCGGCGAACAGGGTCAGCCCGAGCTTCAGGTCGACTCCCTTGCGCCGCATGTGGGCGAGCGTGCCGGAGGTCGAGGACGCCACGATCTGGCTGGACACGGTGGCGACCGCGATTGCGGAGGGCACGCCGGAGAAGATGAGGAGCGGGGTCAGCAGGAAGCCGCCGCCGATCCCGAACAGGCCGGAAAGGAACCCGACCGCCGCCCCCATCGCCAGGATGAGGAACATGTTGACCGGGATTTCCGCGATCGGAAGGTAGATTTCCAACGGGATGCACCTTGCCCGCCGCCATGTCTCTCACAGAGGCGGCGGGAAGCATAGCGGGCGCGGGTGAACGGCGGGTTGGAGCCGCTCCTCCCGGGCCTCAGGTCTCCGCCTGGGTCAACAGGTCGATAAGGCCGGCGTCGACGAGGCCTGTCGCGGTGACGCCGTGCGCGGCCTGGAACGCGGCCACCGCGTCGCGGGTGCGCTGGCCCATCAGCCCGTCCGGCGGCCCGGGGTCGTAGCCCTGCGCGGCGAGCAGGCGCTGGGCAATGGCGACGAGATTGCTGGAATCGCCGAGCGCGCGCTGGCCGGACGCGGAGGCCGCGGTGGTCGCCTCGGCCCAGGCCGGGTTCTGCGGCACCGCGTTGGCGACCGGGTCGAGCGGCTGGGGGCGCCAGGCGGTCACCGCGGCCTGGGCGGCCGCGAGCCCATCCGCGTCGAGCACGCCGGCAACGTCGTCGCGGCGGGCGCCGGCGTCGGCGTCGCCCCCCGCGGCGGCGATCGCGAACCATTTGTAGGACTGCACGGCATCGAACGGCACGCCGGCGCCGCGGGCGAACAGCACGCCGAGATTGTACTGGCTGTCGCGGACGCCGAGATCGGCGGCGCGCATGAACCAGCCGGCGGCGCTCGCCATGTCGGGCTGGCCGAGGCCGCCCTCGGCGAACAGCACGGCGAGATTGTGCATGGCGTTGGCGTTGCCCGCGCGCGCCGCCTGTTCGTAGTAGGCGCGCGCCCGCGGCAGGTCGACGGCGACGCCCATGCCGTTCTCGTACATGCTGCCGATGCGGTACTGCGCCGGAGCGAGCCCGCCCTCGGCGGCCGCCTCGTACCAGCGCGCGGCCTCGGCGAGGTCGGGGTCGCCGGCGGCGCCCTCGGAATAGCGCACCGCGATCTCGAACTGGGCGGCCGGATCTCCCGCCGCCGCGGCCTGGCGCAGCGCCGGCGAGCCGAGCGACTCGGGCGGCATGGGCATGGTCGGGCCGGCCGGGTCCGAAGCCGCCGCGGTGGCGGTTCCGGCCTGCGTCGCCGCGGCAGGGGCCGGCGCCGCTTCGGCTGCCCCGACGGAAGCCGCCCCGCCCGTCGTGGCGTCGCCGGGGAAGGCGGGGAGCGCGGCGAGGTTCGCGGCGGCGGCCCCGTCGGCGCCCGGGGCGGCACCGAGCGAGGCGGTGGCGCCGTCGTCCGCCGCGGCGGCCGGGGAGATGATGGTCGCGCCCGGCGTCGCGGTCTGGGTCTCCGGAGCGGTGGCGCGCGCCGCCGGGTCGAGAATCAGGGCAGGGGCGGTGGTCGTGGGCTCGGCCTCCGCCGTGATCGCCGCGGGCGGCTCGTCGCGCTCGCGCAGCGCGCCCGCGATCTGGATCGCGGCGAGCGCCAGCACCAGCGCAGCGGCGGCGAGAATGACGGGCCGGCGGCGCCCGCGCAGCGCGTCGCCGATCCGCGACAGGCGGCCCGGCGTACCGGCGGGGCGCAGTTCGGCCTCGGGCTCGTCGTCGATGGCCGCGGCCTGGGCGGCGCGGCGGGCGGCGGCGATGTAATCAGCGGCCGGCCGGTCACGCGCGGCCTCGACGTCATCGCGATCGTCCTCGTCCTCGTCGAGGCTCGTCCGCTGGGGATCGCGGGCGGTGATGGCGGCAATGCGGCGGGCGAGGGCAGGGGCGCCGGAGCCCGGCTCGAGCGGCCGGTTGTCGTCGATGTCCGACGCGGCGGGCTCCGCCTCGTCCGGTTCGTCGCTCGGTCGGGACGGACGGGACCGCTCCTCGTGCTCGGACGCCATCGCGCGATCGAGGCTGGCGATCCAGGCAAGCCGCGCCGCGGCGCCCTTCTCGGGAATGACGTCGAGATCGGCGATCGAAGGCGGCTCGGCGGCCGCCGATTCGGAATCGGCCTCTTCGGCCCGGGCCATGGCCGGAGAGGCGGGGTCGGCCGCTTCCGCGCTCACGGTCGGCTCGGCAGCGGCAGCGACCGGCGGCGCCGCGTCGGCGGTGGGGCTCTCCTCGCGAAGGAGAGGCGCGGGGGCAGCCCGGCGTTGCTGCTCGGCGGGGTCGCGGGCCCCGCTCCCGGCCTTCGCGGGGCGGCCAGCCTGCGCGCCGGCGCCGGGCGGGCCGAGGTCGTCCTCGATGCGGCGGAGATCGGCCTTCAGCGCGGCGACCAGTGCGGAGCGGTCGACGCGCGGCTTCGGCCGCGGCCGGGCGTCCTCCACGGGCGCGCCGCTCTCGAGCGTGTCGACCGCGGCGCCGATTCGTTCGACCGCGCGCGTCACGGTGCCGAGATCGCCCGGGCGGCGGGCGAGCTGGTCGATCCATTCGGCGATCTGCCCTTCGACCTGGCGCAGCGCGGCGCTGTCGCGCGTGCCGGGCTCGAGCCGGTCGAGCCGGCCGGCGAGTGCCACGAGCTGCGCCTCCACGCCGGCGGCGACCGCGTCGGGCAGCGGGGGCGTCGCGCTCTCGGCAGGCCCCGCGTTCGCGGTCAGCATCGCCTCGATCCGCTCCAGCGCCGGACCGAAGCCGGACAGCGTCTCGGGCGCGGTGCGCACCTCCATCGCGCGCAGCAGGCCGAAAATGGCGTCGAGCCGCGCTTCGATCGCGGCCGAGGGCATCGGCGCTTCGGCGGGACGGGCGGCGATCCGCTCCATGCGCTCGGACAGCGTGCGCAGCTCGGCCTCGATGCGCGCAAGCGCCGGGCTCTCCGGCATCTCCCGCGTCTCGAGCCGCGCGCCCAGGCCAGCGATGTCGTCGCGCAGCGAGGCGACCAACGTCGGGGTCGCGGCGAAGTCGACGGCGTCGAGCCGGGTGCCGAGCTCGGCCACGGAGGTCTGCAGGCGGTCGAGCCCGCGCGCGCTGTCGCTGGCGACGAGGGCGTCGATCACCTTCACGAGGTCGCCGAGATGGCGCTCCATCTCCGAGATGGCGGGGGCGACCATCTCGTTCGCGAGCCCGTCGATGCGCCGCGACACCTCGCCGATCTCCGCGCCCAGGGCGTCGAGCCGGGAATCGTCCTGCGGCGCCTCCGCGATGCGGCGGATCAGCGCCACGTCCTCGGCGAGGCCGGGCAGCGCGTCGAGCCCCGCGGTCACCCGCTCCATCACGGGGTCGAAGGCCCTCGCGCGCTCGGCGAGTTCCGCCATGCGGGCGTCGAGCGTACCGAATGCGCTGCGGCTCTCCTCTTCCGCGAAGCGGCGCAGCGCGGTGACGTCCTCGCCCATGCGGGCGAGCGCGTTCGGATCGGGCAGGCCGGTGTCGAGGCGCCGCAGGAGCTCGGTCATGCGGCGGTCGACGAGCGCGATCACCGCGGAGGGGTCGAACCGGGCCGAGGCGTCCTTCACGGCTTCCAATTCGGCCGCGAGCGCCTCGATGGCCGGCCCCGGCGTGTCGGTCGGCAGGGCCTCGACGCGCGCGGCGATGCCGGCGAGCCGCTCCTCGATGGCCTCCAGCGGCGTTCGGTCGGACAGCGAGCCGACGAGGTCGCGCATCTCGGCGAGCGAGGCGGCGAGGTCGGCGAGCGCCGCGCCGTCGCCCGGACGCTCGTTGAGGACGTCGATCTTGCGCTCGAGCCGCTCGGCGACGGCGGCCTCCTCGCGGGCGATCAGGGCGGGCAGGGTTTCCACCAGATCGCGCAAGGACCGCATGTCCTCGGCCACGGCCTCGATGCGCTCGGCATCGCCGGGACTGCGCAGCTCGTCGATCTTGGCGGCGAGGGTGCCGAAATGGGCGTCGAGATCCCGGGCGGACACGGCGGCGGGGCTCGGCCGCACGGCAGTGACCTGAACGGGACGCGCAGCCTGCGGGGGCTCAGCGCGGTGCGGCGGGTTCCCCGCCGGCGTCGCCCCGGACGAACCGCCG
>Ga0182738_1005367_pt1 | contig 13737 bp, 10 predicted proteins | sample eDN5th30CBELigMG_FD_128876 | JGI IMG/M metagenome (GOLD analysis project Ga0182738, IMG submission 128876) | Enriched Miracle-Growth compost microbial communities from Emeryville, California, USA - eDNA 5th pass 30_C BE-Lig MG (version 2)... ...
TCACCCCGTTTATTCTTGTCATTTTCTCTCGCATTGCTCAACACAGACAGAGAAAAAGCGCATTTTTATGAGTCCAGAAGTTACTATTCGTGTTTAGAGTTTTAGCATTTCTTTTTCTTTTTCAAAATGAGTTAGTTTTATTCCAAATCTAGAGGATAAACAATTTATTTGGGTTTTATAATTAAAGGCAAGCAAATTAAGAATTATGCGCAAAAATTCTAAAGGTCTGATTTCTTCATCGTCAAAACTCCCTCGTCACAGCTTCGACCTCTTTACTTCAATCAATTCCAACTCTTCCTATCCAAGCTTCTTCAATTCAAACCACATAAAAATTTGGTTGACATTAAAATCATTGGACCCCAGACCAAAAGAGTCTCTTGCAGTTTTTCGAGATTTCTCTCTTTTGAAAAATTTAATTTGAATAAAGAATTTTGCAAAGACAAAATCGAACCTGAATCGATTAATCTTTTAAATTTCTTGAACTTCATAAGATTGATTTTAAAAATCATTAGATACTTTGATGAATCGATTTAAATAACATCTCTACATAATAGCAGATGCAAATTACCTCTTTCGACTGTCTCTTATAAAGACAACCATTGAGAATACTAAATTAATTTATTTTCAAATATTTACAAATCAACACATTTTTCGGGGATAAAACCGAAATAAGCTTGAGAGCCCTTAAGATTCTCGTCCATAATCTTTGTCCAAGTGTTTCCTTTCCTCACAAGGAACTGAGGGTCAATTCTGTTTTTCTCAGCAAGCCGATATTGTTTTCTCCAGGGTTCGTAATTAACGTTCTTCTTTCCTTCAGTTTCCTTTTGCATCTTTTTGATCAACTCAATAACTCTAGTCATACGACTTTTGTACAAAGCATATTGAATTTCGAAAAGATCATTCAACATTCTGCTGATCAAATTTGGCTTCACTCCATCAAGCAAAGGATTGGGATTGCATTCAATAAACCAAAGTTGCAAATTTTCATCAAGCATGAAATCAAGTCCGTGAAGCTCATAGACATTACTCTTTTTCCAGAAATTTTCGCTAGTCATTCTGACAAGGTGAACAAAGGCTTTTTGTAAAGAAGGTCTAAGGTAGTCATTCAACCAATTTTTATTCGTAATTTTTCCCTAGAAGAGGAGTGAGAATTTATTAAATCCCAAAGAAATGTTACGCTTGACAAAAGGTATTTTTCTAATTTTTCAAAGGTCCAAAGATGATATTCTTTGAGTTGTTCAGCTGTCATTCCATTAATAGTTTTGTTCTCATTTTTAGCTTCTTCAAACTTCTTTTCAGCAACCGCTGTATTGGTCAAATGTGTTGCTCTCTGTGAAAACAATTAGTAAAAACCTCCCAGAGTTTTATTACGTCTTTAGAGTTAGGATCGAAGGGATTGATCGAAACTCTCAAATAACCATCATGATAATAAACAATCAAAGGATTGGTTGAGGCAATCAGCATGTAAACTCTCATGTCAAATTTGTTGTTCATATCAAGCAAAAGAGGATTGGTAATGTACTTCTGAGCAATCAAAATATTTTTTGTGCTTCCACAGTCTGCTCCATTCTTGAATTGTTTTTCCAGAGAAATGCTCTTTTCATTGTCAAGAAGGTAAACACCTTGGGATTTATGGGCACCATGTCCAACTTTAATCAAATATTGAATTGGCTCTTTTTCAAGGGTCTTTTTGTATTGTTGAGAATTGATCAATTTAAAGAAAGCTTCGCATTCTTCCTTGTCTATTGAAGAAGATTTTAATAAAAAATTCATTCAAAAAAAGCTTACTGAATAATCTAAAAGTAGAGGGGAAAATCTTGGAAGGATCAAAGCATTGAGGTTGGCCTTCATATCTCTTAACATAATTCTGAATATTATTATTGAGTTCATCTTTTCTAACAAGGGCGCCATGTCCAGGAATGTGATTATACATTTGAGTTTCACAAAGATAATGTTGGCCAATCTTGTGATATCTCCAAAAAGCATCAGAAGAAAGATAGAAGTTCACAATATTTGGGTCAAAAGTTGTTGTTTTCTTTGAAGTTTCATATTTCTTAGCATTGGCTTGATGATGATATTTCATAAGAGGAACTGAACCATACTTTCTTGCAGTTCTTTCGACCATACTATTTTTGTTAAAATCAGTCCAGATAATAGCATTTTTGGTAAAGAGTTTTTCAGGGTGTTGAAGATTAAAGAAATCAACAGCTTGACAGTATCTGTCATCATTTTCAATTCCAAATTGAATTTTGTTGTATAGAGGAGTCTTGACGTGAGTACTAGGATCAGGATAAACATCAAGAAGTCTGAAAGGATTTGTCTCAACAACCTTTGGTTGAGCTTGCTTAGCTTCGGGCTTCACTCTCTGGACTGTTGCATTCTTCTTGGTTATTGAAGACAAAGTCTTATCTTTAGTGACAACAAATTTGTCATCATAAGTCTTATCATCAGAGCTGTAAAGCTTTTGGAGTTCTGCAGTTTCTTGAAGATTTTTTGGAGTTGCATCGCTGCTATCAATCTCCCATTTCTGAGTCATACTGAAATCTTTTCAAATTCTTAGACATTTAAACTTCACAAGAGAGAGTACCTGTTCTGGCATCTTCGCTAGCACGCCAAAAGTAATTCATGGTTAAAAAGAAGATTAAGCCGTAGCTTGAAATTAACAGGAAGAAGACTTTACTCCACCCGATCATCAGATTTCTTTTTTTCAAAATTTTCTTTATTATTCCAAAGTAACTCGTTCGCTATTTATAGAGGGGTCGGAATCAATTTTGAAATTTTCGCAAGTAGAGTGATTCAGCTTCAAAGTATTTTTATTAATTTATTCCCTCCTTAACTAAAAATAGGCATTTTCAGTTGTGTTTACCCTCAAACTTCAAACTTTAGGTCCTCCTTATTTTTTGAATTCAGAGTAGGGAATCAATCGAGGATCTTTGAGATGAAACGTCATTTGAATTTTTTCCCTTCCCCATATTTTCAAAAATGCCGACGACTGACCTCCACTCAAAAACAATTTGTCAGAGCTTTTGAGAGAACGAAATGGCGTTGTTTGAATTGATAGAAAAGATCTTCTCGTTGAGTCCATTTTCAAGACTCCATGCTTTCCTTTCCCATGTGAAATGAGCTTTTACAAACAAAAAAAGGACAAGATCGAAAACCAACATAATACTTTATCTCCAACAAATATAACGAAAAGAATTTCTTTTGAGCAATCTTCCTTGTTATTTTGATTCTTCAGAAGGTGAGCTTTGGTGATTTTGAACCACAAAATCAAATAGTGCCTTCGGAGGTAATAGACTTTTCCTTTCAAAAACTCTCAAACGAAAAGCCCGGTAAAAATTATTTTAAAAGGCCAAATTAAAAATTAACCCTCTTTTTCTTTGGCTGTTTTTTAAATAAAGAAATTCTTTAGAATTTTATTGTGAAAAAATATTCGAAATGAGACATGGATCCCATCTTGTTATATCAGCGAGAATTACACTTTTTAGCTCTCTCTTTGCTTCTGAACGTGTGAGGACCTTGAAACAGCGATTTATTTTAAATTTTGAAACAAATCACTTTAAAAATCACATTGATCAGAAGATTATTTAGAAGAGCCCAAATCAATCTTGAGATCCTTTGATTTGAAATGGAATAATTTGACCAGGAGATATGAAAGGATTTCATTCTCTCAGGTTCCTATAAAATACAATTGCAAGTCTTTCTTTGCGAATGAAAATGGTGATGAGAGCAAAAAAAATTCAATTCACAGAAATTTTTTCTGATAGAATGCTGAATCGAATTTTAGTCTTAGACTTTTGACAGAGTTGTTAATTAAGACCTGCTTTATAAATTAAAAATATTATGCTGATTGGTAGTTATATTTACTTCAATAAACCAAAATATTATTTTCCTCCTCCAAAAGGTTGAATGTTTCCAATTTCATATTAAATCTCTTGTTTAATTGTATTCATCTTTCGAAATATAATTTTTAGAAAACTAAACGCAAACCTATACTATACAAGCCTCTTTTAAACAGGAAGAATGAATTATTCTAGGTTGAAAGAGATGGCTTTTATCAATCAAACTAGTGGAAATCGCTATTTTGAACTCATAAAAAATTCTTCATATAAAAAATAAGATAACTTTGGGAGAGATTCAAATAGTGAGTGAGATTAACTGAGATAACGCGAAAAATTTGAAAATTTAGGCTGGACATCAGGAAAAGAGGAAATTTTGAAAGCAGGTCAAAAGATATAGACCCCTTTATCTCGTTGCCTATCAGAGGAAAGGCAAATTTTCTCTCTGAGGCCGTATGGAATTCTAACTGCCAATATGTTTAACCCAAAAGTGAGAAGAAGAAGAAAGTCCGAGATTGAATTTATTTTCAACACAGGTTAGAATTTAAAATTGACATCGGTTCATTATGAAAATTACAAAAACACTCCAAAAATAGAAATTATTATAAGACCTATTGTCTCAAGCATCAAAAGGGTCCGCGGTTAGTCTTTTTCAAAAACAGGAAAAATCGCAGAAACAATCAGCAAGTCTTTTATATTTATTGAATTTTCGTTCACAATTGATGAAAAACATTTTTCGAGGAAATAAAGAAATTTGGTTTAGAAATTCAGGACAAAATTTAAATTTCTGATTGCTATTTATTTTTGAAATTAAATTTGTTCTCAGATGTTCTCTTTTACTGAAACTAAAGTCAACCAATTTTTTCCATATTTGTTCGATATTTCATTATTCGCTTGTCCAGCTTTTTCAAGAGAAGACAACATCTTTTTCGAATGATTCAGATGAGAAGAATCCAACCCGACTGAATTGATAAATTCTTTTCAAGTTAGAAGACAAACTTTTCCCATTTCAATTTGGATCTGACATATGAATCGACAAACAAGCCTTGAACCTTGAATTGATTTTTGAAAGTTTGTTCATCACAAGTAGATAATCCAAGGAAAAAAAATTTAAACAAAATATCGCAAATTCTCTCATTTTTTCAAAGATGAGAAATTTCGCTGAGCAGAATTTATCTAACGAGTTTTCGAGATTTCTCTCAAGAAATCCTTTCAAAAACACTGACTGACCGAAGTTTCTTCTAGCTTTCACTGCTTTATTCAAGTTTTGTTGTTGTTGTTGTCAAATATGGTGCTTCATCATGTATCTCATCAAGTTTTTATACCGAGTTTTTCAAGTTTAATCATACACTCTGAGAGATAAATTTTCTGCTTACAAAATCTCATCTCTTTCTGCTGATTGATTAAAATTTTTATCCAACACAATTAAAAATATGACTTTGGTTATTTTTCTCATATTATGCTTCACTATCACAGCTTTTTCCTCGACCAAACTTCCTGAGGAAAGCACTATAAAGAATTTGCTCTTCTTCGACTCTTTTTCTGCTGCCAGTCCAACCTTCTTCAGGACTAAACAAGGCAGTATCTCTTATAATGGAGTCAATGGAGATGCTGGAAGAGATCCTGAATACTTACTGATCAACTTCAACCCTGCAAATGTGACGACGATCTTGAAAGATATCTCTCAAGCGTGTGATCCCGTGATGTATACTTTCAGTAAACTGCATTATCATGAGCAAACCTCTTCGTTGGTGTACTATTGCGCCAACAATAATACTCTGCTCATTCTGGATGAAACCACATTCAAAACCAAAATTACCATCCCTGTAGACCTGAATATTACATTCGAAGAGACAAGAATTAGTGATGATGGAGATTCTATTGCTATTGTCTGTATCAATCAGCTTTATAATTACACTCATCCCCCTTCACATCTCATCATCATCAATTTAGCCACAAAAACTGTGACAACAAATGTTATCTTTGATAAGCATCTCAATAGCTCACAAATCTTGGTTGGTTTTGCTTCGTGTGGATTAAGAAAATATGTTGTCACAAGTACTTTGGGCGTTTATGTTCTGATGAATATCTCAGAAATTGTAATACTTGGAAATACATATGAGCTGGTCCCTCTTGCAAATGTTAACTATCAGACTGATTATATGCTTAGTTTCCTATATGTACCAGAACTTTATTGCATCGGAAACTTGGTCATAACAAACTCTAATTCTCAGTTGATCTTCTTTGACATTAAAAATCAGACCCCAACTTCAATTGATGGTCTGCAATTTAGATCCTTTTCTTTTAACCATGCCTTTCCAGAGCTGCCTATTATTGGGCGAGGACAAACAAATAACGTTTTATATGCAAATGTTCGAGACGAAAACAGAAATAACGTTGTAATTCGCTACACAATTAATGGATCTTCCATCACTTCTGATCTCATTGCAAATGGCTCTTTTGCACAGATTTCAAGAGGAACTAATCTTCAACGAGGGGATCTGGTTTTTGTCTTGCCTCAGTCATTGACCAACTTGTTCCAAGTTGTCGATGTTGAATCCCTGAAAACCATCTATCTTATGAGCAATTCTTATGATAGACTCATGTCAACAGACTCAACCTACGCTGTACTCAATTTCCAAACACTCTATGTCTTTAATCTTACAAACGACGCTATCATCCAAGACTTTAGTGTCGTCTTTCCCTCAGATCTATCTGCAGTCCCACTCTACTACCACGATCTCGCTAATGGCATCTTTTATGCTTTGAATCAAACAGATTTTAATTCTCGAACCTGTGATCTTATCTCTATTGACCTCAAAACAACTGAATTACAAATCGTTGATTCATTCAATGACCGCAATATCTGCACAGGAAGGATAACCCAAGTCGGTCTGCCTGAGAAACCTGAAGCTGTCATTAAAAATTCTGATTCCAGCTCTTTCTTTATCCTCAGCAATACTTATGGATTTTTGAATTTCCAGCTTCCTCAAGAATTCCTATTAAGCTTTATTCTTGCAGATTTCTCCAATCTCTCAATCAAATTAGTTGGAAACCGTCAGAAAGTTTTTGGCGGATGGAGTCTTGCTAATTTTGAATTTAACAACGAAACTCAACAGTTTACAATGACGTCTGCTTCAAAACTTCCAAATATGAATCTCATCGATGGCAAAACTTTCTACACTTTACAAGAAAATACTATTTATGCTACAACAGGACCCTTTCTTGCAGTAATTAACACCACAAGCTCTTCAGTTAATACCTATTCATCCCTCTTCAATCATATTCTTCCTAGTCTTACCCAAAATGGAAATTCCATGATTGTTTCAGATGATCCTTTAAAACCTTCATCTGGAAATTCCCCTTATCTTCTAATTTCGGGAAGTGAAGAGCCTCTTCCAGGTGTTACAAAAAATACTTTTGGAGCTCAAGCAACTGGGTCTTCAACCTACTACTTAGTTGATGGTTATGGTTCAGGTGTGAGGTTAGTTACTTTTCATAAAAATAATAAAATATTTGAACCACTTTACTATTAAACTTTACTATTAAACTTTATAGAATTATATTTTATAAGTGACTTGGAAACAAGCCATATTGATCAGTTATCCTTATGAAACTGCATCTAATAAATTGAATAATGCCTCAAAAATACTTCTCTGTCTAAGATTGATTTCTCTAGCGTGACTTGTTTATTGAATATACTTAAATAATCCTTGGATGAATCCAAGCGCGTGAATGAAGGATCTCCTTCCATCAAAAATGACCCCTAAAAAAATCTTAACACAAGAAATTAAATTCAAAATTTATTTTGGTAGTTCATTGTCCTGTCCAATTAAAAGGGGAAAAAGATTTTTTCAACATCTTCTTTAAAACCTCAAAGGGAGTTGAAGAGGTTTTAAATCCGAGATATTCCACTGGGTTTCACGAATTTGAGCTCGAGTAAAGTAAGGCTAGGAAGGTAAGGACCATCCCTCAATTTGTAGAAAATTCATTGAAATGAGGCCTTTGAGAAAAATAAATTTGATTCTGAACCTAAATTTTTCAAAAGGTAAATCTAAAACATGAAATAAAAGAATCAAACTTCGTTTCAAGCTGGCTCATTTGCAGCCACAGGACATCCTTTTTTTTCACTTCCACATTTTGTGAAACACCGTGATTACTCATAAACTCTGGGTTCTTCATTCAATTTTTTTCAAATAAACAGCTGGTTCACTTGAATAAATTAGCTTTTTCCATAATCATAAACCTTTCATAAATTTTATTGTTGACTTTTAATAAATTTATAAAAAGGTAAATGCAATAATCATCTTTTCCCTTTTTATTTCTAATTTTATTAATCAGGTATTCTCTGCATTTAATTATCTCCTCAAAGTCAATAATCCAAATTTAAAAAATGAATCTATCAATTTTTCTAATCCTTTGCTTTACTTCCCTAGCTCTCACCTCGACCAAAGCCTTCGAGGAAACCACCATAAAATCCTTGCTCTTCTTTGATCCTCTTCATGATGCGAGCACAACTTTATTCCGAACCAAGCGAGGCAGCATCACATACAATGGACAAAGTGAAAATGGCAAATCTCTTGAATATTTGCTCATTGACTTTAAGCCTGTCAATGCAACGACTATCTTAAAAGACATCTCCCAAGCTTGCGATTTGAATGCTTACACTTTCAGTAAACTGCACTATCATGAGCAGACCTCTTCATTGGTCTATTATTGTGCTGCCAACAACACTCTGCTAATCCTTGACCAAGATACCTTCAAAGTCCAGAGCACTATCTATGTGGATCTCAACATTACACTGGAAGAAACAAGAATTAGTGATGATGGCAATGCAATAGCTATCGTAGGGATGAATCAATTTTATCATTCCACACATCCTCCTTCACGTCTGATTATCATCAATCTGAACACCAGAACTGTGACAACCAACTTGATCTTTGACAAAGTGACAGATAACTCACAGGCATTGGTTGCTTTTGCTTCATCAGGATTGAGAAAGTTCATTCTTATCAGTGGTCTTTTAGATAAGAATATCATCTTGGACATTTCAGAGATTGTCTTGCTTGGGAATACCTTTAAGCTGATTTCTCTCTCCAGAGTTAGCTATCAAAGGGATGTTTCGCCTGCTAAATTCTATGTACCAGAACTCTTTTTTATTCAGAACTTGATTATCACAAATACAAAAAATGAAATCAAGCTCTTCAACACTCTCGGAGGTCTGGTCTCCACAATCCCTGGCTTGCAATTCAGAGCTTGCAACTTTAACAAAACCTTTCCAAATCTTCCTCTGATTGGAAGGGGACAAGCAAATAAAGTCTTTTATGCGAATATCTTGGGACAAGTGAACCGTTATATTGTAGATGGAACCTCAATCACTTCTGATATTCTTACTTCTGGGTTTAACACTCAGTTTGCAAGAGGAACCAGTCAACAACAAGGTGATCTGATCTTCAACGTTCAAAGATCCGCCGGAAATGACTCATTCCAAGTTCTGAATGTTACCTCCCTCAAAAATATCTATTTTATGCCCAACTCCTATTCAAAGCTGATGTCATCAAACTCGACCTACGCAATCCTCTCCTCGTCTACTCTCTCTATTTATAATTTGACTGACGATACTCTCCTCAATCAATTCAATCTTGCTCTCTCAACAACCTCCCAAACTGCTCTACCACCTTATTACTACGATGCAAATAATGCCATGCTTTATGTTCTCAGGCAAAAAGAGAAGGATATATGCAATTTCATCTCAATTGACCTTCAAACAGCAACATTAGAGAGCTGGGGTACAACGCAAAGTGCTAATATCTGTCCTGGAAGAATTATTCAAGTAAGCTCTCCTGGAAGCTCTCAAAATGTCATCCAAAATCAGGATGGCTCTTTCCTCATTTTTAGCGAGAACTATGGGTTTACAGATTTCATACCTCCTCAAGAATTCCAATCAAGTTTTATTACTGTCAATTTCTCCACCCTTTCTGTTAAACTCGTTGGAAACCGCCAAAGAGCCCATGGTGGATGGAACCTTGCTTATTTTGAATACAATGACCAAACTGGCAACTTCACGATGACATCCTGTTCACAGCTCCTAAAGATGGACCTTATTGACGGCAGAGCTTTTTACCTCCTCCAAGAAGACATAATTTATGCCCCTACTGGGTCAATCCTTGCAATTATCAACACTACGAGTTCTTCTGTGAGCACTTACCCTTCTTTCTTTGCCCATGCTTTCCCCAGTGTTCTTCAAGATCAATCTGTTATTTTCTCTGATGACCTTTCAAGGAACCTTTCTGGAAGTCCTCCCCTTTTAATCAGCCCAGGAGGCAATGTAGGGCCTCTCCCAGGGTCAACAGCAAGTACTGTTGGAGCTGTGGTCACTGGCCCTTCGACCTATTCTACCAGCGATGGACGTGGCTCAAGTGTCAGTTTGGTAAAGTTTCATAGAATCAATCAATCTACTCTTCAAAAAATTTATATCTAAAAAAGTTATATTCTCTCAAAGGGAGTCTTAAACATAATCCATGATAAAACTTTTCTCAACTTCTCTTTCACAGAGCCCTTTTTGGAAAAATCATTTTAAGGTTTCAGAGTTGCTCTTTAATAGATTGTTAAATACTCTTATATAGCAACCAAATTATATTTAAATATATCTAACAAATAAACAATGAATACTTAAATATCTTACTTTCGAACTTACTATAACTAAATGAATTCTTTTTTCCAATATATTACCTAAATGCGACCACATTCTTTGGGGATATGGCCATAATAAGCTTTGCTGCCCTCCAAACCTTCGTTCATGATAATCTTCCAGGTGTTGGTGCTCTTGACTCTATAGGCAGGCTCAAACTTATTTCTGACGGCAACTTGATATCTATTTCTCCAGAGGTTATAGTCGATACTCTTAGAGTTCTTCGCGGCTTCTTGCATATCTCTGATGACCTTGATGGTTCTCTCCATACGACTCTTGTAAAGAGCGTACTGGACCTCAAACATATCCAAAAGCATGCGACTAATGAGCTCAGGCTTGACTCCTTCCAAAAGAGGGTTGGGATTGCACTCAATGAACCAGAGTTGCATGTTTTCATCAAGCATAAAATCAAGTCCCAACAGTTCATATACATTGCTTCCTTTCCAGAAATCTTGACTTGTCATCTTAACCAAGTGAATAAATGCTTTTTGCAAAGAAGGTCTCAAATAATTATCCAACCAATTTTTGTTTGTAATCTTCTTCTGTTAAAAAGTTAGTCTAACCAAAAAATATCACTAAGCTTACGCTATCCAAAAGGTATTTTTCTAACTTTTCAAAGGTCCAAAGATGGTATTCCTCCAATTCTTCAGCAGTCATTCCGTTAATAGTCTTGTTCTCATTTCTAGCTTCCTCGAATTTCTTTTCAGCAACAAAAGTGTTTGTCAAATGAGTAGCTCTCTATATTCAAAAATTAGAATATTTCCCTACCAATCTCATCTTACATCATCAGAGAATTTATCAAAGGAATTGATAGAAACTCTCAAATAACCATCATGATAAAAGACGATCAAAGGGTTTGTTGAAGCGATCAACATGTAAACTCTCATGTCAAACTTGTTGTTCAAATCAAGCAAAAGGGGATTGGTAATGTATTTCTGAGCAAGCAAGAAATTGGGTTCAGAACCGCACTTTTTACCATTATTGAATTGCTTCTTCAAAGCAGTAGTTTGTTCATCATCAAGAAGGAAAACTCCTTGAGATTTATGGGCACCATGTCCAACTTTGATCAAATATTGGATAGGATCCTTCTCAAGAGTCTTTTTGTATGCTGGAGTCTCAATTAACTTGAAAAATGCACGACATTCTTGCTCATCAAACAATCTGAAAGCAGAGGGGAAAATGGCATTATTGTCAAAGCATTGAGGTTTGTTTTCAAACTTCTTGGAGTACTCCTTGATATAATTCAACAAGGAATCCTTTCTAATGAGAGCAGTATGTCCAGGAATATGGTTAAACATCTGAGTGGCACAGAGGTAGTTTTGTCCAATCTTGTGATGACGGTAAAAAGCATCAGTGTTGACATGGAAATTTGTGATTGAAGGATCAAAAGGAGTGGGATTCTAATTCATCAAAATTAGTTTTTTAATTAAATAATTCCAAGTACCTTGGCAGCATCTTCATTACTCAAAGCTTTGCTGATATGAGCCATGCTTTTAGGGATGGTTCCGAACTTCAAAATAGCTCCACGAACAACACCACCAGGCTTATAATCAGTGAAAAAGATTCCTTTTTCTCTAAACATATTTTCGGGGTTTTCAAGGTTGCTCAAATCGACCTTTTTGCAGTAGTTGTCATCATTAATGATACCGAAACTAGTCTTGTTGTATTTAGGCTTGGGGACGTAAGCGCTTGGGTCAGGGTAAGCTCCGAGGATTTCAAAAGGATTGGCGTCAACAGGGGTGGTAGGTTGCTTAGTCTTTGTCGGTTTTGAAGTTTTGGCGCCAGATTTCTTTCCATCAGTTGCTTTTTGAATTTTGGCTTTGTCTTCGTTTTGAAGAGCTTTAGAAGACAACTCCGTGGTTTCTTTGTTCTCTTGATCACGAGAAATTATGTCAAAGATTTCCTTTTCAAATTCAGAGGATTCTAGAACAAAAATATTAGTTTTAAAGGACGTCATTTTTCATACTGTGATTGAAGGAATCTTGAGGAAGGTTGGAGTTGGAGAAGTGTCTATACATGGTGAAAAAGATACCAGCATAGAAAATGAGGATCGCCACAAAAAGCCTGTTTGTTGTGAGCATGCAAATTTGGAAAATTTTAAATTTAGTTTATGACTTTTCAAAAATAATTCCACTCAATAAAGGCTAAATTAGTTGAAATTGAGCCAAATTAGATATTTACTTTTCAACCAATTTTTTAACAATTTTTAGCTCGCCTTAGAAACCAATTCTCACTCCAAAATGTTCAAATTCAAACTTCAGCTTCTGAGAAATTAGAATGGAACTATGAATTCTCTCTTTGCAAAAAAAAAGGTTCTCAGCGAATATTCTTTGTTTATGAAGGAAGCAACCCACCCTTTTATTTTGAATCAGATTGAATTGGGACAACTGCTTTAAAGGGTTTAATGAAACGAAAAAGTCTTAAATTGAAGGATGGGTTTAAATTTGCTAAACTGTCGTCAAATTTAATTTTGAATCCAATCTACTCCGATATGAACATTCCACAAGATTCTTGAAGCAATCCTTCATTTCCTGGGGTTTATTCTATTGTCTCTGTATTTCATTACCAAATCCAAAAGGATTTTATGAAAACCATTTTCAAAAGAACTTTCGAAATTTCAAGTTCTGACTTTTTTGAATTTCAGTATACATATCCAAAATTTAAATTTGGACAGCAAGATGAGTCAAATTTAATCATCACAACCCCAAAAAATCGAATTCTACTAAAAATATCTCTCATTGACAAGAACCCTTCAACAAACAGTCCGATTTTATCCTATTTTCGTTGCTTTTCACAAAGCCAACTGGGCAGATTCAAAATAAATTAGGTGAAATGTCTCAAGAGGGAAATTCAAATTATTCAATCAATTAATCAGAGCTTTTTCTTTCCCAGCTATTATAGCTTTAATCAGCTTTCCCAATTTAATTTTAAGCCTAAATACCAAAAAGATATATTTTGGCTCGTTTATTTCGACCGCAAATTCTTTTAAAGACTTCTTTTCGGGTCTCAAAAAAGTTTATTCTCCTTTTTCAAGGATGAGAATTCGAAAAACCCTGCTACAATTTCTTCTTCGGTCAGCCAATTCGATCTGAGCCTCAAAATAAAGGAGAGATTGGTGGTATTTCTATGATAGATGAACTTTCCTTGTGGAAGAGCTGAATCTCACTTCCAGAAAGTCAAAAAAAAAAATCGAAAATATTTAAAAAA
>Ga0182738_1005368_pt1 | contig 13731 bp, 11 predicted proteins | sample eDN5th30CBELigMG_FD_128876 | JGI IMG/M metagenome (GOLD analysis project Ga0182738, IMG submission 128876) | Enriched Miracle-Growth compost microbial communities from Emeryville, California, USA - eDNA 5th pass 30_C BE-Lig MG (version 2)... ...
TCCGCCAGCTTCGCTTCGAGCTGTGCCCGGATCGCGGCGACGGCGACGACTCGTCTCGTGGCGGTGCATTTCTGGCCCGCATAGCCCATCGCGCCGGAGACGATCGCGTCGGCCGCCGCGTCGAGGTCTGCGTCTTCAAGCACGATCGCGGCGTTCTGGCCGCCCATCTCAGCCTGGGCCGGGGCGGCCCGCCGTGCCATCCGCTCGGCCGCCTGCACCCCAACTCCGGTCGAGCCGGTGAAGGTCACGGCGGCAACCCGCTCGTCATCGAGCAGCTGTCCGGTGTCGGCCCCGGAGAGCGGCAGCACCTGGAGGACCCCGTCCGGCAGGGCCTCGGCCGCGCACTCGGCCAGCAGGTCCGCGGTCGCGAGGCCGGGGGTTGCCGGCTTGATCACGACCGTGTTGCCGTAGGCCATCGCCGGGGCGGTTTTCCAGACCGGGATCGCCAGCGGGAAGTTCCAGGGACAGATCGCCAGAACCAGCCCGAGCGGATGGCGCTCGACCAGAACCCGCGCCCCCGGCAGGGACCCCGGGACCACCTCACCGGTCGGGTCGAGTGAAACCTGAGCGTAGAAGCGGAGGATCGCCACCGCACGATCGACCTCCCCGGCCGCTTCGGAAACCGGCTTGCCGACCTCGCGGACCATCAGGTCGGTGAAGCGCTGCCGCCGGACCTCGATCTCGTCGGCCAGAGTGCTCAGCGCCCGAACCCGGAGCATCGGATCGGCAGCCCACCCCGCTTGCGCTCCGACCCCGGCCGCGAGCACGTCCTCCGACCGCGCGGCAGAAGCGGCCTCGACCTCGGCGACCACGTCGGCGGGCTCAAACGGGTTGATGCTCTTGATCGTCGTCATCGGTCAGGCAGTGGTCAGGTGGTTGTCGGCGGCTGCCTGGCCAGGCCCGGAGTCCGAGATGACCTTGCCGTCGCGCATCTCGATCACCCGGCTGGCGTGTTCGGCGACCGAGCGATCGTGGGTGGAGATGACCGTCGTCATGCCCATCTCGTGATTGAGAGTGGTCAGCAGCTCGATGATCGCCTCACCGTTCTTGTGATCCAGATTCGCGGTCGGTTCGTCGGCCAGGAGCAGGCGAGGCCTGCCGATCAGAGCCCGGGCGATCGCGACCCGCTGCTGTTCACCGCCGGACATCCGGCTGGGCGTGTGGTCGAGTCGGTGTCCGAGGCCGACTCTTTCCAGCAGCTCCGCGCAGTTACGGCGTACCTCGCCCGTGTCGACATCATCGAAGACCAATGGCAACTCGACGTTCTCGGTCGCGGTCAGCAATGGGATCAGGTTGTAGGACTGGAAGATGAACCCGACTGCCCGGTGGCGCATAGTCGAGAGCTGGCTCTCGGTGAGGCCGGAGAGCGGCTGACCTTCGAGCACGATCTCGCCCTTGGTCGGTCGTTCGAGGCCGCCCATCAAGTGAAGCATGGTCGACTTGCCGCTGCCGCTCGGACCCATGATCACGACCAACTCTCCGGGATCCACCGAAAGAGTCACGCCCTTGAGCGCCTTGACCACCTCGTCGCCGAGCTTGAACAGCTTCCAGAGGTCCCGGGTCTCTACGACCGGTTCGGATCCGGCGCCTCGCACTACTTGGGTTTCGTTCATGGGATCTCCTTCGGCCGGCGACATCTCACAGCTCACCAGGCGTGGTTGATTGCTTCTACGGCCGGGGCGCGAACCGCCCGGCGGGCCGGCGCGAGGCCGGCAAGGGTGGCGACGATGGTGGACAGCGCGACCGTGATCACGAAGGCGCGCAGGATCTCTTCGCCGCCGGGCATCGGACCCAGGGCGGCGATCACCAGACCCACCAGGCAGCCGATCACTCCGCCGACGAACCCGTAGATCAGGGATTCGAAGAGAAAGACGAGGAAAATGTCACGGCTCGAGATGCCCGCCGCCTTGAGCACGCCGATCTCCTGCATCCGCTGGAGCACCACACGGGTCATCAGCACGCCCACCTGAAGGGCCCCGACGATGACCGCGATGATGGTCAGCGAGATGGTCGCCCGCTCGATCGTGTCCACCCCGATCCCGCCGACCGCGAGATCCTGCGCCTGGGCACGCACGGTTGAGCTCTGGGCCAGCACGAAGAAGGTGAGCGCCGCCGCGACCGCGACCGCCCCGGACCGCAGCAGCGCGGAACCGCGGGCGCGGCTGATCATCCTTAGCGAGTACTTGAGAGGACGGATCACGGGGAGCTCCTGAGTAGTTCGAGGGGGCTCTTCTGGAGCAGCCGCCAGGCCGGGATGAGAGCCCCGAGGATGAGCATGATCGGGAAGTAGACCGAGACCAGCGCCACTGCTTTGCCGACCGTCCCCAGGGCGAAGATGCCCGGCAACAGCAGGGCGAACATGCCCCCGCCGAAGATCACGCCGACCACCAGGCCGAGCAGGATCAGCAGCCCCGACTCGACCAGGAAGAGATAGAGCACGTCGTCCGTGATGCCAACCGCAGCGAGGATGCCGAACTCGCGCCGACGCTCGTCGATCGAGATCAGGAGCGAGGTCAGCACGGCGAGGAAGCCGAGCGCGAGAGTGACCCGCCCGACCACGCCCAGCACGCTGGAGGCGACCTCGTTGACCTGGACCGCCTCGAACTGTTGGGCGAAGCTGTACGCGCCGAAGCGGTCGCTGCTGGCAGTGACCAGATAGGCGAGAGCCGAGGTTCCCGCGGTTGCGGCGGTGCGCCCCGGATCGGATGAGACCGTGAGGCCGCTGGCCTTGAGCGCGTCCGCGGTCAGCTTAGGGTCTGAGGAGGTGACCTGGAGCGTCCCCTCACCGCTGCCGACAACCGTCTTCACGGAGGTTACGGCGGGCATCCCTTCGACCTTGCCCGCAAGCCCCCCAGGCAACTCGCCGATCGCGTCAACTTGCTGGTCCTTGCGGTTCACCTCGACTCCCTTGGCCGGGACGACCCAGATGTCGGCCTTGCCGATTGCCGATTCGATCGCCTGCGACCCGGAGCTTTCGAAGGCAACCGAGAGCGAGTAGACGAACACCACAGCGCCGACCGACAGGGCCAGCGACCCGACCGTCATCGCGGTACGCAGCTTCTGGCGTCGCCAACTCGCGACCGCAAGTTTCAGCAGCTTGCCCATCAGCCGGTGACCAGGTCCTCCCACCCGAGGCTCAGCGAGGCGCTACGACCACCCTCCTGCTCAAGCATCAACGAGGCGGTGTTGACCAGATGTTGTTTCATCGCCGAGGCAGCCGCGTCGGCGTCGCCCGAGGCGAGCGCGGCGACGATCACCTCGTGCTCGTCCACGATCTCGGAGAGCGAGCGGGTGTTGTCGACCGTCGACACACCGCGGGTCAGGATCAGGTCGCGCAGCGAGTCGACGTACTCGGTCAGGCGGGTGTTGCCCGACGCTGTGTTGATCAGTTCGTGAAAGCGGCGGTCATGCTGCATCAGGGTCGGCTCGTCGCCTTCTTCGGAGGCGTCGATCATCGCGTCCATTTCCTGCCGCAACTCCTCCAGCCCGGCCGCATCGATGCGCTGCGCGGCGCGATGGGTGGCAGGCACCTCGAGCAGGATCCGGAGCACCAGGATCTCCTCGAGATCGTGCACCGAAGTCTCGAGGATCCGCACGCCACGGTTGCGCTCGAACTCGACCATGTCGGCACCGGCGAGGTCGATCAGCGCTTCACGGACCGGGGTGCGCGAGACCTTGAAGATGTCGGCCAACGATTTGACCGAGTGGAGCGAACCAGGCTCGAGGCTCCCGTCGATGATCGCTTGGCGAATCGACTCGCGGACCCGCGCGGTCAAGCTCGATTCGGCCTTGATCTCCCGAAGTGATCCCTTGGCTTCGGTCCCGGGGCTGCTGCTCATCATGAGTTCCTCTCGTTCAGTTCGCTGATCGCGACGGTCCTGCCCGTCTCCGCCGAACGATAGGCGGCCTCGACCACGGCAACCGCGGATCGGCCCTCGGCCAGCCCGACCTCGGGATCGCGGCCGGCTTCCAAGTCAGCCAGCAGCGCCCGGACCGAAGCGATCACCGATTCGTCCCAGTCGCCGGTGACGCTGTCATCCGACCACTGGCCGTCGATCCGATAGCGCAGCCGGACCTCGCCTTCGAGGTCTCCTTCGAAGAAGGCTTCACAGCCGAGGATCTCGGCCATCGCTTTTGAAGCCTGGACCTCGATCCGGTCATCGAAGACGCCGTCGGGACCGTGATAGCCGCCCTGGATCACCCCGAGCGAACCGCTCTCGAACTCCAGGGCTATCGCGAAGGCGTCTTCGGAGCGGGGCTTGTCCATCACCGCGCTGACCGAGCGGACCGGTCCGCCCAGGTACTCGGCCATGTAGATCCGGTGGACCCCGGCATCCATCAAGAGGCCACCCCCGACCTGGCTGGAATCCTCGCGCCAACCCCCGTACTTGCCGCCCATCCAGAGCCGCTCGTAGATTGCGCGGACCTCACCGAGCTCCCCAGAATCGATCATCTCCCGCAGCCGGCGGTGTGGTTGAAAGAAGACCTGATTGTGCGAGATCGCGACCCGACGGCCGGCCTCATCCGCGACCCGCGCGATCTCGTCGGCCCCGGCCAGGTCGACCGCGATCGGCTTCTCGAGGAGCACGTCGCAGCCCCCTTTCATCGCGGCGACAGCGACGGGCACGTGAAGGTGGTGAGGCAGACAGATGTCTACGGCGTCGGGCCCGGTCGCTTCGATCATCTCGCTGATCTCCCCGAATACGGGCACCTCGTCACCGACCGAGCTCGCGGCGAGCTCCCGGTCTAGTTCGCAGACCGCGACCAGTTCGGCCTCGCTCTCCCGGATCGCCCGCAGGTGGATCTGGCCGATCTCCCCGAGTCCGCAGAGCGCTACCTTCACGACGACTCTCCAAGCAGTGCGGCAACCTGGCCACGGGCCAGCCGCGCGGCGGCCGCCGGGTCGCTGGCGAGGACCTGCTCGTAGTAGCGGTAAGCCTCGAACTCGACCGACATCGGCCCCCGGTAGCCAATTTGGTCGAGCGCGGCGAAGGTCTCCGGCCAAGGCACCTTGCCCTCGCCCAGCAGGCAGAAGATGAAGTCCTCCCCGTCCATCCCCGGGCGGCCGAAGGCGTCCTTGAGGTGAAAGTGCACGATCCGCTCACCCCATCGCTCGATCAGCTCGGGGATGGGGTCGCCGGTCATCACGAAGTGGCTGGGGTCGAAGGTGACTTGGACATCGACCGCGTCGAGAACCCGCTGCGCGGTTTCGGCGTCGTGGGCCAGGGTGCCCCAGCAGGGTTCGAGGCCGATCTTCACCCCGGCCTGCGCGGCGCGTTCGGTGATCCGCTCCAGCCCGCCGAGTGCGGCGGACCAGGCCGCCTCGTCGTCCCGGGCGATCGCGGCTTCTTCCCAGAGATTCGGCCCGGTCAAGACGTTCACCACCCCGATCCCCGCCTCGGCTGCCGCGTCGATCCCCCTGAAGGTTGCCTCGACCGCCTGCTCGCCGCCCGTGACCAGATCCTGCTGGCAGGCCAGGGCCGAGGCGGGCGCGAGCAGCTCGCCGGCGTGGGCCATGGTCCACTCGACCGAGTCGTAGCCGGCACCGAGCAGCGCCTCGAGTACCTCGCCGGCCGGACGGTCCTCGAAGCCGAGCGCCGCGATGAAGCTGATTTCCCTGCTCAAAGCGTGGCCTCGACGTCGCGGAGCGCCCGGGTGAAGAGCTCGAGCATCTCCATCGCGTCCTCCTCGCTCACGTTGACCGCCGGCTTGAACTTGGCGACGTTGCCGTTCGCGCCGAAGACGGGCCCGGTCTTGCCGATCATCAGGCCATGTTCGAGACAGGCCGCCATCAACTGGTCGGTCTCCTCGAAGGCCGGTTCCTTGGTCTGCTTGTCGCGGACCAGCTCGACCCCAATCATCAGGCCTTGGCCTCGTACATCGCCGATCAGCTTCGACTCCTCCTTCAGCTTCTCCAGCTCGCCCAGCATCATCGTGCCGATCCGCTCCGAGTTCTCGGGCAGGTCGTCGCGGACCATGATCTCGACCATCGCCAGCCCGGCCGCGCAGGCCATCGGGTTACCGGCCTGTGTGAAGCCGTACTCCCAGGGCAGCAGATGCGCGTACTCGGGCGTGGTGATCGTCGCCGAGAGTGGCAGCCCGCCACCGAGCGCCTTGCCGAGGATGATCATCTCCGGCTCGATCCCAGCCCGCTCGCTGGCGTACATCGGCCCGCAGCGGCAGAGCGCGCCTTGGATCTCGTCGACGATCAGCGGCACCTCGTGGGCCTTGGCCATCTCGTGGACCCGCTCGAGGTAACCGTCGGGGGCCGGGACCATGCCTCCGTTGGCTTGGAATGGCTCGACGATCACCCCGGCCGGACCATTTAGGTGGCCCTTGTCGAGCGCCCACTCGACGTGGTCGGCGCAAGCCAGGTCGCAGGAAACCGGTTCGAGGTTCAGCGGGCAGCGATAGCAGTTGTAGTTGGGCACCCGCATCTGCCGCGGCAGGTAACGGTCGAGCCCCTGGTTGGCGCCCTCGACCATGCCGGGGTTCACGTAGGTAAGCCCGATCGTGGCGAAGGTGCGGCCGTGGAAGGCCGCGTCGAGGCAGACGAAGTCAGTCCCACCGGTGGTCCGCATGGCCAGGTGCATCGCGCCTTCCACGGCCGAAGCTCCGGAAAGTCCGTACAGCACCTTGGAGAGGGCCCCGGGTGCCAGTTCGGCGAGTTTCTTCGCGTAGGCAGTCCTCGCTTCATCTTCGAAGACCGGCGAGACGTAGTCGATCTTGCCGAACTGTTCCTCCATCGCCTGTTTGATCTCGGGATGGCGGAAGCCGAGGTTGAGCACCCACTCGGCCGATATCGCGTCGAGGTACTCGTTGCCGTCGGCGTCCTTGACCCGTACGCCTTGCCCCTCGACCAGACCCATGTCGACGTCACCCATGCACTTGAGGACATGGGCGTCAGACTCGTCACGCAGGGTCTGGGCGGCGCCGGCCGGGTCTCTTTCGGGAGTTTCGTGATTCACCTTGCTCGCTCCTTCGATCGATGGGTCAGGGCAGGTAGGCAGGCTTCGGCAGATCCCAGTGGCCGATGTTCACGCCTTCGCTGTCGGCCGGGTCGGGTGAGAGATCGAACTCGATCAGGCAGGGTCCCCCGGAGGCCATCGCCCGCTCGAAGGAGGGTCCGATCTCGCCCACCTCGGTCACCTTCTCAGCGCCGCAGTTGAAGGCCTTGGCGATCTGGCAGAAATCAACCGGCATCAGGTGGTCGCCCTTGCGCGAGCGGAACTCGGTCTCGAAGCCGCGGTCCTCGCCGAACATGCCGCGCTGGAAGTCGCGGATCGAGATCCAGCCCGTGTTGTTGAGGCAGGCGATGATCACCGCGGCCCCGGTCTCGGCTGCGACCGCCAGCTCCTGGATCGTCTGCTGCAGGTCGCCGTCACCGGCGAACCCGACGACCGGGACATCCGGCTTGGCCAGTTTCGCCCCGATCGCGGCCGGCATCGTGTAGCCCATGGTCGAGTAGCCGCCCGGGCTAAGCCAGGTCCGCGGCTCGTAGGAGAGGAACTCCTGGAAGGCCTGGATCTGCGGGTGGCCGGCCGAGGCGATCGCGATCGCCTCACGGGGCAGCACCTCACGGGACTTATGCAGCACCTGACTGAGCGAGAGCTTGCCGGTCCAGCGGCCGGTCAGCATCTCCTTCCATTCCTGTCGCAGCTTGGCGATCTCAGCCCGGTACTCGGGACGATCGATTCCCTCGTCCCCGTTGTGGTCGACGAGGGCGTCGTAGAGATCTTCAAGGCCGGCCTTGGCATCACAGACCGCGCCGACCGCAGTCGGGTAGTTCTTGCCGATCTCGGTCGGGTCGATGTCGAGATGGACGATCTCGGTCGGCGGGACCGAGAACGATTGCCCGGCCATGAACGAGGACGAGGTCTGCTCGGCGAAACGGGTGCCGACCGCGAGGATCACGTCGGCATTCCTGGTCATGTGGTTACCGACCAGGGTGCCGTTCGATCCGGTGTGCTCGGCGTCGAGGGGATGGTCCTCGGGGAAGACCCCCTTGCCCATCATGGTCACGACCACGGCCGCGTCGAGATACTCGGCGACCTTCTTGATCTCAGCCGAGGCTTCGGCCTCGAGGCAGCCGCCGCCGGCCAGGATCACCGGACGCTTCGCCGCCAGCAGTTTGGACGCTGCTTTGTCGATCGCGCCCGGGTCCGGTCGCACCGCACCGGAGGTCGCGCGCCGCTCGGCCGGGTCGGGCACCGGCAGGTCCGTGATCTCGGCCTGGATGTCCATCGGCAGTTCGATGTGGACCGGGCCGGGCCGGCCGGAGAGCATGTTGTTGAAGGCCCGGGGCAGCACGTCGGCCAGCAGGTCGACGTGCTGGACATCCCAGTTCCGCTTCACCATCGGCTGGATGATGTGCGGGAAGACGTTGTCCTGCTGGCGCTCGAGCTCCTGCAGGACGCCGCGGCCCAACATGTAGGTCTGGGGGCCGCCGGTGAAGGAGATCAGCGGGATCGAGTCGACGAATGCAGTGCCGAGCCCGGTCGCCACGTTCATCGAGCCCGGTCCGATCGAGGTGATCGTGGCCAGCGGCTTCCCGCAGGCCCGGTAGTAGGCGTCGGCCATGTGCGCCGCCGCCTGCTCGTGCCGCGGCCCGATGATCTCGATCCGGTCAGACCGGTCCTTGAACGCATCAAAGGCGGCCATGTCGCCGTGACCAGGGATGCCGAACACATACGGCACTCCCTCCGCGATCAGATACTCGGCTACGAACTCACCACCGGTCAGTCCCACTTCCCACTCCTTCCCCCGGGGGCCAGGTGGCCCCCGGAAATCTGCTGCTCTTTCAAGGTAACTCCGGGCACCGCTAGTTCGCCACCGGTTCGTCGTCGACGGCCAGCTCGGCAAGCTGATCCTCGACTGACTTACCCCGGTTTCTGGATTCACTGACCATGAACACGATCACCCCGACGACCAGGGCAAAGATCGCCAGGCCGGCGACCCAGGTCCGCCACTCGCCGGCCGATATCTCGTCGGTGAAGGGGAGGTCGAACACGTAGTAGATCGCGGCGATGTTGCCGATCACGCCGATGATCGCCGTGATCCAGAGGCCAGCGGTACCACCCGGGATCTTCCAGACCGCATCGCCGCGCTCCTCATACATCGACTTCCAGTTCTTTCGAGCCTGGATGATGCCCGTGTAGAGATAGAAGATCGAGAGACACCAGACCACGATCAGGGTCGCCAGGTAGAGCTGGAAGGCGGTGTTCAGCGAACCGAGCGAGAAGAAGAGCGCGATCACGGCAATCCCCATCACTGCTTGGAGCAGGATTGCGGGAACCGGTTGCTGGGACTTTTGGCCGACGTGGGCGAAGACCCGCGGCAGCCGCCGCTCGATGCCGCTTACGAAAAGCAGCCGCGAGTAGGCGTTCATATAGGCCAGGCCCTGCGAGAGCACGGCCGCACAGATCCCGAGGGCGACGATCACCCCGAGGAATCCGGAGACCGACTTCACCGCCTCGGCGATGCCGGTGGTCGGATTGATATCGGCGACCGGTGTGATCAGCAGGGTGCCGATGATCCCGAAGAGGTAGCCGACCAGCAGGGCGATCGAGCCGAGGGTGAGCATCTGGCCGACCCCCTTCTTCTGGTCCTTGAACTCGGCCCCCATGTTGAACGGCGTCTCCACGCCGAGCAGCCAGAGCACGGCGGCGCTGAATATGAATCCGTAGGTCGAAAGGTTGAGAGTGGCGACGTCACTGACCGAGCCGATCGGGTTGGCGCTGCCGTCCGAGATCACGTGGGCGATACCGCAGACCAGGACCGCGACCGCGGTCCCGGCCGCGATGAAGAAGATCTTCTTGATCAGGCTGAGCGAGACGTCGACCTTGGCCAGACAGAGGATCGTGATCAGGCAGACCACGGCGACCTGGAGCACGACGGTCGCCCAGAGCGGCCACTCGACCCCGAGCGCGACCTGGAGGTGCTGCGCGAAAGCGGTCGAGACGAGGGGCAAGAGCAGAAAGACCGCGACCCAGGAAAGCCAGCCGGCGATGAAGCCGTGGATCTTCCCCATCGTCTTGTCGGCCCAGATGTAGATCCCACCCTCGCCGGGGAACAGGGTGCCGAGCTCGTAGGAGGCGAGTGCCGCCGGAACCAGGAAGACGACCGCTGCGAGCAGCAGCATCGAGACTGCCGCCCAGCCGCCCGCCGCCATCTGGGACGCGCCGTAGGCCCCGAAGATGATCGCGAAGTACACCGTGACCAGTTCACCCGCGCCGAGGTTCTTCGGGAGCAGTTTCTGGGGGACGAGTTCGGCCAGCATTTTGCCACCCCGGTTGCCGACCGATCCTGCCGTTACATCGTTCGCTGCCATCGCACCTCTCCTCAAAGGTTTGATCTTTCTTGGATACAGCCGGTAACATATTACCCACTACCGGCTACTTTGCAAGTCCGCTGACAGAATTGGAGAGGTAGAACCGCATTGGAGAGGGGAATTCCGGAGAATCGCAGGGTGAACGGCAAGCTTGCCGTCGATCTCGCGAACTTGCTTTCGCCGGAACAGGTCGTGACCGAAGGCCCGCAGATGACGGTCGTCCTGCAGGACGGAACCGGCAGCCGCGGAATCGCCGGGGCGGCCGATGCCCTGGTCCTGCCCACCGATGCCGAGCAGGTAGCCGGGGTTCTCGCCTGGTGCTACGAGCACGGTGTACCGCTCACCCTGCGCGGAGGCGGCACGGGCCTGGCCGGCGGTGCCGTGCCCGACGGAGGAGTGGTCCTTTCCCTCGAACGACTCGACCGGATCCGTTCGATCGAACCGGAGCTCTGGCGGATGGAAGTCGAAGCCGGGGTCCGCACCGCGACGGTCCACCGGATCGCGCTCGAGAACGGCCTGCTCTTCCCGCCGGATCCGGGGGCCAGCGAGCAGTCGACGATCGGCGGCAACATCGCCACGAATGCCGGTGGCCCTCATGCCTTCCGCTACGGCGTGACCGGCAGCTGGGTGACCGGAATCGAAGCGGTCGTACCACCCGGGGAACTGCTCGCCTCGGGCGGACCTTTGCGCAAGAACGTGGCCGGGCTCGACCTGACCGATCTGATGATCGGCTCCGAGGGAACCCTCGGAGTCGTGACCTCGGCCTGGCTGCGGCTGGTCCCCGCCCCGGAGGAAAGAGGCATCGTGGTCGGGTTCTACGGCGATGCCCGCTCCGGCTGCGAGGCGATAGCGATGATCATGGGTTCGGGGATCCAGCCCGCCGCGCTCGAGTTCCTCGACCGGGGAGCCCTCGAGTCAAGCCTCGGTTCGTTCCCCTCGACCGCACCCGACCAAGCCGGATTCGCGGTGATCGCCGAGACCGACGGCACTGCCGAAGAAGTCGACCGGGTGGTCGCCGAACTGGACGAGGCGATGACCGAAGGGGCCCTGATCGCCCCGAGCCGGATCACCGATCACGCCCGGATCCGGGAATTCTGGGCCTGGCGGGACGGCGTCTCGATCGCCGTGACCGCCCAGCGTGGCGGCAAGATCTCCGAAGACGTCGTGGTGCCGGTCGAGAAGCTGGCCGAAGCAGTCGAAGAGACGGTGGCGATCGGCGGGCGCCACGGCCTCCCGGCCTGCTCCTGGGGCCACGCCGGCGACGGCAACCTGCACTCCAGCTTCCTGGTCGACCTCTCGGACGAGGACCAGATGAAGCGCGGCAACGAGGCGGCGGCCGAGATATTCGAGATGGCGATGCGGCTCGGCGGCTCGATCAGCGGCGAGCACGGCATCGGCTCGATGAAGACCGCCCACGTCGCCGATGCCCTGGGCCCCGTCGCGATTCGCCTTCAGGCCGAGATCAAGAAAGTCTTCGACCCGAAGCTGTTGCTCAACCCGGGCAAGAAGATCCCCCTGCCCTAGCTCGAATTCCCGCCCACGGCCGAGTTGTCAGACCTATCTGCCGACAACTCCGCTGTCGTCGAACCCGGAAGTCAGTTGGCGCGGGGACCGGGGATGTTGCGAAAACGGAACTCCTGCGGTTCGTGGCCGGCCTGGACGAAGTGGCAGACACCGCTGTCGGGCGAGACCATCAGGTCGACGATGCCGTCGACCACGTGGTCGACTTCGATGATCGGGATGCCTTCGCTTTCCAGTCCTTCCTTGAAGCCATCGATGATCCGGGTGTCGGCGAAGCCGGGGCAGATCGCATTGACCCGGATGCTCTCCAGCGCGTAGACCGGGCCGGCCGAGCGGACCAGGCCGACCACCGCATGCTTGTTCGCGGCGTAGATCGGATCGAAGGGAACCGCGGTCAGACCGGCCAGGGAAGCGGTGGCGACGATCGAACCACCGCCGCGCTTTCGCATCGCCGGAACCGCGGCGTTGATCCCGAAGACGACGCCGTCGAGGTTGACCTGCATCGCCCGGTGGTAGAGCTCGAGGTCAAAACTCTCGACCAGACCGCAGCCGGTCGAGATGCCGGCATTGAGGAAGGAAATGTCCAGCCCGCCGAACTTGCTGACCGCGAAATCGACCGCGGCCAGACTCGCTTCGGGGTCGCGAACGTCGCAGGCGATGAACTCGGCCCCGATCGCCTCCGCGGTCTCGCGCCCCACCTCTTCCTCGATATCGGCCAGGACCACATGGGCTCCTTCGCCTGCCAGCCGGGCTCCGGTCGCCTGGCCGAAGCCGTTGGCGCCCCCTGTGATCAGCACCACCTTCTCCGAAAAGCTCATGGCGGGTAGCATGCCAGCTACGGAGGCAGGCCGGAAATAGTGGCCGCGTCTCGACGTTGATCTACCCCGGGAGAGGTACCGAGTTGAATCCGAATCTGGCCACCCTGCTGACCGAGTCCGCGGAGAAATTCCCCGAGCGGACCGCAATCCGCCTGGATGACGTGGCGATCCCCTACGCGGGGCTCGATCAGACCAGCAAGCTCGTTGCCGGCCTGCTTCAGTCGAAGGGCATCGAGGCCGGAGACCGGGTCGGGATCATGCTCCCGAACGTCCCCCATTTCCCGATGGTCTATTTCGGGATTCTGCGCATGGGCGCCCGGGTCGTGCCGATGAACGTGCTGCTGACCGCGCGCGAGGTCAAGCACTACCTCGGCAACTCCGGCGCGAAACTGATCGTGGTCTGGGAGGACTTTGCCCCGGCCGCCGAGGAAGCGGCCGCCGAGCTCGGGGTCGAAGTGATTTCGATCAACCCGACCAACGTCGGTGACCTGATCCAGGGCATCGAGCCCTTCGAGGACGTGGTCGAAGTGGCCCCTGACGACACGGCGGTCATCCTCTACACCTCGGGCACCACCGGCCAGCCCAAGGGCGCCGAGCTGACCCACTTCAACATCCGCTCGAACATCGAATCGATCGAAGACCTCTTCACCCCGAACGAGGAGGACGTTTTCTTCGGCGGGCTGCCGCTCTTCCACGTCTTCGGCCAGACCGTGGCCATGAACGGCGCGATCTCGGTCGGGGCCGAGCTGACCCTGCTGCCGCGCTTCGATCCTTCCAAGGCACTCGAGATCATCCAGCGCGACAAAGTCACGATCTTCCAGGGTGTCCCGACCATGTACGCGGCGATGCTTCAGGTCCCGAACCGGGCCGATTACGACATCAGCTCGCTGCGGCTCTGCGTCTCTGGCGGCGCTGCCCTTCCGGTCGAGATCATCCGCGCCTTCGAGAGCGAGTTCGACACCCCGATTCTCGAGGGTTACGGTCTTTCCGAGACCTCACCCGTCGCATCGTTCGGCCGGGTCGATATGGAACGCAAGCCCGGCACGATCGGCACGCCGATCA
>Ga0182738_1005372_pt1 | contig 13721 bp, 18 predicted proteins | sample eDN5th30CBELigMG_FD_128876 | JGI IMG/M metagenome (GOLD analysis project Ga0182738, IMG submission 128876) | Enriched Miracle-Growth compost microbial communities from Emeryville, California, USA - eDNA 5th pass 30_C BE-Lig MG (version 2)... ...
GTTTCAAATGTAATTTTTTCCCATGTCATGTCATGTAAATTTATATGTTTTATATTTCAAAAAAAAGTTAAATCTTCTTCCTTTGGGAAAGATCAAAAGAAAAGAAAAATCTCAAAGATTTGAATCATTTTTGGGTGTTTAAATCATGTAGTCATATAGATTAGACTATGCTTATAAAGCCATTTGCATCATCCCAATAAAAGTCAAAGATACTTTATAAATCATCCTCTCATATGACTTTTCCTCTATTATGTATAATTACTCACTGATCCTGAGTCTCCTGTTTATTGAGTGTGGAATTTGGTGGGTTTTTGGGGCTTAGTGCTAAAAATATTATGAGACTTCACCTAAAAATATTTCTCTTACATGCCGTGGTGGTAAAGACTGGGTTCATAGTTGTTATCATCATCCAAGAAGAAGAATAATTTGTCAAGTTCAGGGACATCAAACTTGTTTTCATAGATGGGAGCACCGATCAAGGTCTTCTTTAATTCGCCTTCTCCAGTGGATCTCCAGTAGCCTTGAGAGCCAGCAATACCTCCAGCAAGAGCAAAGAGACCAACAATGGCGGCCTTACGAGCGAAAGCTTGCTTAGCAAGGGGAGTGATTCTATTCACAGCTTCAAGACCAAGGTAAGTGGCGATGAAGGCACCTCTACCTTTCCAAGTGTTTTGGTTTTCATAGAGTTGTTGGACTTCAGCAGCTTTTTCTTCGCTGATGAGGGAAGTATGAGTGTGGACGGTTTTCTTGTCGTTGTCAGTGAATGAGACGTACATGTCTAAAACCACGAATTTATTGCAAAAAATAGATTTAAAATAACGAAATCAAATGAAAGATATAAATACAAAATAAATTCAAACAATTCAAAATTCATGAATGAGAGGCCATAGAAGAAACAATGAGCTTGGCTGTTTGTGAAAATAGGTCAAGGGGACATGAAAAGAATTTATTTTTCATAAGGGATTAATAAATCTTTGGAAAATCGAATTTCAATTAATAATAGTTGATATTCCTTTCAGATTAAATTTAATTTATCTCTCTCGTATTAATAAATATTTTTGATTTTTGTACTCTGAATTTCTCATGTCATGTAATGTATACATGAAACGAAAAATTATCATGCGCGTTGTGAAAAATTCAAAAATCAATTCTTTTGGTTTTTTGAGGTGAAAAACTTAAGAATTTCTCCTCTCTTTGAAAGTGGAGCCAAACCATTTTTTTTAATCGAAAAATGAACATTTTTTTTTGTCAGATTTTCGAAGAATTCATAATAAAAAAATATCTAAAAAAATCTTTTTCTCTCTTTTCTCGAATGAAATCAGAAATGATTATTGAAAAACTTAGAATTGTTTTTTTTTGGGTGACTTTTGGATCAATCCAAAATTATTGCCAAGCCTTGAGATTTTCAAACTCTCAAAATATTTTGGCTCTGGGTTTCTCTTCATCAGGACTTTTAGAACATGAAAGTTTCTCAACTCAAACTCTAGAGCTTTCTTGTTTTCTCAAAACACTCGAAGAAACAATTTTTTATAATGAATTAAAAACAGAGTTTTCTTTTTTATTCGAATTAAAAGATATTTGCACTTCGAATTTTCTCCATATAATTACTTTATTTTGTCTCCCCTTATAAATACCCCTCTCCTCCTACATTTCATAATCTAAAAAAAAAATTCTAAACAACAAATCACAACTTTATCAACATGGACCCAGAACTTCAAGGTGATCAAAATCAAGAATATAAGCCCCCAAGCGGTCTTAATGCTAATCCTACAAGAAATGAAGCTCCTGAAACTAGAGATAACAGCGGCAAGGACCTAACCGATCCCAACCCTGCTGATGAGGAAGGTGTCCCTGGGCAAGAGGGAGGCTCTCAAAATAAGTCTCGAGGAAAGCAAGGCCAAGGTCAAAGAGGTGGCCAACAACATCTGACTCAATCTGGCCAACCTGATATGAGATTTGCAGAAAACAAAGATCAAATCTTTGGTCAATCTTAATAGGAGATTATTTTATGTCCGTTTATTATGTTTATACAAATAAACACCTTTATAATATTGATATAAAGTACTTTAATATTTTCATCCAAATTTATCTCATCAGAAGGATCCTTCAAGGAAAATAAACCGTAAATTAATTTTAGCAAACTGATGAATATTTATTTTTTCTAGTTTTTCGGATTAGGATGAAAAAGGTAGGTGGATCGAAACCTCTATATAATTCAAAAATTGAACAAGAAAAATTTTTTTAGAAGAGCATGACAAGAAGTTTGATATCAAGTCTCAGAAAATTTTTCCCACATCTCATTACAAAATCTCATTTTTTTTTAGGTGAGATCAGTTAAAAAATATTTCCATAAAAAAGGGAAACAACAAATCCGATTAGATTTTGAAGTTTATTTTGTACTTTTTTATTTTTTCTGAAAATTAAAAAACAATTCTCAAATCCCGACTCCTCTCAAACCATTTTATGAGCTCAAGCGATCCTAATTCCCAACCCACCAACAACGAGCATTTTAAAAATGCTCAAAAATTCCTTCAAGAACGAAGTTATCTCCAAGCCTCCAATTCTTTCGCAAAAGCTATTCAAACCAATCCACGCAATCCAGAACTTTATTTACTCAAAAGTCAAGCCAGTTTTCACATTCCCAACTTTTCACAAGCTCTTCGTGATTTAAATGAAGGCCTCTCTGTCATTGACGAAGCCAATCCTGATTCCAATAAAAATCTCCTTTTCAAAATCAGATTGCTCAATATGAGATCAAAAGTATATAAAGAAATGCAAGAGTTTACTAGCGCCCAAAACGATGCTGATACTGTCAAGAATCTCCTACAACAAAACGAACTTAACGGACATATCTCACAAATTCTTTCACTTGACCATATTGATCTCAATGCCAGTTCTGTTAACAACGACTCTTCCACTAAACAAGAATATTTCAGTGCCAAAGTACATAAAAGATTCTTCAATAATCCCTTAGTTTCATTAGGATGAAGAAAGTTTAACAGAAAAAGAGCAAGAAGTCCAAACAGTATACGACCTGGTTCAAAAGTCCATGGAAAAAGGTCTCTTAATCACAGAGTTTAATCTTGTTCATCTTGTCTCAATGAAATGGTTCGAAAAATGGAAAAAATATACCAACTTCAGTTTTGACTCCCTCAAAAAACCTGCCAGCGCTATCCCTGAGCATAAAAATTCCAATGATTCCAACGATGGACTTCTCAAAGAAGAGGCCGACGGTGCTCATCCAGGACCTATTGATTCTGATGATATACTGGATAATGAAATTGAAATTTTAGTGGATCCTGATCTAGTGAAAGAGTATTGCAATTATACAGTGAAACAAGGATTAGTTGAGAATAAAGATTTTATTATTCTTCCACACCCTGTCTGGAAATATCTCCATGGAATCTATTCTGGTAGAGATATCAAAAGATATGTCATCAGTCTTAATGATGAAACAGCTCAAAATGCTATCGAAGTCTGGCTAAAACGAGTATAAATAACACATTTTCTTGGGAAGTAGTCTTAAATAAAATAGATTAACGTGTTGGTTTATCCACCAATAAAGGAAGGGCAAGATCCATTACAATGTAAAGTGCATACTCTCTTCATGAGTAAAAAGGAGACTGTGAAAGAGCTTAGGGAAAAAATGACTAGAATTATGAAAGCTCAGGGCAGAGTTAAACTTAATGTCCCTCTCAACTCCTGTAAATTATGGAAACTTGATCCTCATCAGGATTGGAGACAATTCATCCAAAGAACCATTGAAGAAAAAGAAGAGTTCTTCCCTATCAAAGGCACTCGTCTCACAGAAGGCCTCGTCTTAGAGGTATTGATTATGGAAAATCGTTATTTATCTTTTTCAATTTAGGATGCAGAATTGGGAGATACAGATATAGTTATATGTGAATATAAACAAGGAAAGGATTGGTTATTGATGTCAGAAGAAGACCATACTCAATTCCTTCTTTCAAGATGTGCTAATTGTGGCAAAAAAGATGAAAATCTCCCCATATGTGAATGCAAAACAGTAATAATCGTTTGTAAAATTCTCCTAATCTCTCTCACAAGGTGAAATATTGTGATGCTTTGTGTCAAAAGAATCATAGACCAGTCCATAAGGAAAAGTGTATAAAGATTAAACATGCAATCAACAAAAATAACGAAATCATGAAACAATTCAAGCTTTCCAAGAGTAGATTTGCTAATAGCTCGCGTTACGGTATCTGCGGACTTCAAAACCTTGGAAATACTTGCTTCATGAACTCTTCCTTACAATGCTTAAGCCATGTCTCTGATCTCACCTACTATTTCCTTGATAATCATTTTATCAAAGATTTAAACAGCAGCAATAGACTTGGAACCGGTAATTTGATATATTTGAAAACACTTTTATTTATCTCTCGGCTAGGAGGAAAACTCGCAGCAGCTTATGCGGAGTTAATGAAGGAATTATGGCATGGGACTGAAAATTATGTTTCTCCTTGGGATATCAAGAAAATCATTGCTGAAAAAGCTTCTCAAGTATTTTCCTTATCAATGATTCATCTCACTAACTCTCCACCCTACTAGTTCAGCGGATATAATCAACAGGATGCAGCAGAATTTCTATCTTACCTTGTGGATGGATTACATGAAGATTTGAACAAGGTTATTAACAAGCCATATGTGGAGACTGTGGAATCTGATAACAGACCAGATGAAGTCGTCGCTCAACAAAGTTGGGAAAATCATCAAAAGAGAAATCAATCAATCATTGTTGATCTTATGCATGGCCAGTTCAAATCCAAACTTGTTTGTCCTGACTGCCAAAAAATCTCAATCACCTTTGACCCTTACATGACTATTTCTCTTCCAATCCCACACAAAAACTACATCACCTTACCCCTTTACTTCATCTATAAAGACAACAAAAAGCTCCCTGACAAAGTCACTCTCACTCTTGACCCCACTGCTTCTGCTCTCAGCGTCCTTGAAAAACTTTCTAAACTTCTCTCATTTAAAGAAAATGCCATGGAACTCTGCCTTATCAAAGGACAAGTTATTTCTCCAGCTAATCTTGCTAAATTTGATGTAAAGACCCTGAAAGATGATGAGGGAATGCCTTTTGTTTATCAGATTCATAACACAGAATTTGATGGGCCTTTAGAGCAATTCCAAGCACAACCCAAGATTAAAATTGAAATTAGAATTTTAAAGGAAGAAGGCGATGAACCATTGAGTTTCTCTCGCCTCGTCTACGTCCCTACTGCTGCAAACTTGAAAGATTTGCATCATCAAGTTTACCTCACAATGAGAGGATACATCGCAAATGTGTACAATTATGACAATAAGGATGATCATAGTGGCTTCTTTATTGACCCTGAAGAGTGCGATATGATGGCTGTTGAGAAAGAATACAAAGAATTTAAAGATGTTGGAAAGGAAGATAATGCTCCCGGACCTTACGTGTTGGAATTTGTGCAAGAGAGCGAGAATGGAGGTGAAGACAGCATCTTGATTCCATATTCTGACGCCAAAACAATGAAGGATGTGTTCCCTGGAGCCAAAGCTCTTTCTTTAAACCTCGTCTTTAGAAAAGAAATCAGAACTCAGAGCATGAAAATCAATAAATGCCAAGAATTTGACAAAACCAATGATGTCCCTAAGGAACAAAAAGCATACAGTCTTTATGATTGTTTTGATCTCTTCACTAAACCAGAAATTCTCGATCAAGAAAACTTGTGGTATTGCAGCAAATGTAAAGAACATAAACAAGCCACCAAAAAAATGGATGTCTACAAACTCCCCAATACACTTATCCTTCACTTAAAACGCTTCAAAACCTCACGAGTTCACTCTATCGGCTCCTTCTATTTCTCAGGAGGAAGCTCAAAAATCACTACCCTTATTGATTTCCCTATTGAAGGCCTTGATCTTACAAAATATACTCTTGGTAAATATGATGAGCCTCCAATTTATGATCTCTTTGCCATCACAAATCATTATGGTAGCTTGGGTGGAGGCCATTATACTGCCTATGCAAAGAATCCTTTGAAAAACAAGTGGTATGATTTCAATGATTCAAGCGTTTCTTTACAAGATCCTTCTGAACTTGTCACTAGTGCTGGTTATCTATTATTCTATAAACGAAGAGAAGTTAATAAACAATAAATAATGATTTAAATATTCTATATAGACTGTATGTAATTGGTATGGATATAAACTTTTTCACAGAGAAAGAAATTTAGCTTGATCCTTATTTTTTATTTTAATAAGGTATTATATTAATTAAAAGATTACAACAGATTGCCATACACCTTAAAATTCATTCATCATGCAGTACATAAGGATAAACTAAAAAATGAAAAAATATTTCATATTTTATGATATTTATTCATATATCAAAATTAACTCCAGCTCCTTTATTTTTGAGCTTTAATATCGAGTTTATTAGCTTCTCCAGTGTTGAGTTGATTGAAGATCAAAGCTAAAAATCACATTAATATCTTCCTATTCAAAATTCTATTTTACTGGGATCGTTAGCCAAACCAGCGTTAATTTCCATGGCGATTTCTTGTTTCAAGTTACTGAGCATGCCTTCAACTCCAGTTTCAGAAGCTTCATCGTGCATATTTTCGTTCATGGCAGAGTCCATAATCTTGCCAGCAACGGTAAGTTCATCCATGGCCTTTTGGTATTGTCCAAGATTGTTAGAAAGCTACAATTAAATGTTATTTATTCCAAATCAAATAAAGAGGTCGATTACAGCAGCAGGATCCATGAATTGTTCTTGCATTTTGAGCTTGGGAGTGAGGCCGGAAAGGGTCTTCATCAACTATCAAATGATGAGAAATATACCGCTAAAACAAGAGTTACATCAGTATTGCTCATATTGGCTTTCAAGTGCATGCTGATGGCGTCCATTCTGTGGGCCATTCTTTGGAGATTTTGGCATTCTTTATATTTAGTGGCAGCATTTTGTAAGAAAAGCCTTTGTTTAGGTTAATAAATAGAAAACTTTGCGAGATTTGTACTTGGCTCCTTCTTCATTACCCTTCTTCAAAGCCTAAAACATTTTAGAAAAGTCTGAGAGAAAAAAGAAAAATTACAGCTCTGGCCTTATCGATTTCTTTCTTTTGGTCTCTTTGAGCTCTTCTAGAGGCATTTTCGAATTGCTTGGCGGTCATTCTCATTTCGAGCATAGCATCTTCGATGTCTTCTCTGGGATCTCTAGGTTTAGTGTTGTTTCCACCCATGTCTTATTGAGTTGTCAAATATATATTGAAAAGTTTATTTAGTTTTAATAATTTTAATTGGTTTGGTTGAGTACTTAATATAAACCCACGAAATTTACAGTATAAGAAAAAATGCATCATTGTCCGATTTAAATAGAATTTTTTGCCTTTTCTTTTCCTGTTAATTTCTTCTATGTGAAATGAAATTTTTTTTTCTGAGAAATTTTATTGATATTATCAGATAGATGAAAGGCTTTGGAGTGGTTAAGTTTTTTTTATTAGGGTAAAAAATTTGATGACTTGATTAATTTGTTCTGTATTTAGAAACTAGAGTCGGTATTAATTTCACAGTATGGTCACCAAAGTAAATTAATCTAGTAGGAAAATCTTTGCGAATCCTGCATTTTGTAATTTCTTTCAAAAAATTTTCAAAAGAAAAAAAATTCTAGAAGAAATTCATTTCATCATCCAAATTTATCTCCAGAGAAAGAGTATGCTCGAAGTCACACAAGAAAATTTTTTTCCAAAGCCTGCAAAAACCTACGGCATGGTTTAATTTCCCTGTCTCAAAAGATTCAATTTTTTTTCAAGAAAATCTGTCGATTTTTTAATCCTAAATAATTTTCAATAAACAAAGTCATCTCTCACAAATGAACAATCCTCACAGTGAACATGCAGTAGCTTCACGTTCTCAACTGGAAATTCCTATTGGCAACACTGTTGGCACCATTCCCATTGGCAATATTCCTCTTTCAGTTCAAAGAGCTTTCAAGTCTGGTGTAAGAAAGCACCAAGTCTATCTTGATGGAATCAATACTCTGAAAAAGGAAGGCCATCTCAGTATGCTATTTCTTTATTTTTCATCCCCTTAACTCTTTCTTCGAGATTTTATGTCATATCAGAAAACAGAAAATGAAGAAAAAAGTTTACCATTGACACTGACGAGAGATTTTCAAACAGCATCAAAATCAATAAACCCAGCACATGCAGGAAAAAAGGTTGATTTGCCTCAAATGAAAAAACGCATTGCGATGATAAACCCCAGCATAACCGAAAAAGATATATTGAAAATCGCTGATAATACTAACCAAATTACAGCAGAAAACTACTATGAGCTTTGTAAAGAATATGAAGCGGATCTTGATGGTCATGATCCAATGGCTGCAGCTTTTCAGTTTTTGATTGATGAATCTGGAGAACTTGACTTTGAAAAGATCAACAAATATTTTGAGTTTTTTGGATATGAAGAATTGCAAAAAAGGGATATTGAAATTATTCATGAACATATGGATCTAAAAAGAGAAGGAAAAGTGTCCTTAGATGATTTCAAAAGAATCTTCAAATTCTTGGGAAGATAAAATTTTTTTCATATTTTTCGAAAGAGTGTATCATATATAATTTGGAGAAAATTTTTTTGCAGTCAAATTTTCATAATATTAGAAATGAATATAGAGAGTTATATTGATAGAAAGTATGTACTGTAATACTATCAAAGAGGAAAAAAAATATATTACTGAATATATTTACAAAAATTGTTGGAAAAAAGTTACAATGTACAACTACAACAACAACAACTATAAAACCTAGTTATTTGGGTATTCCATGGAATTTCGAACATGGAACACTTCACCTCTGGCTGAATTGATATCATTCATCTAATCGAGTTGTAAACAGACAAAAAGCAGGTATCTTACTGGTCGATGTCTTCTGACGGAGTTCCTTTTGGCACCTTGAAGATATTTTGGTCTTGCCATTGGACTGCTCAGTATTGTTCCTTCTTCAACCGCTTCTAATAATCTTTATTAAACTCATCCCATATCTCTCAACTAAATACCTTCTTGATGATTCTTTGGTGAGGAATACATTGCTATAGCTCCTTTATATAATTCTGAAGACTAAACAAAATAATTAGACTCACTCCCTCTCTCGAGTATTACCTGAATCAAAAAATTATTGACATTAACGTTGATTTTGATCTGCTGTTGTTCTCTTCTTTGAGGATCAATCAACATCGGACTTAAACGTCGATGAGGATTTGATCCTGATCTTTTTTGATTTGGACTTGGTCTTCTGACCTCTTGTCTTCTTGGAGAGGAATCCCATGGTGGGAAATTCTGTGAGAAAATCACTTTATCCTCTTCGGGTTGCGAAGTTGGAACATCTTGCTGACTATCACGAGGTTGAGTATCATGTCGATTCTGCTTAATTCGTCTCAGTTTCCAACGGTTATGATCGGAGTCGTTTGATGGCTCGATATCAACCCCAAAATGGTCATTTAGCATCTTTTTAGTCCAATAAGGGTTATATGGGTTGTATATATCAGCTCTTTTGAGAATCTCCTTTTGTTTTGCTATTGTTTTGCGAATCTGGTAAGACACATCTTCAGGAATTCCTGCTTTTCTGTAGTCTTTGTTGTATCTGGGGATCTGGATTGTTTCTTCAAGCTCATCCACTCTTTGATGGCTGATACTTGAATGTCTCGCTTGTCTGTATGGATTGTAGCCTTTTGGTGTATAAATTGAGCCCTCCTCATTTTCCAAGCTACAAAATTTCTTTATTAATTTCTCATAAAAGTCCGTTTTACTCAGATACACGTGATGGGTATTCAGCACGAGAATGGTTTAGTGGCTCCAAAATATGATTATTCTGGAAAGCTCGGGTTGTATCTTGAGCACCTCTTTTTAAATAATATGCTTGAGAATTATGTTTCTCTTTTTCTCGGCCGTTAATTCTTCTTCTGTGATCTCTTTCAAAAGCAGCCATTTTTTCATCTTCTGTCTCCATATTCAAACTTACTGAACTCTCAGAATTATTCTTCTGAACAAGTAGTGGCTAATTAATATCACACAAAAACTCCTCCAAAAAATTACTTTATTGTTTGGTCTAACTCTCTTTTTCTTATCAGTTTCAACCAAAACAGAACTGCTCAACAATTCTGGAGATTGACTTGGACTTTTGCTCTTTCTTCCGCTCAAAGCAATCTTCACAGCTCTTCCGTTTGGCCTGCTAATTGGGTAAAGCCTGGTTGGAGACATATCAATAGGATATTTTTTGGGATCATCACGTTGAATTTCTGGGACGATCACATCAATATTTTGAATGATAAATTGCCCATTTTCCTTCTTTTGAATCACGCTATGACGAACTTGTGGACTTTTGGAGCCAGGCGGTCTGCTTTTTGGAGCGCTAATCTGATCTCTTTTCACTGTGACATTCTTAGTAAATCTGATTTGCATTTCTGGCAACACCTTTTTCTCTTCATCAGCGGCTTGGTCCTCTGTGATAATAAAAGATTTGGTCTTTGCTCTGATCTTACTGCTTGATCTTCGCTTCATAACAGGTGCTGGCACTCTTCTTGTCAACCTGGAAAAAAATTAATTTCTTTGTCTTGAGAAATGATCAAATTCTTACTTTATTATATTTTCTTGAGACAAACCTTTCTTTTCAGAACCAACTTCACTCTTTGGTGTCAGGATACCTGCTGCCTTCATTTCTTCCACACCTCTTGCTGTCAGCTCTTCCAATCCATACATGGGGTCAGTAACTTCAGGATTTGATGTAGCTCCTCTTTGAATAACTGAGGGAAGAGTTTCATCATCCCGAGGCGTAATTTTAGGGACAGCTCCTTTTTGAATGTCAAGAGGGATATCTTCAGAAAAGTCTGATAATGCTTTCTGAATCAATTCCTCACCTCTTGAATGAAGTGGTTCCACTCTTTCTCCTCCTCTTGAACCTAATAAATAAGAAATTGTTTGAAAAATTCAATGCTCTCACTTGGCTGCGATTCAGGACTTGCGCTTAGTTTCGCATTATGATCGACTTTCACAGGTTGTTTTAAATCTTTCTTGCTTGAAGATTCACCCTTAACTTCGACCCTTGAAAGTATAATGCAACTATCTTGTTCTTCTTTTTCTCTCATTGGATTTTCTGTCTGCAATACAGGTTCTCCCTCAACGTCCTTCACCTCTTCTTTTGAAGGTACAATTTCGATTTCTTTTTCTGTTTTTTCGATCACTTCCTGGCCATGCTCAGAGGTTTCTTCTGCCAAGTTCTTCTCTTCATTCTCAGAACCAACAGGTTTACCCTCAACTTCGTTTAATTCTTCGTTACAAGATGCAATCTCATTTTCTTGCTCCACAATATGAGTTACGACTTGTTCTGCGAAATTCTTTTCTGAAGCGTTTTCTTTTTCTGGAACCTCAACGGGGACAATTTCATTTTCTTTCTCTTCTTTTTCTAAAACCAGAACTTCAGGTTCAATCAAACTCTTTTCTTCAAAATGTCCTTTTTCAGAAGCAGAAAAAGATTCTGCCTTCTTTATTATTGATAATGCTTTTTCGAAATCCTCTTCATTTGACATAATTCCTTGTTCTCCCTTATTTTCAATCACTTTTGTTGTCTCATCTTCCTCTAACACTTCAACTCCTCCAACTTCCTCAACCATTTCATCATATTCGTCAAAACTCTCTGGATCAGGCAAACGATATTGATTTTGACTACTCTGGCTTCTTTGTTCTACCTCCCCATAATATTCTTGAGATTCTTGATGAATCAGACTGTGGCCACTTTGGTGAGCACTTTGGAAAGCAGAGAGTCTCGTTTGATCTTTACTCAGTTTATTATGTAAAACACTCGCTGTTTGTGTCAGAGACTCAAACTCTTCATTTGCATATTCATCTTCACCATATTTACTTGTCAAACCTGCGCTTCGATTTTTCTCAAGATTCGAATTATTCATTTTTTCTACCACATTATCACAGTCATATTCTTGTTCTGGTTGCTCAGTCTTTGAAACATTTTTCCTGAAAGCCACGGTTGATGAAATATTGCTTTCAGGAGCAGAATAACCAATCATTTCAGTCGCACTACGAAGGTCATGAACAGTCTCACTCATAGGATATTCCATACTGATCCCACTGAGATTTTTCATTAAATCTTCAGTTTTTGAGACTTGCTCTGAATTTATTTTAATTACTGGCTTTTCAAGGCTCTGGTGATGATGATGACTTTCATCATTTTCTTGAGAATTTTCTTTCTCTACATCAAGTTCTGCTTGCAATTGTTGTCGACCAAAAGTAAAGGCCAAATCTGGATTTTTTGAAACTCCTTCAGGCTCAGCCTCAACGCTCGATTTACTTTCATGACTGGCTTCATCAATATGATGCAAAATCTCCTCTCCATTTCCTTCTTGCTGGTTCACTCGAACCACTTCAGAAGATTTTATTCCCTCTTGACTCTTCGCTCTTGGCATCTTCTTGGGGACAGCAAGAAAGTCCTTATTTTTAAGGAGATTGATGGTTTCAATATTTGAAGATTTCGACTCAGTCAACCCCTTTGGCTGCTGCTGTTCATCATTTTCTGTAAGAAATTGATTCTCTTGAGTTTTCGTGCGTTCAGCAGTCCCTTCAAACTCCTTGAGAGTTTTAAATTCGGACATTTGCGATTTAGTCACTGTCATTGAATTTAAAACATCTGGCCTGTCATCAGAAATTGTACTATTTCTCAAAACACTTTCTTGGGTCAGCTCAGGAATGCAAGAAAGTTCGCTTCTTTCTGTTAAACCACGCTGTTTTCTATGAAATCTCATCTGGTTGCTTCTAAAGGAAGGTGGGGATCTATTCCCTCTCTCATGACTACTATTAATAAATTCAATCTCATGTTCTAATTCCACATCTTGGCCGCTATTCTCCTCCACTTCATCATCAAGTGCATCCCTCTGATGATCATTTTCATCATATAATTTTATTACTTCATCATCTTCCTCCTCATCATCATCAAGTTGAGTTTTAGCCTTGGCAACAACTGTTTCTTTGATTTCTTGAATCACTTGATTTTGATTTTCAATCTCATTATGCTCTAAATTCCCATTTTCTTCAATCTCTTCAATATTATTAACTTCTTCTTCAAGTTCAAAATTTGGCTCCTTTTCATTATCTTTTTCATCATTCACCGAATCATACTCTTCTCTTTCTTTTTCTTCCACTTGTTGCCTAGAATATTTCCATTAAAACACCATCCCATAAACCATGTCTACTTTTCAATAATGTCGTCAACCAACTCCACGACACCGTCATTGCCAAAAGGAGACTCATCAACTTTCTCGATTTTTTCAATAGAAGAATTCTCTAATTTCACTGGTTCAGCTTCAACTTCCAAAACTTCTTCTCTAAACAAAATGTTATCAATAGCCCATCAAGAATAAAATCAATCGAGAAAATCACTCAAATAACGCCCCATCATAGCAATTTCCCCACTCCCAAACTCTATCCATTCACAAGAAAAATAATTACTGATACTCCTCAGGCATAGATGTTCCATCATCAAGTTGTTGATTCACGCTCAAATCAACATTCTTCAGCGCTTCTTCTTTTTCAATCTCATTTCTTTCGTCCACCAATTCTTTAACTGATTCCTCGTTCATTACCTCGCTAGCCAAAGGCTCAGCTAGCTCATCATGGGTATTTTTGTCAGAGTCCATTGAGAGACCTCAATAAAATTAAATTACAA
>Ga0182738_1005373_pt1 | contig 13717 bp, 11 predicted proteins | sample eDN5th30CBELigMG_FD_128876 | JGI IMG/M metagenome (GOLD analysis project Ga0182738, IMG submission 128876) | Enriched Miracle-Growth compost microbial communities from Emeryville, California, USA - eDNA 5th pass 30_C BE-Lig MG (version 2)... ...
ATTACATAGGAAGTTGATCAAACGGAACTTACTCGAATCTGTATCAAGCCAAACCCTTGGGGCAGAGTCTTATCACAATATTGCTCTCCTTTATTAAAAGTGAGAAGATCGTTAATATACTATCGAATTAGTTTCGGGAGGCTGAGAATATATATACATTTTGATATTTTAAGTATCTTTCTGCTATTTTCGGGTTTTTAACACATCTATCTTTTTGAAGAATATATTGTTTATCACAGTCCTAAAGAGTTAGATCTTATCCAAGAATAAAGCTCTACCACAAGCTTGCCATTCTGACATATACCATGCTCAGGACATGGTTCATAACCTTCTGGGATATTATCCGTCACCCCAGTCTTCCAATACTTTGGCTGTCTTGGATTGAGAAGGACCAAGACTGCCACAATAATCAAAACGACAAGCATTCCACCCAAAACTACTAGCTGAAAGTCAAGACCTTTCTTCTTGCCTCCACTGCTGCTTCGAGACATTGGAGATTTTGATCTGCCTCGATCTTGGCTACTTCTATAATTTGGTTGCATTTTTGAAGTCGGACTCCTATCAGGTCGAATACTCCTTGAGCTCAGGTCACTAAAGCTTCCATCCCTTTTCGCACTCGAATAACTTCGATCATTTCCTTGACCTTGAGGAACTCTTTGAGTTACTTGATTTAGCTGTCGATTCGGAATTTCCGTATTCCCAAACAAAGAAGTATTTGGTTGTTTAATATAATGTTGGGCTGCTTGAGGAACAGTTTGTAAATTGGAAATTCGAGGACTGACTCCATTATTTACACCCACCAAGTTTCGACTGATTGGAGAAGTTTGCTTGTTTGCCGGTTCAATAGGTTGTACTGGAGGAGTAAAGAGATAATTATGAGCTGTAGGGGCTCTTGGCTGATTGCCGCTTGGAATATTATTTGGTTTTGCTGATGGAATATCATTAAATATGCTGCCACGAATTACAGGATTCGGCTGAGTCGAGGCAGGATTTGGGTTAACACCCCATGTAGCCAGATCAATATTCTTTTTTGCTCTGTCAATGTTGTTTACGTAGGGCTGAGTAGATGGAGAAGGATTGGGAAATGGAGAGGAACCTCTTGGCTGATTAGTTGGGGAAACTGAGCGATCATTATTGGTGGTTGATGACCTTTTGGGGTTTTTGATCCTAGAAGATTGAAAGTGAGATGAGAAGGCGCGTGAAAAATTTACAAAGTAAGATAATCGTCCATAATTTTGAATTCCTTGTTCTTTGTTGTTCCTTTTTTTCAATAGAATTAAAATTAAAAAGTAAACTCTTTTGAATTAAATACAATAGAATGTCCAACACTCTCGGAGCTCAATTATTTTTTAAACAAAACATTTCTGAGTGTAAGAAATTCATTAATTTGGAGATCTTTCTATTTTTATTATAAATACAATTCTTTTTGAACCAGAAATATGGATTCTCTCAATTTTAGATCTTTCGAAAATCAACATACTCCCTCCCCTATTTAAATGGACTCCTTAATATCAAATTCGCGTAAACAGACAAACAAAAACATTGGCTTAGCTAATTTTTCGTTATTTTGGCAACATCCAGAATTCCTCAACATTATTTTGGAAATGGTCCAGGTAACTGTAGATCTTGCAATCTTTCTTCTTTAATTCCTCAACATAATTCCATAACCTCCTGTAATTATGATCTTGAGCCCATTCTTCAAAATCTTTTTTGAGCTGTTTCACTCTCACTTTCTCCCAATGCGACAAATAAACCAGGATTTCACTATATAACTCTCCAGCCAGTCTTTTATATTCTCTCTTCTTCAGGATATACCTTCTCTATAAAAATTAAAGACAAGGGCATCTCAGGACACTTCTATACTCCGTATTCAACGCTTGAAACCAATAAAAGGAGCCAGATTAAGACCAAGCTCACTCTTTCTTTGTCCGCCCAGAGAATTTTCATCCTAAATTGAAATGAGATTCAGATTCTGTGGATTTATTGGATTATAAAAGATTACCTACAAAAAGCAGATGGCTTTCTTGTGTCTTTCGTGAAGTAAGTTTGATTGGAAACGTCTAAGTATGGATGGTCTCCCATTTCAACTTTATTTTGAATGCGGACAAAAACGGAAGTTTGATTATTTTTCAAATAAGCATCATCTTTAAATTCTTTGGACAGGACTTCCTATCGATCAATTATTTAGTGGATTTGGACAGAAAAATATACAACCTCAACTTCCTTTTGACTCATTGTACGCTTGATTCTTCCACGGTCACAGCCAGACTCGAAATTTCCTTCACGTTGTGCCAACTCATCGTTAATAAACTAGAAAACAATCAAGTCAAATTGAATTATTCTCCTCTCTACATCCATGTATTGGTCAATCTTCTTTCTTTCTTCCAATGTTGCGATCATCACACAATCGTTCTTGTAAATATTGTAACCTTCTTTACAACTCTAAATTTTTTACCTTTCGAAGTATTTTAAATGATTCTCTTACCTCCAATTTTCCCTTTACACAATTTCCATAATATGGACAGAGAGTGCAATCCTCTGTTTCGTAAAGATCAGAACAAAACACAACTGGGTTTTCTTTTGAATTTAAATATTTGTATCCCAATATTGCAACAATCACAAGTAAAATCACACCTCCCAGAAGAAGCATGGATTTCTTAGAATTTCTTTTTCTTCTTAGCTTTTTTGTTGTTTTGTTATACTCCTTTTCCTTTCTTTCATTTTCTCGAATTGTTGTATTTCTTCGACTTTCTTGCTGAGGGCTAGCCCGATTTCGCTGATTAACCTGGCTAAACTGATTGAAATTTGATGCATGCATTTCACCCAATGGTGGAGCTAGATTATTATACGAGCTTTGATAAAATGATTGGGTCGATCTGGGAATAAATTGGCTGGTTGTGGTCGTAATTGTTGGAGGGCCCTCATGTAGGTAATTTATTGAACTTGGACCAATATTTTGTGGAGAAATCGAATATGGCACAGAATAAGTGACTGAAAACTGATCAAGTCCTTGTCTTGGGATCTGATTAATCAAAGTAGTTGCAGGTCTTGAAGGATTTGGCACTCCAGGATTGAAGGAGGCTCTTTGAGGGTTACTGATAATCTCCGGAGCTTGTTGTTGAGAATTAAGTGGTTGATATGATCTCCTTGCAGCATTTGGCTTTGGCTTCACGCTCTTCACTCTAAAAAAATCAAATAGAGTCTTTGAAAGAATTACATATCAAGATAATCGTCCATGTTGACTCAGTTCGCAATTACAAGTCTTTATTTAAAATCAAATTTTCGAGCAAAATTTTGTTATGTTATATTTTCCGATATAAGAAGATAAGAAGTAGAATTAAAAGATTTTCTTGACTAAAAAGAATTGAATTTAGTGAGGCATCGCTTTATAAATTGTTCACCTGAATGAAGCTGAGAATTATTATTTTGAATTTTTTGAAGAGTGAAACTAGTCTAATATAAATTCATTTTATTTTGAGAATTTTTTGGAATCACATCTTAATTTTTCTGCGCTTGATTGATCACTATGGCGAACAATTGGATAAGTTTTTCTTTTCAATTTCTCAATAATTTACCAAAATTATTTTATTTTGAAAAGTCATTTAGTCAACTTCGATAAAATGAAAACATTTAAGAGCAGTTAGTTAGACTCATCCACTTTGAAATTCTTTCTCAAGAGAAAACTCCGTAATTTCGTTGTATTTTAGTCAGTTGAGAGGTGGGCAATACGGTCTTTAAATTCTTTTCATAATTTGCCATAACTATTCCCAAAAAATTTTATTCCTTCATTGTTCTCAAAATAAGTTGGGTTCACATAATGGCTGATTCTCCAAATTCTCTTGATTCTTCTGGATGACTTAAAAGACCAGTCATCTTATTGTTCACCATCACTTTTGTAATCGAATTACAAGAAAAAAGAATGAGCCAAGATCAATTTACGGCTCGAATTCAAGGGGAAAAATATCCTCCTATAAATAGGAGAAATTCGTCTCAACTAGGTTGGCTTTGCTTTGAAATTGTTTTCGATGGGCCTAAAGGTTGAAAATATAAATGCATCAAATTCTTCTTGAAATTAGGGCAACTTTTTCAAAATCCAAATTCATTTTACGAGTCAATCTCTCCTTCTCCGTGAAATTTATTCACTCCAACTAGAAAATGGCTCGATGTTTTTGCCCTGTTTCCGGGTCTTTTCTGACAGGACGCACTAAAATCAGACTGTATTGAATTAAATTCTGCGCAAAACAGGATTAAATTTAAATTGGACGTGTGAATTTTGCACTGGGAATAGCGGTTTGATTGGCGTTTTAGGCTCTCATACTGTCTAAACCATTCATTCTTACAAAATGCTAAAATTATTCTGTTGTCAGTCACCCTATCTCTATGCTTACGGTTTGACTCAATCCTATTTCAAGACTTTTGATACCAAATACTCGAGATCTAGCTTTCTCACTCAAGCTAGACTTTCTAAAATTTACAATATGGCTATCGATCTCAAAAGAGTCTCTCCATCCAATCGACTCCAAAAAAATTCCTTTCCAAACTCTTGTCTAGTCTCGAGCGAAAGCATTTTTAAAAAGATTTTAATCAAATTGATCTTCGGTATGAAAAATCTTTCCTACTTGGAAACTGGAAATAACTTGCGCCAGGTTTTTATCATTTATAAAACAAATTATTGGGACCTGGTTTGGCCTTTGTTTGGATGGGATTTTTATCTTGGAAATTCATCCTGTATCTACAACAACTTTGCAGCGTTGAGATCCTTAAATTAATTGATTTTGAGCCTAAATTGGTATTTTGGTTGAAAATTGAGGCAAAGTTTTTACAATTCCAATTGAGAACCTTTGGAGTAACCAATCGAATTCTTCCGAGCTCTCCGAGTTCTTCGAAAAGATACATTTAATTATTTTAGTCTTGTTCTCACTATATCGCCTTTGGAAATTTTCGAGATTTCCTTCTGCTTTCTCTTTTGTTCAAAGTATTTTCTAGAAATTCAATTATTTAATTTTGTCCTCTTCGTCTTCTCAGCTCCAGAAATTCTTCGTACACACCATCTCTTCTCTCTTTCAAACAAGCCTTCTCCTTCCAACTACATCCCCAACTCTCTTTTATCCAATAATTCAAAAAAGACTGGCTCTCCCAGATATATGGCGTTTCTCACCTTTAACATTCATTCTTATCATTTTTGCCAAAATTCTTCTTTTGACCTCCAAATTACTTTTCCTAGCAAACAAGACAACCATCAGACTTTTCCATATTCTTTTTCGAAAATCATGAGATATTTACATTCTTCCAATCAGAGAAAGCATTCCCCTGTTTCAATTAAAATATTAATACTTACTTCTGTAAAGTAAAAAAAACTGACATTGATTTATTCATCCATCAAAGAGAGTTATTGATTCATAAATTGAAGTGGTTCAAAAAACAAGAGATCCCTTTTTCCCCAGAGTGCGCCAATATCAGTTAACAAATAACCCTTTGTATTTCACACGAAGCTGCTAATAGAGAGGCAAATTTGATCTAGATATTAAACCGAAATTAAATTCATCACAGAATATTCTGATCCAATTGTCGTACCTTCAGTGTAACTTTTTACCTTTTTAAACAGCTTACTTTTTCCAAATTAATAATCATTTTGACAATTCCTTTACATCCCTTCTTATATCCCATGCCTTTGAACACTTGTCTCTTCAACAACTCCCCTTCCACTAACACCTCTCTTCAAAAAACTCCTCAACACAATCCCTCATCTTCCAATCATTCATTTCATCATCTTATCTATTCGTTTATTGGACCCATTAATGACCACCGCCTTCAACAACTCCACTTCCAAGGAGGACATCCTAAACTGAGTCAAATTCTTAATTCGATTATGATGGTGAAACGTACTCAAGAAGTTGATTCACACATTCTCATCATGATTGATTGTCTCTGCAACTTCAAGTCAAGCCCATTCTCCAACCTTTTATACGCAAAAGTTTCTAACCTCCTTGAAAACAACATTCACCAATCAATCATCTCTCATAATGTCCAAAATCTCTATGCCAAAAAGGTCTTTCATTCATTGATCGCAGGGGAGAGACTGTTTCGCATGAATTCATCAGCCTTACCTTGTGCTGATGAAGAGGATGTATTAACTTTGGCGAAAAAAGACGAATTATTCGAAGAAAAAGACTCAGATCTGAATGAAGCTGCCAGCACTACAAGCGGATTCTCCAGAGAAGGAGACGTTTGTCTCTGGTCTTTAACTTCTCTCAATGGAGCAGATCTTGATAGGCCTCCCCACGATGCTTCTGGTAATAAATATTTCCCGAAAACTTTTGCTAACCTCTCACCTAGGAAATTACCTTTTCCCATTTGAAGATGACATTTCAACCTCATTGAAAGGTGTTATGAGCTGTTATGATGGATTCTTTGTTGGAAATTTGGAAATCACATTTGACTCTGCTGATCAATACCTGAGTTTGCCAATGAAACAAATTCCAGGCAAAAACACACCTCAGAAGCAGGCTCCTAAACAGCTTGTTGTTGAAAAGAAGACGATTCATCAAATTAAAGCCCATGAAAATATGTTTTGCTCACCTGTTGTCCAAACCAAAACAAGATTTGATCCTAGTGAAATTAGCAACCCCTTGACACCTCAGTATATTCCACAAAAAAACCAAAGAAGAAGCCCCAAAAGCAATTTTCACAAAACCTATGCTTCAAGTACCCATCAATCCTTAGAAAAGAAACCACCTGTCTTTCAACAGCAGCAACAACAACGTTCTGGGGGCATCTCAATGTCCCTTTTTGTCAATGATAAACTCAAAAAAATGAATCATGGACACGGAAAGAAAAAAAGCCACTTTACTGATTCTCAACCCGGCTCAGGAATTGCCAAGAGACCTTAATGAATGAGTGAGGAAAATTTTTTGAGAAGAAAGGTATTCTCAATTCAAAACAAAACAGAAGAGACCTGACCTTTTCCAATTAATTTTTTATTATTGCATGTAACAATTAGCAAGTAATTTCGCTGTCTTTTAAAAAAGTCTGCGCCAACTTTGTACATCGTCTTTTCAAATAAATTAAGTCAGAGATATCACAAAGTTGCCAGATCATGTATTTGCTTTACAACTACCATATCATTATTATTATTTAATATCTGTAAACTTATCAATGTATCTATTATTCCCAGTAATATCAATCAACAATCAATTAACCACCCGCAAATTAATCGTTTCTAAAAAATATTTTTAATTAGGTAATGCATTCTGAGGATTCCAAAGGTTTATTAGTCATCAAGATTGATAGATCTAAAATTCTTGAGAATTGTAAATTGCCTGAAACACATTCTCATGAAACCAAAACAAGACCTTCAGAAAGAATTAAAGAATCTCTTTAAGCCATCTTCAAAGATGGTTATGTATGAGTTATTTTCTGACGCTTTAACCTGAAATAAAGAGCCAAATTCTGACGACCCTTGGCTAAGTGATGGAATTGGATATGTGAGGAAGTGAGTAAAACAGAGTTTATGAAATAAGTATCTCAATAAAATTTCAAACCAAGCATTGAGAGCTTTTTAAACTTTGATTGGTCAGGCCTAGAGTGTGCTGATTGAAATGCCAAATATTTTGGGAGAAAAAAGAGTTCAAACCACACCAGTCTCTTGGTAGTAAACTTTCGTTCAAGTTTAGAAGGAGTTTTTCTGCAAGATCTAGACAAAAAATGGACTCGTGAAAAAGAGAAATGAGTCTTTTTTTTTCAAACATCATTATTGCAAAAGAAAATTCAGAATTTTTTTCGAACTTTTACTTTTCTTTTTTTTTCAAACATCCTTATTGCAATAAGAACGTTTCAAAAAAAGAGCGAAATTTAAATAAGAAATCAAGGTTTCTGGGGAGTAAAGAAATGATTTGACGAAATTCATTTTAGAAATAAAAAACCAAAATTAAAATCAAAGACTTGATGCCCAGAAATTATAAAGTTACTGTATTCTCTAAAATAACCCATCAGGCTTATTTTTTCGATTTAAATTGAGTCCCTTTGACTCAATTATTTCTGGAACTAAGATTGTAGACATGTGTCTCATTTGAATAAAATCTTTGTGAAAGTTCTTGAGCAAGGAAAGCTAAAGGAGTCTCAACCTGAAGAGTGGAGAGATTTGGAAGCAGTGGGATCAATGGATTTTCAGATTCCATGCTTTGAGAAAACTTCATTTTAGTCAATTTCTTTGCAATTTTTTTTTGAAACCTTCTTATTGCATAGACGAAACTGGACAGATATGAAACATATTTGATAAAGCAAAGGAAAGAAAATTGAAACTTGCATCGACGGTGTTTCAAAAAAGGTCCAGATGCTTCAGTCCTGTTTGCTAGCAAGATCTTACCTTGAGGAGAAAATGAAAGCAAATGACTCCGAATTATTTCTTCTTTACTATTTTGAATATTCATTTTAGAGAAAAATATCATATTATATCATTTTGAGAACAAGAATCATTCTGAAACAATCGAAAAAGCTTTCAAAACGTAAAATGGCCATCAATTATCAAAATTTCTGAAATATCTGACAAATCCCTGAAAGAGTAGTCACTTTTTGACATTAGTTTTATGAAAAGCACCATAGACGTCAGTCAGGGGGCGAATCAGAATCAGAGTCAGTTTTATGAACTTTATCTTTTAATAAAATTTTTATTTCAATCTCACGAATTTATTCCCACTTAAATCCAATATTTAGGCTCCTGTTATTACTCAAAGCATTCTCATTATCCATTTTTTACATGAAGATCTCTTGAATCTGGTGTTGATACAGTGTATATTGGGGTGTTAAAGTGTGGATTTATGGGAACAATACCATCTCTGAGTCTGAAACTGACCTCATACCTCGCTATAATAATAGTTCCTTAACGGTAAATTTCACTCTGTGGGCAAAAAATGAGTCCACTTGGGGTTATTGGTTTGTCGCTTTAGTAGTTTCTTACCCCTCTAACAAAGAAAATGAAATCATTTGGGAATCAACACCTTGCTGTTTGCTAAACAAGATTGAAACTATCTCTCTGATTTTATTGTCTCGTCATGTCTCAATATTCTCCTTTTAAATAATACAAGAAATCTTTCCTTTCGACAATTTCTGCCGGAGAACAAGTTTCTTCTCTTTTTCTCAGAAAGAAGTTCAAGAAAGCATAAACTTTGTTTGTTCTCTCGTTTTTCAAAGATTCGGGTCAAAAAAATTAATTTTTCTGGATTTTCAGATTCAAAAAATGTTTCTTCAAAGCAACTTTCAAAATGTGAAATGACAATCAATTGGAAGAATTCCTCAGATTAGTAAAGGATCATTTTGGCCACTTTTTGTCAAAGTCCTCTCAAATATCACCAGGAAACGTCACAGATAAATTTCATCTTTCAATAAAATTTTTATTTGGCATAAAAAATTTATTCCCACTTGGATCCAATATTTCAACTCCATTTCACTTCTTATTCAAAGGTTTTATTTACAATCATTAATTTGACCATGAAGATCTCTGCATTAATCGCCATCGTTTTGCTTGCTGCTTTTGCCCTCTATTCTCACGCATCAACCTTGTCTTCTGATGTTGATGCCTGTGTTAATTGGGGTGCTAAAGCATGGCTCTATCGAAACAGAGCCCTATTCGAAGCTGAAACTGACATCGTACCTCGCTATAATGGCACTTCCTTAACGGTGAACTTCACCCTTTGGGGCAAAAATTCGGTCTCTGGAAGTGATTGGTTCGTCCCATTAGCAGTTTATTGCCCCGCTGACGGAGAAAACGAAATCGTCTGGGAAGGAACACCTTGTTGCTAACGATAAATCAAGTTATATCTCATTATTTTATTGATTGCTCCATTGCTTCATAATATTAACTTTATTTAATTGTTTGATTGCCTCAGAGAAAAAAATCCTTACATACATATTTCAACATATTTTTCCTAAGAGGAACAAATAATCTCAATCATAAAACAGAAATAGTTTAAATTTTATCTCTCTGATCTCGTCTCTCTTTGAGCAATTTCTAGAAAGAGCTTTCAAAAGCTCGAAATCGAACTCTCTTCGATCCTGCTCTTACTGATTTATGAAAATGGAGGCGAGGAAGAAACATTATTGGGTGTCTTGATTCATCCATTTCTCTGAGTTTTATGACTCAGAAACTTTCACTGTCTCGATATCTTCCAAGAAAATTCGACTGATGGCATCTCAGAAAAGAAAATTTTGAACTGAAAATATTTCTGCCAATATCTTTCAATGAAATTTGTTCGACATAAATTAGTTTTTTGAAGATTTCATAATAAAAACTCGATCATTGTAAAGTAGAGTACCATTCAAGAATTGATCTTTTATCCATTTATGAAGTATCTTCTTCCTCTCAAGAAATAAAATCTTCTTTCAAAACTCTCAGAAATCTATTGAATTCAAGTTAGAAAATATGATCCCGTTTTGCTCCAATAAAGAAGGAAACTTGGAAACGAAGTTATAATGCCACTACAAATAAATTGCGAAAATGAAACCTGAGAGAAAAAATAAGATTAAAAAAAATTTTCATTTCAATCTTCCCTGAAGAAAAGATCAAAAGAACTTTTTCAAAAACTCTTCATCACTTGGGATTTAAGTTTTTTGTTGGATGATTCGAATTGGTTCATTTTTCAAAAGACAAATAACCAATATTTTTCCTGTCCAAAAGAATGAAATTTGGTGATTTCAAATGAGTTATTTGGGAATTTCAGTGTCTAATTTAATTTTTAAACATAAGGGTCTTCTATTATTGCTTAAAATTTTATTTTGAGGAATTGGCTAGTGGAGAGGAATCTCATCTCTGGTAGGATATCCCAGGATTTTCAAGCCGACCAGATAGAAAAAAACACCTAAAAAAAAATATTCAGACAATCGATTAACCTTCTTCCAAAAACCTCAAAACTTTTTTTCATGAATATCTCCTAAAACAGGAGTTCATCATTTCAGAGATTCGAGCAGTTCCTCTTCATTCAACCTGACAAGCTCAAAAATCATTCCTTTAAGACAATTTGTTTTGAATAAAAAAGAGATTTCAAAATTTTAAAAAAGGAAATTCATAAATCTCTCTGTTGAAAGTTTTAAAAAAATCAAAACATATTCGCAAAATACTCCTGGCAACTCTTGGTATGAAACAAAATAACTTCATTTTTTTTTTCCCTTAAATTCTCAGAAGAAAAAAAAATTAACCTTTTCCTCAGTGATTTGAAGAAAGCTTGAAAGTTTCATAATAAAAGTATTTATTGCAATTAAATCTTTTTATTTTTGTGAAGGTCGAATTTTTAGAGGTGTTTCGACATCTAGTTTATAATTTATTAATTACTTTGCTCTTAAATAATGAAAGTCTTTGCCTCACTTTCCATACTTCTCCTTGCAGCCCTTTTGATCTATTCACAAGCTTCTTTCTTGTCACCTGGTGCATCTTCTCTCCATGTCTCTGGCGGAGATGTTGATAAATGTGTCACTTGGGGAAATAATGCATGGAACGAAGACCTTCATGCAATGATCATTGGAACTGGCAACATTGTCCCTCATTACAATGCCACTTCATTAGTTGTCAATTACACCTTGACACTCCAGGAAAGCCCAAGCTCCAGTTCATACTTTGTCCCATTGGCAGTTTATTGTCCATTTGTCGGAAAAAATCAGATTATTTGGCATGGAAAACCTTGCTGCTAAAGAAATATTTATCAATTTATTAAATAATATCCATTGAATTCTGCCATTTATTTTCTATAAGAATATAAGCACTAAATTATGACTATTTTGCTCATGCAAAAAGGAGAAATTACTGAAAACCATTTAAAACACGAAACTTTCAGCCTTGAAGGTTTTGTTTAAAATGCCAAATTAATCCAAATTCTTCGGATTCTTTTTATTCCCTTTTTCAAATCTTTCTTTCGCTCGCCTTGAATAAAAACTGCTTCATATTTGATATTTAAATATGTATTGGAAGAACAATCAAGAAGCATTGATTGAAATACTTTTCAGAGGAAGGTGAACTCCAAAATGTCTGAGACTTTTGAGAGATACTTTGAAATTAGAAGAAGAAATATCCCGACAAATTTATCTTTCAAAAGTGTTTTAGATTGAATTTGATTGTTCAAGATTTAAAATTATGCCATGATTTCAGAATTAATCTTCCAAAATTAAAATTTCGTCAAAACTCTCTCTCCCTCTGGAAGAAGTTAAAATATCGAACTACTGGTTTTATGCCTTCGATTTTTGGGGAAATGGTTTTTCTAAAGGAAAAAAATTGAAACGTACCAAAGAGAATTAATTGGGGTAATACAAGAAGAAATCAAAAATAAGTTTGTTAAATCTTCTTCTCTTTCAAAGGAGAATTCAATCATTCTGAAACCAAATACTTTCGAATCAATCCAATAAATACCTTCAATATCGATAAAAGAATGGCGTGCTTCTTCGATTCAGAATTTGGAATCAAAGAGTTGCCACAGAATCAAAAATGGAAAATTTTGAAAAATTGCTGGTCTCTTGGTGCGGAAGGACATCGAAGTATTGTTGAATCTTTCATTTATCTTGAGAGACCCTGATCTCTCTAGCGAAAAGAAACTAGTTTATAAGCTAAATTTCGAAGCAAACAATAAAGATTTAAAATGATTCAGAAAGTTTTCAAGAAAATTATCTTCCTGCAAAACTTCAAGAGAACGATTGTTCCAGCTCTTCGATGCGATTGGCAACAGGAAAAGAAACACCTTTCTTTTTGAAAAATTCTGAGATTCCATTTCAACCTAGTCGTCGATAAATTCAGGGGACAATAAAAGCTTTCAAATAAAATAAAATGTTTATTGCGATATATAAATTTTATTCAGACTGAAACTTATACTTTGAGCCAATTTTATAATTCATTAACAATCAATTTGCCAGACTGACTATGAAAGTCCTGATGTCCCTTTCAATTCTCCTCCTTGGAGTCTTTTTGACCATTTCACAAGCTTCTTTTTTGGCACCTGGTGCCGCTTCTCTCAATGGCTCTGGTGGAGATATTGATCAATGTGTTGCTTGGGGCAATCAAGAGTACAACAAATATCTCCATGCTATTATAATTGGAGCTGATAATATCGTACCCCACCTCAATTCCACCTCTTTGGTTGTCAACTACACTTTGACACTCACTCAAAGCGTAAGTTCCAGCTATTACTTTGTTCCTTTGGCCGTTTATTGTCCATTTGCTGGTGAAAATCAAATCATCTGGCATGGAAAACCTTGCTGCTAAATTCAGCGACCATTCAGAGATTATTTTATATCGTACCAAACCCTTTGCATATGCAAAAATAATTGATGAAAAATCATATATTCGTATAAAAACGATATTGAAATTTATATTTCTTGAGCATTTTATTAAGAAAAAAAGTATTTGAACACATTCATTCTCTCTCAAAGTCTCATCAACATGAGAAATGAGTTATGAAGAAAATTCATAAAGGAAATCTTGTTTTAGAGTAATTAAATGTAAAATAAAAAATTTATCCTTGTAAAAACATAAACAACATCACTATTGCCTCATAACAGCTTGTTAATCATGAATATCTCATTCAAAAATTCCTTTTAGATCCTTCCCCTCTGCTGAAATCCTGATGCTACCTTGGGGGTTGAAAAAAAATTTCGTAGAATCCATAAGAATTTTCAAAAATGAAATGGATATTATCATAAAATGAAACAAGCCCCTGAGCTCGACTACTGAAGAAGAAGAAGA
>Ga0182738_1005374_pt1 | contig 13716 bp, 13 predicted proteins | sample eDN5th30CBELigMG_FD_128876 | JGI IMG/M metagenome (GOLD analysis project Ga0182738, IMG submission 128876) | Enriched Miracle-Growth compost microbial communities from Emeryville, California, USA - eDNA 5th pass 30_C BE-Lig MG (version 2)... ...
CCGGCGGACGCCAATGAGACGGCCTACGCCTGGCGCACGGTGCTGGCCCGCGGCGCGAGCAGCGGACCGGTCGGACTGATCCTGACCAGGCAGAACGTGCCGATCATCGAGGGCACCGACGCCGAAGGCGTCGCCCGCGGAGGCTACGTGCTAGGCGGTCTCGAAGCCGCCGGTACCGACGACCCCGACGTGGTGTTGATCGCCACCGGTTCAGAGGTACAGCTCGCGGTCGAGGCGCAGAAACTCTTGGCGGCCAAGGACATCAACGCCCGCGTGGTGTCGATGACGTGTCTGGAGTGGTTCGAATCGCAGCCGTCCGACTACCGCGACGCGGTATTGCCGCCGTCGGTGTCGGCACGGGTGGCGGTCGAAGCCGGTATCGCACAGTGCTGGCACAAGATCGTCGGCGACACCGGCGAGATCGTGTCGATCGAGCGCTACGGCGAATCCGCCGACTACCAAACGCTGTTCCGTGAATTCGGCCTGACCGCGGAAGCGGTCGTCGCCGCAGCGATGCGAACCCTGGAAAACTGACGTCAATCGAAGCCGATTGAGAAGGAGCGCAACATGACTCAGAATCCCAAGCTTGCCGCTCTCAGCGCCGCAGGCGTGTCGGTGTGGCTCGATGATCTGTCCCGCGACCGGCTCACGTCGGGAAACCTGGCCGACCTTGTCGCCACCCGCAGTGTGGTCGGGGTGACCACCAACCCGACCATCTTCCAGAAAGCGCTGGAGAAGGGTCACGCCTACGACAAGCAGCTGGCCGAGCTGGCCGCTCGCGGCGCCGATGTGGACGCGGTGATCCGCACCGTCACCACCGACGACGTGCGCAATGCCTGCGACGTGCTGTCTGCTGCGTGGAAGGCGACCGACGGTGTGGACGGGCGGGTGTCGATCGAGGTCGATCCGCGCCTGGCCCACGACACCGATAAGACCGTGGCCCAGGCCGTCGAACTGTGGAAGATCGTCGACCGGCCCAACCTGTTCATCAAGATCCCGGCCACCAAGGCGGGCCTGCCGGCCATCACCGCGGTACTGGCCGAAGGGATTTCGGTCAACGTCACACTGATCTTCTCTGTCGAACGGCACCGCGAGGTGATGGACGCCTACCTGGCAGGCCTGGAGGCCGCCAAGGCCGCCGGGCACGACCTGGCCAAGATCCACTCCGTGGCGTCGTTCTTCGTCTCCCGGGTGGACACCGAGATCGACGCCCGACTGGAGAAGATCGGCTCGGCCGAGGCTTTGGCGCTGCGCGGCAAGGCCGGTCTCGCCAACGCCCGGCTGGCCTACGCCGCCTACGAAGAAGTCTTCGGCGGCCAGCGCTTCGCCGCGCTAGGGGCCGACGGCGCGCGGGTGCAGCGCCCGTTGTGGGCGTCGACCGGGGTCAAGAACCCGGACTACCCGGACACCCTCTACGTCACCGAGCTGGTCGCAGCCCACACCGTCAACACCATGCCGGAACCGACGTTGGACGCCGTCGCCGACCACGGGGACATCACCGGTGACACCATCGCCGGGACCGCGGCGGCGTCGCAGCAGGTCTTCGACCAGCTCGCCGCGGTGGGCATCGACCTGACCGACGTGTTCTTGGTGCTGGAGAACGAAGGCGTTGAGAAGTTCGAAGCGTCCTGGGGCGAACTGCTGGACGCCACGGCAACGCAGCTCGAAGAGGCCAAGTAGATCTGATGGCCGGCGCCGGGGCAGCGCGAAACACCCCCTCGGGGTGGCAGAACCCGCTGCGAGACAAGCGAGACAAACGCCTGCCCCGCATCGCCGGCCCCTGCGGCGTGGTGATTTTCGGGGTCACCGGCGACCTGGCCCGGCGCAAGCTCATGCCGGCCATCTACGACCTGGCCAACCGCGGGTTGTTGCCGGCGACCTTTGCGCTGGTCGGTTTCGCCCGCCGGGACTGGGCCGACGAGGATTTCGCGGACGTGGTCTACCAGGCCGTCAAGGAGCACGCCCGGACCCCGTTCCGGCAGGTGGTGTGGGACCGGCTGGCGTCCGGATTTCGTTTTGTCACTGGCACATTCGATGACGATGAGGCCTTTGCCCGGCTAGCACAGACCCTCGAGGAACTCGACGCCGAGCGCGGCACCGGCGGCAATCACGCCTTCTACCTGTCGATCCCGCCCGGTGCGTTCCCGGTGGTCTGCGAGAAGCTGCATTCGACGGGGCTGGCCCGGCCGCGGGACGGCCGGTGGAGCCGGGTGGTGATCGAGAAGCCGTTCGGTCACGACCTGACCAGCGCGGTCGAGCTCAACAGTGTGGTCAACAGTGTCTTCCCGGAAGAGTCGGTGTTCCGGATCGACCACTACCTGGGCAAGGAGACGGTCCAGAACATCCTGGCGCTGCGCTTCGCCAACCAGCTGTTCGACCCGATCTGGAACGCCCACTACGTCGACCACGTGCAGATCACCATGGCCGAGGACATCGGCTTGGGCGGGCGAGCCGGCTACTACGACGGCATCGGTGCTGCCCGGGACGTGATCCAGAACCACCTGCTGCAGTTGCTGGCCCTCACCGCGATGGAGGAGCCGGTGAGCTTCTCCCCTGCCGAACTGCAGGCCGAGAAGATCAAGGTGCTCTCGGCCACTCGGCTGGCGCAGCCGCTGGATGAGACCACCTCTCGCGGTCAGTACGCCGCCGGGTGGCAGGGCGGCGAACGCGTCGTGGGCCTGCTCGACGAGGAGGGGTTCGCCCACGATTCACGGACTGAGACCTTCGCGGCGATCACCCTGGAGGTCGACACGAGACGCTGGGCCGGCGTCCCGTTCTACCTGCGTACCGGCAAACGCCTGGGCCGCCGGGTCACGGAGATCGCGCTGGTGTTCAAGCGCGCACCGCACCTGCCGTTCGACGACACCATGACCGACGAATTGGGCAAGAACGCGTTGGTGATTCGGGTGCAGCCCGATGAGGGGATCACACTGCGGTTCGGGTCCAAAGTGCCCGGGCACCTGATGGAGGTCCGCGACGTCAACATGGATTTCTCCTACGGATCGACGTTCTCCGAGGATTCACCGGAAGCCTACGAGCGGCTGATCCTGGATGTGCTGTTGGGTGAGCCGTCGTTGTTCCCGGTCAACGCCGAGGTCGAATTGTCATGGGAGATCCTCGATCCAGTCCTCGAGAACTGGGCCGAGCACGGTAAACCCGAGCCGTATGTGGCCGGAAGTTGGGGACCGCAGTCGGCGTTCGAGATGCTGGAGCGCTCGGGCCGGGAATGGCGGCGCCCATGATCCGCGCCGGCGACGATGCGGAGCGCAGCGACGGGGAGGAGTGGCGCCCATGATTATCGAGTTGCCGAACACCACCACCACCGCGATCAACAAGAAGCTCAACGCGATCCGCGAGCAAGTCGGTGCGGCGACGACGGGCCGGGTGCTGACCCTGATCATCGCATTGGAAACCGATGCCCTGCTCGACGAGTCCATCGCGGCAGCCAACATCGCCAGCCAAGAACACCCCAGCCGGGTGATCGCTGTGGTCAGCGGAGACGCCGAAGGCGGAGACTCCCGATTAGACGCCGAGGTGCGAATGTTCGGCGACGCCGGCGCCAGCGAGGTGGTGGTGCTGCGGCTGCACGGCCCGTTGGCCGGCCACGCCGACGCCGTCGTCGTACCCTTCCTGCTGCCCGATATCCCGGTGGTCGCCTGGTGGCCCGATGTCGCGCCGGCGTCACCGGCCACCGACCCGTTGGGGGCCCTGGCGCTGCGGCGGATCACCGACGCCACCAACGCCCCCGACCCGCGGGCAGCGATCAACAGCCGCCGAGACGGCTACACCGCCGGCGACACCGACCTGTCATGGAGTCGCATTACCTACTGGCGAGCGCTGCTCGCCTCCGCGCTGGATCAACCGCCGTACGAGCCGATCCGCTCGGCGGTGGTCTCCGGGCTGGCGACCGAGCCGGCCCTCGACATCCTGGCCGGCTGGCTGGCCAGTCGCATCGACGGACCGGTCCGGCGCGCCGTCGGCGAACTGAAGATCGAGCTGCTGCGCGATACCGAGACGGTATCGCTGAGCCGCCCGCAAGACGGGGTCACCGCCACATTGCGCCGCACCGAAAAGCCCGATGCCCTGGTGCCACTGCCCCGCCGAGTGACCGCGGAGTGCCTGGCTGAAGATCTGCGCCGGCTGGATCCCGACGCCGTTTACGGCGCCGCGCTGACGGGCCTGGAAGAAGTGGAGTATCTGTGATCGTTGCGATCTACCCCGACACCGACGCGCTGGTCGCCGCTGCCGGTGACCGGCTAGCCGATGCCATCGAATCGGCCATCGCCGCCCGGGGCCGGGCACTGATCGTGCTGACCGGGGGCGGTACCGGAATCGGGATGTTGCGCCGGCTCCGCGAGCATTCCGCGCGGATCGACTGGGGATGCGTGCAGGTGTATTTCGGCGATGACCGGTTCGTGCCGAGCGATGACGACGAACGCAACGAGAAGCAGGCCCGCGAGGCTCTGCTGGAGCACGTCGGGATCCCGGCCAGCAATGTTCATGCGATGGCGGCCAGCGACGGCGCGTTCGGCGATGACCTGGATGTCGGCGCGCTGGCTTACGAGCAGGTGTTGGCCGATCATGCCGAGCCCGGTGAGCGCACCCCAGACTTCGATGTGCATCTGTTGGGGATGGGTGGTGAAGGCCACGTCAACTCGTTGTTCCCAGACACCCCGGCGGTCGCCGAATCCGCCCGGCTGGTGTTGCCGGTCTACGACTCACCCAAGCCGCCGCCGCGCCGAATCACCTTGACACTGCCCGCGATCCGACGCTCCCGCGAGGTGTGGCTGGTGGTGGCCGGTGAGTCCAAGGCCGAGGCGGTCGCCGCCGCGATCGGTGGCGCCGATCCGATTGCGGTGCCCGCCGCCGGAGCCACGGGGCGCGAGCAGACGGTGTGGCTGCTCGACGAGTCGGCGGCATCGCAGCTTCCCGGCTAATGCGCACGTCATAATGAGCGCTATGGCAGACAGAAACTCGGGCACCGGCACGGAACGCAAGCGGCTCAAAACACTGGCTCAGGCAGCGCTGAACGCCGACGTGACTGTCGGGCAGCTTGAGGATGTCCTCGGCGGTCTGGGTAACACGATGAATGAGCTGAACAGTTCACTGGCCGGCCTCAACGCCACCGTCGAACGGCTGGGCGCCGGCCTGGACCATCTCGACGAGACCATGGGCAGTCTCGACGACCTGGCCCGCCGCCTGGTGACACTGATCGAACCGGTGGAGGCCATCGTCAGTCGGATCGACTACCTGGTCGAAGTCGGCGAGACGGCCATGTCGCCGCTGGCAGCAACCGAGAATGCGGTGCGCGGCATGTTCAACGCCATGCGGAATCGGGTGGTGCGCTGACGCGGGGCCGACCCGGCCGGGCCGCGGCATAATCGCCGCGGCCGGTCGGAATCAGGCGTACTTGATGAGCAGGCCGACGGCGATGATGGAGATCAACCAGATGGCGATGACGAAGTAGGTCAGCCGATCCAGGTTCTTCTCGACCACCGTCGAACCGGACAGGCTGGACTGCACACCGCCACCGAACAGGGTCGACAGGCCGCCACCCTTGGCGCGGTGCAGCAGCACCAGCAGAATCACCAACAGGCTGGTGATCACCAAGAGAATCTGCAGCGTCAAGATCATGCCGATACCCTACCGTTCGCCCTGGTGCGTCACGGCAACGGCCCGCCGGCTGCCAGCGCCGCCAGCATCGCGAACTGCTCGCCGTCCAGCGACGCTCCGCCGACCAGGCCGCCATCGACATCGGGCTGGCCGATGAGTTCGCCGACGTTCTTGGCGTTGACCGACCCGCCGTAGAGCACCCGGACCGTGTCGGCGATCTTGGGCGAGGCGAGCTTGCCCAGCTCGGCGCGCACGGCCGCACATACCTCCTGCGCATCCGCAGCACCGGCCACCCGGCCGGTTCCGATGGCCCACACCGGTTCGTAGGCGATGACGCTCGCACCGATCTGCTCGGCGCTCAGTCCGGCCAGCGAGCCACGCAACTGCTCCAGGCAGTGCTCGACGTGGCTGCCGGCCTCCCGGATCTCCAGGTGCTCACCGATGCAGATGATTGGAGTGAGGCCGTGCTTGAGGGCGGCGGCAGCCTTCGCGGCGACCAGCGCGTCGTCCTCGCCGTGGTAGCTACGCCGCTCGGAGTGCCCGACGACGACGAAGGTGCAGCCCAGCTTGGCCAAGAACGCCCCGCTGACCTCGCCGGTGTAGGCGCCCGCGTCGTGCTGCGAGACGTCCTGGGCGCCGAAGGTCAGCCGAAGCTTGTCCCCGTCGACCAGGGTCTGCACGCTGCGCAGGTCGGTGAACGGCGGCAGCACCGTGACATCGACCTTGTCGAAGTACTTGTCGGGCAGCGCGAAAGCCACCTTCTGCACCAGGGCGATCGCCTCGAAGTGGTTGAGGTTCATCTTCCAGTTGCCGGCGATCAACGGCTTGCGACTCATTACGACCCTCCGGTTTCCAAGACCTGCAGCCCTGGCAGTGGTTTGCCCTCAAGATATTCCAGAGATGCCCCGCCGCCGGTGGAGATGTGGGAGAAACCGTCCTCCGGCAGACCCAGCGCCCGTACCGCCGCCGCGGAGTCGCCCCCGCCGACGACGCTGAAGGCGCCTTTAGCGGTGGCAGCAGCAATTGCCTCGGCTACTCCCCTGGTGCCGGCTTCGAAGGCCGGGAACTCGAACACGCCCATCGGGCCGTTCCAGAAGATGGTCTTCGCGTTGCCCAGCAGCGCGGCGAACCGCTCCACCGAACCCGGGCCGATGTCCAGGCCCATCTTTCCGTCTGGAATGGCGTCGGCGTCTACGGTCTCGCCGGTGGCGGCGGCGTCGAACTTGTCGGCAACCACGATGTCGACCGGCAGCCGCAGCACATCGGCGTAGTCATCCAGCAGTTGCCGGCAGGTGTCCACCATGTCGGCCTCCAGCAGCGAGGTACCGACCTGCAGGCCTTGGGCGGCCAGGAAGGTGAAGCACATGCCGCCGCCGATCACGATGCTGTCGGCTTTGGTGGCCAGTGACTTGATCACGCCCAGCTTGTCGGAGACCTTCGACCCGCCCAGCACGACGGCGTAGGGCCGCTCGGTGGATTCGGTCAGCTGCTGCAACACCTTGATCTCGGCCGCGACCAGGGTCCCGGCGTACGCCGGCAGTAGGGTGGCGATGTCGTAGACAGAGGCCTGCTTGCGGTGCACCACGCCGAATCCGTCGGAGACGAACGCCCCCGGCGAACCGTCCGGCGCCGCGACCAGCTCGGCCAGCGCCCGCGCCAGGGCCAGTCGCTCGTTGTCGTCCTTGCTGGTCTCCCGCGGGTCGAAGCGGATGTTCTCCAGCAGCAGCACGTCGCCGTCGGTCAGACCTTCGGCGCGGGCCAGGGCGTCGGTGCCGACCACATCACCGGCCAGCTGGACGTGCCGCCCCAACTGCTCGCCGAGTGCGGCCGCGACCGGCGCCAGCGACAGTTTGGGATCCGGACCGTCCTTGGGGCGGCCCAGGTGCGCGGTCACCACGACCTTGGCGCCGGCGTCGACCAGCGCGCGCAGCGTGGGCACCGATGCGCTGATCCGGCCCGCATCGGTGATCTTGCCCACGCCACCTTCGGAGAAGTCCAGGGGGACGTTCAGGTCGGAGCGCACCAGCACGCCCCGACCCGAAACACCCTCTGCGATCAGGTCTTCGACTGATTTGACGGCCACGATCGCGTTACAGCGACTTGCCGACAAGGGCGATCAGATCGACCAGACGGTTGGAGTAGCCCCACTCGTTGTCGTACCAGGAGACCACCTTGGCCTGGTTGTCGATGACCTTGGTCAGCCCGGAGTCGTACAGCGACGAGTGCGGGTCGGTGACGATGTCGCTCGACACGATCGGGGCGTCGTAGTACTTCAGGATGCCCTTCATCGGCCCCTCGGCAGCGGCCTTCATGGCGGCGTTGATGTCTTCAACCGACGCCGACTTGCTCAGCTCGGCGGTCAGGTCGGTGACCGAGCCGGTGGGGATCGGCACCCGCAGCGCGTAGCCGTCCAGCTTGCCCTTCAGCTCGGGCAGCACCAGGCCGATCGCCTTGGCGGCGCCGGTGCCGGTGGGCACGATGTTGATCGCGGCGGCGCGGGCGCGACGCAGGTCGCTGTGCGGGCCGTCCTGCAGGTTCTGGTCCTGGGTGTAGGCGTGGATGGTGGTCATCAGGCCCTTGACGATGCCGAACTCGTCGTTGAGCACCTTGGCCAGCGGGCCGAGGCAGTTCGTGGTGCACGACGCGTTGGAGATGATGTTCTGGCTGCCGTCGTACTTGTCGTCGTTGACACCGAGCACGATGGTGATGTCCTCGTCGGTGGCCGGCGCGGAGATGATGACCTTCTTGGCGCCGGCGTCCAGGTGGCCCTTGGCCTTGGCGGCGTTGGTGAAGATGCCGGTGGACTCGACGACGACGTCGACACCCAGGTCACCCCAGGGCAGGGCCGCCGGGCCTTCCTTCACCTCGAGGGCCTTGATCTTGGTGTTGCCGACGACGATGGTGTCGTCGCCTTCGAGGCTGACGTCGTGGGGCAGCCGGCCCAGGATCGAGTCGAACTTCAGCAGGTGCGCCAGGCTGGCGTTGTCGGTCAGGTCATTGACCGCGACGATCTCGATGTCGGTGTTGTTGCCCAGGGCTTTCTGTGCGTCCAATGCCCTGAAGAAGTTCCGCCCGATGCGGCCGAAGCCGTTCACGCCTACCCGGACCGTCACTGGTCTCTCCTCGTGTTTCTCAGTTTGCTGGTGTAGTGGCTGCCAGCCTAATGCGTGACCGATCCCACAGGCCCTTCGGTACGGCGGACGGGGAGCTCGTCGCCGGGTTCGGGCCAGGGCTGGCGGCTGAGCAGGTCGGCCACGGCCACATAGCCGGCTTCGATCAGCCCGGATTTGGCGTCGACGATCCGGTAGGCCTGCTCTTGCCGGTGGATGGGTTGACCTTCGAGCACGATCACCCGCAGGTCGCCCTCGGCGAAGTGGCAGCGGCGCTGCACGGCCGCGAGCAGCTGCTCGTTGTGCAGGTGCCCTTCACCGAAGTTCCACCCGATCAGCGGACCGGCGATGATCTCGCCGTCGCGAATGCTGTAGTCGGCGACGTTGTCGAGCGCTCGGGAGAGCAAGCCGTTCAATGCCCGACCTTGTAGGTGCATGGCGCGGAAAGCCCCCGGGACTTTGTCGGCGACGAGGTCGGCGGTGGCCTGGTCGTAGAACTTCGCCAACTGGTTGATGACCAGTGCCGAGCTCTTGACCACGTTGGCCTCCACGATGTCCTCGGTGCCGGCACGGAAGCACCAGAAGCTGGCCGCCCAGTTTCCGGCGTAATAGCGCATGGCCGGAAGGAACGAAATCTGCTGCGGAAACATGTTTCCGGCAACCGGGATCGCGATGAGCCCGATGAGCAGGATGGCCATCAACAGCGGCGACCGCAGGTCGTAGACGCTGACTTCGGGGTGCTGTCCGAACAGGAAGAACAGCGAGAATCCGAAGAACACATTCCATTCCAATGGGACTCCCATCGGGAGGTTGGACAGGATGTTGAGGTGAAAGATCACCATGAACGCGATCAGGAACCACCGCCACGGGTGATCGCCGGCGACGAGCACCAGCAGCGCCGGCACGACGAATTCGGCTGTGGTGCCGCCGACGTGTGCCATCAGCTGCGGTATCCGGGTGGGGCGCAGGTCGTTGACGTGGTCGCGGTACATCCGGTGTTTGAGGCCGGTGAAGATCTTCGAGCGCAGCAGAGCGTTGTTGCTCGTCATCACCGCGACCACATAGGGAAAGTGGTGGTTGAGCTTGGAGGTGGCTGCACCCCACCACAGCCCGAGGATGATGAGTTTGAACGCGGCCATCTGGTCCACGTAGGGAAAGAAGAAGACGAGCAACGTCAGGCCGTAGTGCTCGGCGCGGGCGGCCAGGAAGATCGTCTTGTCCCGCAGGCCCAGCAGCACCAGTGCTACCGCCATCGGTGCCACCACCATCGGATCCAACAGACCTACCGGGCCGGGATCGCCCTGACCCGGTGACAGCAGCGCCCAGACACCGGAGCCCAATACGGCGGCATACAGCGCGATGTCGACCACGGTGCGAGTGTCGCCGCGGGTGAGCGGAACCTTTCCCGGCCAGGGCGGCAATCGGATTGTGTTGGGCCGCAACCAGTACAGGACTCCGCCGATGGGCGGCCAGAACCGGGCGGTCAGCGGACCCGATCCGCAGCCCAATCCCAGGATCTCGAACAGCAGGCTGAAGACGACGAGTTTCTGATAGACGATGGGCTGCGTCCACCACTCGCTGATGCGGCCGAGCCCGCCCAGACCCGGAGTCAGTGCGATCGCCGTCGCCGCGCCGGCGGCGTAGACCGCGATCTTGATCAGGTAGATCAGATAGACCCCCGACGGCGTGCCGAAACCCTCTTCGGCCCAGTGTCGGCTGCAGACCTGGATCCGCCTCGGCCACGGGGTGGCACGCCACGTCTTGGGGTCGACGTCGGGAACCGACGGTTTGATGAATCCCATACTGTCCTCTCTATCGGTTCGGAATTCATTCCCGCCGTAGGGCTTTGACTGGACCGCGGCGTGGTTGCGGCGGCAACGGCGGTTCGGTCCATTCGGCTCCCGTGGCGTCGAACAACCGAGTGATCTCGCCGACATGCATGTCGGCCAGGTCCCACACATCAGGCACCAGTTCACGGTCGGCAATGAAGCCGAAGTCAAGCCGGTCGAGATAGCTCACGACGGTGATGTTGAGGCCCTGCCCGTCGGTGACGATGGACACCGGGAACTGATGGCACAGTTTCGCCCCGGCGAAGTACAGCGGCTGTCGCGGTCCCGGCACGTTGGAGATCACCACGTTGAACGGCAGGTTGACCCGATCGGCCAACCGCAGCCGTGATGCCAGCCGCAGTGCGGCGGTGGCCAGCACCGGCGGCGAATACTGGCTCAGATCGACAAGTTCTGCAGCCGGAACCAATTCGTGTACACGCTTAGCGTCCTGCATGGCCTGCCGGCACCGGGCGACCCGCTCGACCGGATCATCGGAGTCGGTGGGCAATTCGGCAACGATCGCCGACACCCGGTTGGTCCACGGGTCGGCCTCGTCGCCGGTGCGGATCGACACCGGGATCATCGCCCGCAGCGGGCGATCCGGTAGTGCGTCGTGCGCCAGCAGGTATTCACGCAATCCGCCGGCGCAGATCGCCATCACCACATCGTTGACCGTGCCACCGGTGGCGTCCTTGAGCCGCTTGACGTTCTTCAGTGAGGTGGTGCGCATGGCGAAGCGCCGGTGACCGGTGATGGTCTTGTTCCACGGCGTGGACGGCGCCGATGTCTGAGGCAGCGATATCCGGGGACGCCGCGGTACACCCAATCGGGCGACCCGCTTCACCGCTCCCCCGGCCGCCGCCGCGGCAGTACTCACGCTGTGGATGCCGGCGGCGTCGGCCAGCCGACCGACAATCCGGGCCTGCACTCGCATCGCCCGAAACGGGTTACCGGTCAGTTGAACCGCCGTCCGACACAGCAATTCGATGCTGGAGGGTAGCGACTCGGGTTCCCACGGCGGACTCGATCCGGGTGGCCTGGCATCGGGGCTGGTGTCGGTGACGATCTGCAGCATCAGTTGGCCTGAAGCCCCGTCGATGGTGGCGTGGTGGTACTTGGTGAGCAGCGCCCAGCGGCCGTCGGCCAGGCCGTCGATGACGTACACCTCCCACAGCGGACGGCGGCGATCCATCGGCCGCCCGACGATCCGGCAGACCTGGTCTGCCAACTGGTCGACCAAGCCCGGTCGGGCCAACTGCAGCTCACGGATGTGGAAGTCCAGGTCGAAGTCGGGGTCGAACACCCAATAGGGATGGTCGAGCCCGAACGGCACCTCGACGACCCGCCGTCGCAGCGGCTCGAGTTCGCCGACCAGCGAGGCGAATTTGGTGTACACGGCCGCGTACGGGTCATAGTCCGGGTCCGGCCGCTCGAAGATCAGCAAGCCGGTGACATGGCCGAACGTCGTCGCTGTCTCCATGTACAGGAAAGCGGCATCCAGGCCGGTGAGTTGCTTCACGATCGACCCTCCTTCTACCCCACGTCAGGCCTACCATCTCGGGCCGCGGCTGTGTCCGGTTCGAAGGAGCGGACCTCAGTCCAATCGGTAGATGGTTCGCAGCACCGACGGCGGCACGAACGGACGCCACTCCCCGGCCGGTTGCGCCAACCGGTCGGCGATCGCGAGGACCACCGCGGGGTGATAGAAGAATCCGAGGTGACTAGCGGTAACGCCGATGTTCTCGGCCTGGGGCGCGACGTCCGTGAGACACATCCGCCAGCCCACGATCCCGTCCAGCACGGAGTAGATCGACGTGATGGGCACTGGCAGCGAGGCGTCGCCGGGTCCGGACGGCGTTCCGGACTGGTGGCCGCCGTACCAGCGGGCCCAGGCAGACCAGCGCGGCCACTGCGGGAAGTCGGACAGGTCGGGGGGTGCTGGATCGTCCGCTGCCGGGTTCGCCATGCTGCCGGCGAGCCGCAGCGGCGAGCCGAGTGCAACTACTTGGCGGACCGATTCCGGACTGCGGCATGCCAACTGGCGGGCATAGAGTCCGCCCAGGCTCCATCCGACCAGAGAGATCGGGGCCTGATATCGAGCGGTCAGTTCGTCGAGCCGGGCGGCTATCCCGTCCCGTACGCGCAACGTCGGCCCAAGGTTGGTGCCCAGCCCCCAGCCATAGGTCCGGTAGCCCAAACGCCGCAACACCCGCCGCAGTACGAAGGTCGCGGAGTCGGCGGCGCCCAGGCCGGGCAGCACCAGCACCGGGTGACCGTCACCACGCGGCAACCGGCCCTGCAGTGGTGCCATTGACGTCAGTAACCCGACATCGACGACGGCGCGGGCCGGTTCGGTGAGGAAGAGCAGCCGGCCCGGGATGGCGGGACGGCGCGCAGGATTTCCGGCCTGGTTCACGCCAGAAGACGCGCCGGAGCAACGTTGGATTTCACGGTCCGCAAGATACCAACAATGCCATCGGCGTCGGCGTGCGCGAGTTCCCCGACCTCCGCGATATTGGTAGCACTTTTGCTACCATCGGTGTATGGCCGTGATTCCCCAGAAAGAACTGCGCAACAACGTCGCTGAGGTGCTCCGCCGAGCGGAAGCCGGCGAGGAAATCACCATCACTGTCGCGGGCAGGCCGGTAGCGCAGCTCGGCCCGACAACCCCTCGACGGTGGGTGTCCGGTCAGGCACTGCGGTCGATTTGGACCTCTCCTGCTCCGCGGACACTGGATGCGGACCTCGAGCAATTCGCAGCCCCACTGGCCGACCCGTTTCAATGATGCGTGCACTGCTGGACACGTCCGTGCTGATCAGCGCAGATCCGCCGCCGGACGTCGAGGCGGCGATCAGTGTCGCCTCGATTGCTGAACTCCAGTTCGGTGTCCTGGTGGCCGTCGACGACGAGGAGCGCGCTCGTCGTGCACTGCGGTTGGGCACAATCGAAGCGACCTTCGACCCGTTACCTGTCACCGTGGCGATCTCCCGCGAATGGGGCCATCTTTCGGCCGCCGTGCGCAACCGCGGCGGCCAACCTCGCAGGCGCGCCATCGACCTAGCGATCGCCGCTACCGCCAACGTGCATGGCGTCCCGTTGTTCACTCACAATTCGAGCGACTTTCGTATCATCGACGACCTTGTCGACGTGCGCAGCCCCTAGG
>Ga0182738_1005375_pt1 | contig 13716 bp, 2 predicted proteins | sample eDN5th30CBELigMG_FD_128876 | JGI IMG/M metagenome (GOLD analysis project Ga0182738, IMG submission 128876) | Enriched Miracle-Growth compost microbial communities from Emeryville, California, USA - eDNA 5th pass 30_C BE-Lig MG (version 2)... ...
AAAAAGTTATTTTTTGTATGATCCAATCTCACTGAAATCATAAAAGGAAAGTGATTTTGAATTTTTGAAAGGCAGGGAAGGTTGGGAAAAAAGTTGAAGATATTATCAAAAGATAGGATTCAATATTCATGATTTTACGAGAATACGGTGTCTAAACTGAGGGAAAAAAAACAAGAAAAAAGTTTTTAATGAGATGAAGAATCAACAAGGAATTCATTTATGGAAAAGAAAATCGAAATAGTCTGAGAAAAGGTTGGATTCAACAGGCTTTTTAATTTGAATATTCTCTTGAAAGTTGAGAAAAGTTTATTGTCAAAGTTTTTTGTTTGTAAAATTCTCAAAGAAGAAAGCAAGGTATTTTTTCTTTCAAAAAGACCAAAGACTGAGGAAAATGTTCGACATGGACGGATCATGATAGTAAGATTCTCAATTCAAAGTTCTGTGCGAGACTAACAAGCTTTAAAGAATTCCAATTGCTCAAATAATTCTTCAAGATAAAAAAGTTTTGTGATTAAATTGACCAAATCTAGAAATTTGGCAAAAATCTAATTTTTTTTTGAACAACTCACATAAGAATTTTTCTCTACTGAAAAACCTCAAGATTTTTACAAATTACAAAAAAAAATTCTTTTGTCCTCTCCTGATTTAAAGTTGCCAAAAGCAACTCAAAGAGAGAATTTGCCAGTTTCACAAGGGTTTTTTTGTCAAATACTCAATTTCAATTTCAAAGTCACTTAATAATTTTGAATGAAATTCATTTTGCTCTTGATAACCATCATAAACCTGGCCTTCTTTTCATCAGACGCAATTACCTTTTTCCCTCGAAAAAAAGCGAAAAAAAAAATGAAGGGAAAAGAGACAGATTCCGAGGGAATTTGAGGGTTCAGAGACTCTTGGTTTGAGATTGAAAAAAATTCGAAAAAAACAACAAAAAATGGTTTTGTCAAAATCTTTAAGCAGTGTTATTCCTAGATTTTTTTAAATTGCCCCATTTTTACTAAATTTCATTTTCAGACTTTTGAATTGCCCAAAAATTCATTTTCCATTAGAATTTCTATTCTAAAGATACTGATGAAGACAGGAGCTTCCTTTATTTAATATTCTCTGAAACTTCAAATCTTAACTCATTATTCTCTTTTATTCTCTGTTTGGCCTTTCAATGCAACAAAGAACCATTAAAGAATCTTAAATTGTAATATTTTTTTTTAAGTTTTGTTTAATAATTTCTTTGAAAAAAAAAGGAATTTTTCTTTTTGTGATGATTATTCTGATTTTCACGTGGCTGTAATGTTCTTCTAAGAATGATGTTGAATTTTTTGGCAAACTTTTTTTGAATTACCCAAATTTTGACAGAATTTGTTAAAGTTTTGCCCCTAGGAAAAACACTATGTTTAAGAAATAGGGGATTTTTTTATTTCCTCTAGCATTGATGAGCTTTGACCTTACTTCGAGGTCTCAAAAAATTTTTATTTTATTTTATTTTATTTTCAAGGGTCTATTTTTTCGAGGGAAAACGACAATATGCTTTGTTTATCAGTATTTTGAGCTGCGACCATGATGAAATTTTTGCACTAAAATATCTTATTCGAGACTTTATAAGAACCTTACAAAATAAAAAAATCTTTGTAGTCTGTCCAAATAATTGTAAAAATCTACCAAAAAGTTTTTTTTGTCATTTGTTTGTAAAAATCTAGAGGTTTTTCTCTATTTAAAACTTGGCTTTTTTATTTTTTCAAGAGCAAAATCTCAAGAAAGTGTTTGTGCATTTTCATTAAAAAAAACCTGGAAAATAAATCTCTATAATTTCCAACCTTGTTATCTTTTTGATGAATTGAGAGATGGTTTATTGAGAATTGACATTTGAGTCATTCTCGCTTAAAGGACAATATTATAGATAGATACTTGATTTATTTATACGAGGTTCAAAATTTTATAAACTCGGGTAATTTATTCCATTATAAAGAAAAAAATACTCCAAAATTTTTATTTACAGTTTTTATCTTCATTATTCTTACTAAGTAGTACATTTTTATAAAGTTCCATCAGCCGAACATCAATTTTTGATTTTTTAACCTTCATTTGTATATTTTCATAGGACTGTTTAATATGTTCTTGCTTCTCGTCTGTTTCAATAAACGTTGATTTCTTGAGAATTCTCTGAGAGAATGACTTTGACTTCATCAAGTCATTTTCTGTTATTATAGTATTGCCAGATTTTATGATAGCTTTGGGCATAGCATTAAATAAAGTCAACTGATCTTCTTCTAAAAGCAAAGCCTTTAATTTATCTAGCTCTCTGAACTTTTTCATTATGTTTAGAATGTCCATTCTCTCTCGAACGTTTTTCATTCCTTTATTCAGCACATCAAACTTCTCTTTCGTCTTTTCATTTTTCTTGACATATGACGTGAAGAATTCCCAAAGAGAGATATCTATTTTTGAAGACTCATAATTCAAATTGTCTTCATCTTGGGTCTCCTCCATTTCCCCATCTTCCGCAACCTCTTTTTCGTTATCTAGTTTCAAGTTTCCCATTTCTAAAGAAACAAGATCTTGCCTTTCAGTAGCATTTTGAGGGCTTATGGGAGGGCTTGAAAGCTGTAAATAATCTTTCTTATCATTTTCTTCTACAGGACCTGACTTTTCATCTTCTTCTCCTTGTTGTTTTTCTTCTTTGAGAGAGATATCAGAGACGTTTCTAGGAGAATCAGGACCATCACTTATCACATCAGACAAAGCTGTCAGCTTGATTTTATCAGGTTTTTCAATGACTAAATTTTGCCCTTTAGTGGCGGATTTTCTCATAGAATCAGGACTACTCATCTCTTGTTGTCCCTTCACTGACTCTAACAAAGCACGCTTCTCAAGAGTCTGTGATATTTTTATTCCTGGGGACTCATTTTCACTTTCATTCTCAATCGAATTTAGGATTGTTTTGAATGATTGGACTTTTGTTGTGAAGACTTTCTCTTCTTCCTTTCCCTCTGGCCTTGTGTCTCTTGGGGATTTGAGAGGTCTATCACTTGCGAGACTTAGAAGCTGATTCCCTTCTTGAGTTGTTACTTTTATTGGTTTTATCTCGAATCCTTGAGCTGCATTTTTGGGGCTTTTTGCCGGTTGAAGGTTTTGCTTTCCTTGCTCCATAGATGAATATTTGTGTACTTTCAAGTCTCCTGGAAGGCTTTTCTTTTTCTTTTGATTTTTACTTGCATTATTTTTCATATTAGGATCATCTCTCTTTTTGATTTTGACATCAAAAAGCTCATTAATCAGAAGCTCTCTAAACTTGACTTGAGAATAAGGTCTCAGAATGATGATCAAAGCCAAGATAACCGTGGCTGCCGAACCTTGAATCTGAGCAAGAACAGTCTGTAATCTTGTATATTTTCTTTCATATGTTGTCAGAAGTTGACCTATCTGAAAAACTCCGCTGTATAAGAAGCCAGCTGCATCTGGTTCCAAGTCAAAGTATTCTGTTGGAGTAGCAACTTTGATAAAATTCTTCACCTTTTTAGATTCGAATAGCCATCCATCATCATCAATAACTTGCAAATGATTCAATTCAATGATACCAGATTTAAGCATGGTAGGGCTGAGCATTGTTGAGAAATCAGTCACGAACCTCTGATTTGGCTCAGTAAAGTTCTGAGGGTTAATGGCTGATTGGAGATAAAAGATGGTGAACCAAGATCGAGTCAGCTTATCTTTCATTTCATCATCAGGTTTACAAGTGATGGTTGACGTATTGTAGCATTGTTGGATTCCTATGTAGAAAGCCTTGTACGTGGTTAAATCTTCGATGCCTGCAAGCTCAATCTTGTCAAGATTTGTCTGCTTAGGGTTGATGCAATATAAGCTTGAAAGAGGAACCTCCTGGACACTGCGCCAAGCCGATCCAAAATGCTCATAGGTGCATGGCTCTATATCAACATCAATGATTTCACGGTTTTTCACGATGGAGCCATCGCTCTGCTTTTCATTTGTAAAGACGAGTAATTTGATGACCGGATGATAGACCTCTTCATCCATAAAATAAGATAACCCATAGGAACTTGGCAGTTGAACGCCAATAGCGAAGGGGAATGTCTCTTTGTTGAGCTCCAAAGGGCCAGGAATCTCTTGAAAAGTATCGTAAGTGATGGTATTTGGGTTTTGTTTGTCGAACATTTCTTTACTAAGACTGTAAATAAACCAAACGATGAAGCCAGCGAAAAGAAGGGTCAGAAAGATCCCATGACGGGACTTGGCCTTCTCTCTGCCTTCGTGATTGAGAGTAATTGGGACGGCAAACAGATCGATTTGCCAGTTTTTGATAGCACGCATCATGTGTATGGATGTGTGTGTGATAATATTATTTTGAAATTAAACTAAAGCAATTAATACGGTTCTTATGTGCGCCTCATCAACAGATTTTTAAGATCAATTAAAAACAGTTTTTGTTTGTTTTGGACTTAATGGGGTTTTTTTTCTAAACCCACATTTTTCCGAACTCACAAACAAAGGAATTTTTGTTGATGTTAAATGAAAATCATAAGAAAATGAATCGAATCGGTCTGTGTGGAGCTGCATAAAGTATTGAACTTGACATTCTTTGTGGTCATTTTGATTATTGAAAGTGAATATGAAGCTTCTTTGAAGAGGAAATTGAGGGATTGAGAGATACGAGCGAGACGTCCTTGCCCTTCTTCAGCTTTCAAACGCATAAAAAAAACTCAGAATGGACGGAAGAAAGGGATCAAATTCGAGTTTAGGGGCCCTATGAGAGTCAAAATTAAGGTAAATTGGACTTGAAACAAGCCTGGGTACTGTAAATAAAGATTGAAGAAGAGGCCATTTTATTGAGCTCTTGTAAAATATTTTAATTAAAATGTGAAATATTACGTGTTGTGTGGCTGGTTTAGGCGGGAATATCCATGTAAATTTACTCCTGGAACCTATTGAAAGATGGTTAATCTCCTAGAAGATAAGGTAAATCTGAATGTTTTGCTCTAAAAGGAGAGAATATAACTCGGAATTTAGAAGCAATAGTGAAATTTAAGATTTTTTTCCATGTGTTAAATAATAATTGAAATTTTTGTGATCAATAGCTATTTAATTAAAGGACTGCTTTTCAATTAAACCCACAATTTGACTCTTGTTTATTTGAAAAAGTGATTTGTTTAAGACTCATGTTGAATTTCTTTCTTTTCTTTTATGATAGAGTATTGAATTTATTGAAAGAAAATTCTATTTATTTTGAACTTTTCCTTGGCTTATTTTTATTGCTTCAAAAATATTTTAATTCAAAGTTGACTTCCAAATAAAACTCCGCTTTAATAAATTTATTTGAATCATGGCAATCGTTTCATTTCTTGCCACATTGGTTTTATTTTTTCGGAGGGTGTTACTTTTTGACCACTTAATTTGAGTCTTCCAATCAAAAAATTCTTTGACCGAATCTCTCATTTCTTGAATTCTATAACATATAATTTAACTCTTTGTCTTTGTCTTTTTGATGAGATTCAGAAAGTCAAACACCCTTATCTTTAGTTTTGAATGAGTCTTTCGAGATTTTTATACATTTTATCTCTGGAAAGCTGAGAAAAGGAGCAAACGCTTTCATTAAAAAAAACCCCTCAATCAAAGCCTTCCAATTAATAATGATATTGCGTTCGGTTTCGAGAAGTACAATAATACTCATGTTTGAAGGATCATTTGAAGAACTTTGAGGAGATTCAGAGGGAATTTGATGGTGAAACTAGTCTCAAATAAGGAAGAACCCTCAAAGGAGTGCTGAACATTCTGATAAGGATGGCACAAGAAAAATTCAAGGGAAATATTGAAAGGGTGAGCAAAAATAGAAACATGAAGAACTTAATGATTTGAGGTAAAAGGCCTTTTTTCTGTTTTTATAAACTCGAATTTCTATGAGAAAATTGTCTTCATGAAATTTTTTCATCAGTGATTCTTTGATGATCTGCCTAAAATTTTATTCTTTCATTTTTTGATCTCTTTGGTTTGCCAAAGATTGTCCCAATCCAACTAGGGATCAAAATTTTCCTAGAGAGAGCCTGAGACGCTCATAAGATTTCTCTCTTGAAATAAAAATAAAAGAAATGTTTTTTGTGCAAATCAAAAATTATTTTTTTCGAGAGGTTGATTTTCATTCCAAAATAATCCAAATTTCCTTTGGGGGAGTTTTGTTGCCATTTCTCTTCAGAATAAGACGGAGCAGGGTCCTTTTTTGAATTGTTGAGGGAAAATTGAGATGAAAACAAGGGGTGCACATTTTTGTAGATTACTCTTCGACCTTTTCATATCAATCTCAAGAAAGGCAGAAGCCAATTTTGAGGGATTTTTTGTTATTTTTATTTCATCATATGATCAAAATGTTCATCTTTGTTGTTCTACTTGGAATAAGTTTTTTTTGAGAATCAAATGTAAAATGATTTTAGCTCAAAAAAGACTATATAAATAGATACTAACTGTATTTATATTATGATTATTTGAAGAAATAAGCACAATATTACGGAAAAAAATTGATAATTCTACTACGATATTTCTTATTTATTTTTCTTTTGGTTTTGTATCATATTATTATAAAGCTCCAAAAGTCTTTGGTCAATCTTTGACTTCTTGGCCTTCTTTTGGAGGGCCTCATAGGCCTTTCTCATCTCTTCCTGATTCTCATTTATTTCAATAAACGTTGATTTCTTGAGAATTCTCCTAGAGAATGACCTTGACTTCATCAGCTCAGGATTTGTTTCAGTTGGAGTTTCACCAGATTTAATTTCAGCTTTAGGCATAGCATTAAACAAAACCAACTGATCTTCTTCAAAAAGCAAAGCTTTCAGTTTATCAAGCTCTCTGAACTTCTTCATTATGTTCAGAATGTCCATTCTGTCCTTCACACTCTCCATTCCTTTATTAAGCACGGCAAACTTCTCTTTAGTCCTTTCATTTTTCCTGACATAAGACGAGAAGAACTCCCAGATGGAGATGTCAATCTTTGCAGACTCATAGTTCAAATTGTCTTCGTCTTGAGTCTCATCCATGTCCTCATCTTCTTCACACTTGTCTCCCATATCTATAGAAATAAAATCTTGCTTTTCATTAGCATTTTGAGGGCTCATAACAGGACTTGAATTTTGTAAGTCTCCCTCAAATTTCTCTTCTTGTTTTTCTTCTTTGATGGAGATATCAGACACATTTCTAGGAGAATCGGGGCCATTAGTAATCACGTCAGATAACCCCGCAAGCTTGGCTTGTTCGGGTTTTTCAATACCTAAAGTAAGCCCTTTGTTGGGTTTTCTGGCAGTGGAAACGTCGAGGCTGAGATCTTGTTGTCCCTTGACTTGACTTAACAAAGCACGTTTCTCAAAAGTCATTTGATGAGCAGAAACTTCTGGTGACATGTTTCCATTGTCAATCGAGTTTAATAACATTTTGAATGATTGAGCTTTGCTCATGTTTGGAGGTGATAGGCCTTTCTCTAATGACATGTCTTCTTGGTTTTCTCTTCCAGTTTCCTTCAGAGGTCTCTCACTCAGGAGCTCCCCGAATTTATTCTCTTTGACCGGCTCTTTACTTGGGACTTTGGAGAGTTTCAGGTCGAACCCTTGGGCTGCTTGAGGGGCTTTTTTAGACTCCTCCATTGATGAATATTTGTGTAATTTCAAGTCTCCTGGAAGGGCTTTCTTTTTCTTGGCACTTTTCTTTTCATTAATTTGAGCATTGGCATTATCAGCATCTCTTTTCTTGACTTTTACATCAAAAAGCTCATTGATCAAAGTCTCTTTGAACTTGACCTCAGAGTATGGTCGAAGAAGGATAATCAGAACCAAGATAACGGTGGCTGCTGAACCTTGGATCTGAGCAAGCACAGTTTGTAGTTTGGTATACTGTCTTTCATAGGTTGTAACAACTTGGCCTAACTCAAAGACACCACTGTATATGAACCCAGCTGCACTAGGTTCGAGGTCAAAGTTCTCAATTGGGTTGTCGGCTTTGACGAAATTCTTGGTCTTTTTATTTTCAAAGAGCCATCCATCGTCATCAATAACATTCAGATGGTTCAATCTTATAATACCAGACTTGAGCATGGAGGGACTGAGCATTGTGGTGTAATCATAGACGAATCTTTGGTTAGGGGAGGTGAAATTCTGAGGGTTGATGGCTGCTTGGAGGTAGATGATATTGATCCAAGATCGAGTCAGCTTGTCTGCCATCTCGGCATCAGGTTTACATGTTTTGGTGGTTGTATTATAGCATTGTTGGATTCCTATGTAGAAGGCCTTGTATGTGGTCAAGTCTTCAATGCCTGAAACCTCAATCTTGTTAAGATTTGTCTGTTCAGGCTTGATACAATACATTAATGAAAGAGGAAGAGTCTTGACGCTTTCCCTTGCTGACCCAAAGTGGTCAACTGTGCATGGTTCGATATCAATATCGATGATTTCACGGTTTTTGGTGATGGATCCGTCAGCATTTTCGGTATTGGTGAAGACAAGCAACTTGATGACGGGAACATAGATTTCTTCATCCATGAAGTAAGCCAAGTTGTAAGTACTTGGGAGCTGCATACCAATAGCGAAGGGGAATGACTCTTTGTTGAGTTCTATAGCGTCAGGAACCTCTTGGAAAGTATCGAAGGTGATGGTATTTGGGTTCTCATGGCTAAACATCTGTTTACTGAGACTGTAAATGAACCAAATGATAAAGCCGGCAAAAAGCAAGGTTATGAAGATCCCGTGGAAGGACTTTGCCTTCTCTCTGCCTTCGTGGTTGAGGGTAATGGGGACGGCAAATAGATCGACTTGCCAGTTTTTGATATAGCGCATCATGTTTGTGAGAGTGCGATAATAAGATTTTAAATTAAAGTAATTAATCCTGTAGCTTTATCGTTCTTAATATAGTGAGTGGGTTCATTAACAGATTTGAATATCAGTTTTTGATCGTAAAAACTCAGGGGGTTTTTTATTCTAAACCCACATTTTCTCATCAATCTGAGTTCCGTTTGTTTGTTTGATAAACCGAATATCACAGAAAAAGCTATTGAGTTTGTGTCCCTCGCTGAAACGAACACCATACTAGCTGATGATTTCCTCCTTATTTTCGAAAGAATAGGAAAAATTCTCAAGGAAGGGGTTTACCAGTATAAAAGCTATCTGTGGTCTTACACTTCAACCTTTCAACCACTCATAAAGACTAATATTTTCACAATAAAATAAAAGTTTGGATGTCTTTAAATGGTTGAAAATCATTCCATATTGGTCTCAGCCGAAACTTGGACCTTGGAAATAAAAATGAAAGAACAAGTGGTTTTTGTTGAACTCTTATTAATTCTCTTGATTAACCCCCTGAGTGCGGGACTTATCAATATTGATACACCCATAAAATTTTTTAATACCTTTCGACTGCAGTAAATTAAACCCCAAAAGCAAATTTTTTCTTCTCCCTCTTTACTCTCTTTTTTTGGATTTTTTGTGATAAAAAAGTTTTTATTTGAGGGCCCTTTTTCGAAAAAGATTCTCAGCTCAAGAATTGCTGATCCATTCGGGAACAAAGTTTGTGGTGCTGTCAAACATTTTTCTAAAAATAAACAGACACTTTGGAGATTGAGATCATCAGAAATTTCATTTACGAAGATTGCTTCGTGCAATTCAGCTTATGTTTTGCGGAAATTCTTCGACAATTCTCTCTTCAAAAATTAAAGAAAACCGCAAATTTCTTAAATAAGGAAAGATGTCTTTGTGACTCAATCATTTTCATCTTAATCTTAATCTCACTCTTCTTCAAGACAAATTATTTCTCATTCTCCAAGAAAATATACTCTGCCATTCTTCAAACTATATATTTCTAATTTGAGTAAATAGGAACACCAGATAGGAGGAAATGATAAAAAAAAAAATCCGTTTCTGATGAAGAGAGTTTTTTAAAAGGGCTGTATCAATATGCTTTAATTAGAGCAGGTGAAAAATTATTGTTTTTCTCAAACTTAGAGGGACTTCTATTGAGGAAAGTTTTTATGAAAGGGAGGATGAAAACTGACGCATTCAAAACTAAATCCCATTCCAGAAAAACTTTTTGAATTTTCCGCAATGAGGAAGATGAAAATTATTTTCTGGGTGGTTCAATATTGATACGTTCCGCAGTTGAGCAATAAAAAAAATCTCTTTAGAAAATTTTTTGTTCATTTTCCGCAATCAGGGGGTTAAAATAGTATCAAATTGGAAATATTACGTGTTCTGATTCAATTATGCGGAGAAAAATCATTCAGATTTACCCGCCCTTGGAAACAAAGAACTGAAAAATCTCCTGGAAAACTTATTGAACCTGGATGCTCTCCATTCGGAAGACATGAGAAAGAGAAAGGGGAGCTTTTCTATTGAGGGCAACTAGGAAGAAAAGGAGGGATTTGGGTTTTTCAGGTGTTGTATATAATTGGAGTTTTGTGTGGCTACAACTTTAATTAAAGGGCAGTTTTTATTTAGAAGTACTATTTGGATCTGATTTAATGAAAAATGAGCCTGAAATTGGTTTTTTTGCTTCTCTAATAGAGATATATGAGACAAGTTGTGAGAGGGTAGAAAATACATTCGATCTCTTTTTGGACTATCAGTGGGCTTATTTGCTTAAAAAAGTGTTTGATTTGAACAAAAAAACTTTTATATAAAAAAATTAAATTTTGCTGTAATAAATTTTATTGAAGGCGCACACGATCATTTCTATTCGGATCGTTTGGGTTTCATTATTTAAAGCATCTATTTTTTTCTGTCATTTTACAACCACTTAATTCAAATCTTCCAATAGATTGAACCAGTTGTTATTTTTTGAATTTTATTCCATCATCTAAGCCTTTCATGCTCCCTTCTTCTCTTTTCAAACTAGAAGGATCCCCTGAGTTTTTATGATGATTCTTCGGGGTTTTGGTGTATTTTACCTGTTAAGAGAAGAGAGAATGAGCTGATGATTTCATTCTAGAAGAAAGAGCCAAGGCTTTATTTTTCTCGAATTTAGGCTCCACTCTATATCAAACATTTATGGGTTTTAATTAGAACAGTTTAAACAAAAAATCTGAGAGTGAAACTGAGAGATTTTTAATTATTAGAACAAGGGTTTTAATTTACAAAAATGATGGGAAAAACTGCTTCTTTTTTCGTCAAACCTGAGAGCACAAAGGCTGTTTAGGAACTATATTCACCTCAAACAAGGAGAACACTTCAAAGAGAGACTAGGTCTTGTTCAGATTTTAGAAAAACACCATTAGATGACTCCAATCCAAGTAATAATCGGGGATTGGTTATTTTAGGATTCTAGTCCAGGATCGATAGAGCCTTCCACGTCACAGACTAAAGTCTAGCGATGAGAATATTCTGAGCCTTCTCAACCGAAAAGGTTCAATGAATCTGAAGAAACCTCCCCCAAAACGTATTTTATGAAAGCTTAGTGTCGCTAAAAAGGGTCTTGAGGCTTTTGTGGATCTTTTAAGACCCTTAAGAACTAGTTCAAACCCTTAGGGGCTTTTATGAACGAGATCTGAACCTCTCGGAGCTTTAAGGCTCTTTTTGAAATTCTTTCTTGGGGAGTCCTGGGTCTTTTTCTGTTGGTATAGAGGAGGGATCCTCAAAAGAGATCCTAGATGAAACGGACTTTTTTTTTATTATTGAGTCTCCCATTCAACCTTGAGATGAAGACATTTTTTAAATTCTCGCTTTAGACAAAAAAGAACCCTTTTGAGGATTTTCTCCGTATCTGTAAGGATTCTAAAGAGTTGTTTTTGTTTTGTCTCCTCTTTGTCAAGGGAAAAAAAAACTTTTTTTTGAGTCAGTTGATAGAGATTTTATTATTTAAAAAAAGCACTACTTGGAGAAATAAGAGATCAAATTTTTAATTTTGTGAATATTAAAATGAATGAAGTTCCATATGATTGAACCCTATTTTCAAAATTTACATCTGACAAAAAAACCTCTTCAAAATTCGATTTTTTCTGTTTGATGAGTAGATCTTTATGAGTTGAGCGAAGAACCAATGTAAATTATTTTTAATGAACTGAATCAGCAGGACCATTAAAGGGTGGGTTCTGCGAAAAGTGAAGACCTCAAAATAAAAGAGGGGTTAGATAGAGGGTATTATGACGAGCAAATAGATATGCAACAGTGGCATCTAATTCAGAACTTTCAAAAAGTTCTGCTCAATTAAGGAAAAGACTCCTCCCTATATTTTTATAGATAAAAACTGTTTTAATTTCCTATAGAAAAATACAGGGGTAGGGAGGGGATTTTGGGTAAGCATAACTTGTTCAAACCAAAGACCTTGGGATCGTCTTGCATGACCTTTTGGTAGCCATGATGACTGCAAGAAAAAATTGTGGGGAGTTCAGACGAGATGAATGTTCAATAATTTTTTCTCCTTTTTATAAAAAATTCTACAAGACAGGAAAGAAAAATTTTTTGATGAGAAAAAAATTCAAAAGAATTCTTCCCTTAATCTAATTCTTCCTGAAAAGTTTTTGACAGAAAAGGAGCAGAAAAATGGCCTTTCTCCTTGCTATTGAAAATGCTTCAACTCATGGAAAATGAATGAAAACTTATTCAAAAGATATCTTGATCAATTCTTTTTATGAAGTAGCATATTATTATAAAGTTCAATAAGCCTATAATCAATTTTTGATTTCTTGGCTTTCATTTGGATATTATCATAGGACTGCTTAATGTGCTCCTGTTTCTCATTCATTTCAATAAACGCTGATTTCTTAAGAATTCTTTGAGAAAATGGCTTTGACCTCAACATGTCATTCGTTGATGTTTCATTTTCATCAGGTCGAATTTCGGCCTTTGGCATAGCATTAAACAAAGTCAATTGATCTTCCTCTAAAAGAAGGGCTTTCAGCTTATCAAGCTCTCTGAACTTCTTCATGATATTCAGAATGTCCATTCTGTCCTTCACATTCTTCATTCCCCTATCTAATACAGCGAACTTCTCTTTAGTCTTTTCATTTTTCCTGATATACGACGAGAAGAACTCCCATATTGAGATGTCTATCTTTGAAGACTCATAGTTCAAATTGTCTTCATCTTGAGTCTCCTCCTCTTGCACTTCTTCACCTGGCTTTAACTCTGCCATTTCTAACGCAATAAGGCCTTGGATGCCCGTGTCATTTTGAGGGCTCATAGGAGGGCTTGACAAGCAATCTTTTTTGCTATTTTCTGGTGAACCTCCTCCATCTTCTTCTTTGAGAGAGATATTAGACACATTTCGAGGAGAGTCAGGACCATCACTGACCTTATCAGAGAAAGCCTCCAGCTTGATTCTTTCAGGCTTTTCAATTGCTAAGCTCAGACCTTTCTCTGATTTTCTCGCAGTGGAGGCGTCAAGGCTGAGATCTTGTCCCTTTACTTGGCTTAATAAAGCGCGTTTCTCAAATGTCATTGGCGATATGGGATTATGAGCGGGTGAATCATTCCCAATGGAAGTTAATATTTTCTTTAATGATCGAATATTGGTTTTTAAGCCCTCTTGTTCATCTTTTGGGCTTTTTAGAGGCCTGTCGCTTCCTAAAATAGAGAATCCATTTGCTTGTGGGACTTCTTTACTTGCTTTTTTTAGTAGCTTGATCTCTAATGCTTGAGCTATAGTTTTAGGAGGAGGGCTTTGGTTTGGTTGCTCCACGGGCCTATTTGAATTCCTTTTCTTGAGACTCGAACTTTTTTTTTGATTATTATTGGCATTAGGATC
>Ga0182738_1005376_pt1 | contig 13714 bp, 14 predicted proteins | sample eDN5th30CBELigMG_FD_128876 | JGI IMG/M metagenome (GOLD analysis project Ga0182738, IMG submission 128876) | Enriched Miracle-Growth compost microbial communities from Emeryville, California, USA - eDNA 5th pass 30_C BE-Lig MG (version 2)... ...
CCGTCGACTATGCCAAGCAGAAAAATATTGTTGTCACCAATACACCCGACATCTTGAACAAAGCGGTGGCAGAATTGGCGATAGGGTTGTTGCTGGCTCTGCTTCGCCGTATCCCCGCCGCCGATCAGTTTGTGCGCACCGGCGCCTGGGCCCAGTCGCCATTCCCGCTGGGATCCAATTTGGCGGGCAGAAAGGTCGGCATCGTGGGCTTGGGCCGTATCGGCAAAGAGATCGTTCAACGGCTGCTGCCTTTCGATGTAGACGTGAGCTATTACGGACGGCGTGGCCAGGATGTTCCATGGACGCATTTTGATTCGCTGGAGAAGATGGCGACTCATGTTGACGTGCTGATTTTGTCATGCCCCGGTGGTCAAGCGACACATCATCTGATCGATGCGTCCATACTAAACGCTTTGGGTGCCAGCGGAGTCATCGTCAATATTGCGCGTGGCACGGTCATCAACGAGATGGATCTGTGTCAGGCGTTGGAGTCTGGCATCATCCAAGGCGCTGCGCTCGACGTATTCGAATCGGAGCCATTGGGCGATAGCCCATTGCGGCGTTTATCAAATGTGATTCTGTCGCCACATGCTGGCAGTGCAACTGTCGAAACACGACGTCAAATGGCAGAACTGGCGATACAGAACCTGGTTTCGTTCTTTCAGACAGGCAAAGCCATCACACCGGTCGTGGCATGACAGACGTGTCAGCCTATAAGCGCTCGATCAACGTGGCGACATCATGGTGGTAGGCAACCAGGTCGCCATAGCGGGATACAGTGTAAGCAGCAAGATCATAAGCAGCATCAGCAAGAAAAATGGCAGAACTGCTTTGGCGATATAGAAAATATCTCGGTCGGTAATACCCTGAACCACAAACAAGTTAAAGCCCACCGGCGGCGTGATCTGTGCAATCTCAACCATAATAGTCAAAAATATGCCAAACCATATCAGGTCAATACCGGCCTGCTGCACCATTGGCATGACGACTGATGTGCTGAGTACCACCATCGAGATGCCGTCCAGAAAGCAGCCCAGGACAAGGTAAAGCAACATCAACGCCAACAGCAATGCATAAGGCGAAAGATCCATCGCATCGATCCAGAGCGCCAACGCGCGCGGGATGCCCGAAAAGCCCATTGCCGTGGTGAGAAACGCCGCACCCGCTAAGATAAAAGCAATCATGCAAGACGTGCGAGTCGCACCAAATAAGCTCTTGAAAAAGCTTTCCCGGGTCAGGCCACCAGAGATCTTCGCGATAATCAGCGACCCCACCACACCGAGGGTTGCAGCCTCAGTTGCCGTGGCGATACCGGCATAGATCGAGCCGATGACAACGACGATCAAGCATATGATGGGCAGCAGTAAACGCACACGGTACAGAGCCTCACGCCAAGGCAGCGCTGGCTCAGGTGGTGGCATCTTGCTGCGATTTATCAGCGACCAGACTGCGATGTAGCCCACGAAAAGTCCCATGAGCACTAAACCGGGAATCACACCAGCAAGAAATAGCCTGCCGATGGATACGTTCACGGACACCCCATAGACGATGAGAATGATCGACGGCGGAATGAGCAGACCCAGTGTTCCCGATGCGGCGAGAGAGCCGATGCTGAGCGAATTGTCGTAGCCGCGTTTATCGAGTTCGGGTAAAGACATCTGGCCAACGGTAGCGGCCGTGGCGGCTGATGATCCGCTGACTGCAGCAAAGATACCGCAACCTAGCACATTCACATGGGTCAGCCGTCCCGGTAGTCTGTTGACCCACGGAGCCAGCCCCTGGAAAAGATCGCTCGATAACCGGGTGCGGAACAAGATTTCCCCCATCCAGATGAACAATGGCAAGGCCGTCAACGTCCAGGTGCTCAGCGAACTCCAGATCGTGGTGGGCATGACCGCAGAAATAGGAGCGTTGGAAAACATGAGCATTGCGACATAGGCGACTCCGATTAACGAAAGTGCAACCCATACGCCTGTACCCAGTAAGAGAAACAGCGCCAGAGCAAGGATAGGACTGTATGTGACTGGATCCATGTTTTACTCAGTACGATCGCTGGTGTCGGACGCGTCTTGATAAGTGGCGGGTTGCCGCCTGATAAAGCGCACGCATTCTTCGATGAAGGCAATTTCAAGCAAAAGGATACCCAGCATCATGCCCAACTGTGGAATCCAGAGAGGGACGGGAATCATCCCCGTTGATACGTCTTCGAATTCATATGACTCGATAGTCATGGAAAAAGTAAACCAGGCGAAAAAGCCAATGCTTACTGTGGCAACCAGTAAGCACCACCCCTCAGCTACACGCCGGGTTCTGCCTTTGAGCCGCGAGATCAACAGACTGACCCGTATATGGCCTCCACTACGTAAGGTGTAAGCCAACGCCAAAAAACTGGAGGCTGCCATGGAAAAACCGGCAAAAATATCGGCATCCCGAACTTGTATCTGCAGCATCCTTCCAACAATCTGCGCCAGCGTCAGCACGGCAATCATCATCAGAAAGAACGCGGCCAGCGCCCCACTTGCTCGATAGATCCAGTCGAGTATTCGCATAGCGAGAGCTCCGGCGCGACTTTTATTTAGCCTGGCGATATTGTTCGATGACTTCTTTGACCTCGGGGCCGGAGCGGCTCAGCCATTCTTTCATCAGCGTTTCATGAATCTTCTCGAGATCGGCTTTCAGTTGCTCGGTCGGCTCTTCGACCGTCATGCCGTGATCGGCAAGAGTCTTGATCAGCTTGTCTGTTTCCTGAGGAGCCCATTCCCAGCCCCGTTTTTCCGCAGCGGCAGCGGCCTTGAGTACGGCATCCTGAGTGGACTCGTCAAGATCAGCGAAAGCCTTTTTATTGACCACGACGATGTTCCAGGGCGCCATAGCGCGGACGTCAGTGAAGTACTTCACAAAGTCCCAGGCTTGTGTATCGACTCCAGTGGCCGGCGACGTGATCATTGCATCGATCACTCCTGTAGAGAAAGCTTGAGAGACTTCAGATTGCTGAACAGTCACCGGGGTAGCCCCCATGAGCTCCGCCAAACGGCCCGTAGTGGGATTAAATGCCCGGAACTTTGTCCCGGCTAGATCTCTGACTGAAGAAAGACTTTTCTGGCTGTAATACGAGTTGTAGGGCCAAGGCACAACGAAAAGCAGTTTCAATCTCTGCTGATCCAGGACTTTGGTCAGTAATGGGCGAGCGGCTTCGAGAAGCTTGGCGTTCTCGCCGTAGTTTGTCGTCAAAAAGGGAATCGTATCAATACCGTAAATGGGCTTCTCGTTGCTGTGCATAGACATCAGCAACTCACCCAGAGGCACTTGCCCGGTCTGGACCGCTCGTTTGACATCGGGCTGTTTGACTAGCGAGTCTTCGGTATGAATGACGATATTTAGCTTGCCGTCGGTCGATTTCTTGACATCCTCAGTGAACTGAATGATGTTCTTCGTCATGTAGTTTTGAGGATTGGAACGTACGGGCATGTCCCATTTCTGAGCAAGTGCAGGAGCCGTTACCGCGACCCCCACTGCGATGCCTGCCGCAACGACACACTGTTTTAACAAGCAGCATCCGAGCAAACGTGCCATGAGAAATCTCCTAGCGTCATGTTCTATCAATGACAACCGTGTCGAGTATTCGACCAGCATAAAACTTCAGACATCGAGTATTTAAAATATCGATGTGTTGAAAAATACTCAATCCATGATTACCCCTTGTGCTGGGGGTACATGAAATATCTGGATCTATCGTACGCAGCGATCTGGCCGCTGAGGCTCAATGAGACGTCCAAAAGGATGCCAGCTCAATCAAAGCTCGGCTTTGGATAAATCCCACATCAATCGGTACACTCCCTGCGACACAAGGACCTCGGCAGGTAAAACTGCCGCGTCGGCGGTGAGCGCCTGGCCGTGTTTGCGTACGGCGTCGGGATGAGTGCCATCTATCATGACGTACCAGTCGCTGGCATTGGCCGCAGGGGTATCCGCTGTCAGCGGTTTGGAGAGCTCTGGATCGCTTTCTACCAAATGAGCCGAAATGATGTCTGGCTCAGCAATCAGCCCTTCCAGGTATTTTGTCAGAAGCTCACGTAAGGCGCTCTCGTCTTGGCCTGCGGGACGGATAGCAGCGAAGAATAATGCCGACCCTCTCCCTTGCCCCTTGCTGGCAGTCACGCGCACGATGGCTCGGCCACTGTCCCGAAATCGTTCGATATGATGCAGCGAGCGCTCGGTCTGATTGGCGAGCGCTTTTTTATACTGAGGGCTGCTGAGAATATCGAATGTGCGGGTAGTGTATAGATTCAGGTATTTGGGATCAGCCTCGACAGCCAGATACCGGCGCGCCTCGGTGAAACCTTCGATCCCGACCCTCTCCGCCAAGTGTTCCTTGTCGTACCAATCATTGAAATCGGCCTGCTCAGATGGATCGACATTCATCAGAGTAATGAGCATACCTTTACCTGAAAGCGGCATGGAGCGTTCCCCTTGTATCAGTCATTGTGCTGAATGCTCTCTGGACGCGGCTGCTTCCCCTTGGGGCGCGTCATTAACAATAGAGTACCCGATACGACAGAAATCGGCACGCATAATGTGAGGTGCTATCGCTCGCCATTATTTATCCTGCTAACGAGAGGAATGGATGCTGTTGTCCTAAATCACCCCGGAAAGTAATCTCTAGTCTCCAACGGCATTGGCAATCATCATCGAGGCACCACAACATGGCTCCCTTCAAAATCCAACAGCTCGACCACATTGTTCTGCGCGTCATCGATTTAGCACGAAGTGAGGCCTTTTATTGTGACGTCCTGGGTTGCGAGGTCGCGAAGCGACGTGACGATTTGGGAATGATTCACTTGAGAACTGGCGCGTCAATGGTCGATCTGATTGATGTGAACGGCCCACTGGGTCAGGGCAAACCCCCGGTTAACGGCGGCCCCAATATTGATCATTTTTGTTTACGGATAACCCCCTTCGACGAAGCCGCCATTCGCCATCACCTGCAGCGCCATGGCATCCACGGCATGGCGCCCGCTGAAGAACGATACGGGGCCGAAGGTACAGGCCCGTCCCTTTATTTTTTCGATCCTGATGGCAATCAGATAGAACTGAAGGGGCCGTCGCACAAGTCGCTAGGTGAGGCTTAACCGAGACCCAGGACCATTAGCGAGAAGTTTCTCAATCATCATCACGGCTGTTGACAAACCGTCTTCGCGAACCATGGCTTGCCCTATCTCGGCAGCGCGAGCAATAACAGAAGGCTGTCCCACGAATGACACAGCATCGGCCAGCATTGTCGGGCTCAACCGAACAGGAGACAGCGCGGGCGGCGCTATCCCTGCCTGATGCAGCCGGTCCGCCCAGAAAGGCTGGTCTCCGGCAAACGGCATGACGATGGACGGTTTGCCTGCGCTTGCGGCGGAGTGCGATGTTCCCGAACCGCCATGGTGAATCACGGAGGCCATTCTAGGAAATAGCCAGTCGTGCGGCGTGGCATCGATGCGTAGCATGTTTTTCGGCAATGCCATTGATCCAATGTCGCTCCACCCCGGCCACACCACTGCACGCCGGCCGTTCAATGCTTTGATGACGATGTCGAGCATACGCGGCAGGTCGATACCGGTCATGCTGCCAAATCCCACATAGATTGGAGCGGGGCCGGCAGCGAGAAATTGCGTCAATGCGGCTGGCGGAGTGAAATCAGTGCCAAGCTGCGGAACCCATTGCCCACACAATATAGCGTTGTCTGGCCAATCCTTCGGCGCCGGTAATAACGTAGGGGAAATGCCATATAGCATCGGATGCTCAGTCCACAGCTTTTTCTTGGGCGGCAGTCCGAGCACGTCAGCTCTGGCACGATTGAGCGTTTTCCTGAGGGCCAGCCACAGCAACTGATTCGTGAGTATGAGGCTGGCTGGATTCAAGCGTTTTGGAATCCAGTTGGACGATAAAAATGGAGATGGGAACGCCCTCGATGGCGTCAACGGAATCATGCCGGCTCCGATCGCCGGCACTCTCAAACGTTCGGCAACGGACAGGCCTACAAAACCGGCGAGCCCTGACAGCACGATGGCATCGCAATCTTGCGCTGCCTGCAACGTTTGCGCCATCCACGCGGTGGTATTCGCGTTGGTCAGCTCCACGAGCGCCTTGGCTGTTCCGCGTGCGCCAGACTGACTCCAACGGGAAAACAGCGCACGAATATCCCCGGACAAAGGCATGGCCGGCACTGCCAGTCGATGCGCCAATCCCAGTGATTGCGTCTCTCCCAATAAGGAGACCTCGTGACCGGCCTTGATCAAGGCTTGGCTTAAAGCCACCAACGGGCGCGTATCTCCTTCGGTGCCGTAGGTCAGGACAACGATTCTCATGGTCACCCAATACCAAAGTAAACGACGTTTACTTTAACACAGCATTCTCGATTCGCAGCCGACCGGGCGGCGTGAGCGTATTTCATCATTTGCTCCGAGAAACCTCGGCACTCCTGCCGGGGAGGAAAGGAGTGCAGCCGTCAGGCTGCGGGATTGGTCTGATATAAGTCGATAACTGGATAAATATCTAGACGTTTGGTTGCGTACGTGTGGTCTATAACCACATGCTTGCGCTTCGTTCGACGGTGTGGGCCGAGCGGCAAGAGCGCCTGGGGTATCACGCGACCTCGGCCGCGCTGACGGCGCTGAAAAAGACACCCGAGCACTGCTGGTTGAATGAGGTCAGCAGTGTCCCGCTGCAGCAAACGTTGCAGCCAGTGTGAATATGTCTTGGCCAAGAATGCTATGTCAGCCCTCGTAGCGGAGTATCTAAGCCATTGGCGGATCAAACAGATTTTTCTGAATCTGCATTAAATGCGCAACCAACGCTTGGCGCGCCGACTCCGCATCGCGGTCTTCCAGCGCCGCAACGATGACTCGGTGCTGGCGCTCATATTCGGCACGACGCGACGGCGTGAGCGAGTTACGTTTGAGCCGGCCCCAATCGCCTTGCTGACGGACACGATTACTGAGCGCCAGCACTTGCAGAAAAAAATGATTATGCGTGGCGTGTGCGAACGCTTTATGCAATTCGCCATCCCAATGCTCGAACTCGTCCACCGTTTGAGCGCGCTCTCCGTTTATCAAACATTCATGCATGCGAGCAAAGTCGCTGCGTGCGGCGTGACGCACGATCAGCGTCGGCATCAACGGCTCGATCAACAGGCGTGCCTCCATCAACTCGGCAGGACTGGTTTGATCCAGTACTAGACCGTCGCTGTCCATACCCGCAGACGCCTGTTCTGCGGGACGCGCGGCGAATGTGCCGCTGCCGACAGATTGCGTAATCCAGCCGCTGTCTCGCAATGCCGCCAATACGCGCCGCACGGACCCTCGTGAGGTATTGAATTGCTGGCTTAGTTCGCGCTCAGCAGGTAGTTTGACGCCGACGGGAATCCGGCCAGAACGAATCTCTGCGTGTAGGTAATTCGCCAAGGCTTGTGCTCCAGCGCTACGCAAACCCAATGCAAGTACGTCTGATGTCATGGCAGGCGGAATCGGTCCGAAATGAATAACACTGGCAGCATATCATTTTGTACCAATTGGTCATAACAGAGGCCGGTGACAATCCGCTGATTTTTGTTGGGAAAAATAGATATTGCACAGGACATGTTCGAACCATATACTCATTTTCAATACCAATAAGACAAAATTGGTACAACAATGGTACATAAATATCAGCTCCAACGTCATTCCAGTGAAGGAAACGCATGCGCATTGCGACTTACGAGAAGGATCAACAACGTTATGTCGGCGTGGTCAGCGACGATGCACTGACCGTACAGGCTTTATTGGATATTCCTGCTGAAACAGCTGAACGCGGCGTGCTTGGCCTGATACAGGCGTATGGCGAGCCGACACAGATCGCCGTACTGCCTCGAGCCACCGCGATACCACTGGATTCAGTAAAGCTGCTGGCCCCCGTACCTCGCCCTCAACGCAACATTTTTTGCGTCGGCCGCAATTACCATGCCCATGCTCAAGAGCTCTCCGGCTCGGTATTCAAGGCAAACAATGCGGATCCGGCGGCGTGGCCCATCGTATTCACCAAGGTGCCCGAAACGGTCATCGCTCATGGTGACGATGTGATTCTGCCGACTGGCCTTACGGAGCAAATCGATTACGAAGCCGAGTTGGCCATCGTGATCGGTAAAGGCGGCAAGAACATCAGCAAAGCCAATGCCATGAGCCATATTTGGGGCTACACCATCGTCAATGACGTCACGGCGCGCGATGTGCAAATGCGGCACCAGCAATGGGACTTGGGTAAATCCTTTGACACATTTTGCCCAATGGGCCCGTGGTTGATTACCGCCGATGCTTTCAATGCCGCCGATACACGTGTGTGCTGCTGGGTGAATGATGAACTTCGGCAGGACGGCCGAACACGCGATCTCATTTTCGACTTGCCGACACTGATCGAAACCTGCTCGCGAGGAATCACGCTGTACCCCGGCGACGTCATTGCGACCGGCACACCCGCCGGCGTGGGGATGGGATTCAATCCACCCCGCTATTTGAAATCTGGGGATCGGGTTCGGATTCAGATCGACGGCATCGGCACACTGGAGAACCGCTTTAGATAAATCGTTTCAGTGTCGACGTACAAGAAGAAAGTCGGCCACAGGCCGGTCATTCGTTGAAGGAGACGCAATGAAACCAATCACCTTAAAAATGCTCGTTGCAGGTACCGCCCTGTTGACCTCAAGCATTGCATGGGCTCAATACCCAACGCGGCCCATCACAATGATCGTACCCTTCCCGCCTGGCGGGGTGACCGATACTGTCGCGCGACCTGTCGCTGATGCGCTGGGCAAAGCGCTAGGCCAACAGGTGGTCGTGGAAAACAAGGCTGGGGCCGGCGGCGCTATTGGCACCGGTGAGGCAGCGCATGCCAAACCAGATGGCTACACCATTTTATTGATGTTGTCGTCTATCTCGATTTTGCCCGAAGCGGACAAAATACTGGGACGTAAGGCCGCATACAACACAACGGACTTCAAGCCCATCGCACGGATTACTGCGGACCCGACCGTTTTGGTCGTCTCCGCCAAATCGCCATGGAAAACTGTCGATGAGTTCGTCGCAGCCGTCCGCAAGGCGCCTGGTAAAGTAGATTATGGCAGTTCCGGCATCTATGGTTCGATGCACGTGCCAATGGCCATGCTAGAAAAAGCTGCAAATATTAAGATGACACATGTCCCCTACACAGGAGCCGGACCTGCGGTTGCAGCATTGCTAGGTGGACAAGTCGACGCGATATCCACGGGCCCGTCCAGCATTCTGCAGCATATCAAAGCTGGCACGGTACGCCCGTTGGCGCATTGGGGAGACAAACCACTAAAAGCATTACCGGACTTGCCTAGCTTGTCCGATGCTGGCTACGACGTTAAGTTTGTCCAATGGTCAGGCATTTTTGTACCCAGGGACGTGCCTGCCGAAGTGATCACGCGTTTACGCGCGGCAGCAAAAACCGTAGCGAATGATCCAGACGTACAAGCAAAGATCCTGGCGGCAGGCAGCCCCATCGACTACATGGACGCAGACGAATTCCAGACGTATTGGGATGCCGATGATGCATTACTGAGAAAAGCGGTGCAGGACATCGGAAAACTGGAATGACGCGGTCACGCAAGTCTCAGGCTGACTGGTAGAACCCAATATCGCGCAGGTCATATGGAAGCCCTGAGCTTGCGATCCACAGCAAATCCACCACTGCCACGCACTGCAATATACAGAGCAAGAAACATCATGAGCACGGGAAACTCAATGCCACGATCAATCCAAGGCCAAGTGGGGCCCAGAGCATAACTAATCCCCGCCATCTGCACGGCGATAGCCAGTGCGACGAGACGACTCCACAAACCGATGGCCAACATCACGGCACCGATGGTTTCAAGCAGCATAACGAGAAACGCGAGCTGCGGCGCAAAGGGAAGACCCATCACGTTATGAATTAAATTGATGGAACCTGCCATTGGATCTGCCATTGATCCGTGAGAAATACCTAAGGCTTTCGGCAACCCATGTGTAAACATGATGATGCCAAAGACCACACGCAACACTGCATACAACGCAGGCTCTGCGCGAGCGTAGAACAAACCCAATGCGGGAAACAGAAAACGCTCGACAGGCGGAGTTTGTTCTATAACAGGAACTGGTGATTGGGAAAAAGTCATACTCATCAGTTGCTCCGAAAAACCTCGACATTCGTGCCGAAGTAGAAAGGGATGCAGCCTAAGGACTGCATGATTGGTTTGCGTAGAATCAAATAACCGCGTGTCGTCGAATATGCATTTGCAGGGCATGTGCAAGACATGCCGCTGTCGCCCCCAAAGTGGCTGCCACCGTCAGCATCGTAAACGTAGACAACGATGGTGGCTGGTGAGAGGCGAAGTAAGCCACCAACCCCAGGAAGAATCCGAGCAAGTTGTTAAACATGGGGGCTTTGGCCAACGAAAGCGCAATGCCGGTCACAACGAAAACTACGGCACTGATTGCGTAGCTGCCCAATAGTGGCGTCAGAATGGTCATCGCATACGCGGCCCCCATGCCTAGGGAAAAACCTATCAATACGCAGACCAGGTTGATCACACCTTGCTTCAGATTCAATCCGCGGGTGAAGAAAGATATCCAACCGACGAACATGGCCCATACTGGGACGTCAAAGGCGGCGATGCTGAGGGTCGCGGCTGATGATGCGATCACGGCCTCGCCAATCACCACTTTCAGTTGTGTGGATGTAGAGTTACTAGCCATTAGGCCTCCCAGGGGTGATCGAGTCGGGAGAGATAGCGCAACACGGTCAGGTATTGCGTATCCACTACCTTGATGTCGAGGAGACGGGCAAACTATTCAAAGGAAATGCGTTAACAATCCCAAGTGGACTAGATCATTTGCACCGTGGAAGCCATGATGACAGCGAGCTGAAAATGAATAAATATGATGAAATTGTTTTGTTAATTCAAAAACAATCAACAATCCATTCGCAATGTTTTTTGGGAATTCAAGAACAAGCCATTGAATGCTGGAGGTTTGCTGACATTCGTCGTTGCCATTGATACCTTGGGACGTCAGCTGCCGAGCAATGCCGGCATTTTCGAGTCAAGCGGCATTTCGAGAGCTTGCGGCTTCTCTCTGGCGTTTGGCTTCCTCCAGCAAGTAAACCTGGTAATCATCAAGATCACCCCCGAAGTCCGCTACGCCGCCGCGCGCCACCAGCCAAAATTCGTCGCAAACAGAACGCAGCAACGCACGGTCATGGCTGACCAGCATCACAGACCCGTCGAACTCATTCAGTGCAACACCTAGCGCTTCACGAGTAGACAGATCCAGATGGTTGGTCGGCTCGTCCAGCAGCAGCAAGTTCGGACGCTGCCAAACGATCATGCATAACACGAGGCGCGCCTTTTCACCTCCGCTCATGCTACCGACAGGCTGTTTAACCATATCACCGCTGAAATTGAAGGTGCCCAAGAAATTGCGCAGTCCTTGTTCGCGGCAGTCCATGGCGCTCGGCCGCACACTGGCGGGTGTGTCGCGTACCAGACGGATCATGTGTTCCAGCGGGTTATCGGCAGGCCGTAAAACGTCCAACTCCTGCTGCGAAAAATAGCCGATATTCAGGCCTTTGCCGGTAATGAACTCACCGGAAATCGGCTGCAACGCACCCGCAATGGTTTTTACCAATGTCGATTTGCCCTGCCCGTTGGCACCCAAGATGCCGATGCGCTGCCCCGCCAAAACAGAGCGATTGATGTTCCGGACAATAACGGTAGGCCCTGTATCGGCGAGAGACTCTGCGGGCGGCGGATAACCACAATGGATCTCGGACATAACGAGCATGGGATTGGGCAGGCTGTCGGGCTCTTTGAATTCGAATTGGAATTCGGCATCCGCCAGGACAGGCGCAACCTTTTCCATGCGCTCCAATGCCTTGACGCGGCTTTGCGCCTGCTTGGCTTTGCTCGCCTTGGCCTTGAAACGGTCAATGAATTTTTGTAGATGCGCGGCTTTTTCCAGTTGCTTGGCGTACGCGGCCTGCTGCAGCAGCATTTGCTCAGCCCGCATGTCCTCAAACTTGCTGTAGTTGCCACCATAGCGCACCAGTTTGCCATGATCGATATGCAACGTGACACTAGTGACGGCGTCCAGAAACTCACGATCATGGCTGATCACGACCATCGTGCCTGCGTAATTTTTCAACCAGGCTTCGAGCCACACCAGGGCATCCAAATCCAAGTGGTTGGTCGGTTCATCCAACAACAACAGATCCGACGGGCACATCAAGGCACGCGCCAGTTGCAGACGCATGCGCCAACCGCCCGAGAAACTGTTGACCGGCCGGTCGAGCTCGGCCACGCTGAAACCCAACCCCAGGATGAGGGCTTGCGCGCGAGCGGGGGCGTCATGCGCACCCGCATCGTGCAATGCGGTATAAGCGTATGCCATGCGCATACCGTCCTCGCTGGCCTCCGAGGCGGTAACCTCCGCCTGTGCTGCCATCAGGATCGTGTCGCCTTCCACCACGAACTCGGTGGCGCTTTGCTCAGTTTCCGGCATGTCTTGTGCGACTTGCGACATACGCCAGTGTGCGGGCACCGAAAACTCGCCGCTATCTTCGTGCAACGTGCCATTGAGCAGCGCAAATAACGAGGACTTGCCCGCACCATTTCGGCCGACCAAACCGACCTTTTCCCCTGGATTGAGCGCAACGGATGTTTTGTCGAGCAATACTTTGCTGCCGCGACGCAAGGTCACGTTCTTGAGGGTGATCATTGAGGCGTTGTCTTCAATCGGTAATAAACAGAAACCCCCGGCCGATGCTGGCGGGGGTCTGGCAAGTTTACCGCGCGAGGCGAGATTGAATCCTCACATCTTTTACCGGCGTCCATTTCACCCGGGAATACGCGCAGTCACCTTGACCTCGAAATCAAACCCGGCGAGCCAGTTGACACCGACCGCTGTCCAATTTGGATAAGGCGCCTGTGGAAATACTTCGTTCTTAACCGCCAAGACCGTATCGAACTGTTTTTCAGGATTCGTATGATAGGTCGTCAGGTCGACGATATCATCCAGTCCGCATCCCCCTGCTTTCAAGGTCGCCTCGAGATTGGCGAATGCCAGGCGGACCTGTGCCTCAAAGTCCGGCTCGGGCGATCCATCGCCATGACTGCCGACCTGGCCGGATACAAACAAGAGATCGCCTGACCGGATAGCGGCAGAATAGCCATGTAATGTGTAAAGGTCCTGCCGGCCGGCGGGGAAAACGGCGTCGCGTGTTGCCATGAAATCGCTCCATCATCAATCGGCCGAAAACGGCCGTGTTAGTCGTGACCACACTTTAGTGACCGACACGTCAGCGATAAACTGGCAATCGCACGCAACATTGTTTGCGAAAACCAAACAATCTATTGACTCGGAGTCCGGATGGATCGTTTCGACGCAATGCAGGCATTCGCCCGGGTGGTGGAGACGGGTAGCTTTACCAAAGCAGCCGATACGCTGCACATGAGCCGTACCGCCGTAACGCAGCTCGTGCAGCAACTGGAGGCGCGTTTGCACGTCAAATTGCTCAATCGCACCACGCGCAAGGTCAACGTCACCGCCGACGGTGCGGCCTACTATGAAAGAGTGCTGCGGCTGCTGGCAGACATGGAGGATGCCGAAACGAGCCTGTCCAGCGCCTCAGCAGTCGCCCG
>Ga0182738_1005377_pt1 | contig 13713 bp, 13 predicted proteins | sample eDN5th30CBELigMG_FD_128876 | JGI IMG/M metagenome (GOLD analysis project Ga0182738, IMG submission 128876) | Enriched Miracle-Growth compost microbial communities from Emeryville, California, USA - eDNA 5th pass 30_C BE-Lig MG (version 2)... ...
ACCAGCGGTCGACGACGCGCACGACGACGAGTCGCAAGTCGACCTCGACGACCGAGAAGGTCATCGGCTCGGCGGTCCAGACGGCCGTCAACGGCGTGCTGCGCGGGGTGCTCAAGAACCTGTTCCGCTGACGCCGCGGACCGTGCTGACCCCCGAACAGGGGGCACTCAGCGTCGCCGCCTACAGTGTCCCCCCGTGGACGACAGCACGGCGACGATCGATGCGCCCGCGCGGCGCTGGTCGCTCGACGGCCGCTGGCTGTGGATCGGGGTCGTCGCGGCCGTCGTCCTCGGGATCGCGCTCGTCGCCGCGATCCTGCTCACGGCGCGCACCGAGGCGCTGCCCGGCGGCGCCGCCGCGGGCGACGCGGCCGTCGGCGAGGACGGCGCCTCGGGCGCGCTCGCGCGGCTCATCGAGGAGGGGACCGCGCTCGCGGCCTCGACGAGCGCGAACCAGCTCGCCGATCCGAGCGCCTACTCCCAGCTCATGGGTGCGCTCGCGACCGCTCGCACGCTGCTCGACGGGACGCCGCAGCAGGCCGAGGCCGCGGGCAAGGACATCTCGGCGTCGATGGACCGGGTCAGTCGATCGCTCGCCGCGAAGGCGCTCGCCGACGCGCAGTCGGAGCTCTCCGCGGTCATCGGCACCGCCATCCAGGTCAACGCGGGGGCCGCGGGGCGCGTCGCTGACGACGCGGTCCGCGTCGAGCTCCAGGCGCGGGTCGACGCCGGCTGGGCGCTCCTCGGGGCGGGGGTGACGGTCGACGCCGTGGCGCAGCAGACGCAGGCCATCACGGATCAGACCTCGGCGGTCCTCGCGGCCCGGTTCATGGGCTTCCGGGAGGCCGACGGCAAGTGGTGCGCGGCGGGCGGCAAGTCGTGCGTGACGCTCGCCTGGCCGATCGCGTCGCTCGCGAACGGCGACCGGGTCGAGCTCGCCGGGGGAGAGAACGCCGTGGACGGCAGCGGCTGCTACGAGACGGACGCGTTCGCGGTCGGCCGGGACCGGACGGCACTGCTGTTCTGCCCCGCGGGCGAGTCGGTGCCGGACGGCCGCCGCGCCTCGAGCACGGTCGCGGGCGACGAGACGAAGGACCGCCTGTGGGTCTCCGACGGCTCGCGGCTGTCGGATCTGCGCTACCGGGCGTAGCCGCCGTCGGTCTCCTAGCGAACATTCGGATTCGCATTGCGAACGGGCGTTGCCGACGCATGTGACTTCTCCGGGCCGTCGGTACGGCATTGACCCTTGTCATTGAGGCGAAGTAGTCGGTAAAGTTCATATGTCGAGTTCTATGTTCATAATTCGACCATCCGGTGCACCGCCGGACGAACGACTCATGAAGGAAGAGACAATGGTGTCCAGAGCAAGAATCATGCTCGTCGGGGTCGGCCTCGCCGCCACCGCGGGCCTCCTCGTCGGCTGCAGCGCCGGTCCCGCGCCCGCACCCGATCCCACGACGAGCGAATCGTCGGCTCCGGTCGACGCCCCCGCGACCCTCACCTTCGTCGCGTACGGCGGCGCCGGCCAGGACGCGATGATCGCCGCGTGGCAGGACCCGTTCACCGCGGAGCACCCGAACGTCACGTTCGTCAACACCTCGCCGCCCGACGTCGCGCAGGTCAAGGCGCAGGTCGACGCGGGACAGATCCAGTGGGACATCCTCGCGACGGCGCCCTACGCCGCGCAGCAGAACTGCGGGACGCTCTTCGAGCGCCTCGACTTCTCCGACGTGGACCAGACCGACCTCGTGCCCGGCACGGTCGGCGACTGCTACATCGGCAACTTCATCAACGCGACGCCGTTCGCCTACCGCACCGATGCCTTCCCCGACCCGGCGACGGCGCCCAAGACGATCGAGGACTTCTTCGACGTCGAGAAGTTCCCCGGGCAGCGCGGCGTGCTGACCAACCTGCAGAACGGCATCCTCGAGTACGGTCTGCTCGGCGACGGCGCCGACATCGACGACCTCTACCCGCTCGACGTCGACCGCTCGCTCGCGAAGTGGTCCACGATCCGCGACCACACGCTCTTCGCCCCGAACGTCGGCGCGCTGCAGCAGGCGGTCGCCGCCGAGCAGGTCGACCTGTTCCTGCTCGCCGACTCGCGGATCGTGCCGACGATGAACGACGGCATGGACATCACGATCGTGTGGGACAAGACGGTCGCCTCGATCAACGCGTTCGCCGTGCCGCTCGGTTCGAAGAACGTCGCGGTCGCGGAGGACTTCCTCTCGACGGTGGTCCTGCCGGATCGCGCGGCCGCGATCTCCGAGGCGCTCGGCGTCGCGCCGGTCAACCTCGCCGCGGAGCCGAACCTCAGCGGGAACGCGAAGAAGGTCGAGGTCTTCGGAGCCGTGAACACGGGGGAGACGGTCGTCCAGGACATCGCCTGGTACGCGCGGAACTTCAACGAGGTCACCGCGAAGCTGACGACCTGGCTGGCCGGCTGAGATGATGCGGCTCCGCACGCGTTCCGTAGCCGGTATCGGCTCGCCGTCTGAAATACGATCGGATGATGGCGAGCGTGACCGGCGGCGAGGGCACGAGCTTCGATATCCAGTCGGTATCGAGGGTCGGGCAGATTCTCGCCCTGTACGGACCGCAGACCGCGGAGCTCACGGCGGTGGAGGTCGCGGAGCGTCTCGGGCTCAACCGGACGACCGCCTATCGCTACTGCACGTCACTCGTGACGGCCGGGATCCTGGAGCGCGGGCACCGGAGGGGGACCTTCGTGCTCGGCGGGCTGATCCTCCAGCTCGGCATCCAGGCTCTCGGCCGTCGCGGGGTCATCGAGGTCGCCCGTCCCTACCTCCGACGGCTCAGCGCCGAGGTCGGGACGACCGTGGCCCTCAGTCTCTGGGGGACCTCGGGCCCGGTCGTCGCGCTCGTGCAGGAGGACGTGTCGAGCGCGGTCGTGGTGACGGTCCGGGTCGGCTCGGAGCTCGACGTGACCTCGGCCCAGATGCGCGTCTTCCTCGCCTACCTCCCCGACCCGCATCTGATCGATCGCGTCGCCGAGGGGCTCTCGGCGACGCAGCGGGCGGAGCTGGAGAACGCGATCTATGCGGTCAGGCGCGCCGGTCACAGCGTCGTCGCGCTGCCCGACGGACTCTTCGGGGCCGCGGCGCCGATCTTCGACGAGTACGGCATCACGGCGACGATCGCCGTCCTCGGGGCTGGTGGGCCGGGGAACGTCGAGCCCGGCTCGCCGACGCTGAGCCGTCTCGTCGCGGTCGCCGAGGAGATCACCGACGCCCTCGCATCGGGGCGCGAAGGTGAGCGCCGTACCGAGCTTCGATGACCTCGCCGATGCCGACCCGCCGAGATCGAGCTGGGATCACTTCGGCCGGGGCGACCAGCTCGGCACCGTCAACTTCCTGACGCCCGAGCGCGTCGCACGGGCCGCGTCGCTCATCCGCACGGGCCGGCGCTTCAACCTCGACTACGCGGTCAACGCGTTCGAGCCCTACCCGACCGGGACGAGGCATCCGACGCAGCACCGGGTCTTCTCGAACAACGAGCATCATCGCGATGACTGGGTCGACTCGTTCTACCTGCAGTCGAGCTCGCAGATCGACGCGCTGCGGCACATCGGTCACCCGGTCCACGGCTTCTACGGCGGGCTCGACCCGAGCGAGAACACCGAGACCTCGACGGCGCTCGGCATCCACGCCTGGGCCGAGTCGGGGATCGTCGGCCGCGGCGTGCTGCTCGACGTCCCGCGGTGGTTCGCGGGACAGGACCGGCACTACAGCCCCGAGGAGACGATCCCGCTCGATGCCGACGTGCTCGACGAGATCGCCGCGGCCGAGGGCATCGACTTCAGCGGCGGGGAGATCCTGCTGCTGCGCACCGGCTGGGCCGAGCGGTACATCGCGAAGAGCGTCGAGGCGCGTGTCGAGGCGAACCGGACCCGGAGCACCTCGCCGGGTCTCGCGCAGAGCGAGTCGATCCTGCGCTGGCTCTGGGACCGCGAGATCGCGCTCGTGGCGGCCGACAACCTGGCCGTCGAGGCCGATCCCGTCGTCGGCACGGCGCTGCGCACCCCGGGCGACCGGCCGCCGCCGCGCGGCGTCGACCACAGCGGCATGCTGCACCGACCGCTCATCGCGCTGCTCGGCATGGCGCTCGGCGAGCTCTGGAAGCTCGACGAGCTCGCCGCCGACTGCGCGGCCGATGGCGTCTACGAGTTCTTCCTCACGGCGAAGCCGCTCAACCTCGTCGGCGGGGTCGGCTCGCCGCCGAACGCGCTCGCGATCAAGTAGCCGGGCTCAGGCGGGCAGCGCGTCGCTGAGCGACCCGGCGTGCGCGCGCCGCAGGATCTCCAGCAGGAGCCCGGAGTCCGCGGCGACCGGTGCGATGCCGACGAGCCGGGTCGAGCGCATCCCGAGCTCGGCGATCCGCGGGAGCTGCTCGGGCTCGACCCCGATCTCGGCGAGGCTCGCGGGCAGTCCGATCCGGCGGTTCAGCGCGACGAGCGCGTGGATCGCCGCCTCGGCGCTCGGCTCGGCGCCGAGGGCTCCCGCGACGCGCGCGAGGCGCTCGCGCGTCCCGGCATCGCCGCTCACGGCTTCGAGGACGTAGGGAAGCAGCAGTCCCGTGCCGAGCCCGTGCGGCGTCTTCGTGAGCGCGCCGACCGGGTACTGCAGGGCGTGGGACAGGTGGGTGCCCGTGGGGCCGAACGCCATGCCGGCGAGGAGGCTCGCGAGCGCGACCTGCTCGCGGGCCTCGCGGTCGGCGCCGTCGGCGACGGCGACCGGCAGCCAGCGGCCGAGGCGCTCGACGGCGTCGAGCGCGAGCGGGCTCGCGAGGGCGTTGCGTCCGGTGAACACGGGGAGCATCCCGGACCATTCGGCCTCGATCGGGCGCGCGGTGTACGACTCGACGGCGTGCACGAGCGCGTCGATCCCGGAGTGGGCGGTGACGGACGGCGGCGCCCCGATGGTGAGCTCGGGGTCGACGAGCGCCGCGGCGGGGATGAGGTACGGGCTCGAGATGCCGACCTTGAGCTCTCGCTCGGGATCGGAGACCACCGCGACGGGGGTCGCCTCGGAGCCCGTGCCCGCGGTCGTCGGCAGGGCGATGATCGGCACGACCGGCCCCGGCACGGCGTTCTCCCCGTAGTAGCGATCGAGCGGCCCGCCGTGCGCCGCGAGCAGCGCGATCGCCTTCGCCGCGTCGAGTGCGCTGCCCCCGCCGATCGCGAGCACCGCGTCGGGCGCGAAGCGGCCGGCCGCCTGGCCGGCGGCGTCGAGCGTGTCGACCGGCAGCTCGGGCTGCACGTCGCTGACGACCTGGAGCACGACCCCCGAGTCCCGAAGCGCGTCGAGCGTCTCGCGCACGGCAGGCGTCGTCAGCAGGAACGGGTCGACGACGGCGAGCACGCGCGAGCCGAACGGCGCGATCAGCTCGCCGAGCTGGTGCCGGGCGCCGAAGCCGAAGTGGATCCGACCGGGGAGCCGCAGCGTGCCCGACAGCGCGGCGGTCGCGCTCACGCGGCCACGACCCGCTGGCGCTCGGGACGCCACCAGGCGACGACGTCCTCCCCGACCCGCAGCTCCGACTCGAACGCGTCGAGACGGGCCCGTCCGCGAAGGCCCCGCGTCCCGAGGTCGAGCAGCACGGTGCGGTAGGAGCCCATGTACTCGATGTCGCGGACGGCCGCCCGGACCGAGTTGGCGCCGGGCGGGATCGCGCCCTCGTCCTTGACGATCCCGAGGTCCTCGGGCCGCACGACGATCGCCGCCCGGCTGCGCGCGCCCTCGTGGCCCGAGACGGTCGCGCCATCGATCGCCCAGGCGCGGTCCTCCCAGGCGACCCGTGCCGCCGGCGGCTCGTCGAGCTCGAAGACGTTCGAGTCCCCGAGGAACCTCGCCGTGAAGAGCGTCTCCGGGCGGCGGTAGAGGTCCTCGGGCGTGCCGACCTGCTCGATGCGGCCGTTGTTGAAGAGCGCGATCCGGTCGGAGAGGTTCATCGCCTCCTCCTGGTCGTGCGTGACGAAGACGAACGTCGAGCCGACCTCCCGGTGGATGCGGCGGATCTCGCTCTGCAGGGCCGCCCGCAGGTTGCGGTCGAGCGCGCCGAGCGGCTCGTCGAGGAGGAGCGCCCGGGGGTCGAAGACGATCGCGCGGGCGAGGGCGACGCGCTGCTGCTGGCCGCCCGAGAGCTGCGACGGGTAGTTCGTGTCGCGGCCCGTCAGCTGCACGAGCTCGAGCACCGCGCGGACCTTGCGGGCGATCTCCGCCTTCGGCACGCGGCGCTCGCGGAGCGGGTACGCGACGTTCTGCGCGACGGTCATGTGCGGGAAGAGCGCGTAGTTCTGGAACAGCATCCCGAGGTTGCGCCGGTGGGGAGGCAGCCGCCCGACGTCGGCGCCGTCGATCTCGATCGTCCCGGCCGTCAGGGTCTCGAACCCGGCGATGAGATTGAGCGTCGTCGTCTTGCCCGAGCCGCTCGGGCCGAGCAGCGTCATGAACTCGCCGGGCTCGATCGTCAGCGAGATGTCGTCGACCGCGGGGATCGCGAGTCCGTAGTCCTTGGTGACGCCGCGCAGGCGGATCCCCGTGCCGCTGCGAGCATGCGAGGCGCCCTCGGTCGCACGGTCGGCGAGCGTGCCGGTGCTCGTGGTCATCTGGTCACTCCTATCGGCGCTGGCCGCGCTTGCGGACGAGTTGGGGGAGGAGGAATACGAGGAGGAAGACGAGCGTCACGCCGACGACGACGAGGCTCGAGGATGCCGAGATGGTCGGATCGATCTCGGCGGTGACGCTGTTGTACATCTGGACGGGCATCGTCTGGAACATGGGCGAGCGCAGGAAGAGCGCGATGACGACCTCGTCGAAGGACACGACGAACGCGAAGATCGCGCCGGTGATGATCCCGCGGCTGATGAGCGGCATGGTGACCCGGAGGAACGAGCGCAACGGTCCCGCGCCGAGGGAGGCCGAGGCCCGCAGCAGCTTCGGGTCGAAGCCGCCGAGCGCGCTCGTGACCGAGATGAGCACGTACGGCACGCCGATCGTCGCGTGGGCGATGACGTAGCCGAGGAGCGAGCCGGTCAGGTGCCACTGCAGGAACGTGATGTACACGGCGACCGCGATGACGATGGCCGGCGCGACGATCGACGCCATGAGGAGCGTGCGCACGAAGCGCGAGAGCCGCCCCGTCAGGTTGTGCAGGCCGATCGCGGCCGCGGTGCCGACGATCGACGCGAGGATCGAGGCGAGGATCGCCACGAGGAACGAGTTGCCGAGCGAGCTGAGCCAGGTCGGGTCGGTGAAGAAGTTCTCGTACTGCTTGAGCGACCAGTCCTTCGGCGGGAACTGGAAGGTGCTCGCGCTCCCGAAGCTCATCGGGATCACGATGAGCGTGGGGAGGATGAAGTAGACCGAGACGACGATCCCGATCGCGGTCAGCCACCACGGGACGGGGTCGACTCCGCGGTCGCGGCGGGCGCCGCGCCGACGGGGTCCGCGTGCCGCGACGGCGCGCGTCGTCGTCTCGCTCGCGTCGAGGGTGTCGAGATCGGTCGCCATCAGCGCTTGCCTCCCGGGCTCGCGACGATCCCGATCGCGGAGACGGACCCGCCGATCCGGTTCGCCCAGGCGACGAGCGCGAGCGTGACGACGAGCACGAGCATGCCGAGCGCGCCGGCCCCGGCGAAGTCGAGCAGCTGAGTCGTGCGCTGCGCGAGCAGCTGGGCGACGAGCGACTGCTGCGGGGTGCCGAGCAGCGCGGGCGTCACGTAGAAGCCGAGGCTGAGCGTGAAGACCAGGATGAGGCCCGACACGACGCCCCCGCGGGACAGCGGCCAGTAGATCTTCCAGAACGCGACGAGCGGCGAGGAGCCGAGCCCGCGGGCCGCCAGCAGCAGCCGGCGGTCGATCCCGCCGAGTGCGCTGTAGAGCGGGAGCACCATGAACGGCAGCAGCACCTGGGTCATCGCGACGGTCACGCCGGCGACCGACCCGTAGAGCACCACGCCGTCGAGTCCGAGGAAGGCGAGCGCCTCGTTGAGCGGGCCCCCGCGCTGCAGGATGATGATCCAGGCGAAGTTGCGTGCCATGACCGAGGTCCAGAACGGGATGAGCACGATGACGAGCAGCACCGCACGGGCCCTCGGGCCGACGCGCGTCATGAGGTACGCGTAGGGATAGCCGAGGACGAAGGCGCACGCCGTCACGACGAGGGCGGTGAGCGCAGTGCGCCCGAGGACGGTGAGCGTCACGCCGTCGGTGAAGAGGTTCGCGTAGTGCTGAAGCGTCCAGGTCGGCTCGGCGACGCTGCGATAGAGGCTCTGCCCGAGCGGGATGATGAGCACGACGGCCATGAGCGCGAGGGCCGGCAGGAGCAGCAGCCAGCTCGCGCTCGGTCGCCGACGCCTCGCGCGCTCGGCCGGGCCGCTCGCGTTCGTCGCCCGCGTCGTCGCGGTCGTGTCCGCGGCGCTCACGAGTTCACCAGGGCGCTGAGCTGGTCGGCGGCCTCGCGCAGCATCCGGACGCGCTCGCCGTCGGGCTCGTCCGGGGAGAGCATCGCGGTCGTGCCGAGGATGCCCATCGCCGCCTGCACGTCGCTCGCGCCGAAGACGGGCGCCGCGACCGATGCGAGCCCGACGCGGCCGAGGTCGGCCCAGGCGACCCGCTCGCGCCGCACCCTGGCGAGCTCGGCGAGCTCGGCGCGGGCCTCGTCCGCGGGGAGCCCGGCGTGCGTGCGGCGGACGACGGACGGATCCGACTGGAACGCGAGGAGGACCCTCGTCTGCGCCGCCCGGACCTCCAGCACGGCGCCGACGGGGACGGTGAGGATGATCGTCCCGGTCGAGGCCTCCTCGACGAGCGTGACGACGGCGCCCGAGCGGCCGAGGAGGCTCAGCACGGCGGTGAGGCCGGTCTGGTCGGAGAGGTGGCGCAGGACGGCCGGGGCGAAGCCGAGGATGCGCTGGCGTCCCGAGATGAACGCGGAGAGCTGATCGAAGAGGGGGCCGAGGCCGTAGCCGGAGTCGAGGAAGCCGAACTTCTGCAGCGACTGGAGGTAGCGGTGCGCCGTCGTGCGGTTGAGCCCGAGGCGCTCCGCGACGATCGCGGGGGTCAGCTGCCGCGTCTCCTGGTCGAAGAGCCCGAGCACGGCGGCCGCGCGCTCGATGGACTGGATGGACGCCTTCTCGGCGTCGGGGCCGCCCACGACGGCGTCGTCCTGCGCCGCGTCGGCCTGATCGGCCAGCTCCGCCATCCTGTACCTCCTCGTCGAGGCGAGCCGAGAGCATCGGGTTCGCGATGCCGTGTTCATCATACTATGACCCATTTTCAATATGCGAACAAAATCGCTCGCAAGCCCGTCGTGCCCGATCGGACCTCGGGCGGCCGCGGCCTGCGCGGCAGAACGCCAGCAATCATTGGCATTCCAGTGGCGGTTCCGGCGGGAGGAGATTCGACGGAAGGGCGTCGGGATCTCTTGACCTTGCCGACGTTCGATACGTATTATGATCACTCGTTACAGAATACGAACATTTAAGGAGCCTCCGGATCATGGCCGTGACCGCAACGCCGAACCCGTCGCCCGCCCTGCTCAAGGTCCTCGACGGGGCGGTGGACCTGCACTGCCACTCCGGCCCGAGCCCGTTCCCGCGGCGGATCAACCACGTCGAGGCCTCCTACGACGCCGCCCGGATCGGGCTGCGCGCGCTCCTCGTCAAGTCGCACCACCACAACACCGTCATGGACCTGCTCGCGATGCGCGATCTGCTCGCCGACGCGCCGACGCCCGTGTACGGCGGCGTCGCGCTCAACTCCGAGGTCGGCGGCGTCAACCCCTCGGCCGTCGCGCTCGCGATCAAGATGGGCGGCCGCGCGGTGTGGGGTCCGACGGTCTCGGCCGTCCAGCACATCGCCGCGCACAGCCACGACGACGGCTTCCCGACGGCCGGCTCGAACCTCGAGGAGAAGCCCGAGGGCATCTGGGACGAGGCCGGGGAGGTGTCGCGCGAGGCGAGGCGCGTCACCGAGCTCGTCGCGGAGGCGGGCATCCTCCTCACGAGCGGACACCTCGACGCCGACTCCATCAAGGCGCTCTTCCAGACCGCGCAGGCGAACGGCGTCAAGCGACTCCTGCTGCACCACCCCGACTTCATCATCGGCGCCTCCGACGTCGACGTGCAGGAGATCGTCGGCTACGGCGCCTACGTCGAGCACGAGATCGCGATGTACCACCCGGACGTGTCGGCCCCGCGCTGGCCGATCAGCAGGCTCGTGGAGTGGATCGAGCGCGTCGGTCCCGAGCACACGGTCATCGACTCCGATCTCGGGCAGGAGGGCAATCCGCTCCCGGTCGACGGCTATCTCTACATCGTCGAGCAGCTGCTCGACCACGGGGTCGCTGCCGATGACATCCGGCGCATGATCGCGCGAAACACCGCGTACCTGCTCGGGCTCGAGGAAGCGCCCTGATGCGTCGCGCGGAGCAGGTCATCATCACCACGGCGGTGACCGGCAGCGTCAACGTGCCGTCGCAGAGCGACCACCTGCCGCTCGGCCCCGAGCAGGTCGTCGAGGCGGCGCTCGGGGCGGCGGCGGCGGGCTCCGCAGTCATCCACCTGCACGCGCGGCATCCGGACGGGCGTCCGGCGTTCGAGGCGGAGGTCTTCGAGCAGATCGTGCCGCCGATCCTTGAGCAGGTCGACGTCGTCATCAACATCACGACGGGCGGCTCGTCCCAGATGACGATGGAGGAGCGCCTCGCGGGCGCGAAGCGGTTCAGCCCCGAGCTCGCCTCGATGAACATGGGCTCGATGAACTTCGTGTACTCGGGGATCGCCGACCGGGTGACCGAGTGGAAGCACGACTGGGAGCGGCCGTACGTGCTCGGCACGTACTCGCACCCCTTCATCAACACCTTCGACCGGATCGAGACGACGCTGCGCGAGCTCGGCGACCGCGGCACGCGGTTCGAGTTCGAGTGCTACGACATCGGACACCTCTACTCGCTCGCCCACTTCGTCGATCGCGGGCTCGTGCAGGCGCCGTTCCTCATCCAGGGCGTGTTCGGCATCCTCGGCGGCATCGGCGCCGACCACGCGAACCTCGAGCACATGGTGCGGATCGCCGACAAGCTCTTCGGCGACGACTACTACTTCTCCGCCTTCGCGGCCGGTCGCGACCAGATGCAGTTCGCGACCCACAGCGCCTGGCTCGGCGGCCACGTGCGCGTCGGGCTCGAGGACAGCCTCTGGATCGGCAAGGGCCAGCTTGCGACGAGCAACGCCGAGCAGGTCGAGAGGATCCGCGGCGTCGTGGAGGACCTCGGCCGTCCGATCGCCACCCCTGCCGACGCCCGCCGGATGCTCGGCCTGGGCGGACTCGAACAGGTCACCCTGAACCGCCCGATCTGAGGAGCGCACATGAGCAGCACGAACCCCGCCTATGCGAAGGACGACATCCGGTCGAGGCTCGCGTCGGTCGCCCCCGCCGTCCAGGTGGACCCCTCGACGCCGATCAAGCCGTCGCAGTGGATCGAGTTCCACGACCTCGCGCCCACGGTCCTCGGCGAGAACGGCGGGCGGACCTGGATCGCGCGAGCCGCGAACCTCGTCCTGAGCTACACGGAGGCGAAGGCCGGGGAGCGGCTCGAGCGCCCGGCCCAGCCCGACGAGTACACGGTGCTCATGCACTCCGACGCCGCGCCGATCCGCGTCGTCGCCGGGGGCGAGCGCGTCGAGGTCGACGAGGAGGCATTCATCGTGGTGCCGCCCGGCGACAGCACGATCGAGGTGCTCGCGGACGGGCCGGTCATCCGGCTGTTCTCCGTCTTCAACGAGGACCTGCGCGATGCGGCGCTCAACGCGGCCGCCTACGCCGAGCCCGATCTGCGGGCGACGCCGCTCGCGCCGTGGCCCGACCCCGTCGGCGGCTTCCGGCTGCGGGTCCACCGGCTCGCGGACACGCCGATCGCGGCGGGGCGCTTCGGACGGATCTTCCGCACCACCACGGCCATGGTCAACTTCCTCGCGGAGGAGCCGGGGCCGCGCGATCCGCTCAAGCTCTCGCCCCACCACCACGACGACTTCGAGCAGATCTCGCTCGCGCTCAAGGGGCGCTTCGTCCACCACATCCGCTATCCGTGGGGGCCCGACTCCTCCCAGTGGCGCGAGGACGAGCACCGCGAGATCAAGACGCCGTCGATCTGCATCATCCCGCCGCCGACGGTGCACACCACCCAGGGAGTGGGCGAGCACCAGCAGCTCGTCGACATCTTCGCCGCGCCGCGCGTCGACTTCTCCGAGTCGGGATGGGTGCTCAACGCCGAGGAGTATCCGGCCCCATGACCGCACTGCCCCTGCCGCACAGCCTGTTCCGCGCTGCGCTCGCGAGCACCGAGGGTCTCGTCCTCGGGACCTGGATCAAGGTGCCCGCGACGGAGCACGTCGAGCTCGTGGCGCTCGCGGGATTCGACTTCGTCGTCATCGACCTCGAGCACTCGACGATCTCGACCGAGTCGGCCTACGGGCTGATCGGCACGGCGCTCCTGACCGGGGTCGCCCCGATCGTCCGCGTGCCGAGCCTCGACGGCGGGATCGTGCCGCGCCTCCTCGACGCGGGCGCGGAGGGGATCATGGTGCCGCACGTCGACTCGGTCGAGGAGGCGAGGGCGGCGGTCGCCGCGGCGCGCTTTCCCCCGCTCGGCGCTCGCGGCGTCGGAGCGACGAGCCGGGCGGGGGCCTGGGGGTCGATTCCGCGGGCCGACTACCTGCGCTACGGCCAGGAGGAGGTCGTGCTCATCGCGCAGATCGAGAGCGCGGCGGCGGCGCTCGCCGCAGCCGAGATCGCCGCGGTCCCGGGTCTCGACGCACTCCTCGTCGGAGCCGCCGACCTCTCGACGAGCGAGGGCAGGGCGGAGGACGATCCGCTCATCACCCAGCTCATCGCGCGCGCGATCCGCGGGGCGCAGGAGGCGGGAGTCCCGATCGGCAATGCGGGCGGCGCGACCCAGGCGGCAGCCCAGGCGGCGGCCGACGCCGGCTACGCCTTCACGCTCATGAGCAACGACGCGAGCCTGCTCGCCGTCGGCGCATCCGCCGCCGTCGCCGCCGGTCGCGCCGCCCGGACGCCTGAGAGGATGACTCCGTGACCAGTCAAGCCCCGATCGGCCTGCTCACGGGCAAGGTCGTGCTGCTGATCGGCGCGAGCGCGGGAATCGGCGCCGATGCGGCCCGCGTCTTCGCCGAGGAGGGCGCCTCGGTCATGCTCGCGGCACGGTCGGCCGAGCCGCTCGCGGCGCTCGCGGCGACGCTTCAGGAGGCGGGGCACGACGTCGCCTGGGTCGCGGGGGATGTGAGCCGTGCGGCGGACGCCGCGCGATTCGTCGACGCGACGCTCGAGCGCTGGGGGCGTCTCGACGGTGCCTTCAACAACGCGGCGCTGACCCAGGGCGGTCGTCTCGACGAGGTCACCGAGGAGGACTTCGACCGGATCTTCTCGGTCAACGTCAAGGGCGTCTGGCTCGCGCTGCGCGAGGAGATCCGGGGGATGGCCGCCGCGGGCGGCTCGATCGTCAACGCGAGCAGCATCGGCGGGGTCCGCGGCAGCTCGGGTCTCGGCGCCTACCAGGCGACCAAGCACGCGGTCATCGGGCTCACGAGGACCGCCGCCCACGACAACGGTCCGCGCGGCATCCGGGTGAACGCGATCGCCCCGGGACCGATCGAGACGCCCATGCTCGAGGC
>Ga0182738_1005378_pt1 | contig 13712 bp, 12 predicted proteins | sample eDN5th30CBELigMG_FD_128876 | JGI IMG/M metagenome (GOLD analysis project Ga0182738, IMG submission 128876) | Enriched Miracle-Growth compost microbial communities from Emeryville, California, USA - eDNA 5th pass 30_C BE-Lig MG (version 2)... ...
CCGTCGCCCTTCAGTCCGCCTTCTGGAGCGTGTAGACGGAGACGACCTCGGGGCGGATGACCTTGTCGCCGGCCTGGAAGCCGGGGCGGATGCGGGCGGCGAGGGTCTTGGCGAGGGCCGGGTCGTCGGTGGGGACGGTGGCGACGGCGCGCTGGCGGCGGGCGTCGAAGGCCTCGCCCTCGGCGCGGAAGGGCTCGACGCCCTGGCGGTAGAGGACGTCTTCGAGGGCCGTCTGGATCGACTCGAGCGTGCCGCGGAAGCCCTCGGCGTCGGGGCCGAGCGCCGCGGCCATCTTGCCGACGTCGTCGTGGAGCTGGATCAGGTCCACGAAGATCGGCCGCTGGACCTTCAGCAGCAGGTCCTGCTTGTAGTCCTGGAGCTCGGCGTGGAGCCGGTCGACGATCCGCTCGCGGTTCGCCTCGGCGCGCACCTCGCGGTCGAACTGGGCCTGGAGCCCGGCGAGCTTCCGGCCCATCTCGTCCCCCAGCCGGGCGACGCTCTCGCGGACCTCCCCGGCGAACGCGGCGAAGGGATGGGGCTCGGGTTCGGGCTCGACCGGTGCGGCTGCGGGCTCGGCCTCCGGCTCGATCTCCCGCTCGCGTTCGGACTCGACGACGGCGGCCGGCGGCTCGTCCTCGTCGGGGAGCGTCGCGGCCGCTTCGACCTCGACCGCCTCCTCGGCGGCCTGGACGGGCTCGACCTCTCCCCCCGCCTCGTCGCGTTCCTCGGTGTCGGGTGACAAGGTCGCTCGCCTCCGTTCCGGGTGCGGGGATGAGTCGGGCGCGAGATCGATTGGCTGAGATTCGTGGATCTCTTCCCTTCCCCCCTGGTGGGGGAAGGTGGCCCGGAGGGCCGGATGAGGGGGACCCTCAAGGGGGACGGACTGAGCGGCGATGCGTGCCGGAAGCGCCCCCCTCATCCGGCCTTCGGCCACCTTCTCCCGCGAGGGGAGAAGGGAGGACGGCCGGATCGGGCTCTCGGGACGCCCCTCCTCCCGCGGGAGGAGGGGCGTCCGCGTCCGCGACTCGTCAGGCGCCGGCGGCGGCCTTGAGGGCCTGGAGGGCCGGCTCGTAGTCGGGCTCGGTGGCGATCTCGGGGACGATCTCGACGTAGGTGATCTTGTTCGAGGCGTCGACGACGAAGACCGCGCGGGCGAGGAGCGGGACCGGGAGGCCCTGGATCAGCACGCCGTAGTGCTCGCCGAAGCTGTGGTCGTGGGCGTCGGAGAGGTTCTGGATGTTGTCGATCTCGGCCTCGGTGCAGAACCGGGCCTGGGCGAACGGCAGGTCGGTGCTGACGGTGTAGGCCGCGACCTTGTCGCCCAGGTCCTTGAGCACCTGCGCGAAGTGCTTCGTCTGCTTGTTGCAGACCGGGGTGTCGAGCGAGGGGACGACGTTGAACAGGCGGGGCTTGCCGGCGGTTTCGGCCAGGGAGACGATCGCCAGGCCGGCGCCCACGGCCTTGAAGTCGGGCGCGGCGTCGCCGGCCTTGAGCTTCGGGCCGACCAGCTCGATCGGGTTCCCCTTGAACGTCACTTCGCCCTTGCGCGTCTCGGCCATGGTCGGTCTCTCGCTCGTGATTCGGGTGTCCGCACCGGTCCCCGTCGGGACGCCTTCCACCTTAGCCTCGCGTCTCCGGCAGGTGCAAGCCGCGCGCGGCCGCTGGCCTGGCGTCGGCCGATCGGCGGCGGATAAGTTATCTAATGGAAAGAGGAAGGATTAGGACGCCGAGCCCGGCCGTCGCCCCCGCACCCGAGAGCCGCCCCATGCCCGCGACCGCCCGCCGCGATCCGTATCAGTTCGACGTCGTCGTCGTGGGGGCCGGGCACGCCGGCGTCGAGGCCGCCCTCGCCCCGGCCCGGATGGGCCTGCGCACGGCCGTGCTGACGATGAACTGCGACACGGTCGGCCAGATGAGCTGCAACCCGGCCATCGGCGGCGTCGCCAAGGGGCAGATCGTCCGCGAGGTCGACGCCCTCGGCGGCGCGATGGGGCTCCTGACCGACGCCGCGGCCATCCAGTTCCGGCTCCTGAACCGGGGCAAGGGGCCGGCCATGCACAGCCCCCGCGCCCAGTGCGACAAGAAGGCGTACCAGCTCCTCGCCAAGCTGACCGTCGAGCGCCAGCCCAACCTGACGCTCCGGCAGGAGATGGTCGAGTCCCTGGTCGTCGAGGGCGGCCGGATCGCCGGCGTCCGCTGCCGGGGAGGCGCGGCCTATCGCGCCCGGGCCGTCGTCCTGACGACCGGGACGTTCCTCCAGGCCCTGATGCACACCGGCGAGGTGAAGACCCCCGGCGGCCGCGGGGGCGACGCCGCGGCCGTCGGCCTCTCCGGGAGCCTCCGCGAGCTCGGCTTCGAACTCCGACGCTTCAAGACCGGCACGCCCCCCCGGCTCAACGGCCGGACCATCGACTTCGAGCGGCTGGAGGTCCAGCCCGGCGACGCCGAGCCCGTCGCCTTCTCGTTCCTGACCGACCGGATCGAGCAGCCCCAGATCCCCTGCCACATCACGGCCACCACCCCGGCCGCCCACGACCTCATCCGGGCGAACCTCCACCGCGCCCCCATGTACTCGGGCCAGATCCAGTCCACCGGCCCGCGCTACTGCCCGTCGATCGAGGACAAGGTGGTCCGGTTCGCCGACCGCGACTCGCACCAGATCTTCCTGGAGCCCGAGGGCCGCGACACCCTCGAATACTACTGCAACGGCATCTCCACCAGCCTCCCGCGCGACGTGCAGGAGGCGGTCATCCCCCTGATCCCCGGCCTGGAGCACGCCGAGATCATGCGCCACGGCTACGCCGTGGAGTACGATTTCGCGCCGCCGGAGCAGCTCGCGGCGACCCTGGAGACCAAGGCCGTGCCCGGGCTCTATTTCGCCGGCCAGATCAACGGGACGACCGGCTACGAGGAGGCCGCCGCGCAGGGGCTCGTCGCCGGCGTCAACGCGGCGCTCGCGGTGAAGGGGGAGCCCCCGTTCCTCCTGGACCGATCCTCGGCCTACATCGGGGTGCTGATCGACGACCTCGTCACCCGAGGGGTCGACGAGCCCTATCGGATGTTCACCAGCCGGGCCGAGTATCGGCTGCTGCTCCGCCACGACAACGCCGACCTGCGCCTGACCGAGCTCGGCCGCAAGGCCGGGCTCGTCGACGACGCCCGCTGGGCCCGGTTCGAGGCCCGTCGCGACGCGATTTCCGGCCTCCGCGACCGGCTGGCGGCCACCCGCCGGGGGGGCCTCGCGCTGTCCCAGGCCCTCCGGCGTCACGAGACGACCTGGGCCGACCTCGTCGCCCTCGACCCCGAGCTGGGCGAGGCGGGCTATCCTGCCGACGTGGTCGCCCAGGTGACCATCGAGGCGAAGTACGACGGCTACGTCGGCCGCCAGGTCGAGCAGATCGAGCGATTCCGCCGGCTGGAAGACAAGTCCATCCCCGCCGACCTCGACTACGCCGCCATCCCCCAGCTCCGGGCCGAGGCCCGCGAGAAGCTGGCCCGGGTGCGACCCCGTTCGCTCGGCCAGGCCGGGCGCATCAGCGGCCTCAACCCGGCCGACCTCGCGACCCTGCTCGTCCACCTACGCCGCCGCAACCCCGCGGACGCCGCGGAACCGTCCGGCCGCTGATCCTTCCGCAGACGCTCGTCGTCGCCCCGTCGCGCCCAATCGTGGATCACGACCGAGATTGACAGAAACGCGCATCCGGTATCTGTTATGCAGGTCGTCACGGATTACCGAGCTTCCGAAATCCGACCCGGTCCAGGACCTCCCTCCCTTCGCATCCCCCCGAAGGGCGCGGAATCCGCGCCGGGAGGATGAGCCAGGTTCGCCCGCGTCATCGCCCCGACGTAAGGAAGGGGAGGGGACGTGGGCGCATCCGCCCGGATTGACAAACCCGGGCGGGATTTTACAATTGGCTAATTCGGCAATTTCGGTAATTTTTGTGGGCTTCGCGGGGTTTGACGCCTAGGCTTGTGTCGGCAACGCCGGCGGGGCCGGGACGAGGCCGGCGTCGCATCGAATTCGTGGACGAGACAGGGACGTGTCGCAGGGAGGCCGAACGGGGCGGTCGTGGGGCTCGCAGCAGGGTCGCCGGAGCGGCGAGATGCGGGCCTGGAGCGATCGGTCCCCGATTGGATAATCGGGACTCAACCAGCCATGAAGACCGTTTACACGACGGGCGAAGCCGCGAAGATCTGCAAGGTCAGCCAGCAGACCATCATCCGCTGCTTCGACTCGGGGCAGCTCAAGGGCTTCCGCGTGCCGGGATCGCGGTTCCGCCGCATCCCCCGCGAGGCGCTCTACCGCTTCATGAAGGACAACGGGATCCCGACCGACGCGCTGGAGAGCGGGCGGCGGCGGATCCTGATCGTGGACGACGACCAGGCGGTCGTGGACCTGGTGTCCGAGGTCCTCGACGCCGACGGCCGGTTCGAGCACAAGGCGGTGAACAACGGCTTCGGGGCGGGGATGCTCGCCAAGGAGTACCACCCCGACCTGATCATCCTCGACGTGATGCTGCCGGACATCAACGGCCAGGCCGTCTGCGAGCTGATCCGGCAGGACCCGAGCATCTCGGACATCAAGATCATCTGCATCTCCGGCATGGTCGAGGAAGACAAGATCGCCGAGCTCAAGACGTCGGGCGCGGACGATTTCCTGCACAAGCCGCTGGATATCGATGAACTTATCGGCCGGATCTGCCGACACTTGGACATGGAGACCAGCCCCAACGCCTGAGCGCGGGACGTTCGTCGTCCGACCCCGACCCTCCGTGGCCGGGGCGACGGGCGGTTTGGGGGTCGGGAAGGAGCCCGATCGTCGTGCGGTTCCAAATGGGACGAAAACCGCCGGGTGAGCCGCTGCTCAGCCGCCTCAACGGGCTGGCCCGTCTCCCGGTCCGTCCCCAGACCCTTCGCGCCCTGGCGGCCTCGCTGCCGCCGGCCGACGCGGCCCTCGTCGACGACGACGGGCCCGGCCCCGGCGACGACGCCCCGCGGGCGCTGCTGGACCTCGACCCGGGCTGGCGGATCGCCGAGCGATCGCCCTCGGTCGCGGGCTCCGCGCTCCGCGCCGCGGCCGATTCCCCCTGGTGGCCCGCGACGCCGGCCTCGGGCCCGGCGGCCGACGCGATCCAGAAGCTCTGGCGGCACGCGGTGGCGACCGCGCTCGCCTGCCGGAACCTCGCCCGCGAGCACGGCGACCCCGACCCCGACGGCCTGATCCGCGCCGGGCTCCTGCACAACCTCGGGCTGTGGGCCGTCGCGGCCGTCGAGCCCGACTGGCTGGCCCGATGGGCCGCCGAGCCCGATCGCGACGCCCGCCGACGCCTGGAGGCCGCCGACCTCGGTGCGGACCTCCGCGACGTGGGCCGGAGGCTCGCCGAGCGCTGGGGCTGCGACCCCCTGGTCGTCGACGCCGCCTGGCTCCACGGCGAGGACGACGCGGCCCTCGACGGGGCGGCCCGCGAGCCGGCCCGCCTGGCCCTGGTCCGCGAGGCCGTCCGCCGCGCCGAGTCGACCCCCTGGGCCCTCGACGCCCCCGAGGGCCGCGAGTCGATGCCCAGCGAGCCCCACCTGCGCATCCTCGTGGCCGAGGTCCAGTCGCGCTGCGGCGGCCCGTTCGTCGCCCCGGACGCCACCCCTCACGAGGAGCGGGCGGTGCGGGACAACGCCCGGCTGCGCCTCAGGCTGGCCGAGCTGGCCCGCGCCGAGGCCACCCAGCGTCGGCTGATCGACGCCCTGGCCGACGCCTCCCCGGACGAGCCTCCCGAGAGCTGGAGCCTCCGCGCCGGCCGGATGTGGTGCGGCGAGCCCGAGGTCAACGCCGCCCGCGTCGAATGGCGGGGGCCGGGCGACGGCCCCGCGACCGAGGTCGAGCCCGCCGGCGAGCCCTCGCGACGGGGGGCCTCCTGGACCATCCCGCTGGAGTCGGCCGGTGTCGTCGCGGGCGAGGTCCAGCTCTGGATCGACGGCGACGTGGACGCCCTCCGCGAGCGTCTCCGGCCCACCCGGGTCGTCGAGGCGTGGAAGGCCTGGGCCGCCCAGGTCGCCGGCCGGGCGCTCCTGGAACGCCGGCTGAACGCCGCGGTCGCCGGCTGCCGCGAGTCCGCCCGCGCCGAGCGCGGCCGCATCCGCGCCGCCAAGCTCGACGCCCTCGCCGAGTTCGCCGCCGGGGCCGGCCACGAGCTGAACAACCCGCTGGCCGTCATCGTCGGCCGGGCCCAGCTCCTCATGGCCCAGGCGGACGACCCGGACGCCGTCCGCTCGCTCGGCATCATCCTGGGCCAGGCGCAGCGGACCCACCGGATCCTCCGCGACCTGATGTTCGTCGCCAGGCCGTCCGAGCCCCGGCCGAGGGCCTGCCGCCCGGCCGAGGTCCTCCGCGCCTGCCTCGCCGACTTCCGGCCCGAGTGCGAGGCGCGCGGGCTCCGCCTCGAAGGCGCGTTCGACGAGCCCGATCTCCAGGCCTGGATCGACCCCGACGGCCTGCGGCACGTCGCCGAGGTCCTGCTCCGCAACGCCATCCAGGCCAGCGCCGCCGGCGGCCCCGGGGGCTCGATCCAGCTCCGCGCCGGCCGGCAGGGGCGCGAGCTCCGGCTCTGGGTGGTCGATTCGGGGAAGGGGGTCGGCGAGGCCGAGGCCGTCCACCTCTTCGACCCGTTCTATTGCGGGCGCCAGGCCGGCCGCGGGCTCGGCCTCGGCCTCCCCCGCGCCGCCCGGATCGTCGAGCGGGCGGGAGGGGCCCTGACCTGGACCTCGTCCCCCGGCCAGGGCTCGGTCTTCCAGGTCCGGCTCCCCTGGGAGCGGCCCCCCGAGGAGGCCGCCGCCAGGAGCGCGTGACGCCCGTCGCTCAGGCGATGGCCTGGCGGTACACCATGCCGTCGGCGATGGCGTGGCAGTCCGGGCAGAGGAACGTGACGTTCAGCGGGTCCAGGTAGTCCCAGTGGTGCCGCTGGAGGCGCTGGCGGCGTCGGCACCAGGTGCAGCATCGGGGGCGTTCGATGAGGCCCAGGGACTCCGCCAGGGCCGCGGCATACCGCGCCGAGCGGGTCCGGATCCGTCGGGGCCTCAGGGTGTCGAGGCAGATTTCCAGATGACGGCCGAGACGGGCGGAGAGGGCGTGCTGCCGCTTGCGACGGATTTTCTTCATCGTTCGCACCCGTAGAATGGAGTCGGTGGCCACCTCAGATCGAACGCCGGGAGACGGACGGACGGATTGGCGAGCGCGAGCCGAATTCTGCGGGCAGATGTGCGACGTCCCTGAACGACCCTCCTGGACGGCTCGTTCTCGACACCTTCAGTATAGAGCAAAGAAGGTACCGGACTTCCGCCGCCTACCCTCTATACGCCCCGCCGGCGCGCGAGGTTCTCGCGATTGCAGCAGGTGGAGCGATTGCAGGGGCGGATTGGAGGCCGTTTCGGGGCCCGAAGCCGACGCCGCGCGGGCCTCGGGCCCTTCGATCCTGGACAAGGAATGGGCACTCCTGCATACTCGGGACGCAGGCCGGCCACCCAAGGTTCGCGGACGGGAGGATGACGGGCGATGGCTTCGGAGCTTGAACGACGGCCCGGATGGGGCGGCCTCGCGGCGGATCGTCGCGGCTTCCTCGCCGGGCTCTGGGGCGGGATGATCGGCGTCGGCGGCCTCGGGCGCATCGGCGCCGAAGAGGCCCGGGGCGACGAGCCGGCCGCCGACGGGCCGGACCTCCGCATGCTCGTGCGGACCGAGCGTCCCCTCAACCTGGAATCCCCCACCGCGGCGCTCGACTCGTTCCTGACGCCGAACGAGGCCCTCTTCGTCCGCAGCCACCACGGCTCGCCGGCCGTCGGCCTCCGGCCCTGGGAGATCTCGGTCGAGGGCCTGGTCGATCGCCCGATCAAGCTGGGCCTGGACGAGCTGCGGGCGATGGACGCGGCCACGGTGCCGGCCGTCATCCAGTGCGCCGGCAACGGCCGGGGCTTCTTCCGCCCGAGGATGCCCGGCATGCCCTGGGGGCGCGGGGCGGTCGGCCACGCCGAATGGGGCGGGGTGCCGCTCGCCGCGCTCCTGGAAAAGGCCGGCGTGAAGGCGGAGGCGGCGCACGTCCACTTCATCGGCGGCGACGTCCCCCCGACGCCCAAGGCCCCGCCGTTCATCCGCAGCATCCCGCTCGACCGGGCGAAGGCCGACGGCACGCTGATCGCGTTGGCCCTGAACGGCGAGCCGCTGCCGGCCCTCCACGGCGGGCCCGCCCGCGTGGTCGTCCCCGGCTGGGCCGCCAACAACTGGATCAAGTGGGTCCGCCGGATCGTCGTCGCGGCCGAGGAATCGCCCACCTTCTACATGAAGACCGGCTACCGCATCCCGCGCGAGCCCGTCCCGCCCGGCGCGACCCCGGACCCGGCCTCGCTCGTCCCCGTGACCTGGATGAACGTCAAGTCGCTCATCACCTCGCCCGAATCCGGCGCGACGCTCCCCGGCGGCCGGCGCGAGGTCCGCGGCGTCGCCTGGACCGGCCAGGGCCACGTCGACAAGGTCGAGGTCTCCACCGTCGAGGACCCCACCTGGCGCGAGGCCGAGCTGCTCGACGCGCCCCGCGAGGGGAGCTGGCGCCGCTTCCGCCTGGAATGGACGCCCCCCGGCCCCGGCCGCTTCACCCTCCAGGCCCGCGCGACCGACTCGCGGGGGGAGGTCCAGCCCGAAGTGAGCCCCTGGAACAAGAGCGGCTACCTCTGGAACGGTTACGACCGCGTCCCCTGCGTCGTCTCGTGAGCTTATACCGATGAAATCATCCCTGATCGCGCTGACGCTCGCGGCCGTCGCGGCGACCGGCCTCGGGCTCGGCTATTACCTCCAGCAGAAGCAGCGGGCGGTCGCCGAGCTGGCGGATCGCGCCGAGCAGGCGCGGGTCGCGGCCGAACGGGAGGCCGACGCCCGATCCCGGCCGGCCCCCGCGCCCGAGCCCGCCCCGGCCGAGGGGGCGGACGAGGACGACGACGAGGAGCGCGAGTATCGCGACCTGGTCGCCAAGCGGGCCCTGACCGAGAACTGCCTCATCTGCCACGAGGAGGGCATGTTCTCCGGCCAGCGGCTGACCGCCGCCCAGTGGAAGTCGGAGATCGACAAGATGCTGGGCTGGGGCGCCATGCTCCCCGAGTCCGACCGCGGGCCCGTCGAGGATTACCTCGCCCGGAACTTCGCGGCCGAGACGCCCGAGGTCGAGCTCCGCCGCGCCGCGCTCGCCGACGTGCCGACCTTCGAGGTCCCCGGCGACCCCTCGGCGGGGGCCGACGGGGCCGACGTCGCCGCCGGCGGCAAGGCCTTCAACATCGTCTGCGCGAGCTGCCACGGCCCGGCCGCCCTGGGGACCGAGCTCGGCCCCGCGCTCGCGGCCCGCGCGGTGCTGACCCACGCCGACGACTATCACAAGGTCGTCAAGGACGGCCGGCGCAAGATGCCGGCGATGAACCTGACGCTCACCGCCGACCAGCAGCGCGACATCCTCGGCTGGCTCCGCAGCCTGGACGTCGACGCCGCCGCCTCGACGGCCCAGCCCTGAATCGGGGGCCGGGCCCGGGCCGGTCAGCCGCGGGCGAGCATCTCGCGGGCGAAGAGCGACGCGCCGAGGACCCCGGCGTCGTCGCCCAGGCTCGCCAGCGCGAACTTGATGACCTTGCCCGGGTCGGTGATGATCTGCTGCCGGGCCGACTCGGCGATCAGGTCCAGGAACGGCTGGCCGAGCGCCAGGGCCACGCCGCCGCCGATCACGACGATCTGCGGGCCGAAGACGTTGACCAGGCCGCCGAGGCCCACGCCGAGGTAGAACGCCGCGCGCTCGACCTCGCGGACCGCGATCGGGTCCTTCTCGCGGACCGCCTGCGCCAGGTCGCCGCTCTTGAGGCGGCCCTTGCGGAGGATCTTCTCGCCGAGCGGGCAGGACCGCTTCTTGGACGCCTTGACGAGGCGGTTGGCGATCGCCGTCTTGCTGGCGAAGGCCTCCATGCAGCCCTTGGAGCCGCAGCCGCAGCGGGCCCCGCCGGCCTTGACGACGATGTGGCCGATCTCGCCCGCGTTGTTGGTCGCGCCGGTGACGATCCGGCCGTTCTGGATCAGGCAGCCGCCGATCCCGGTGCCGACGAACGCCGCGATCACGTCGCCGTAGCCCCGGCCCGCCCCCAGGACGTACTCGCCGTAGCCGCCGACCCGGACGTCGTTGTTCACCCGCACCGGCACGCCCAGGGCGGCGGAGAGCTCGGGCCCGATCGGGTAGTTCTTGACGCTCAGGTTGGCGCTGTAGAGGATCACGCCGGCGTCGACGTCGAGCGGGCCGGGCGAGCCGACCCCCGCCGCCGCGACGTCGCCCCGGCCCAGGCCGGCCCGGTCGAGCGCCTCGTCGACGCACTCCAGGATCGTCTTCAGGATGGCCGGGCCCCCCTCCTTGGCCGGCGTGTTGCGCTTGCCGCGGCCGAGGACCTGGTTGTCGTCGGCGACCACGCCCGCCATGATTTTCGTCCCGCCCAGATCGACGCCGATCACGGGAGGGCCGCCGCCCTGAACTGCCATAGGATGCGCTCCAAGCCCGAATTGCGACCGCGGCCGTCCGCCGCCCTCGTCGTCCGCACGATTCTACCGGAGGGCCCGGCCGGGCGTAACCCGACCTCCCCGGCGGAAGGCCCCCAGCCCGCGCCGTCGTCGGCGCTCCCCGCGTCCTTCCAAGGTTAGCTCGCGGACCGGGCCCCGGCCGAATGCGGCCCCGGAGGGGTCAATCGTCGACGGGGGCTTTCAGGACCCACGTGTCGTCGCCATCCCGTCGAAACTCCAGGGCCGTCCTCGGGTCCGACTCGCGGACGAGCTTGTCATGGGCGCTCACCTTCAGGGTGTAGTCGCCCGGCGTCTTCGGCGATTCGACCCGGACCTGGCACTCGAACTCCTCGTCCCCGACCTTCTTGAGCCTGGCGGGGTAGGAGGCGAACTGGCCCGCGAGGACCTTCCCCCTGTGGAAGTCCGCGTAGACCCGGGTGGGGGGCTCCGAGCCCTTCGGGACCGTGATCCTCACCGTCACCACGAACTCTGCGCCGACGAGGATGCGATCGTCGACGGACGGCTCGACGATCGCGACCCCCGGCTTCGTCGGCGGCGTCTCGGCCTGGGCGAGCGGGAGAAGGCACGCGAACAGGGCTGGCAAGCAGGCGAGGCGACGCATGAGACCTCCGGTTCGGCGCCCGAGGCGCGATCGAAGAGGGACGATTCGGCTTCACGTGGCCGCATGGTGCGCCGGGATGGCTCCGGGCCGCAAGAGGTCCGCCCACGGCCTGTTCGTCACGGCCTCCGCGTCACGAAGGCGCGGCCGGGGCCGGAGCCGCCGGTCAGGAAGAGGACGGCGGGGGCGTCGCCGCGGTGGCGGAGCAGGGGGCGCAGGGCCTCGGGCTTGAGGTCGGTGGTCCGGTGCTTCACCTGGACGGGGCCGAGCCCTTCGGCGTCGACCAGCCGACGGAGCTTCTTCAGGTCGAGCGGGTGGACCGACAGCACTTCGAACGCCTCGAGCCAGGGGGTGTCGAGCCGCTCGTCGCCCGTGAGGTAGGGGAGGTCGGCCGCGAGGCGGCCCAGGCCGTGCTCGCGGGCGAACGAGTCGAGCAGGCCGGAGCGCGAGAGGGCCGGGTCGGGGTCGTAGAGCCAGCGGCCGACCGGGGCGACGGTCGGGTAGTCCTCCCAGGGGGCCTCGCCCTCGCGGTGGGTCCAGGTGAGCCCCTCGGGGAGCCGGGTGGCCCGCCGGCGTCGCGAGGCGGCGGCCCCGAACCACAAGGCCGCCTCCTTCGCCTCGCCCCCGAGGCTGATGATCTCGACCTCGACCTCGCGGCCGACCGCCTCGGCGAACCGGGCGAAGTCGCTCGCCGGGCCGAGCTTGACCGCCCCGCCGGGCGCCCGGCGCATCAATTCGCGGAGGAAGTCCGGGCCCGGGGCGTAGCCCTCGGGGTCGACCGCCCGCCCGCGCCTCGACGCCCTCCGGTCCGGGTCGATGTGGACCCAGGCCCCGGGCGGGATCGGGAACGCCTCGGCCGTCGCCCGGCAGGGGAGGACGCGGTCGAGGCGGCCGTAGGCCTCGGCGTTCCAGGCGACGCGACGGTTCATGCCCCGGTCGCGGTCGACGGCCAGGACCACGGCCCGCTCGGCCAGGGCGATCGCGTCGCCGCCGATCCCGGAGCAGAGGTCGACGACCACGCCCGCGTCGAACCGCCTCGCCTTGTGGACGGCGACCGCCTCGGCCGTGGACTGTTCGAGGCCCACGGGGTCGAGCCACATCCGGTCGCCCCGCGAGAACTTGGCCGCGGCCTTCCGGCGCGACTCGGCCAGGCGGAGGGCCGCCGCGACGGACTCGGCGTCGTGGGCCTTCCGCCAGCGGGCCAGCTCGGCGGGGCCGGGGGCCTTCGCCGCCAGGGCCTCCGCCAGCAGGGCGCGGCCGGCGTCGGTGGTGAGGACGCGGAACTCGGCGTCGGAGGCGTCGGCCTCGTCGCGGACGCGGCGATCCTGGGTCGAGCGGCCGGTCGAACTTTCATACAATGGCATGGCGGATTCGTCTGTCCCCCGGTCGCCGGAACTTCGCCCGTCGGAGCTGCCCGTTGAGCGTCCCGCCATTGTACCCGCCGGTCCCGCCGATCGCCCGCGAGCCGCTCTCGATCGGCGGCGTCGCGGTCCCCTCGCGGTTCTTCCTCGCCCCGCTCGCCGGGTACACGAGCCTGGCCTTCCGGCTCGCCGTCCGCTCGCTCGGCGGCCTGGGGCTGGCGACGACCGACCTGGTCAACGCCCGCTCCTTGATCGAGAAGCGGCGCAGGGCGCTGGAGCTGGCCGAGACGTGCGAGGGGGACGACCCGCTCTCGATCCAGATCTACGGCCACGTCGTCCCCGAGATGGAGCAGGCGGCGCGGTACGTCTCGGCCCACGGGGCGGACATCGTGGACATCAACATGGGCTGCCCGGTCCGCAAGGTGGTGCGGATCGGCGGCGGCTCGGCCCTGATGTGCCAGTCCGAGCGGGCGACGGAGCTGGTCTCGGCCGTCGTGAAGGCGGCGGCGGGCGTGCCGGTGACGGTCAAGATGCGGCTGGGCTGGGACGACGAGACGCTCTCGGCCCCGGCGCTGGCGCGGGCGTTCGAGGAGGTCGGCGTGGCGGCGGTGATCGTCCACGGCCGGACCCGCGCCCAGGGCTTCAGCGGCTCGGTCAACCGCGACGGCATCCGCGCCGTGGTGGAGGCCGTCGACGCCATGCCGATCGTCGCCAACGGCGACGTCCGCTCGATCGCCGACGCGGCCTCGATGATGGAGGACACCGGCTGCGCGGCCGTCTCGATCGGCCGCGGGGCGCTGGCGAACCCGTTCTTCTTCCGCCAGCTCGACCACTGGGTCCGGGCCGGCGAGCCCGGGCCCGACCCGACGTTCGAGGAGCGGCTGGACTTCATGAGCGTCCACTTCCACGGCCTGCTGGCCAGGCGCGGGGAGCATTACGCCTGCCTCCAGTTCCGCAAGATCCTGAAGTGGTACTACCACTTCACCCGGATGGCCAAGAAGTTCTACCTGGAGCTGATCAACCTGCGGTCGTCCGAGGTCTTCGACCGGGTCGTCGCCGAGGTCCGGGCCGAGGGCCCCAGCTCCGCCCTGCCGGGCCACTTCGAGGCCCACGTCCCCGTCCCCTCGGGGCCGATCGAGCAGTGGTAGCCGGCCCCCGCCGGGGCCCCGCG
>Ga0182738_1005380_pt1 | contig 13705 bp, 10 predicted proteins | sample eDN5th30CBELigMG_FD_128876 | JGI IMG/M metagenome (GOLD analysis project Ga0182738, IMG submission 128876) | Enriched Miracle-Growth compost microbial communities from Emeryville, California, USA - eDNA 5th pass 30_C BE-Lig MG (version 2)... ...
AATGGCCTTCGGAAAGCGTTGGAATGGTCTTGCGAGTGATGCCGAAGCTTTTCACGAACATCCGGAGCGCAAGTGTGAAGGTATCGTATCAATCCGAGCCCCGACTCGAATGTTCGGAGTTCATCGATCTGCTCAGGCGATCGACTCTCTCCGCTCGCCGTCCGGTCGCGAATGAGCAGATCATGCAGGGGATGCTCGACCATGCCGACGTGATTGTCACCGCTCGGATCGAGGGGAAGTTGGTCGGAGTTTCGCGGGCGATCACCGACTTCCACTATTGCACATACCTCTCCGATCTGGCGGTTGATGAAGCGTACCAGCACCGGGGGATTGGTCGAGAGTTGGTCCTGCGCACTCACCAGGAGGCTGGACTTGGAACGACTCTCATTCTGCTGGCCGCCCCAGCGGCTCGAGAATACTATCCAAAAATCGGAATGCAACGCCACGAGTCGTGCTGGTACTTCCCTCCCAATCCCAATTCGGTCGGTCAGGGCTAGTTCTGTCAATTCAGATCGTTCGCCCCCATGTAGGTTGGCTGCTCTCAGTCAGATGCCAACCTGGTTGTCCGAACTCAGCGCTTCCGCGAGGTTCCATTCCTCCGGTTGTGGATCCAGAATGATCTGCTCTCCTTCAGACAGGCCCTCGAGGACGTGCATTAGGTTCTGATTACGCCCGCCAAGTTTCACGGCTCGCCGGTCCAGCCCTGATTCCGTTAGAACATAGCAGTAACTTTGTTCTCCATCACGCGCCACCGCGACGGTCGGGATGACCAAGGCTTCCGGGAGATGAGACGTGGTGATCTCGATCTCGGCAGACATCCCAGGACGAAGGCCGATTGGCAGCTCGTCCAACTTGACGATCGCCGAGTAGTATTTCACGTCCGTCGCCCTTGAATTATCATCGATCAGAGGGAGGCGCGAGACCGACAAGACATGTCCCTCAGCCACGCGACCAGGCAGGGCTTCAAAGCGAACCTTGGCTGGCATTTCCGGTCGAATCTTATCCACCACCGTTTCGTGGATCATCGCCTGAACCTCCATTCTCGAGAGGTCAGGTAGCGAAAAAAGGCGTTGGCGCTGACGGACCGGAGCCCCTTCATAAACTTCGAGTGGTTTGCCGGGGTCGTTGTTGTAGATCAGGAACCCATCATGAGGAGCACGGATGGAGCAATTACGGACCTGCGTCTCAAACATTTCCAACCGTTCTCGTTCCAGCTTGAGCCGAGTCGCCTGGTAGATCAGGTTCGATTTGGCTCCTTCTACCCGGCTCTTGAGCGATCGTGTTTCTCGAGGCACTGTGTATCGCCTGAAATTATCGTACGACATCTGCACCTGCTCGATCGTGATTTTCAGGCGCATGAGGGCCTCTTCCTCCGCGCTGAGCTGACTGATCGAGGTATATCCCTTCTCCAGCATCCGATGAGTCCAGGCGAGCCGATCCTCCTGTCGTGACAGGCTCGACCGATTCAGCGCGAGTTGCCCTTCAAACTGCTGTTGAGATTGCTTGACCGTCCCTTCAAGGTAGGAGGTTAATCCAATCTCCGCGATGGCCAGGTTCAGCTCCGCTTGGAGATGCTCGGCCTCAGCCTTCCGGACGCCAATCGTCTGACGTCGGACGAGTTCAACGAACTCGGAAGCATCGAGCTCGCAAAGTAAGTCCCCTTCCTTCACCTGGGTCCCATCCGGGACCAGGCTCAGGATCGTTGACGCGCCGTTGGATGAGACCGTCCCTCCCGCTCCAGGACTGCTCAATCGCATGAGGGCACACCGGATCACGGTGCTGTTCGAGCTCAGCGCCCGTCCCGCCGCGACAATGGACGTGGTAAAGAGTTGAACCCGCCGGGCATGGGAGAAGCGAATACGAGGGTCGAGACGTGCCTTGATACCCGCTCTCTCCTGACCAAAATAGCTGGCCGAGGATGTCAGCACCGAAGCGAGGGCCCCCCCAACGACCAGGAAGGTGATAATGGATCGAACTCTCCTGGTTCGGTTACGGATCCGTTCCATCGAAAGTGGCCCTCTTTGATGCCCCCAACCGGTGAAATGAGCTCACGCGGATTCCTTTCACCCGGATCCGCCGAACCATATCCCCTTTGGAATGGATGCGAAAGGCGCAGCTCTTCACGCATCTCACCAAGGATAGTCAGCGACAAAACCACACGTGATTGCCCCCTCGGAGGTTGGAGATGCTCCGATCCGACCTCATTTGCCGTCGTGATCCGCGAAACCGACGTAATCCGAAGGGGTTCTTTCCCAGAAGTGACTGGCTTTCGAAATGCAGAGACCGCCCCTAAACCCAGCGGATGCAGCGCGGGATTCAAGGGGCGGTTTGTATTCAGCCCAGATGTAAACGAGATCTTTCGATCCCGCGTCTCGAGAGGACAACGACGATTCGTCATGCCCTCTCGAGCGGCGCGTCCACCGACTCAAGGCGTCGCGAGCGATCCTCCAAGAATCGATTACTTCTTGGGGACATTCTCGGGCGGGGGTTCAATGGCGACCTTGTCTTTGGAGCCAGGAATCGCGGGCATCGCCGCCGGTTCGGGGAAGGCCGATTCGGGAATATCTTTCAGATCCTTCTTCCGATCCTTCATATCGAGCAGGGAGTATCGCTTATCTCCCTTCGAGCCGATTTCATAACGGCCCCAGTACGCCTGGGTTGATGGATTATAATAATAAATATAGTTTGGCTGATTTTGGTAATAGATGCAATAATGGTAGTCGTAGGAGGTGTAAGTGACCGTGGGTTGATAGTAGTAGCGTACGTAGTAATAGCTGTTGCTCGGGCTATAACTCCAGGTCGAGTCGTAGTACTGGCGAAGCGAATTCGCCATCCCCACCGACGAAAGCCCGGCAAGTGCCAACGTGAGACCAAGGACCTTTCGACGGGTCACTCTCATGGAAATCCCCCTCCCGTTGTGAGACTGACAGAACGTGATGAATCCACTCCGACGGCTCGCCTGATTCCATCAGCTAGTGGTCAGCTTGGCTCTTCCAATCTTGGAAGCCTGCGCTTAAATCCAGCTTCATCGCGGGATTGGACGAATACCTCAACGAATCGTGATCGAGCTTTGTCCTTCCACCCGCGAATACCACCTGTTTTGGGCTAGTTGTCGAGCTTGGTGGCTCTTGGTTTACTCGACCGACTCGCCATGGTTCGACACCATCATATCCTCAGATCGTCCAATCTCGTGCATCGGATTTCAAGAAATCTTTGTCAATCCGATCACTCATGCACCAGCAACGGTCAGGCTCACTGGACCAGACTGGGGGAGTTTGACCCAACCTGGGTGCTCGCTCGGAAATGCCTATCAAATCGTCCGCCTCGAGGTTCCAAGCCCACTGACCTCACGCCGTACGAGATCGACTCTCAAAACCAGCGCGAGGCAACTCTCGAGCAGGTCCCCACGAAGGAGATCGAGAGAATGACGGGGTGGGATTTCGGACGCGAGAGAGTGAGATCTAGCAGGCCAAGGCGACCTAGGTGGTAGGTGGTAGGTTGGGGCGATGCGAGAACGTTACCGAAGCGCTCCCGTACCGGGGTTTCGTGCGACCGGCGTTTCATCGCCCGCGAGTTGAAATGACGGGCCTAGCTTTATTGGGTGTGGGAGTCAGTTTGATTCGATCGACCCTGGAGGTCCTGGTACTGATCGATCAGCCCTTTCAGATTTCCGAGATGATCGATCCAGTCATAGGCAGAAAGGTCGACCATGCCAGTTCCTTGGGCTTGCTCAAAGGCGAGCTGCCAGTTAGTTGAGCCGGTCGTTTGGACGGGAGGTGCGTTCGCGGTATCCCCCAGAGAGCCGGTGACGAAAAGATCGTCTGAGTCGGGTAAGTGTTGCAGACGGGGTTCCTCCTCCCAACCGGAAAGGCGAACAATCCCGGAGGCTTCCTCGACTTCGGTCTCAACGTCCGCGGCAATCGACTCGCGTGGTTGGTCGAGGACGGACTCAACCTCTTCCAGAGTGGTTGCCGCGAGCAAGTTCATATCCGCTTCGGTTTCGTCACTGAGGGACGACTCAAGGGCGTCAACTTCAGGCTCACTGAAGAGGATCTGAGCTGCCTCAAGCGCTCCTAATCGCCCCTTTGTGGGAGAAATAACCTCGGCACGTTCGCCCCTGCTAGTAGAATCAACGAACTCTCGGTCAAGAACCGGAGCCGAATCTACGGCATAAGAGGCGTTCGAGCGAAACGAGGGTTCAAGCACCTCCCCACGCACTGGAATCCGATCAAAGTGAGGAGAGGGCGGAGGCGCGACGACTTGTGATGGATGCGATGGAACGGTCGCGCCCGATTCCCTCCGGAGGAAAATCTCCAGAGTCGTGATAAACCCATTGAGGAATTGTCGTCGCCTGGGTTGAAAGAGGCGAGTCAGCACCTTGCTCCGATCTCTCCTGGCCTTCGCTAACCAGGCCTCGGCGAGTTCCGGTACTGACCGGATCAGGTGAACTGCTTCGGATTCTCCTTCGTAAAACGGCGTCATATTTCACTCTTCGGAGGGTTACAAAAGATAGGACGTCGATCCCAAGCTTCTCAACGTGTTCCTTTGGTATCAGCATCGGCAAAAGGGGCCCGGGACTCGCAAAGTGTTTGGTTCCTCGAGGCCGACTGTTCGTACTTCTCAGTAAGAGCCCGACTCGAGCAAGCGCTCTTCAACATCCAAGATGGTCATGATCCGGGTCCCAAGGCGGGTTTGGATTTACCGATGGGATTGAGCCCCCACCCGCACAATCCTTATTCTCGAGCAAATCGTCCTCCCCTGCATCAAGTCGTTTCCAATTAAGAACTTAAGTCGTTTCTACTGGGGGGAACACCGTTTCTTTTCCAAGAGAAGGGGATTGGAAGGCCCTCTCGAAGGCATTACCTCAATAGAAGGTGACACCTTGAGGAAATCCAACCATGCCCGTTCCAGTTAGCCCCTCCGCGATTCGTGAGTTCCAGGTTCTCTCCGAGCTCGGCTCAGTAGGATGTAAGACGGATGCCGAGTTGTTGCGAACGTACCAAGTCGACAGAGGTCGGGCGGGGGAATGGGCTTTTCGAGCCTTGGTCGACCGTCATGGGCCCATGGTGCATCGAACGTGTTACCGGATTCTGAACCATCGAGGAGACGCGGACGACGCGTTTCAGGCAACCTTTCTCGTCCTCTCACGACGGGCTGGCACAATTTGGGTACCCGGCTCGATCGCTCCTTGGTTGCACGGGGTGGCAAACCGTGTCGCAACCCGGGCTCGGTTGGATCGGGACCGGAGACATCAGCAAGAGCGTCGGCTTGCGGTGTTTGGAACGGAAGCGACCGTCGACCCCGAGATCGACGACCTTAGCCCGCTGCTTCATGCGGAAATCGCCCGTCTTCCTGATCGCTATCAGGCCCCCATCATCCTCTGTTACCTGGAGGGACTCACCCACGACCAGGCCGCGAACCAGCTTCAATGGCCAGTGGGGACCGTCCGCAGTCGACTCGGCCGGGGGCGAGCTCGACTCCGAACCGCGCTGGAGCGCCGAGGCGTTTCGCTCGCCCCCTCGGTCCTCGTCGGGTTGCTCAAAGCACCGCTCCAACTCGGGAATCGATTAAGTCCGGGCGTGACCGAGACAGCCGTCAGCCTCTCCAACTGGGCCTCGGTTGGTCGGGACATGGCGAAGGGAGGAACAATCCTTCTTGAGTTGTCCACATTCTTAACCCGGCTCACACTGGGGCGAGTCGCCAAGCTCTCCGCCTGGATCCTCGCGGCGGGTGTACTGGTGGGTGGTACCGCGCAGTTGGCGTTACGTGATGCGCCCAACTCGATTGCGGTTGAGGCGATCACCACGCATCCCCCACAAACCACAGTGCCAGGAACTTCGCTATCGAAAGCGGAGTGGATCGCCACGCAAATCCTGAACGAAGGAGCTTCTCACTTCAACGCCAAGGATGCTTCCTGGCTTGCCTCGTCCTTCGCCGATAACGGGGTCCTTCGGCTGCTAGGTCGAGAACAGAACCAGGAAGTCGAGGAAACCCGAACCGGACGCGAAGAGATCGAAGCGTTTTACACCAACTATTTCCGTGACAAAGGCGTGGTCACCTCCCATAACACGGTTGAGTACGCACGCCTGATCACGCCCGGGATGCTCGTCATCCACGGGTACTTTCGCCCGAACGTCGGTCAAGAGTCATTACCCTTCGTTCAGCTTCGCGAGCACCAGAATGGACAGTGGCTCATCCGCGACCTCTGGCTATTCCTTCATCCCGCGCTCAATGAGCACGATAGATCGCGAAGCTCCACGGCGATCCATTTGCCGAACCAGCCTCCGGAGCGACCAGCATCAGCGGGACCACAAATCAAATTATGACCATTATCGTCGATCGCCTTGCGTTCTCAATCGCCGTAATCCTTCACGATAGGTCACGAGTTCGGAAGCTTGGGCTCCACGGACTCGAGCGGCCTCATCACTGTGTATCCCGACAAGGGACTCTGAGCATTCTCCTTTTGAACCTCTGGAATTTTAATTCGTCGATTCTCTTGACCAGGAGACCTATCCGATGACTCGGTTCGTACTGTCCACTGCTTTGATGTTGAGCCTGCTGGGAGTCGGGATGAGTATCGCCAGCGCGGCCGACCCGGAGGCCAAAAAGCTCGCGAGTGAGATTCTCAAGAAAGGGGCCGAGCTTTACGACAAGCACGACGCGAAGGTGATGGCCGCCACCTACACCGAGGACGCCAGGCTCCTCTGGGTCTCGAAGACGGAGTCGGGCGAGGTGGTGCAATCTGTCAAGCGGGGCCGGGAGGAGATCGAGTCGGTCTATCAGGAGTACTTCAAGAATCCGAACGATCAGACCCAATCCAGGAACACGGTCGAGTACGCTCGGTTCGTCACCCCTGAGATGCTGATCATTCAAGGTGATTTCGAGCCGAACATCGCTGGACAAGGGCTTTATCCGTTCGTCCAGGTCCGGGTCAAGGAAGGGGACAAATGGCTTATCAAGAGCCTCCAATTCTTTGTGTTTTCACAAGATTGAATCCGAATGGGAACGGCCGGTCTTTTCTCGGATCGAATCGCATCCAATCGGCCGGCCGGCCGGCTTGCTTGAATCGTTCCTGGCTCGAATCACTGGACTTTCATGATGGACGCATTCTCGGTGAATAGGCTTTTCCAATCAGTCGCGACGTTTTTCATCTGGCTAGGATTGCTGGGCCTGACCAAGTCCAGCTCGATCCTGGCGGATGAACCAATTGGGACCGCTGGGAAGTCACGTTATTTCGAGATACAGGTCAAGGACGATCAGACTGGCCGGCCTGTCCCGCTCATCGAGCTTCAAACGACGTCAAGCTTGCGATTCTATACCGACTCCGCGGGCCGAGTGGCCCTGGACGAGCCCGAACTAATGGGCCGGAAGGTCTTTTTCGCCGTTGCCTCCAACGGGTATGAATTCAAACCGGACGGTTTTGGGATTCGTGGAATCGTGCTTGAGCCGACGGCAGGCGCTCGGGCGGAGTTAAAAATTCATCGCCTCAATATCGCCGAGCGGCTTTATCGAAATACCGGCGCGGGCATTTACCGCGACACGCAAAGGCTTGGACTCGCCGCGCCGGTTGATCAGCCCTACCTGAACGCGGAAATCACCGGCCAGGATGGGGTCTTGACCTCCGAGTATCAATCCAAGCTCTACTGGTTCCATGGCGATACGAACCGGCTCGCTTATGCCCTCGGCAACTTTGCAATGACCGGGGCGACAACTCAAACACCCGATCAACTCGATCCCTCGGTGGGCTTCCGCCTGAATTACTTCGTTGATGAAAAAAGCGGCTTTGCAAAAGGGATGGCTCGTCTCAAAGGGGAAGGCGTCGTCTGGCTGACGGGGTTGGTGGTTCTCCCCGACGAATCGGGACACGCTCGGATGCTCGCCTACTACCAGCGCAGGCGCGGGCTCGGGGCGGTCCTTGAAAATGGCTTCATGCAATACAATGACGAGGCCGAGCAATTCGATCGGATCAAGACGGTACCACTCGACCCCCTCGTCTCTCCGTCCATTTATTCCCTCGCCTGGCAGGACGACACATCCAAACATCTCTATTTTTCGGTTCCGTACCCCACGCTTCGGGTCGAGGCCAAGTACTCGTCCTACCTCGATCTCGACCAGTACGAGTCATACTCGTGCGTGAAACCAAGACCAGCCAAACTGGCTAATGACGAACTTCCGGAGCTGGAACGGGACGCGAACGGGAAGCTGGTCTGGGGTTGGAAGCGAAATACCGCGCCGTTCACTCCCACCTTGCAAAAGAAGCTAGTCGCGGCCGGCAAGATGAAACGCGAAGAGTCGCCACTGCGTCTTCAAGACGTCAAAACCGGGAAGCCCGTTGAAATCAACATGTCGTCGTGTGCTTGGAATGCCTATCGGAAGCGATTCATCATGATTGCCGCCGAACATCAGGGAGCAACCCCACTGGGCGAAGTGTGGTATAGCGAGGCCGATCGCCCGGAAGGTCCCTGGACGAATGCAACGAAGGTGGTCACTCACGCCAACAAATCTGGCGATGCCCACGACTTCTATAATCCCAGGCATCATGCTTTCCTGGATCGTGACGGCGGCCGGACTATCTACTTCGAAGGTTCGTACGCCAACATTTTTTCCGGAAACCCCCACCCCACGCCCCTCTATGAGTACAACCAGATCATGTACCGGCTTGATCTGTCGGATCCTCGGCTCGATCTCTCGAAATATCCTTCCCCATCGTCCCGTTGATATCCTGCCCAGGCAGAGGCGTCGTCCTGAGCCTTCGTAAAGGAACGGGGCACGACGTTCGAGACGCTAGGATCGTCGTGACCTACTCGGTAAACTGCTATGAAGACCGGACCAGCCAGGTTCGGTTCGATGCTCGCTGGGCAGGGCCATACAGGCGCTTGGCTCTTTTCGCGGCGGCTCTATACGCCCCTGATCGCAAACCCCATCAGGTTGCCTTACGGAGTCCAGGTTGAATCATGTCGGTTCCTTCCATTCAGTTGACCAACGGCAATGCGTTACCGGCCGTTGGACTCGGGCTCTGGAAAGTAGATCGTCCTGAAGCCGCTTCCTTGGTGGTCGAGGCGATACAGCAGGGATACCGCCACCTCGACTGCGCAGCCGACTACGGCAACGAAGCCGAAGTAGGACAAGGGATCGAGCAAGCGATCAGGGCCGGGGCGTGTCGCCGAGAGGATCTCTGGGTCACCTCAAAACTCTGGAACACCTATCACGACCCCAGGCACGTTCGACTCGCCGCGGAGCGATCGCTAAGTGACCTCAAGGTTAGCGAGCTCGACCTCTACCTCGTTCACTTCCCCATCCCTCTGGAGTTTGTTCCCTTCGAAGAGCGATACCCACCGGGATGGCTAGCTGATCCAGCCCAGCCCGAGCGCGGCATGGCGCTCGCCAAGGTTCCCGCGCATGAGGTCTGGGGGGCGATGGAAGAGCTGGTTCAGGCCGGCCTGGTTCGAAACATTGGCGTTTGCAACTATAACACCGCGATGGTTCGAGACCTGCTTGCTTATGCCAAGGTTCGGCCGTCCGTTTTACAGGTAGAGCTCCATCCGTTTCTCACCCAGGAAAAGCTGGTACGACTCTGTCACCAGGAGGGGATCGCCGTGACCGGATTCTCCCCGCTGGGAGCACCGTCGTATGTTCCGCTTGGTTCGGCAACACTGGATGAGTCGGTCATGGGGCATGATCTGATTCGAACGCTGGCCGCCAAACACGAGCGGACCCCAGCCCAGGTTGTGCTTCGCTGGGGAGTTCAGCGTAAGACCGCGATCGTTCCAAAAACCTCAAATCATGCTCGGCTTGCCGAAAACCTCGCGCTCTTCGATTTCGAGCTCGAAGAGCAGGATATGGCCGCGATCAACCAGTTGAATCGCAATCGGCGTTTCAATGATCCGGGGGTCTTTTGCGAAGGTGCGTTTCACACCTTCTGTCCCATCTACGAGTGATTCATTTTCTACCATCGAGAACCGAACATGAGCTCAGTGAGTCTCGAGGCCGGGCCGATCCAACTCCCTGGCCAACTCGGGTCGGAAGAGGACCCTTTCCCATTCATCATTCAGTGCCAGACAGAAGGGACGACCCTGGAGCGCACTGAAGAATGGATCAAGGAGGAGAAGCAGCAGCTCCTGGAACGTTCTCATGTCTCGGGCGCGATCCTCTTTCGCGGTTTTCCCGTGAAGACCGCGGAGGATTTCGATCGGTTCATCGCCGCATTCGGACTCGAGAACTTCCCCTACGAAGATTCCCTCTCGAACGCGGTGCGCGTGAATCGCACGCCGCGCGTCTTCACGGCGAATGAGGCGCCTTCCAACATCGAGATTTTTCTCCATCACGAGATGGCGCAGACGCCTCGGTACCCGGCTCAGCTCTTCTTCTTCTGTGAGAAGGCGGCGGAGCAGGGGGGAGCGACCCCCATCTGCCGCTCCGATCTGCTCTGGAGCGAGCTCGAGAAGGCATGCCCCGAGTTCGCGCGGAACTGCGTTGAGCACGGGCTGAAGTATTCCAACGTGATGCCTGACGAGAACGACCCCGAGTCTGGCATGGGAAGGAGTTGGAAAAGCACGCTCAAGGCGTCGACCAGGGACGAAGCCGAGCAGCGGCTTCGCAAATTAGGCTATCGCTGGGAGTGGCTCGAAAACGGCTGCTTGAGGGCCACCACGCCCGTCCTCCCCGCCGTGCATGAGCTATCCTCGGGGCGCCGCTCGTTCTTCAACCAACTGATCGCAGCCTTCCGAGGTTGGAAGGACGCACGCAACGACCCTTCGAAGGCCATTTTCTTTGGCGACGGTCAACCGCTCGATCCCGAAGCCGTACAGGTTGCGCTCGACCTCTCAAGTCGTTTCACCTTTGACATCCCCTGGCAGACCGGCGATGTCGCGCTCGTCGATAATCTGGTCGCCATGCACGGGCGCCGAACCTTTTCGGGCACTCGCAAGGTCCTCGCCTCCCTCGTCTCTCCTAATTTCTGAACCTGGCGTTCTCGAGCACGCGACTCCGAGCCGCTCCGGCAACCACCCGGATCGGTTCGGCCCGCTCGACCGTTACGCAAGGCAGGGCACTCGTCGGGGACATCCTTAAACCATACCTGGCCGCTTGTCTCCAAGCCGCAACTCTTGGCCCAGCGTGGTTTGCATTCCCTTCTTCCTATCTGGCCCAGACTTAGAGTCCGAATCCAACCGAGCAAGACGGACTCCATCCCAAGGTTTCCGCGAAAACTTGTAACGCGGAGCCCCCTGACTGTGTTGACAAGGTTGGCGTTCGGTTCGAAATGCATTCCCAGCCTCTTCTCAACACATGACTTTGGATCGCTCGAGGAGGCTGGAACGCTGGATCGGCCAACTCCACAAGGTGTTCCAGATGACCTGATCGACGCGTGGGTCTCGGAGACCATCGCGCGAGCCCTCGCCTACGCGATCTCCCTGGTGGGAAATCGATGCGACGCGGAAGACCTGGTTCACGATTGTTACGGGCGGCTCTTGGCGAAAGCCGCCGAATATGACCTGGCGCGCGATGGCCAACGGCTTTTGTACCGGTCGATCACAAATGCCTGTATCAACTATCAATCCCGAAGACCCCCCGTGGTCAGTCTTGAAACAATCCAGCCCTGCCGAGGGAACGGACCTCGCGGCCTGGAAGACCCGAGGGAGCCGGGGCCTGAGTCGAATGCGATCCGGAGCGAACTCGAACAGGCGTTAACGACCGCGCTCGCCGAGCTTTCCGTGCCCCAGCGAGCTGTCATTGAGCTCAAGAGCATGGGGCATTCCTCACTCGAGGTGGCTGACATCCTGGGAATGAGTCATGCGAATGCCCGCGTCCTGTTACATCGAGCCCGGCAGGCACTGAGTGTCCGCCTTCGCCCTTTTCTCGAGGACCCCGCGCCGTGAGCGATCCGGACCTCCCCGTCCCCGACATGGAATCCGTCGAACGGCTCGTCCGCTCCTATTTGGATTCGCAGAGTCAACGACTCGATACGACCGAACTCGAGGCCCGCATTCGCAGGTCGCGAACGCTCGATCATGTGACCTCGGAAGGGCGTTCCCCGAATGCCAAAAGGAACTCGATCCAACGCGGGTTCTGGCCACGTTCGAGAAACTGGGTCGCCCTCGCGGCCAGTGTCTTGCTAATGCTGGGCGCCTTTCTTGGCGGTCGCTACCTGAGCCCGAATCTTGTCAATGCCGCGACGCTTCTACGGAGCGTTCGCGTGGTCCACTCCAGCCCCATCGACCGCTCCTATCGCGTCCACTACTCTCCGGACCCGCGTTACTGGGATCGGAAGAAGGTCCTCGAAGGCCCGTCCGAAAGCCTTCTGCGCACAAGGGGCGACCGGTTCTGGTCGGACTGCGCGATCGGTTCCATTCGCCTGGCGATCGGTTGCGAGCAAGATGGCTCGCTCTGGGTAAGCACGTCTCGTAAGTCGGGACTCCGCCTGGCGAAGAACGTTTCCGAACTCCCCCCCGAGGTTGGCGTGCTCTGTGACGTGAACGCCATGACCGTCCCGAAGTTACTGGACGATGTCCTGGCGGACTTCACCATTCAGGCCGAAGCTTCGTCCACCAAACCCAGCGACGCCTCGACTCTCATCTGGGCTCGCTTGAAGCCCGGTCACAAGCACCACGTCATCTCCGCCGCATTGCTCGAGATCGATGACCGTCGTGAGTTGCTTGTGCGGCTCGTGCTTTGGACCGTGCGCGAAGGACGTCCCAACGGAACCGTAACGTACACGCTCCTGTCCGGCGGCGACCAGGGGGAAGCCCAGTACCGCCTGGAGTCTCACCTCGATCACGATGCGAAGATCGAGACAGAGAAACGCGCCTCAAACGACGACACCACCAAGCCCAAGGCGGCCCGTCAATCCGAGCCCAAAACCCTCGAATCCAGGCCGAACCGGGAGATTTCTCAATGATCGCGCGGATCACACTCGCCACGCTCCTTTCCCTTAATCTGTTCGGAACACCGGCCCGAGCAGAGGACGATACCGCCAAGGCGAGCGAGGCGGAGCTTCGGTTCTTCGAGTCGAAGATTCGACCGGTTCTCGCCGAGAACTGCTATGCATGCCACTCGGGTAGCGCGGGCAAGGCCAAAGGGGGCTTGATGCTCGACACACGCTCGGCCATCCGCCAAGGGGGGGAGAATGGGCCGGCCGTGGTGCCGGGCGATCCGGACGCGAGCCTGCTGCTCGCAGCGATCTCCCACACCGAACCCGACCTCACAATGCCACCGAGGAAACCCAAGCTTCCCGACACCGTGATCAACGACTTCAAAACCTGGATCAAGCGAGGCGCAGCCGATCCTCGCGAACCGAAAGTCACCGCGGGCGCCGAGCCCGGGTCGGGTTCCACGATCAGTCTTGAGGAAGGACGCAAGTTCTGGTCGTACCAACCACCGAAAGATCACACTCCGCCAATCACCAAGGATGCACGCTGGGCCAGACGCGGACTCGATCAGTTCATCCTCGCCAGGCTCGAAAAAGAAGGACTTGCTCCGTCCGCCGACGCGGAGACAGTGACTCTGCTCAGGCGCCTGCACTTCGACCTCGTGGGGCTTCCGCCCTCGCCTGAAGCCATCGAACAGTTTGAGACGCTGGTTAAATCGCGCGGGATCGATTCGGCACTGTCGGTCGAGGTGGATCGCTTACTCGCCTCTCAGCAGTTCGGCGAACGCTGGGGTCGTCACTGGCTGGATGTGGCCCGGTTCGCGGAGTCGAGCGGCAAGG
>Ga0182738_1005381_pt1 | contig 13705 bp, 11 predicted proteins | sample eDN5th30CBELigMG_FD_128876 | JGI IMG/M metagenome (GOLD analysis project Ga0182738, IMG submission 128876) | Enriched Miracle-Growth compost microbial communities from Emeryville, California, USA - eDNA 5th pass 30_C BE-Lig MG (version 2)... ...
CTGCCATTCGACACGCTGCTCGCCTTTTTCGGCATTGCCGTCCTGCTGGCCCTGACGCCCGGCCCCGACAACCTGTTCGTACTCATGCAATCGGCCATTTGGGGCCGCGCGGCCGGCATGTTCGTGGTGCTGGGGCTGTGCACCGGCCTGCTGGGCCACACGGCGGCGGTGGCCGCCGGCCTGGCGGCGGTATTCGCGGCATCGCCCCATGCGTTCACGGCCCTGAAACTGGTGGGCGCCGCCTATCTGGCCTACCTGGCCTGGCAGGCCCTGCGCGCGCGCGGCGGCCCGGCGCACGCCGAGCGGCCCGCGCCCCTGACGCGCGGCGCACTGTACCGGCGCGGCATCATCATGAATCTCACCAATCCCAAGGTGCTGCTGTTCTTCTTCGCCTTCCTGCCGCAGTTCACCTCGCCGGCGCATGGGCCGGTGGGCCTGCAGATCATCGAACTGGGCGCCGTCTTCATCGTGTCGACCCTGCTGGTATTCGGCTCGATCGCGTTTTTTTCGGGCACGTTCGGGCAGTTGCTGCAGCGCTCGCCCACGGCCACCCGCTGGCTCAACCGGGTAGCGGGGCTGGTGTTCCTGGGCCTGGCGCTGCGCCTGGCCACCGCCAGCCGGTAAGCCCGGCCGCGAAGGGGGCGGAGGAAGGGGGTAAAGCGCAAGATGCCGGCCGTTGCCCCCACGGCGCCCCCAAAATCGATGCCTGTCGCAAGGCGCCGTCTGTTTGAGATTGTTAATCCATTTGGTAATCGGTCTCATTTGCGTTAAAAACTCTGGCTTTGGTCCTTCCGGAGTTTTTTCGTGGCTCGCCCTGCTTTCGTCGATACCCCGCGCGCACGCGCATCGTTGCGGTGCGCCGCGACACCTTCACTGCTTGCCCTGATGCTGGGCATGGCGTCCGCCCCCGGCGCCCGGGCCCAACAGCCGCCCGGCCCGGCGGCCCCAGCGGAGCCCGCCGCCGATGTCGCCCAGCTGCCCGCGGTAACCGTACAGGGCGGCGCGATCGATGCCACGCTGGAACACCTGTCGGCACCCGTCAGCGCCGGCGCGCTGGGCACCCGCACCCCGCTGGAAACGCCGTTTTCCACCACCGTGGTCACCGCGGCCGACCTGGAAGAAAGACAGGTCAACAAGCTGGGCGACGTATTCGCGCTGGACGCCTCGGTAACCGACAACAGCGCGGCGTACGGCGCCTGGGCCAGCTACCTGAGCGTGCGCGGCCTGGCGCTGGACTGGCAGAATTCCTTCCGCATCGACGGCAAGCCGTTCCTCAGCTATGTCACGACCCTGCCTTATGAGCATTTCGAACAGATCGACCTGCTCAAGGGCGCCAGCGGTTTCATGTACGGCTTCGGTTCGCCCGGCGGCCTGGTCAACTACGTGACCAAGCGGCCCACCGACGAACCCGTGCGCAGCGTGGAACTGGGCTATGAGTCGCAAAGCCTGCTGCGCCAGCATGTCGACCTGGGCGGGCGCGTGGGCGACGACGGCCGCTTCGGCTATCGCCTGAACGTCACGCACAACGAAGGCAGCACCTACAACGGCGGCTCGCTGTACCAGACCGCCGTCTCGCTGGCCCTGGACGCGCACCTGAGCGACAAGCTGAGCTGGGACTTCCAGTCGATCTACCAGGACCGCAAGGTAATAGGCCAGGAACCGACCATCTATGCCGGCGCGCTGGCGGGCAACGAACTGCCCGACCCCGTGCGCAACAGCCGCAAGCTGGTGGGCGAAGGCCCGTACGCCGACAACGCATTCCGCTTTTATTCCACCGGCCTGAACTACGAGTTTTCGCCGGACTGGACGCTGCGCACCGACTACACCTACAACACCACGCGCACCCGGCGCAATGAATCGGTGCTGTTCTTGCAGAACCAGGCGGGCGACTACGACGACTACCGGTCGGATTACGGCGAGGCCTATTCGTACAACCAGTGGCAGACCCTGCTGCAGGGCCGGTTCTACACAGGGGCCTTGCAGCACCAGGTCGTGCTGGGCGCATCGTGGCAAAAGCAGAAGAACGACTACAGCGTCGACGGCGTGTACCAGCTGCAAGGCACGGGCAATCTGCGCCGCCAGAACACCAACCGGTACTACAGCGACGGCAGCCTGGACCTGTACCGCGCCGCCGAGATCACCCAGAAGGCCGTGTTCGCCAGCGACACGGTCGACCTGACCCACGGCTGGTCGGTGCTGGGCGGCTTGCGCTATACCGATTACGAGCAACAGGGATTCGATCCGGACGGCACGCGCGCCACGCACTACAAGCAGAACGGCGTGCTGACCCCGACCGTGGCGCTGATGTTCAACTTCACGCCGCAGACCATGGCTTACGCCAGTTATGTCGAATCGCTGGAGCCGGGTTCGTCGGTGGGCAACATCTACGCCAATTTCGGCGAACTGCTCGACCCGCTGAAAAGCAAACAGTACGAGCTGGGCATCAAGACCGGCCAGGCCGACTGGGCGGCGACCGCGGCCTTGTTCCGCATCGAGAAAAAGGCCGAATACGCCAACGCATCCAATGAACTGGTGCAGGACGGCAAGTCGGTCTTCCAGGGACTGGAGCTGAGCGCGTCCACCCGCGTCGCCAGCCATTGGACCGTGGGCGGCAGCCTGATGCTGCTGGATTCGGAATACAAGCGGGGGGCCGACCACATCGGCAACCGGGTCGCGGGCGCGCCGAAGTTCGTGGCCGCCGCGCAGGTGGCCTACACCGTGCCGCAACTGCCGGGGCTGAGCCTGCGCGCCGATGTGAAATACACCGGCGCCACCATGCTGGGCGCCTCGAACCGGATCGAAGTGCCCGGCTATGCCATCGTGAATATCGGCGCCCGCTACGATACCCGCATCTACGGCTACGAAACCACCTTCCGCGCGGGCATCAACAACCTGGCCGACAAGCGCTATTGGCTGTACCAGTCGCCCGATTACGTAAAGGCGGGCGACCCACGCACCTATAGCCTGAGCGCCAGCCTGCGGTTCTAGCCGGCGCGCCGCCCGCGTCAGCGGGCGACGAAGCGCACGATGCCGTCGGCGCCGGTCTGGCGGGCCAGCTTGCCTTCGAAATACAGGGCATGCAGGTGCGCCAGCGCCTCGCCCATGGCGAAGGTGAGCTGGTGCAGGTCGAGCTTGCGCTTGAACAGCACCGGCACGATGTCAGAGGTGGATTGCGGTTGCGCACAGGCCTGCAGCACTTCTGCCAGGCGCTCGGCGTGGTGCTGGTGCTGCTGGGCGATGCGCTCGTGCAGGCCCTTGAACGGCCGCCCGTGCGACGGCAGCACCAGCGTATCGGCCGGCAGGCCTTCATAGCGGTCGAGCGAATCCAGGTACAGGGGCAGCGGGTTCGCGTCCGGCTCGTAGTCGAACACGCTGACGTTGGTGGAAATGCGCGGCAGCACCATGTCGCCCGAGATCAGCGTGGCCAGTTCGGGGCTGAACAGCGATACGTGTTCGGGCGCGTGCCCATAGCCCACGACCACCTGCCAGGCGCGTCCGCCGATCGCGACCCGGTCGCCATGCAGCAGGCGGGTATAGCGCGCCGGCATGGCCGGCACCAGGCCGGGATAGTAGCCGGCGCGCTGGCGGATCTGCTCTTGCGCGTCGGGGTCGGTGAGGCCGTGGCGGGTGAAGTGGTCGACCGCCGCCTGGCCGTTGGGACCCGAGCCGCCGCGGCGCGACGACCATAGCGTGGCCACCATGAAGTCGGTCATGCTCATCCACAGCGGAGCGTTCCAGCGCTCGCACAGCCAGTGCGCCAGCCCCACGTGGTCGGGGTGCATGTGGGTGACCAGCACGCGCAGCACGGGCAGGCCTTCGAGTTCGTTGGCGAACACCTGTTCCCACAATGCCTTGACCTCATCGCGGCTGATGCCGCAATCGACGATGGTCCAACCTTGGCGGCCGTCGATCTCGTCGCGCAGCAGCCACAGATTGATGTGGTCCAGCGCGAAGGGCAAGGGCATGCGGATCCATTTCACGCCGTCGGCCACTTGCTGGGCACGGCCGGGTTCGGGCTGCACGTCGCCCCAGGGGTACTGCAATTGACGCTCGTTGGGATTCATGAATGTTCTCGGATGGCTTGACGATTATTCCAGGCCATCATAATTTACGTTTACGTAAACTGCCAAACTTCGCATGTCGCCTACCTGGACGATCTCCGAACTCTCGCGAGAGTTCGATATCACGCCGCGCACCATCCGCTTCTATGAAGACCAGGGCATCGTCAGCCCTGAGCGCGAAGGTCGCAACCGCGTGTACGACGCGCGCGACCGTACTCGCCTGAAGCTGGCGCTGCGCGGCAAGCGGCTGGGGCTGCAGCTGTCGGAAATCCGCGCCCTCATCGACATGTACGACGGCCCGGGCGACAGCACGCCGCAGTTGCGGCACTACCTCGACGTGCTGGCCCAGCATCGCGCCATCCTCGAACAGCAGCGCCGCGATATCGAAGATACCCTGTCCGAAATCGCCGAACAGGAACGGCAATGCCAACAGCTGCTGGCGCAGAAACCCTGAACCGCGAGCGCCCGGTGGCCGGCCGCTCGGAACGAGACTGAAGCATGGCGCTGTTGCATACGCTGGGCCTGTACGCCCTGACCGCCGTGGCCGAGATCGTCGGCTGCTATCTGCCCTATCTGTGGTTGAAGCAGGGCTATTCCGCCTGGCTGCTGGTGCCGGCCGCGCTGAGCCTGGCGCTGTTCGTCTGGCTGCTGACCCTGCACCCCACCGCCACGGGCCGCGTCTACGCGGCCTACGGCGGCGTGTACGTCAGCATGGCGCTGCTGTGGCTCTGGGCGGTCGACGGGGTGCGGCCCACGCCCACCGACTGGGCCGGCGTCGGCCTGTGCCTGGCCGGCATGGCGCTGATCATGGCCGGCCCGCGCCAGGGCTGAACGGCGCTACTGCACCTTGATGTTGCTTTCGCGTATCACGCGCCGGTTGTTGGCGTAGTCGGCGCGCACCTGCTCGACGAAGTCCTGCCCCAGGCCGGTGCCGGGCTGCATGAAAGCCTGGTCCAGCATCTGCTGATATTGCGGGCTGGCCAGCGCCTTGCCGATTTCGTCCAGCATGGCCTGCATGGTGGCGGGCGGCACCCCGGCCGGCGCGAACAGCGCGAAATTCGAAAAATAGCGGATGCCGGGCAGCTTCAGTTCGGCCATGGTGGGCACTTGCGGCCAGGGCGCCAGCCGCTGCGGCGCCATCACGGCCAGCGGCGTCAGGGTGCCGGCCTCGACGTGCGGCAGGGTGATGTCGGTGTTGACGACCAGCAGGTCGACTTGCCCGCCCAGCCCGTCGGACACCGCCTGGCTGCCGCCCCGATACGGCACTTGCAGCATGTCGATGCCCAGTTGCTTGTTCAGGGCCGCCATGCCCACGTGCGCCACGGTGCCCACGCCCGGCACGCCGAAGGTGACCTTGCCGGGATGCTGCTTGGCGTAGTCGACCAGTTCGGCGAAGGTGCGCACCGGCAAGGCCTTGGTCGCCAGGATCGCCACCGGGCCGACCGCCACGCTGGCCACCGGCACCAGGTCTTTCATGGGGTCGTACGGCGTCTTCACCAGATTGGGAAAAATGGTCAGCGGGCTGGTCGAGGCCAGCAGCAGCGTGGCGCCGTCGGGCTTGGCGCGCGCCACGGCATCGGCCCCCACGCTGCCGCCCGCGCCGGGCTTGTTTTCGATGATGGTGGCCGTGCCGTGCGCGGCCCGCAGCACCTCGCCCAGCGTGCGCCCCAGCATATCGTTGGTGCCGCCGGCGGTATAGGGCACCACCAGCGTCAGGGTCTTGCCCGGCCAGGCCGGCTGGGCCTGCGCGGCGGCAGCCACCATGAAGATGGCGGCGACGGCCAGGGCATGGGTGAATCTCGACAGCGTGGCAGTTCTGGTTCCGATCATGACGACTCCGGTTGAAAACGCGAGAGACAGCAAACAGTCGGGCATAGCCAGCGGGTAGACACCGTGAAGTGTCGCACACCTTTTAGAACTTGCTACGTGGCGCCGCGGTTCGATATGGCATACGCCAGCGTATCGAGAAACAGGCTCAGCGCGGCGGAACGATTGTCTTCGTGCCACATGACGACGATCTCGAGCCGGGTATTGGGAGAGCGGCGCGACAGCGGCCGGTAGACAACCCCCGGATGGCTCAGCTGCGCCAGGTGCGACGGGATCAGCGCCACGCCCACGCCGGCGGCAACGAAACTGAGGATACTGGAGGCCTGCCAGGCCTCGCAGATGATGTGCGGGTAAAAGCCTTCTTCAAGGCACATCGACACGCCGTACGAATGCAGAATAGGCACGCGGTCGTGCGAATACGCCACGAACGATTCGTCGCGCAGGTCCGCCAGCGCGATGGTGCGGCGCGACGCCCACCGGGACGTAGCGGGCACCGCCAGGCCGAACCGGTCGATTTCGAGCGTGCGGGTAACGATGCCGGATTCGGCGGGCAGCGGCCGGCGCACCAGCCCGGCGTCGAGCTGCCCCGACTTCAGATTGCGGATCTGGTTCATTGTCGTCATCTCGAAGATGTCCAGCTGGATATCCGGATGCGACTCGCGAAAGCCCCATAACAGCTGCGGCACGATGCCGTATGCGACCGTGCCGACGAAGCCCACGGACAGCTTGCCGGAGCCGGCTTCGTCGGCACGCCTGACCATGGCGATGGTGGCATGCTCGGCCCTCAGCATGGCCTTGGCCTGCTGCAGCATGACCTCGCCCGCCACCGTCAGCGCCACTGACCGCTTGGTGCGCACGAACAGCTGTACGCCCAGGTTTTGCTCCAGCCGCCGGATGGCCTGGCTGAGCGGCGACTGTTCCATGTGCACGCGCACGGCTGCCCGGCCGAAATTGAGTTCCTCGGCCACGGCCACGAACTGGTTGAGCAGGCGGGTGGACAGCATAAAGACCAAAAAAGTCTGAAATGACGAGAAATTAAATATTAGACCAACCTGTTGGGGCGCCCGCACAATCCGTCGCAGCTGCAGTAAGCGGCGGCAACACATACAACAAGGCCTCGTCCGGGCGAAGGACTTTACGCCCGGGCAAGGCCCATACAAGGAGACTCCCATGAACCTGCTCCCCATCGACGCGCATCCCCCCTTGGCAAGCCTGGTCCGTCGCGCGGCCAAGGCGGCCGGCACTCTGCTCGGCGCCATGGCGCTGGCGGCCACGCCGCCGGCACAGGCGGACGACTATCCGTCCAAGCCCCTGCGCTTCATCGTCCCGTACGGGCCGGGCGGCCCCACCGATCTGATCGCGCGCACCATTGCCGAACCGCTTGCGCAGCGGCTGAAACAGCCCGTCATCGTAGAGAACAAACCGGGCGCCTCCGGCGCCATCGGTACCGACTTCGTGGTTCGCACACCGCCCGACGGCTACACGCTGCTGCTGTCGAATATCGGCGACACCGTCACGGTAGCGCTGGGCGTCAAGGTGCCCTACGACTACCTGCGCGACCTGCAGCCCGTTTCTCTGCTGGGCAAGACGCCGTTCGTGCTGGTGGCAAGCCCGCAACTCAAGGCCCATTCAGTACAAGAGCTGATCGAGTATGCGAAGAAGAATCCCGGAACCATCAATTTCGGCTCGTCCGGCACCGGTTCGGCCTCGCAACTGGCCGGCGAGCTGTTCGTTTCCATGGCGGGCTTCACGGCCACGCACATTCCCTACAAGGGCCAGGCCGACGCCACCGTGGGGCTGATCGGCGGGCAGCTTGCCTTCATGTTTGCCAACCCCGCGAACACGCTGTCGCACATACAAAGCGGCGCCCTGCGCGCGCTGGCCGTGTCCGAGGCCAGGCGCTACCCCACGCTGCCCGACGTGCCCACGGTGGCCGAGAGCGGGCTGCCCGGCTACGACGTCAGCGCATGGTTCGGGTTGATGACAACCGCCGGCACGCCCGAGCCCGTGGTGGCGCGGCTGAGCAAGGAAGTGCGCGAGATCCTGGCCATGCCGGAAATCCGCGAGAAACTCGCCCGCCTGGGGGTTGCCGCCCAGGGCAACACGCCGCAGGAATTCACCACTTACATCGAGCAGGAAATCGCCCGATGGACCAAGGTCGTGCAGGACGCCGGAATCAGCGTCCAGCAATGACTTCCGCAACGCCGGCACGGCCCCCGCGCGGGCCGGCCGGCGCGCCGCACGTCACACATCAAGCTGGAGAACACGATGCCTTTCCTGGAACGGGCCGGAGCCCCCGCCATCCATTACGAGTACGACGACTACACCGACCCCTGGAAGAACGCCCCGATCCTGCTGCTGCAGCATGGCTACAGCCGTTCGGCGCAGATCTGGTATCAGTGGATACCGTATCTGGCGCGCCATTACCGCGTCATCCGCATGGATCTGCGCGGGCTGGGGCGTTCGCCCGCCGACTTCGACCTGCAGACGGAAATGTCGGCCCAGCATTTCATCGACGATATCCTGGCGGTGATCGACGCGCACGGCGGCGGCCCGGTGCATTACTGCGGCGAGTCGCTGGGCGGCATCCTGGGCATGCTGCTGGCGGCGGACCATCCGGACAAGCTGCGCACGCTGACGCTGATCTCGGCGCCGCTGCGCCTGTCGGCGCGCACGCGCAGCGATTTCGCGTGCGGCCATGCCAGCTGGCAGGAAGCCCTGCGCGTGCTGGGATCGGAAGAATGGTCGGCGCGCGTCAACACCATCACGCGTTTTCCGCCCGGCACGGATCCGCAGCTGATGGACTGGTACGCCAAGGAAACCGGCAAATCAAACGTCGACGCCCTGATCCGGCTGTCCGAGATCGCCTGCTCGGCCGACGTCGAATCTTGTCTGCCGCGCATCACCGTGCCCACGCTGGGGCTGTATCCCATGAAGGGGCCGATCACGGTCAACGACGACGACGTGATCCTGAAGACGATTCCGAATATGCGCATGGTGCGTTTGCCGACGACCTATCACGCGATCCAGTTCTTGATGCCGGCCGCCTGCGCCAAAGAAGTGCTGCACTTCGCCACCCAGCACGACGGCGTCAGCAGCCACGAATAACCATCGAGGGCCGCACAGCCGGCCCGCTGCGAGGAGAAACACCATGACCATGCATCGCAGGCGCTTTCTGCAAACCATGCCGCTGTTGGGAACAGCGGCGATCGCGGCGGCCGGCGCGCTGGCGCCGGCGCGCGGGGAGACGGCGGGCGCCTATCCCGACAAGCCGATCCAGTTGGTGATTCCGTTCGCGGCGGGCGGGCCGACGGACATGCTGGGCCGCTTCCTGTCGCGCAGCCTGTCGCAACAGCTCGGGCAATCGGTGGTGGTCATGAACCGGCCCGGCGCCGGCGGCAACATCGGGACGCAGTTCGTGGCCCGCACCGAGCCAGACGGCTACACACTGCTGCTGGTCGCCAGTTCACACGCCATCAATCCGGCCGTGTACGACAACCTGCAATACGATCCCATCGCCGACTTCTCGGCCATCAGCCTGCTGGCGTCCGGGCCATTCATTCTTACCGTGCGCAACGATCTGCCCGTCAAATCAGTGGGCGACCTGATCGATCTGGCGCGCTCCGCGCCAGGGCGCCTGACCTACGCATCGGCCGGCACGGGCACCGCCAACCATCTGGCCGGCGAACTGTTCAAGCAACTGACGGACGTGGACATCACCCATGTGCCGTACAACGGCGCCGCGCCGGCAAGCCAGGCGATACTGGCCGGCACGGTCGATATCCTGTTCAACAATATGTTGTCGGGCATGCCGATGGTCAAGGCCGGCCAGGTGCGCGCCCTGGCCGTCACCGGGCCGAAGCGTTCGGCGGCGCTGCCCGATCTGCCGACGGTCGCCGAGTCGGGCGTCGACGGATTCGACGTACAAACCTGGTACGCGCTGCTGGCGCCCGCGAATTGCCCGGAGCCTATCCGGCAGGTACTGAACGACGGCGTCGGCAAGGCACTGGCCGATAAAGAAGGCCGCACCCTGCTGGATAGCCAGGGGTTGGAATGGTCGCCCACTACGCCGCAGGATGTCGCGGCCTTCCTGTCGCGCGAACGCAGCAAATGGGCGGAGATCGCCAAGCGCTCGGGGGCGCGGGCCGACTGACCCGCGGACGCGCCGGCGCGGCACGATACGACCATGGCACTTTGACAGGGAGGCCGACCATGCAAGACGCCATCACCGCATTACAGGATGGCAACCCTCGGCAGCCGCCGCGCCTGAGCGCGCTGACCGACGCGCGGCTGGCGCGCGATCCGCAATCCACCGCGTTCATCGAGAACGGCCGCGCCATCACGCACGCGCAATTCCACGAGCAGGTGCTGCGCAGCACGACCTGGCTGCAACAGCATGGCGTGCGGCGCGGCCACCGGGTGGCCATCTGGATGGTGAACCGCGTCGAGTGGCTGGCGCTGTATTTCGCCCTGGGCCGGCTGGGCGCGGCCGCGGTCGCCGTCAATACGCGCTACCGCAGCGAGGAAGTCGGCTACCTGCTGGCGCACAGCCAGGCGCACCGCCTGATCCTGCAACAAGACTGCCGCGGCACGGACTTCGGCGCCATCCTTGCCCGGATCGACCCCAGCCAGCTGCACACTCTGCAGGAAATCGGCGTCATAGACGCCCCGGCCGATCTGCCGGCCACGCTCGCGGCGATACCTTGCGCGCCGTTCGATCCCTGGCGCTGCGATCCGGCCGCCGGACCCGACACCTCGCGGCCGGACGACCTGTCCATTCTGTACAGCACGTCGGGCACGACCAAGGGGCCCAAGCTGGTCATGCACCCGCAGCGCACCATCGCCGGACACGCCATGGCGCTGGCCGGCTTTTACCGCCTGGACGCCCCCGACGCGCGGCTGCTGGCGGCGCTGCCGTTTTGCGGCACCTTCGGCATGAGCGGCGTCCTGGCGGCTTATGCGGGCGGCGCGCCCGCCTGCATCATGGACGTCTTCGATGCCGAGGCCGCCGCCGGGCTGCTACGCGCCGAGTCCATCACCCATGCCTTCGGCAGCGACGAAATGTACCGGCGCATCCTCGAACGCGTACCGCAGGCCGATCCGTTTCCCCGAGCGCGCCTGTTCGGTTTCGGCGCCTTCAACTCGAGCATTTCCGATTTCGCCTCGCAGGCCTGCGAACGCGGCGTGCCCTTGACCGGCCTGTATGGATCGAGCGAAGTGCAGGCGCTGGTGTCGGCGCAGTCCATGGACCTGCCCATCGCCCTGCGCATCCAGGGCGGCGGCATGCTGGCCGTGGCGCCCGCGGACGTACGCATCCGCGACCTGCAAACCGGCCTGCCGGCGCCGGCCGGCGTGTCGGGCGAGATCGAGATACGCACGCCCTACGCGTTCACGGGCTACTACAACGATCCGGACGCCACCGCGCAGGTCCTGCTGCCCGACGGCTACTTCCGGACCGGCGACGCCGGCCATCTGCGCGAGGATGGCAGCTTCGTCTACGAATCGCGCCTGGGCGATGCCATCCGCATCGGCGGCTTCCTGGTCAATCCCCAAGAGATCGAAGACGTACTCAAGCGCGCGCCCGGCGTGGCCGACGCGCAGGTGGTGGCCGTAGACATCGACGGCCAGCCGCGCCCGGTGGCGTTCGTGATCGCGCGGCCGGGCCACAAAGCGGATGCGGACGCGCTGATCGAGGCCGCCAGGGCATCGATCGCCTCGTTCAAGGTGCCGGCCCGGGTGTGGTTCGTGGATGAATATCCGGTCACGAGCAGCGCCAATGGCGTCAAGACCCAGCGCAACCGGCTGCGCGACATGGCCGGCGCCCTGCTGGCCGCACCGCCGGCCGCATTCACGCCAGGTAACGCTGTGCCAGCCGCACCCAGTACGCCGCGCCCACGGGAATCAGGTCATCGTTGAAGTCATAGCTGGTGTTGTGCAGCGAGCAAGGCCCCAGGCCGTGGCCGGCCAGGCGGTGCTCGCCGTCGCCGTTGCCCAGGAAGGCATAGCAGCCGGGCTTGACCTGCAGCATGAAGGCGAAGTCTTCCGACGCCATGGCCGGCTCGATGACCCGTGCCTGGTCGGCGCCCGCGACATCGCGCATCACCTCCAGGCAAAAGGCGGTTTCGTCGGGCGTGTTCACCAACGCCGGATAGCGCCGCTCGAAATACACCTCGGCCCGGCAGCCATGGGCGGCGGCGATCGGCTCGGCCAGCTCGCTCATGCGCCGCTCGATCAGGTCCACGACATCGGTGCTGTAGGCGCGTACCGAGCCGCCCAGCCAGGCCGTGCCGGGAATGATATTGGTAACGTCATTGCCCGCCTGCAATTGCGTGATGGAGATGACAGCGGCATCCAGCGGACGCTTGCTGCGGGTCAGGATGGTTTGCAGGGCCTGGCCGATGGCCAGCACGGCCGGCACGGGGTCGTCGCAATCCTGCGGCGCGGCGGCGTGGCCGCCCCGGCCAATGACGGTAATCTTGAAGGCATTGGCCGCCGACATCATCGGACCGCTGCACACGCCGAAACTGCCGGCTGGCAAACCGGGCCAGTTGTGCATGCCGAACACCGCCTCACAGGGAAATCGCTCGAACAGCCCGTCTTCGATCATGGCACGCGCGCCCGCGCCGCCGTTTTCTTCGGCCGGCTGGAACGCCACGTAGACCTTGCCATTGAAGCCGCCCGCCTGCTTCAGGTGGCGCGCCGCCGCCAGCAGCATGGCGGTATGGCCATCGTGGCCGCAGCCGTGCATCTTGCCGTCGTGGCGCGAGCGGTGCGCGAAATCGTTGGCTTCCTGGATGGGCAGGGCGTCCATGTCGGCGCGCAGCAAAATGGCGCGGCTGCCGGTGCCGGCCCGCAGCACGCCCACCACGCCGGTGCGGCCGATGCCGGTATGGGTCTCGATCCCCCAGCCGCGCAGGCGCTCGGCCACCAGGGCGGCGGTGCGGTGCTCGTCGTAGGCCAGTTCAGGATGGGCGTGGATATCGCGCCGCAGCGCAACAATCTCGTCCAGGTCGGCGAGCTCGATCACGGCAAAGTCCTCCGGCGGGCAACCCGCCCGCAGCGTTGACCTGTCAGACATGTAGCCCACAAATTCTTGCATGGTCAAACAAGCTGGGGGGCGCTTTTTCTTTAGGGAAAACCCGTGTCCACTTTACGTTTACGTAAACGTAATATTGAGCCTCGCGATTGCCTGCGCGCGCGCTGCGGCGCATCATGAATTCCGCGGCGGCTTCCGACCCCGCGACGGGCACACCAACGTAAGCACCCACTCTCTCGGAGACTTCGATGAATCTTCCCGGTTTGAATTTCAACTTGGGCGAAGACCTGGACATGCTGCGCGATGCCGTGCGCACTTTCGCGCAAGCGGAAATCGCCCCACGCGCCGCCGAAGTCGACCGCAGCGACCAGTTCCCCATGGACCTGTGGCGCAAGTTCGGCGAACTGGGGGTGCTGGGCATGACCGCCAGCGAAGAATACGGCGGCGCCAACCTGGGCTACCTGGCCCATATGGTGGTCATGGAAGAAATCTCGCGCGCCAGCGCCTCGGTCGGCCTGTCGTACGGCGCGCACTCGAACCTGTGCGTCAACCAGATCCACCGCAATGGCACGGCCGAGCAAAAAGCCCGGTACCTGCCCAAGCTGATTTCGGGCGAACACGTGGGCGCGCTGGCCATGAGCGAACCGGGAGCCGGGTCCGACGTCGTCAGCATGAAGCTGCGCGCCGACAAAAAGGGCGACCGCTACGTACTGAACGGCACCAAGATGTGGATCACCAACGGCCCCGACGCCGACACGCTGGTGGTGTATGCCAAGACCGA
>Ga0182738_1005383_pt1 | contig 13704 bp, 12 predicted proteins | sample eDN5th30CBELigMG_FD_128876 | JGI IMG/M metagenome (GOLD analysis project Ga0182738, IMG submission 128876) | Enriched Miracle-Growth compost microbial communities from Emeryville, California, USA - eDNA 5th pass 30_C BE-Lig MG (version 2)... ...
CTGGCAGAACCGCGAAGGCGCCAACCTGATGTTTTCCTGCGCTTTCGATGTATTCCTGCCGCCGCGCAAGCTGCCCACGCTATCCCCGCTGGTGGGGCTTGCGGCATGCGAGGCTCTGCGCAAACTCATTTCGCCCGAGCTCAGGCTTAATCTCTCCATGAAATGGCCCAACGACCTGCAGTGGCGATACGCCAAACTGGCGGGCATCCTGGTCGAAACCACGCGCGCGGGCGCGTCCAGGCTTTCGCCAGACCACTATGTCGCCATCATAGGCATGGGCATCAACCTGGATGACGCCCGCGCCCTGAGCAAATCGCTCAACCGCAGCGTGTCCGACTGGTCGGAAATCGCACGCGAAGACCCTTCTGCCGCACAGGTCAGCCCCAGCCTCATGGTCTCGAGCATCGCACAAGCCTGGTACGACAGCCTGAATGAAGTCACCGCCCACGGGTTCGACTTCCTGCCGGAACGTTATGCGCAGGTCGATGCCCTGGCGGGGCAGCATATCCACATCATCGAACATAACCGCATCATTCAGGCGGGCATCGCCTGCGGCGTCGACACCAATGGCCAGCTGCAGCTGCGCACGCCGGCAGGGCAGATCGGCGTGTCCGTAGGCGAGGTCTCGGTGCGGCGCCGGCAGGAATACCCGGAATGACGACGCTGTTGATCGACGCCGGCAATACGCGCATCAAGTTCGGGTGGATAGACACGCGAACGGGTGAGCGCGAGGCGGTGGCGCTGGCGCTGGGCCACGCAGAGCTGGATCAGATCGAACCCTGGCTTGCGACGCGCCCAGGCAATGGCAGTGGAGCGATCCGGGCCCTGGGCACCAATGTAGCCGGCAACGAAGCAGGCAAGCGCATCGAAGACATCGTTCAGCGCCACCTTGACACAGACATATCCTGGGTCACAGGCTCGCCTGCCGCGGCGGGGGTGCGCAATGGCTATATGAACCCGGCGCAGCTCGGCCCCGACCGCTGGGTTTCCATGGTTGGCCTTGCCGGGCATGCGCAAGGCCACAGACCCATGATGCTGGCAAGCTTCGGCACCACCACCACGATAGACACACTGGGGTACGAAGCGGGCGAGCCCGTCTTCGTGGGCGGCCTGATCCTGCCCGGCCCCATGCTGATGCGCGCCAGCCTTGCCTCGGCCACCGCCAATCTGCCGCTGGCCGAAAGCTCATTCGCAGCCTTCGGCCTGCATACGCACCAGGCCATCAGCAGCGGCATCGCCGCCGCCCAGACAGGCGCGCTGTTGCGTCAATGGCGCGAAGGGCTGGCGCGATACGGGCAGGCGCCGCTCGTTTTTTGCAGCGGCGGCGGCTGGCCGCTTGTGGAAGGCGAGGTGTGCCGCACGCTGCTGCGCGCGCAGGCAGATCTGGGCCAGGCCCGCGAGTCGGTCGAATGGCTCGCCACGCCTGTGCTCGACGGACTTGCCCGGCTGGCGCTACTTTGATTGCTCCGCAACCGGTGTCGGCTGCGCTGGCAGGGGGGCACCGAGCGCGATAGCGTTCTGCTGCCGCTCGGACAGGCGCCGCGGCGCACGCCCGTCTTCGCTGGGCGGCGGCCCGAACAGGCCCTGGCCAAACCCCAGAACGGCCAGATTTGCCAGCAGAATGATGAGAAACAATGGACGCATGATGACAGGAGGTCGAAAACCCGGAAGCGTTCATAATACACATACTGCGCATTGCTGGGACGCCATGAGGGCCAGGCAGGCGTGTCCGGGCGCAGGACAAAGCGCGCAATATCCCGTGGTCCCCGCGGCTGTTTTCCCAGGCATGGAACTTGCTCGCGCCAGACCTGGCTGCCCCCGGCGGGCGGCATACATTATCATTCGGCTGCACGGCGCAAGCACGCAACCACTTCGCCCAAAACACACCAAGATCCAGACATAGACATGAAGCCAATTCGCAAAGCAGTATTCCCCGTAGCCGGCATGGGCACGCGCTTTCTGCCGGCCACCAAGGCAATGCCCAAGGAAATGCTTCCAATCGTGGACAAGCCGCTCATCCAGTACGCTGTGGAAGAGGCCATTTCCGCCGGCATCACGGATCTCATTTTCATTACAGGGCGCAACAAGCGGGCCATTGAAGATCATTTCGACAGTGTGCCCGAGCTGGAGGCGGATCTCGAATCCAAGCACAAGACAGAGCTGCTCGACACGGTACGCAATATCATCCCCGCAAACGTCAACTGTATCTATACGCGCCAGCCCGCTCCCCTGGGGCTGGGCCACGCCGTACTGTGCGCCGCCCCCATTGTCGGCAACGAGCCCTTCGCTGTCCTGCTCGCCGATGACCTGATCGACGCCAGGGTTTCCGTCACCCGGCAGCTGATCGATGCTGCGCACCAGCAGAATGGCAGCGTGCTTGCCATACAGGAGGTCGCCCGCGAAGACACGCAGAAATACGGCATCATCTCGGGCGAGCCGATCAATGGCAAGACTGAGCGGCTGTCAGGCATAGTCGAAAAGCCGCATCCCGACCAGGCGCCCAGTTCCCTGGCCGTGGTGGGCCGCTATGTGCTGGAGCCGGAAATCTTCGAGCATCTGCGCCACACAAAAACCGGCGTGGGGGGAGAGCTGCAATTGACCGACGGCATCGCCAGCCTGCTCCAGTCCAAGGCTGTGTACGGGCTTCAATACGAGGGTACGCGGTACGACTGCGGCAGCAAGGCGGGTTTCTTCCGCGCCACGATCGAGCTGGGCCGCAAGTATCACGGCCTGGAACCCTGACGCGCGGCTTCGCGTCCGGCCTGCCGCGTCGGCTCAGCGCGGGCCGGCGATCTCCGACAGCCCCGATAGCACGCGAGCTACAGCCCCAGCATGCTTTTGCACCCAATGCGACCCGGCGAGCCCCATTCCCGACATGCGCTGGGGGTCGCCCAGCAGCTGCAGCGCCTGCTGCAGCGCAGCCTCGGGATCAGGGGCTCGCAAGGCGGCGCCTTCGTCCAGGGCATCCACCACCGCCTGCTCAAAATTGCGCGTATGCGGTCCGACAATCACAGGCGTGCCCACGGCGCACGCCTCGATCAGATTCTGCCCGCCCAGCGGAACGAAACTGCCGGCGACCACCGCGACCTGGGCCAATGCGTAATACCACGGCATCTCTCCCAGGCTGTCGCCCAGCATGACGGCGGCATTGCCGCAGGCTTGCAGGGCCGTCGTACTGCAGTCGCCCGAGGCCAGCAACTGCGAGCGCCGCACAAAAGAAAGCCCGGACTGGGACAACTGGGTAGCCGCCGTGTCAAAGCGCTCCGGGTGGCGGGGGATCAGGCAGAACATGATCTGCTCAGACAGATTCCTGCCCTGCGCCCGGGCCCGCTTGATATGCTTGCCCATCGCGCGAATGAACAGTTCGTCCTCGCCTTCCCGGGTGCTGGCAATCACTATGACCTTGCGCTTCAGGCATGCGGCGAACTCGCGGCCACGCCGTATCTTGCCCTCGGCCAGCGAGACGTCGAACTTGAAGTTTCCGGACACGCGCACCGCCGAAGCACCTGCCTGCTCGAGCCGCTGGGCGTCCTGCAGGGTCTGGGCGTAGACGGCATGGAAGCTGCCATAGGCACGCCGCATCACACTGCCCAGCCTGAGGCTCTGGCGCAGCGCATGATCGGAAAACCGCGCGCTTGCCAGCATCATTGGCACGCCTGCCTGCCGGGCCGAGGCGATGAGATTGGGCCAGACCTCGCGCTCGATGAGCACCCCGGCCCGTGGGGCATAGTGCTCCATGAAGCGCCGCGTAGCGCCAGGGAAATCGTAAGGCAGCCATTGCTGAATTAGCCGCCCCTCGTCTATGGCCTGGCGGAATACGCGCTCCCCCTCTTCCCGCCCGGTAATCGTCATATGGGTGAGCAGTACGGTTTCCCCCCGTTCCAGCAATGCCTGCACAAACGGTACCGCGGCCCGCGTCTCGCCCAGGCTGACCGCATGCACCCATACCGGCGCGGCCAGCGGGCTGGGCTGCGCGTAATGACCGAACCGTGCGCCGGAGCATACGCCCCAGTCCCCCCCCACGCGACGCGCGCGCATGGCCATCCAGCCCAGCAGGCCGGGCGACAGTAGCCTGATAAGAGAGGTATAGAGAAACCGGTTCACCAGATATGCGCCACCAGTTGATTAAACATCCAGGGGACGCCGCGAACGGCGTCGCTCACAAAAGCCGCTGCCACACTAGGCAGCGGGCAAATCGCCGCCGGCGAATTCGGCATGCGAGGTATCGTCAAAATCAAGCGCCTGCCCAATGGCGCTCAGTACTGTCTGCGCCGACGGCGCGCTGCCGCGCTCGCCCAGGCTGGCCGTATAGGCGGGCCCTTCGAGCGGCGTTCGCACAGGCGTAGACGCCTTGTAGATGCCAATGGTGGGCCTGCCCAGCCCGGCCGACAAATGCGTCAACCCGCTGTCCAGCCCCACCATAATACGGGCGGAAGCAAGAACGCGGGCGACATCTGTCAGATTCATGCGAGGCAGCACCTGGGCACGGTCGTCGCTGGCAACGAGCCGCCTGGCGCGCTCGGTCTCTGCCGCGTTGCCCGACAGCAGGCGCAGGTCCAGCCCCCGCTCATGCAGGCAATCGAAGACGCGGCGCCAGTCTTCCTCAGGCCACAGTTTGTCGTCGCGGCTGGCCGAAGGCATGATGACCGCATATGGCTCAATGGCCGCACCCTCGGTAATGCGCCCCAGGCCAAAGTCTGCCTCGCCTTCATAGGTATAGCCCAGCGCCGCTGCAGCAAGCTCGCGCTGGCGGGTGACCGCCGGCTGCCAGAACTTCACCGTATGCTTCACGTCGTAGAAGAAGGAGGCCAGCGGCTCGCGCGCCGAACGGAAATCAAGCCCATGCCGCGTACCATGCGTCTGGCGCACCAGCCAGATGGATTTCATCAGGCCCTGCATATCCAGCACAATATCGTATCGCCGCGAGCCGAGCTTGCGCCGCAAAGCCGCGCGCTCGGCACGGGTCTCGGCTGCCCACCAGTGCTTGCGCCAGCGGCGGTGCGCGACGGGAATCACCTCATTCACCGCAGGATGCCATGCTGGGATTTCGGCGAAACCTTCCTCGGCGAGCCAATCGATCTGCGCGCCCGGAACATGCCGCGCGATATCCGATATGGCCGGCAGCATATGCACCAGGTCGCCGAGCGACGACGTTCGGACAATTAGGATTCGTTTCGTCATGGGCGGATTATATGTTACGCCTGCGCCATTCAACCATTCCTATAGTCATACCGCTCATGCAAACCACAGCGATGCCGACCCAGGACAGCCCGTCCGGGAACTGTCCCCAGATCAGCCAGCCCAGCGTGGCGGCGCTGACTATCTGAAAATAAATGAATGGCGCCAGCAGCGAGGCCGGCGCACAGCGATAGGCCTGGATTTGCAGCAGATGGCCGAAGGAGCCCCAGAAACCGGTGCCAAGCAGCACAAGCACCTGGCCCATCGAAAGCTGCGCAAACGTCTGCACGACGTCGCTCCAGATGAAAGGCAGCGCCAGTATCATGAAAACGCTGCCCACGCCGCCGCTCCAGATCAGCGAGGTATAGGGGTCGTCGACGGCCACCCTGCGCGTCGTGATGTACTGCACCGACAAAATGCAGGCGGTCAGCAGCCCAAACAGCGTACCCACGGGGTCCAGCCCAGAACCCGGACGGACAACAATCATCACCCCCAGGAAGCCCACGCCCGCCGCAATCCAGCGCGACTTGCGCGGCGGCTCTTTCAGCACCCAGGGCGCAACCGACAATACGAGCAGCGGCGCAAGAAAATTGATCGCGGTGCCCTGCGCCTGCGGCAGATAGTGCAGCGTCGTGAAGAACGACATCGTGGCCAGCAGCATGGATGCGCCCCGGGCAATCTGAGCCCCCGGGCGCAGGCAGCGCACCGCCCGCCAACCTTTAGCCGGCACGACCAGGGCCAGCACCAGTACCAGATGTACAAGATAGCGAACCAGGCACAGGACAAGCAGCGGCACGCCCGCGCCCATGACATATTTGCCGCTGGCATCCAGCCCCGACAGGGCCCACAGCGACGCAACCAGCAGCAACACCCCCTTGAGCGGCTCTGTAACAGAGCCCGCCGCCTTCGTTCCGCCCCCCGGGCCGGCCGCGGTTTTCATAGACCGGCTGGTCAAATGGCGGTGAGATCCGTCTTGTAGCGTGCGGCCCGCTCTGCGTAAGTGCGTGAATTGCGGCGCAAGCCTTCCACGTCCTCATCCGTCAGCGTCCGCACCACCTTGGCCGGCGCACCGAGTATCAGCGAGCGTGGGGGAAAGACCTTGCCTTCGGTCACGACAGCGCCCGCGCCGACCAGGCTTTCCTTGCCTATCACCGCCTTGTTCAGCACGACCGCCTGGATGCCGATAAGCGCGCCATCCTCGACCGTACAGCCATGCAACATGGCCTGGTGGCCGATCGTTACATCCTTGCCGATCGTGAGCGGACAGCCCGGATCCGTATGCAGCACGGCCCCTTCCTGCACGTTGGAGCCCTCACCGACCACGATGGGCTCATTGTCGCCCCGGATCACCGCCCCCGGCCAGACACTGGTGCGCGCCTGCAGCTCAGCCCGGCCGATGATGGTCGCTTCAGCCGCGATAAAGGCAGAATCGTGAATTTTAGGAGCAATATCGCCGAGTTTGTAGCAGGTCATATTATTTGTATGAAAAATTGGGAAATGTGCTCGAGGGTAATTTCCGCCCTGGCTGCTCTGATAATACACCGCACAGCGGATTACCAATGGCAGCCTCCCCCGGATATCGGGATGATATCTGTCATGCATGGAACACGCCTACACTTACACTGCTGCCCGGCATTCGGGACAAATCAGCGAAAGCTGTTTCAACTCTGCCTATAATCCCAAGCAATCGTCCCATAAGTAACATGACAATGAACGTTCAGAGAGGCATCCCTACCCGGCAAACCCGCAACGACCCGCCGGTGCAAGCCGCAATGGCGGCCGGTGCACCTGGTGCGCATGACGCATGAGGGCGCCTCATGCTTATCTTCTGAACCGGTTTCTTATCGGGTACTGTGAATGAGCGAGTTTCCTAGCAGGCGCTTCCACAAGCTTCATGAACGCATTTTGCTGTCGTTCTGGTTTTCTCTTTTGCTGGGCGGCCTTTTCTCTGTCGCCCTGCCTCTGAGCCTCTATTGGGGAACACTGCACGTACCCACCACGACCCAGGGCCAACGCACTGCGATCATGGTCGTCTCCGCCGCGTTCCTGGTTTCGCACATAACGGTAAGGCGCCTGCGCAAGACCTACCCTGGCGTCAAATCGGGTTTCTTCATTGCCCCCCAGGTCTTTGTGGTTTATATGCTGTTCGCCCTGGGAGCCCTGCTGCTGAGGCTTGAAATCTCCCGCCTGATTCTCGTAGGGTCGGGCATAGCAGCCATTTTCTGGTTTCACCTGGAGTATGTGGCCACCTTCAGGTACCGTCGGCTCAAGCTGGCCGTGGTCGGCCAAAGCGCGGCGGACCAGCTTCTGGACCTTCCCGACATCGATACCCGCGTCATTCATGATTTTGATTTGGGCTCTACCCGCTACGATGCCGTCGTAACCGACTTTTCCCAGCTCGACCAGGCCACCGAAAGGTTTCTCACCAAATGCGCCCTGAGCCGTATCGCTGTCTATGACGCGAAAGCGATCTTCGAGTCTTTCACCGGCCGCGTCCAGATCAACAGAATGTCCGAAAACAATATCGGATCCCTGCTGCCCAGCCCCACCTACGAAATGCTGAAACGCCTGGCGGATCTTTCGATACTTGTCTGTTCGCTTCCGATCGTGCTGCCTATCTGTATCGTGACGGCTATCTGCATCAAGCTGGAAAGCCCTGGCCCGGTGATCTACGCGCAAATGCGCGTGGGCCAGGGCAACAAGCGGTTCGTGATGTACAAGTTCCGCAGCATGTATACCGACAAGGAACACTCTGCCAAGTTTGCGTCGAAAGAAGACCCGCGCGTCACCAGAATAGGCCGCATCATCCGCCAGTTGAGGATAGATGAACTGCCCCAGCTGATCAACGTGCTGAACGCGGAAATGAGCCTGATCGGCCCACGTCCTGAGCAGCCCGCATTCGTGCAGCGCTTTGACGAGATCATCCCCTTCTACTGTTACCGGCATGTGGTCAAGCCCGGCATTACCGGCTGGGCCCAGGTCAGGCATGGTTACGCGGCAAGCACCGACGAAACCCAGGTAAAGATCGAGCACGACTTCTACTACATCAAGAACTGCTCGCTGTACCTGGATCTGCTGATTGTTTTCCTGACGATCAAGACCATGCTGACGGGGTTTGGGGCACGGTAGGTGTTACCGGGTCCGACGCCCAAACAAGCTATTTATTCTTTAGCGACTCCAGCTCGATTGCCAGCTTGGCCGCGAGTTCCCTGTAATCATATCGCTGCAATACCGCCTCCCGGCCGGATCTACCCATATTTTCCCGGACATCCTCGGGCAACCGATACATTGTTGTTATTGCATCGGCAATAGATTGCGGACATGCGGGGTCGGCCGAGAGCCCGCATTGATGCTCATCAACAGGGTTGTTCGCCGCCTTGCACGCAAAGATGACTGGGAGGCTGGCGAGCATGTAATCCCACAGTTTGTTGGGGCTGATACCAAACCGGAAAATGGGCTCAGAGCGCAAAGAAATGTATCCAGCCGACGCATGCCTCAACACACCCATCAGATCTTGTTTGTCGATCTGATCATGAAACTCCACGGCGTCAAGAGACTCGCTCTCAGCGTACTCCTTCAGCCTTTTCCGCACCACTCCTCTACCGATGAGCAATAGCTTGACTTTAAGGTCCGAACTCTTCAAGAGTGCAAATGCCTGTAATACCGTATGAATGGCGTTTGGCTCGCCTAGTGCGCCCGCGTAGACCAGCACAAAATAACCTTCCCGCCTTAATTCAATGACGCGGTTCCCCGCTGGAGTCGTGCGCGGCAGATTGGACGCCGCAATATCCGCATCGCCCACTCCGTTCGGTACCCAGACGAATTTATCAGGCGACATACCGTGCTTTACCATGTGCTCTTTGGCACAAGGGAGCAGGCTGACAACCTTGTCTGATTTTTTATATGCGAACTTTTCCACCCACGCTGTCACCGCCACTACAGGCGACGTCGGGCTCATGCCCGCGAGCTCAATCAGGCTCAGAGGCCATATATCCCTGACTTCGAAAAGTATTTTTGCGCCAAGCAGCTTTGCCGCCATCCAGGCGCCAGGGTACCCATACGGATGAGGCGACGAATAAATGATGGCATCCGGCTTCCCAGAGAACAGCGCCCTCAGCAGACAGTATGGCGCCAGTAACAGAGAGAACAAAAGCGTCGACAGCTGCCGCGCCTTCCCATTGCCGGAATACTTCGTGGTAGGAACGAATGCATAATGCGCACCATCATTTTTCATGTCCATCCATCGGCTGGCATCAGGTTCAAGCATATGATGGTACGACGACGATATGATCAGGGCATCATGGCCCGCTTCAGCCCAGTATTTCCCAAAGTAATAGCCCCGCCAGTATCGGCCAACGCCAGGACCTCCAGCAGACGAGTGGATGTACCATATCCGCATGATATCGATCTCGGGGGCTACAGTCCGCTCAGTTTTCTGAGCGTTGCAAAGCTGTCGAAATGCTGGATGGCTTTTCCTCTATGCAAGGCGGCCATGACATCCTCAGGCTCAGCGAAGGAAAGCCCCTCAGGTAAGTCCTGCCGCTGTGCATACTCAAACCACTTTTCTGCGTACGAAATATAGCTGTCCTTGACTTCCTTACTGCAGCCAGCGGTTTCAGCAAGGTAGAGCAATGCCACGACATGCTGCATGTGATAGTAGTTCTGTCTCTTGAATTTGGTGAACGAGGTCGCGCACCCGCCCATTAGTCCCAGCTGGGCAGAAGACAGATTCACCGTGTGAAGCTCATCCCCGTCACTTTCCGTGCTTTCAGTCTTGATGCGCTTTCCTGTGGGTTTGGGTGTTGTCGCCATCCAGTCGTGCCTACCAGGATCGAGCGTTACTGAAAACGGCCCCGACTTCGACACAAGAACTGTGTCATATTTTTGACTTGCGGTAATGGTGGCCGTCACAAATCCTGGGCGCCGCATTGGAGCGATCAGTTGATTGTCATACAGCGACGGTGCGCCATCCGGATTATCGAGGAACTCCAGCCTTACTACAACATTATCCAGATCATCAAGCCTGGACTTGTAGAAAACATGGAAATCAGGCTCCTTCTTTGCATCCCATGCCAATGAGACACGGTACGGAGAACAATCCGAATATCGGGACAGCCGACAGGCCCCATCGTCATAATGTGACAGAGTGCGGCTAAGAAACTGAAGGTTGTTCTGCATGAAGTCATGCGCCTCGCCGTCTGACGATTCCTGCACATAATCACCCATGAACAATAAGGCATGCAGCCAGCCGTTGAGCACCACTTCCGGTGCTGAACGAAACAGTGGCAACTCCAGCAATGCCCTGTTGCCCAGGTTGACACCTCCCTGTTCCCAAGGAAAAGCAAGTGCCAGGTATGCTTCCCGGGCATTGCACCAACGGGACGCTTCACGATGCTTTCTCAAAACTGCCACATAACCGGCCAGGACGTCTCCCGCCGTCATGCCGCTGTATGCAAGATCGGGCCCAAGCAGACGGGAAATTTTCACCTGGCGAGGATAGTAATAAGCCAGCCCGCCATTGGGCAGCGTGACCGCAATGTCCTTAACTGCTTCCAGATAGTCCCGCGCAGCATCCTCGTCGCCCGACAATTCGAACAATCGCCGCCCAACCGTCCCGGGGTGAATGATGCGCACCGAGCCATCTTCGGACACCGTCGGATACCAGGAATACGGGATGTTGCCGACTACGATCTTGCGGCGCTCCTGGGGGTCGGGTGCAATAACTGATCGGGAAAACCGATCCTCCATCTCGGGGGATGGCTGAAAAACCGTTCTTTGACTCCCCAAGCGCTCAAGATCCCGAGCGGTCAAATTGAAGGCGGTACCCGATGCATCTCGGGCACCCTGCCGGAATCTATCAAGATACGGCAGGTATGTATCGGCGCTACGTTTCAGCCAATCGCGAAATTTGCTCATCTATATACCATCGTCCAAGAGGTCATCCGTTTGAGTCGCGCCGCCTGCAGACCTTCCTGCCCCCGATTGCCAAATGTCTTTGGTCGCGGGCGACACTTGACCAGCAGCGACCAGATCTCGAGCCAAAAGGTCAAACTTCATGAAACGGGAAACCTGAGGATAAATCCGGTTGATTCCAGCGGCCAGACCGGAAATTTGCGTGAAATTGTTGAGGCACATGCGCAGCACCAGCAGGTATGTGGTGAACTGCCCCCAGCTGGAATTCAATTGCAATAAGTGCGTTCCTTCCTGCAACAAGAGAGTAAAAATAGCCACCGCCATGAGCAGCGAGGCAAGAAACGTACTCTCCGCACTTGCAACCAGGCGGCCGAAATACGCATCAAGCCCCAGCCGCAACGGCCCTTGCTGGAACTCTTGCTCAACCTTGAATTCTCCACTGTCCGACTGCCTCCACTTTTCCGCAAGCTCCTCGACTATTTGGCGCTTCTGGATATTGGCCTTGGGCGTCTGCTCCTCCAATTGCTTGGAATGCCTCGCTCCCTTCAAACTGGATTTATACAGAAACGGCACCAGCATAAGCACCAGGATGATCAGCGAGGCAGTCAAGCCAGCATTCAAGTAAAGCAGGGCGGCCAGCATCGTTACTGCTGTGATTCCTGGCAACAGGCTTCTCAGTATCAATCTGGCGGTCGTCCCGCAAAACCGTGCATCAATACTCACAATACGAACAAAGTCCGGCTGCAACCTTGCCATACGCGGATGGCTTCCCAGCCGGGCGATCACTGAAAGGGCCCGACTCACACATCTTTCCTCAAACCGGATGCAAAGCCGCATGCTATACACTTCGGACAGGTACTGAACCACGCTGGACAGGGCAAACATGCCCAGTGATACGGACGTGGCGGTAACAAGCAGAGAAAATGAAGTGCGCGCGGGGCCAAAGTCATATCCCAGAACCACAAGCACAGTATTGCGCTCCAACACATGCAGATATTTGGCCAATAGCGCAAGTGAGCCCAGCTTCAATGCCAGGGCAACGAACATGCAGATGCCGGAAGCCAGGGACAGCGCTTTATAGCTCCCGTATGCCTCCAGCCAAAGCCATTTCATCACGCTTTTGTAGCGAGAGATCCGCCCGAATAACGCCTGGGAGAGCAACCTACCCACGAGATTATTTATCATGACTGGCCCGATTGCCTTTGACTTGGGCATCTTCCCTATGGAAGGCCAGCAACTCAACTATGCCATGAAGACCATGCATCGCATGCCTGACGAAGCCCGACTCTTCGGAATTGGATTCGAACTGTTCCATAACATGCCTCGCTACCCTGTCCGCAGTCCGCTTCCATCGCAACCGCTCCGGCTCATCAGCTATCAATCTGCCCCTGCGAGACAGACAGAGCAACAATTCACCTAACGACCATAACCTTGCTGGTTTGCGCTCTACTCTGAGGCAATAGTCACCAATCTTTCTGATGATGGGCAATTCACGTGATGGCGCAAAGCTCTCCGTAACCAGCGTGCACACATCCAGATAACAAATGCCACCATCAAACAGTGAAATAAGGTCAGTATGCCAATCATTGTCCGCCGGCCACATATCGGTGGGATAAGCATTAATGATGTAGCACTGATGCAGCAGATCAACAATCCCCGATGAGGCGGAGTAAGGCCAGCCTGCGCCCTTGACACGCAAGCCGGCAATCAGCAAAAGCCCTTCCTTCGCCGATGCAGTCTCACTCTCGGCCACATCCGTTGACCTGGCAACCACTCCCATGGCATAAGCCGCTGCATTTATGATTGGGTCATGCAGGTGCTCTGAATACCGCGGCAGCATCAGTTCTGTGCCGGGATACGCTAGCGTCCAATGACGCAGCCACGATGTCAGCGTGCGCATGCCCGCTTTTTGTAGAGATGCGACCTTCTTATCGAGCAAGCTTGTTGCCAGCGCCGCTGACAATGCCTCGACTACCAATGCCGACGTAATTAAAAATGGCTCTTTTGCCGAAAAATCACCATAGCGAAAGCCCAGCCCCCAGGCAGCCCCGCCTCCGAACAGACTTATCCTGGAAGCTTCCAGGCGCAGGCATACAGGAGCGGCATATTCCACGAAGCGCTGCTGGGATATGACTTTCGCATTCAGCAACGCCACCAGCGAGAGCATAAATTTCGCCTCCGCCATTGGATGAAGCGACGGAGCATTCGAATAAGCATCCGGCCCAATGCCTCCGGAGACATGATAACGCTCGACAATATCCAGAGCCTGGAGCTTTAGCATCGCCGGCAAGCTTTTTTTCGCAGGGCTTCCCATATTGGGCACAACATTACTGATCACGCGACAACCTTGAAAGTTCGCCCCCTACCACCTCGGAGCAGATGAGAATTTCCCGCAAAGCGTCTCCCGCCTCACCCGCAGGCAAAGGTATTGCGGAAGCGCAAGGCACCGGCCCATACAGGAGCAGCGATGACCGCCTGCTAGGCTAGGCGTCTAACGCATCAACGATACGCGCAGACGCATCCCCGCGTCCATACGGCGAAATGGGGGAGCGCTCGGCAGCCAGCGCCGCGCTCACGATTTCCTTGAAGGCGGCAATCTTTCCAGGCGGCACC